>JAEHJW020001305.1_pt1 | contig 14136 bp, 11 predicted proteins | sample 9271431 | NCBI WGS metagenome assembly JAEHJW02
GGATCTCGCTCAGGGTCAATGGTGAATTAAGGCAGAACGAACTCGTGAGTGATATGGTGTTCCGCATCGACCGGCTCATGGAATATATTTCGTCAGGCATCACGCTATCCCCTTGCGATGTCATATCCACGGGGACACCAGGCGGGGTTGCCTATTTCACCGACAAGAGATTCCTGCGGGAAGGCGACATGGTGTCAGCTTCCATAGAAGGAATAGGTACCCTGGAAAACACAGTTTCAGAAGAGCGTTGAATGATCTTTCTTCCTGCGCAGTACACTGCTTTCATTTTTTCCAATGGATGACACTTGGTTTAGCCAAGTTATTCATACCACTATTGCTTTTACAGTGACTTGTCCATCCTAAGCAGGTTTGGGATTCAGGAAATTATCCTGTTTGCGTCCATTGCGACTTATTCAGCAGTATATTCCATAGTCACAGTGCAACGATTCCTTGCGTTCAACGCGGGCGTATTTGATCTGGGCGTCAACTACCAGCTTCTCCAAACAGCATATACTTCCGGGCTTATTCCGGGCCCGGCAAATCCGCACCCTCTGGCAGTCAATAAACTCATATATCTCATTCTGGCACCCATTTTTTATGTGTTTCCAAGCATCAGGTTGCTTCTTGTACTGCAATCAGTCTGGATAGCTCTTGCAGCGCTTCCAATCTACCTCATATCGTTGCACTATAACAGGAGCAAGTGGGTTGCCCTTGGTTTCGGGGTGTCATGGCTGCTGTATTATCCCATGGCCGGAGTGAACTGGTTTGACTTCCACTTTATGGCGCTGTTTCCAACCTTTTTCCTCTTTGGGTTCTATGCTTATCTCAGGGGGAATAAGTACGCCTCATTTCTCCTGATGGCTCTCGCGTGCATAACCGACTACCTGATCCCTCCCACAATGGTTTTCTTCTCCTTATACCTGTACATTTCTGATCTCAGAGGTGGAAGAAGTCCGTTTAGAAACCTTTACGCACATTTTCTGGTGATATTTTCAGCAGCACTATTCCTGTTTGTGCTTCTTTACCTCGGACAGGACTACCTGTTTTCCCAGGTTACAGTCGCTAGCCATTTTCCCGCCTCACTTAATCAGCAGGAGATGTACCTGATTTACATGACCGCTCCACTTCTGTTTCTATCTTTCCTTGCTCCAGACATCATGCTGATGTGTATCCCGTTCCTTGTCATGATCTTCCACAACAGTTATGAGCCCTTTGTTTCCCCGGAATTTTATCAGTATCCTTCGTTGATTTCACCCATACTATTCATTGCAGCTGCGAGAGGGTTTTCGCGCCTGAATCTCAAGGTGAAGAAAATTGGCGCATTAAGGCTGGGAAAGCCGCTAATGGCAGCGGTTGTCATTGTAAATCTGATATTTGCTGCGTTCCTGACTCCAGTGGGCCAGCTAGCCACAGGCAACACATATGGGCAGGACTTCAGCCAGGTGATTGCAGGACAGAATTACAATTACAACAGTGCATCTGCTGTACAGGAATTCAACTACAATTCTGAATTCACACAGCACATACTTCCGTTACTGCATCCCGGAGATACTGTACTTATCCAGGATAACATGCCTCAATTGATGTTTATGAATTATAACGTGTGTCTTCCGGGCTTAATTTCTCCAGGAAGCATTCCAGATTATGCCATAGCTGATCCATATTCTTTCCAGTTCACGAACCCGCCGCTGTACAGTATGCCACAGAACATGACCATGTGGAACTATGCAAACCAGTATTACAATTACGATAATTATGGGATTTATGGAGAGGCTCAGGGAATAGTACTTCTGAAGAGAGGATATGCGTCCGCACCTGCTTATTATTCACCGTACACGGCGGACTTCAATCCATCCAATTTTGAATACGACACTGCACATCATGTTATGGGGAATGCAACCTTCATGAACAACATCACCGGCAGAGGTTTTGAGTGGAATGGCCAGGCATCCTTCCTTGTTCCAGGCTCTTATGCGGTGAACCTGACGATCATAACAAGAAATGCTTCGCTCAATGACAGCTTTCAGTTTCTGATCTCGGGAATGTTAAACATAACCGGAATGCAGACACCCCTGCTCCAGAAGAATGTTACAATTGGAGGAATCGGAGATGAAAATGCTGTCAGGACCATAACATTCACCATGGAGGTCCATTCTTTTGTATATTTCCTGCAGATTGTTGGTGAGAATATGTTATGGGCAGGATCACTGGGATTGATAGGCGTCACAATCCATCAGACATCATGGTCCCCAAACACATCGAATCCAGGAAAAGCGTGAAGGAGAAATGCTCCCGTCACAATGATTATTCTACACTTAATTGCTGTAAATTCCCGGTTCATTGATTTTCAGGGTTTTCCATTGGTTTCAACCCTTGGAAAGCATGACGGCGCTATGCGGCAATGGAAGACCCAGTACAAGGGTCGCATATGATAAATACCCGGGAATGTTGCACAGCATAGCACTGCATGATGGAGAAACAGTATCGAACCCTGTTCGGCAGGTATGCGCACATCGGGAAAAACCCCCTGTTAATGGCCGCATTCTCATTTCTTCTCTCCAATGTAACATCATTACTGGTACTCAGCAGCTATCCATTTCTCCGGGGAAACGGCGATACATCCACATACATCATACTGTCCAGGGAGATACTGAACAACGGAATGCTGTTGCCAGCAACCAACGCAATTCACTATCCTGGAAGTGTGTGGGTGTACCCTCCCGTGATTCCATATCTTGGGGCCGTTCTTCTTTACGCAAGCGGGGCAAATGGATGGGCGACTTACAGACTGTTTGCCATAATGGGTGTGGAGCTATTTTCTCTCACGGCAATTCCTTCGTATTATCTTGTCAGAAACCTTGAGGGTGAAAAGGCCGCGTCTATATTCGCACTTCTCTACCCGTTCTTCCTGCCATCTCTCTACATATTGTCCTGGGGAGGCTATCCCCAGCTGGCGGGGTTTCTTCTGATCTCCATTGCATTCTATTTCCTGTCGAAGGCTGCAAGGCAACCTGACAAATGGATGGGTAATGCTTCCAAGGCAGGCATCTCACTCTTTCTTCTTGCCCTGACCCACGATCTATCATTTATCATTATACTGGCTTCCCTGGTTTTTCTGCTGGTGATAAGGGTTTTGTTGTTGATGATCGGCAGAAACCCCGGCACGAACCAGATAAAGACTTCGGCACTCTCACTGCTTTTTGCGACCTTGGGGGGTGTTATATGGTATGCTCCCCGGGCATGGTGGGTAATTGACGCCGCATTTCCAGCATCATCCGCGGCCTACAACACATATGCGGTTGGGGTGCCCGCATCTCCTTCCCTCATGGCGGCAATATATCTGGACCTTAATGGACTAGAGCAACCTCTTGGCTTGCTGTCACAGTTGCTTCCCGTACTCGCTATGTACTTCGCACTATTGATCTGCATCATGGTAACTGGAGCAAAATTCCTACACAAGGATCGTGCGTTTGATAACATCTTCTCTCTCCTGCTTGTGTCTGTTGTTATGACAATCGTGGAGTTGAACGACACAGTTCTGTTCTCCAGACTGGCATATTTTGTTTTTTTTGCTTCATTTCTGGTGCTGCCAAGTTTGCTTCTTTCCTTGTTCAGGCATCTTCAGAAGGATACACCAAATGCCGACAAGAAGCATCTTAGGAGCCTCAGGAAGCTATCGATGACAGCATTAATCACAGTCATCATATTGAACTCGGGTGTCGGTATATACGGGAATTATGTCAGTCATTCATATTTCGCAGCCACTTCAAGCAACGAGGCAAATGTTACCTCGATAAATTCAGTCCTGGGCTACATGCACACAAATATAACGCATATCAAATCGGTGGCTGCGCCTGACCCGGTTTCCTTCTGTGTGGGTGCCTATCTTGATGTGCCTGTTCTCTCCTACGAACCATCGAACTACCTGACTCAACCCGTAGAATGGGAAGAGAATTATGTGGCCTATGTGCTCATATATCATTCATCCTCGAATCTTTCAACGACGCTCTCATATGTGAAAGAATACAAGGTCAGCTATGTCATAGTCCCATCGGATGTGGGAAACGTGACCACCTCCTTCAGACTTGTATGGAGCACACCTGCATTTGATCTGTACGCCACATGACCTCATGACCCTCCATGCTCTGTCCTGAGGGGCATGGTTTTCGAGCAACGAACTGCATCTGCTTTATGAATCATTTTATAGAAGGCTCCAATTGCAATGAAAAAGAGAGTGGGAGAAGGTAAATTTTGGTAGATAAGCCACAGGGAGGATCAGAGCCGCAAACAGCATTCCCCATGCGACGCATTCTGTACATTGTAGCGGGAATCCTCTTCATCAATTTCGCGTTCATAGGCTGGACGATAGTCGGTTACCTGGATATTGCTGTGCTTGCACTTGCCTGGGTTCTTCTTGCTATTGGCGGATTACTTGTTATATACTCCGTATTTCTTGATTATGAGAACTGGATAATCAAGCAGCTACCCCTGGCAGGATTCCTGATCTCCTTTGCAATCTTTATTGGAATACTATCAGGATATGTGCCTGCTTATGGCACTGATGAACTGGCATCCGATACATACGCCGCATACCTGTTCGTCCATGGCCTGAACCCTTACGTGAACTCCAACATGAGCAGCGTTTTTATCAAGACAAACTTCCCCCCCGGACTCATCACACCGGTCATCACCGGTGGATATGTGAATTACCTGGTATATCCAGGTCTTTCAGTTCTTCTCTACATCCCGTCAGTGCTGCTGCATTTCAGGAGTTATTACGTGATACTCTTCTTCAACGTGGTCGCAATCCTCATGGTTTATTTCTACTACAGGAAGACCGGGTTTCTCTCCAATATATCACTGTTCATGATACCCATGCTGCTTAATGCGGAATATGTGGTACTTGGCATCAACGGCGGGGACGACATCATCTGGATTGTATTCCTTGGTCTGTCCTATATATTCCGGAAGAAACCAATATTGGCCGGAATATTCTTCGGTCTTTCCATCTCGTACAAGCAGATTGCCGCCATAATTTTTCCGTTTTACCTCCTGTTTATGTACATGGAGAACAACCAGAAGAAAAGGAGCGTTGTTGAATTCTTCGGCTTTACGCTGGTTGCTTTCCTGGTTACAAATATACCATTCATCATTCTCAATCCTTACCTGTGGCTAACCCATGTGCTATCCATAGCAAATCAGCCCATAATAGGGGCCGGGCTTGGGCCGTCAGACCTGGCTTTTGCTGGATTCATTTACATTCCGAGTCTGGTTTTTGCGGCCCTGATGATAATCACCCTGCTGGCCCTGATGTTTCTGTACTTGGGCTATTATGATTCACTTAAATACACCTTTTTTGCCTTTCCCATGCTGATATTCCTTTTCAACTACCGTGTGCTGGAGAATTACCTGATCTACTGGCCATACCTGGCGTTCCTTGAAATGCCGGACTTTGTCAGGGAATATAATACAAGAATTCACAGCTTAATGGCAATCCATCTGGACGTCAGAAGCGCTTTGAGGAGGGTGGAAGGGATTCTCCTCAACAAGAGAGAACTCTCCACCTACCTTGTTGCTGCAGTTTTGCTGACAGGGGGTTTTGCATCGGTTGGATACGTCTATACAGCTTCTGCGCAGAGCCATTCCCTGGAAATTACCAATGTTTCGGCTCCAGCGGACCCTTACCTCATTCCCGGGTATATTACCAAAATGGACGTTAACGTCACATACAGCCCTGTGTCTGGAGGTCTGTCATCGTTTCCGGTCTTCTTCAGAATATTTGAAACCTTTGGTCTGGGTTCCACCCAGCAGAACCTGAACTCCCTGCTGTGGAGTGCATCCAAGCCTACAATTCACCCCGGGAACAACACGTTCACCATTTACCCCAACACATTTTCTGATCTTCTGGCGAACAACCAGTCATTCAAATTGGAGGTCTATTATGGTGACTACCAGGGTTTTTCCCGCCTGTTCCAGCTAAAATGTAACCAGTCGACACCTTATCCAAACCCTAACCTGAACTATCCATCCTACTCTCCCCCGGATCTATACCCGGACTGGCAATATATCACCAGCCCCGCGTCAATGGGTAAAACCGCCTATGGGTACGTGCAGAACGGGATCACATTTGCTGGAAACCACAGCACGACTTCTCTGGGCTGGACCTATTCTTCTCTGGGGGCAGCTATCAATGTTACAGGATCCGCCGCTTATAACGCTTCAATCAGCTACACGTTGCAGGCATCAAACAGAAGTGCATTCAATGACACCGTACTCAACAGCACTTCTGCATCCATGAGAAGTTTCGTGGGCTTGCAGATAAGTCTTAACGGAGGTGCCCAGATCCTTTGGGTAGGTCTCAACAGGTCAGCAGCAACACCCCAGAGTTTCTTCCTGAATGCCAGCAGCAGGCTAGTCCTCATGGATAATACCACAGTTAATCTGGGCTACGTCCTATTTCTTATGAATTCGTACGGATGGTACACAGGCAGGGGCATGGCTTATGTGAGCTATTTTGCCGGTTCTTACAGCATACCCGGAACCTATGACATTGCCTTCAGCAATGTTCATGTGAACGGCAAAGGAGTCTTCAGCCAGGCAGCATTTGCGTGATTCCGCACAATGGATATCGACAGCAGAACAGCAGTTTGCTCAGTTAACACCTACGCAGTGGATATTTTCAGAAAATCCATCAGCTTATCATGTATGCCAGGGCATACTCCAAGCGTGAATTACCAAGAGCCATAGCCATACTTCATGGTACTGGAGTCATGGAAGCGTTAGAAACACTGGGGTGCATAAAAACCACCATCTCTCAAAGAGCATGACGGGTCTGGGATGGCACCAGTTCAAACCAAGGCTCGCATACAGCCTCGGATGGAGAAAAGTAGATCTCATTGAAAAAGGCATTTCTGGTCCACCCTCTAATATCTGTTCGAAGTGCGTGAATATCAAGCCGGAACTGAAGCTTTCAGACAGAATATACTACTGCAACACACACAGCCCTCCATTGGACCGTGACCTGCATGGAACAATGAATATCTCCAATACGGGATTGATAAATGTGGGGAGGCCGCTCCCGAATTAATGCCTGCGAAAAGGGCTACAGCGGCGTAGGTCTCAAAAAGAGGACCCAGAGTTGTCACTCTGTGAACCGAGAACCCCCCGAATTTATATGCTGTGTGATGTCAGAGAACGCTTATAGCGGAACTATTCTAACTACGTTACTCCCTCTAATGACCACGGTCCCAATCTTCTTTGTGGTTTCCTCTGAGTTTTCTTCCACCTCATCGAGAACCATGTTCATGTGATCGTCGTAACCTGAAAGAATTCCTTCCAGGGTTCTGTTATCCTTCAGCAGCAGCGATACCTTCTTGTTGAGGTTTTCCTCCAGCATTTTCATAGGCATAATCATTTCATTCACTTCAGTTGAATTCGGCTTCTTCGGAATCTCCGTCTCTGTTCATAATGGCTCTAATCAGGCCCCTGATGATCTCCTTGACGTCGTCCAGCTCCTTCCTCATGGAGATTACCTCTCTGTTGAGCTTTTCGAAATCCAGGTTTGGCACGTTACTGTCTCCTTTCATCTCTTTTCACCATCCAGGTATATGGAACTGTAGTCAGAGGCAACTTTCCTCCTCTCCGGGGTCTCACAGTTTTCACACCATAGTCCGTTCTTGGTCAGGACAAGGAGGTTCCTGCATCTGTGACAAAGGGCCCTGACAACGCCAAGGTTTGGTTCACTTATGGTTATATCCACGAACCGGCCCGTTCTGATGACCTTAGCCCTTACAAGGTCCCCAATCAGCATGTCGCTGAAGTGATCGTTCCTGCCTCTTTCCCGGAAAGTGACAGTCTCATCTGTCTCCACGGGCATCGATCCGGGGGTGGATACGGCGCCGATCCTTATATGGTATGTACCGCGGTCATGCTTTATGACTCTTCCGAAGACTGTCTGACCGGGATGCAACCTAACCTTCTTCTTGAAGGTTGATACGTTCATCGTAAGCCTTTCATCATCAGGCTGTTTTGTACCGAGTGCGTTTGAGTATAGGTTCCCGCCATCCTCTGAAACGTTTTTACCGGGGAGATACTCTTCAGAAGTGCACAAGAAATCACCCGGAAACAGAACCTCATCACGAGCAGCCCCATGTGAAACGTGGTTCTCTCCTGTTCTGTTACTCTGCAAATCTAATCTAATCCTTCCTTTGGTTTGGGATTATACACGTTTAATTAATCTTTTTGATTGCAATCTCGATCCAAAGCGAAAACCGCAAAGTTGCCTGCTGATCCATAGGATTAATTCACGTAATAACTTACCCCGTTTGTGTTTACGGATGACAGGATATTTGTCTTTTCAAGAACGGGAAAGACAGAAAGCGGCGCTGTTTATCCCTGCATGCTGAGCAGGCGAAACGGCCCATACTTCATTCACTCCATTGAAGACATCTCCGCCTCACTTAAGGATGCCAGGATCTATCCGGAGAACTCACCTGAATTTACTGAGGCTGGTGACTTTCTGATTTTAAGGAGATCAGCCGATCTCATATTGAGACCCAGGAAGTTTCTGAGAGTGCTGGCGGAAGGCAGGAAACTCTATGGATATTCAAGGCTGTTGTACTGCCCGGCAATCGGGGATCCCTATCTGATCCCTGTCCTCGCTTATGCAGGAGTTCATGTGTTTGACGATCTATTTGTTATGGAAGAGAGCAAAAAAGGTGTCCTGTATACTCCCCTGGGGAAGCTGAGGTCTGACAGAATATCGTACGATGAGAACATGCAATATGTTGGCATGCTTATGCAAGCCTTAAGAACATCAATTCTAAATGGAACCTTGAGGGACCTGGTTGAGAAATATACCATGTCTGCCAAGGCAGTGGAGATACTGAGGATTGTCGATGAGGAATACTCTATGGAGGAGGAGAAAGTTTTTCCAGTGCGTACCCCGTTTGTGTATGCAAACTCACTTCAGTCGCTGAACAGACCGGATCTGGTGAGATATCGGGAGAAAATCTCCAGGGAATACGTGAGACCTTCAGGTCTTGAGTATGCCCTTCTCATTCCCTGTTCTGCCAGAAAACCCTATTCCTCGTCTGCCTCCCACAGGAGGCTCATCAACACATTAGGCAGCCTCAGGAATAACCTGCACGAGATCATAGTGACATCACCCGTTGGGCTGGTGCCAAGAGAACTGGAAAATAGTTACCCGCCCAGGTTTTATGATATACCGGTTATCGGGAAGTGGTTTGAAGAGGAAAAGACTATGATACTTGAGATGCTGGGTTCATATTTTGCGAGAAATAATTATAAGAAGGTTATAGCCTACATAGGAGACGATCTGAAATTCATCGAGTCGGCACTTCCCCCAGGATCAGAAGTCATTCATGGAAAACTCACGGATGAGTCTGGTCTGAAACAACTGGAAATGACATTAAGGGACGTTAAGACATCTTCCCGTTTGGACGCACGATCCAGGCTCCTGATGGACATGATCAGCCAGGCCGCGTTTCAGTTTGGATCCTGGATAGTCCCATATCTGGAGAACAGCAGGATTACCATGAGCTATAACCAGCAGATGATATCTGTCAACGGCAAAGTTCTGCTCGTGTATAATGACTCACTGGGCAAGTTCACCATAACGAAGGCCATGGGTGAATTATTCCTGAAGGAGGGCAGATATGTGGTATCCATCGATGATTTTAAGCCGACTGCAAATGTTTACCCGGTTGGAATTACCGGGGTTACTGAAGATATCCGGCCTGAGGATGAAGTAGTCATTGCGCACAGGGATTCCGTCAGGGGGGTAGGCATTGCCCGGATGCCTGTCCTGGCCATGAAAACCCTGAAAAAAGGGGTTGCAGTGAAAGTCAGGTAAATTTCCCTGCCACCTGAGTGGTTTGAATAAATGGTCACCGGCATCTATGGCACATTTCCATAAGCTTCACGTTTTTCTGCTCCAAAAGTTATAAATATATACCCATACTGTTATTACATTGCAGAAGAAAGTTATAGCCATGGCGGTCGCGGGTGTAATTTTGATGAGCACCGCGTTCTTTTTCTTCCATCCATACTACCCAGCCGGGCAACCGTTAAGTATTAAGACCCCGCCCCCGCCTAAGACCATCCCTCCCAATTTCTCATTTTTCCAGAACCAGACTGCTGACATATGGAATCTTGGGAAGATCAGTGCCAATGTCACCAACTTTAATTTCTCGACGATATCGGGAAACACCAATACCACGGTGGAAGGATATCTTAGTTCAACAAACGGTACTCCTATCTCGGGTACCGGCGTATATGTTGCCGAGTACCCCCTTGCAGTGTACCTGAAAACAGATTCCAGCGGCAAGTATATGTTCCACACAACAAAATTCGGTTATGGGCATATACTGATCAAGCCCGCGCACTACAGAAGGGAAGCGGTTACTTTCAACCTCAACGGCGGTATTCTTTGGAGGAACCTGACATTCCAGCCTGCAGAACTACATGACCTGAGTGGATTCACTCTATCATCCAACGGGTCTGCCGTATCGGGGGTCTCCCTTTATTTCAACGGGACCATGGGCACCAATACCACCATGAGCAGCAGTGATGGATTCTATAGCATCAGTTTATATAATGACACTTACCAGATAGCCGTTTATGCCCAGGGATACACCAATGTGCCTTCGCCAAATTACCTGCTGCTGCGCGGAAACCATCCAGGGCTGTTTAACCTGACCCTAAAGCAGAGCAACACGCCGTATACTATTAACGGAAAAGTTGTCACAGTGGGTAATCATCCTGTGCCTTCTGCGGTTGTGACTGATGTGCTGACTTCCACTCCAACCTATTCGGCTCTGGATGGGAATTTTTCAGTTCCCGCCTCAAGCGGGATAAACACCCTCATAACCACTCATCTTGGCTTCTACGAGAACATGACAAATATCTCGGTGATGCACTCAAACGTTTATAACGTCACGGTTTTCCTGAAGCCTATAGACCCCTTTCTCAACGCGACCCTTAACGCATCTGCAACGATTCCCCTCAACAGTTCAAACGTGAATTACTCCGATCCCGTGAATGCGACCATCATCGGATATGTTTTTGGATGGAACAATATGCCGGTGGCCGACCAGACCTTCACGGTTGGATTGAGGCTTAATGGTAGTGTATTTCAGGGCAAGGTACCTACCAACGTCAATGGGATGTATGGTTTTAAGCTGGAGTATGGAGGCTATTACAACCTCTCATTCTCATCTCCCATATACAAAACAGGATGCCTGTCTTTTCATCTCACAGGCAGGTATGTGTATAAGAACGTCTCGGTAGCTACCATATCATCGCTCTTTGGCACCCTATCTGGCAGCATAATAAACAAGGTGGACGGCAAAGCAGTTCAGAATGCAACAGTCTCAATCTTTGGAGGCAACCTTCCGAAGATTAATGTTTCCGCTGGCGGAGGGCTCACAGGAAATTACAACATGCAGACATACCCGGGTTATTATAACCTGAACGTCACTGGGCCAGGATTTTCAGAGAATTTGTCCAATGCGGTTTTTCCATCTGCATCAGATTCTACCATCGGGATCGATCTTAACCCATCCAGATATATCGGGCCGGGTGTTTCCAGGTGGAATGTATCTGACGGAACGGACCTGCCTTCAGTCCCAGCAAGTGGTCCAGGATCTCCAGGGGCAAACGTAAACGTCGGCAGTACTTACTTTGAAACCCCTATAAGTGTTAGTCTGACGCTTTCGATATCCGGTCATCCAGAAGCCGGTCTCAGATTCGAACTCTATGTGAGCGTAAATGACGTTCACTACAGGTGGATCAACCAGACCAACCCGTCCGGCAATTCAATCCTCAAGCTTTATAACACGGGGGAATATGATTTTCTGGTGGAATCCCTCAACTCAAATTCCTCTCCCATCCTAACGCAGATCCTGTCTGACCAGGGTTTGAGTATTTCTCTTACCGCGCGCCTGGATTACAGGATGTCTGTAATAATTACCAATTCCTACAACCAGACACATGGGATAACAAACTTATCCGTGCCGCGTCAGGTTCTCAATGTCACTAACTCCATCTTCCCCATAAGCTTCCATGCGAACCAGTCTCTGTCAGGTACAAATTTCTCCTCCCTTTTGCCTGATGGCACCTACAATCTCTCGTATTTAAACAGTGCATATGTAACAAACAGTACTTCCCTGCCCCTTCTCGGGTCACCGCTCAAATATGACTGGAGTGCAACCCCATATCTTCTTATACTGAACTATAAAACAGCCGCAGCGTGGGGGGTGAATATAATCGCGAGATCCACGGACATATGGAGCAACCATACTGCCGGTCCGGGCTCCGTGATTGAGTATTTGTCCGCGGGAAGCTTTGCCCTGTATTTCTACCTTTCCGGTTATGGAAGTCCCACCAATTCGACAACCATGTCGCTGGCCTCCTCAAGCCCGGAACAAACCCAGTACTATAACATAACAAATGAATCAACCCAACTGATCTTCACCAGCGGGTCTTCAGTTTCCGGAGGCTATATTTTCAATTACAGCGGTTCCGTGAATAATGGCTACGCTTTTGCAGGTAACGTATCATCCCTGAATTATACACACCTACTGGGAGTGGCGCTGAATGGCGTACCATACACTTTTACGCCGTACCCCGAGGGTCAAACCACAACCTATTTCTCGTTTTCGCCGGTCAGTTTATCAGGGCATACGACTGTGGGCATAGATTTCAATGGAACCAGTTCCCCATCCACCACAATTAATATATTCTACTATTCTGTGAGCCAGCAAACATAGGGAGTATCCTGATGAGTGCCTCAAACAAGAGCTTTTTTGGAAGAATCTTTGGAATGGGAAAGAAGAATGCACCAATCGGCGCAAGAACCGTGGTCAACGTCAAGACCATTGGAGACATCCCCCCTGTTGTCGAAGCAAAGAGGCTCGTGGGGGACGGGAAGATAAAGGCCGCGGTCATCATTCTTTACAATGCTGCCAAGAAGGATTATATCAGGTTCTACGGAATAGACAACCCCGAGGGGGAAACCAACAGGCAGTTTATCATAAGGTCTTTTAAGTCATTTGGAGTGGAGATAAGCGAGGCGGGTTATACGGATAACTATGCCATTCTTGAGAAAGTGAATGATCCTCCCGTTATCAATGACTATAAGATCAATCAATTCAATACGCTTCGGAAGCTGACTTTCTTTTACCTGGATTTTTATGAAAAGACAAGATTCTCCAAGGATTTTGTTGCTGACGCAGAGATTATGATGGAGAAACTTTCCGATATTTACAATTATATGGACGTCGTCAAGCTGTACTTTACGGGAGTTGAGACCTGATGCCCTTAGAGTTTATTGCAATCGGTTCAATCACGGCCCCCCTCACATCCATAGTGGGTGACATACTCAACAACCCCCTCATCGATCTCAGGTTCCTGATACCGGTCATCACTCTTCTTTTCATAGTACTGTCCTTCAGGCACAGTTCAAAAAAGAGCGTTATCGATTCTCCACCCACACTGCAGCAGAAGAGGGAACCTTTCATTACACCAGACGACAGGCTCAGCTCCGAATTGAAAAGAATAGAACAGAACGACATGGAGTATTACATCAGGAGCTTCGAACACGATGTGGACAAGTTTAAGGAATATTCCAGAAAGCTAAAACTCCTGAAGCGGGAGTACTTCCGTTATGACAGGTGGGTCCTTTCCCAGAGACCCAAAAAGAGCCAGAAAGGTAAGAGGCTGCAGAAGGAGATTTTCGACGAGATAGTCTCACTTTATGCAGATCTGAAGAGCTTGCGGCTGTCTGTGATAACTACTGAAGACCAGCAGAGGTGAAAACACGTTGCTGAATCAAGAAGAATTGGTTAACATAAGGAAGAAGGTTAATGACATACAGAAGATACTTGCGGCAAAGGTAATCGGCTCTGAAAGGGTCAGCAGGTTCATGTTTGTTGCGCTGTTTTCTGATAATCATGTACTGATTGAAGGCGTGCCTGGACTCGCAAAAACAATGCTTGCTGCTGAGTTTTCGAAGCTGCTTGGCGTGACATTCAAGCGTATCCAGTTCACGCCGGATATGCTGCCGTCGGATATCACTGGAAGCATTTTCTTCAACCTGGAGACAAGGAAGATGGA
>JAEHJW020000594.1_pt2 | contig 14134 bp, 29 predicted proteins | sample 9271431 | NCBI WGS metagenome assembly JAEHJW02
TTTTTCGGTGACGAACAACACCGAGGACGAAAAAAAGTACCTGTGGGTTAAAAACTTTGAGAAGCATCAGAAAGTTGACAAACCGGGAAGACCGTTGCTTGATGGCTGGGAAAAAGGTGATAATCCAGCAGGTTACGCAAAAAGAAGTATGTGCGAAATCCAAATAATAGAAGAAAATAACGACCAAAATTCGGAGAGCATTCGAGAAAATTCTCGAACGTTCGAGAATTTTCGCCCTGGAAAAGGAAAAGGAAAAGGAAAAGGAAAAGATTATGTTCCTAACGGAACATTGTCGGGCAAGCCCGACGCCGAACCCGAAAAAAACCAAAAACCTGAATTCGAGGATCTTCCAGAAACAGAATCCGAAACGACAGTGACCATGACAGGCCGTAACGAAGCAATCCCGTATGACAAAATCATCGAGCACTTGAACGCCAGCACTGGGAAGAGATTCAAAGCCGACAACAAAAACACACAACGCCTGATTAAAGCCAGATGGAAACAGGGTTTTTCCCTGAAAGATTTCATTGCCGTGATTGATACAAAATCCGAGAAATGGATGACCGACCCACAGATGATCGACTACCTGCGCCCTGAAACGCTTTTTGGCAACAAATTCGAGGGATATTTGAACGAAAGAAACAGCAAACCTGAAATCAGGATTGTCAGTGAATGCACAAAGCGCAACCTCGACACAATAGTCAGATGGGCAAACGATGAAAACGAAGAAGGATGCCATGAAAGACAGACAAGTGTTTGCTAAATACATGACTTTGTTAGCTGAAGTCCACGGAAAAGAAATTTCAAAATCATTGATGGACGTGTACTGGATATCACTGCAACAGTACGGGGATACAGAGTGCGAATCCGCATTCAACCGCCTGATTACCACCACCCGGTTTTTCCCGAAACCCGTGGACGTGATCGAGGCAATCCAGGCCAACAATCCAGCAGCGCAAATCACCATGAACGACCGTGCCACTGAACAGATCGCCGTCGTCATGAAGCAAGTCCGTGAACTTGGATACTACCGGACGCCCTGTTTTGACGACCCGGTAACAAAACGCCTCATGACCGGAAGATGGTCATGGCGTTCGATATGCAGCATGACCACAGAGGAGCATAAGTGGTGGGCAAAAGAGTTCATCGAGGCTTATCAGGCGTCAGAGCGTGTGAACGGAAACTCCGATATGCCACAGATCGAAAACAGCAACAGGCGGCTGAAACTGCTGGCTGGTGGAATCGGAGGACGATAAAAACGACAAACCGGATTCTAAAACGCAGACAAACACGTCACAGAACGAAGCACAGTGACCGCCATAAGGTTTTTATGGAGATAGACGATAACTTATATGCCAAGAAAAAGAAGTGCGCTTAAATCGCAAATTAAGACCGTTGTAATCAATTTTGAGAGAAAAGGCGGGAAAATAACAATATGTCAGGCGTAAATCGTGTAATTATCGTAGGCAGGCTGGGAAAAAACCCAGATGTAAAAACCATGCAGGACGGAACATACATCACAAATTTCTCGGTTGCCACATCCGAGGAATGGAAAGACAAAAACACCGGGGAGAAAAAAGAACGCACCGAATGGCACCGGATTGTCGCTTACCGGAAGCTGGGGGAAATATGTGGGCAGTGGCTGAAGAAGGGGCAACAGGTGTATATCGAGGGTAAACTCCAAACCCGAAAATACGAGAAAGACGGACAAACTCTGTACACGACAGAAATCATTGCTGACACCATGCAGATGATTGGAACCGGGAAAAATAGCGAGCAACCATCATCTCATACGGGTAACCAGCCTCAAAATACCCACAACCAGTCCAAATCGAATGGCTATGTCAACGATGATATTCCGTTTTAAAAAAATGGAAAGGAATATGGGAGAAGTGTAACAACGTGAACAATGTTATGTGATAGGAAACGGCAAAAAATGAATGATTACGAAATCATAACTACAGTTGGAACCATAAAGTTTAAAGGCAGGATTGTGAGAGAATTGGAAACAGGTAATTGGCACTATTACGAAAGAGATGATGGAGTCATTTTACATTTCAGAAAAAATCATATGGTTGTAGTTATTGGCGACAATTACGAATCAATATTGGGTGAGAAAAAAAGGACTGAACATGATGGCTGATGGGAATGATATGATTGAGATTTTGGATCGAATATTGGGCTATCACGACAGAAAGTGCCCGAACTGTGGATGTCAGTGCTATGACCCTTTCGGACAAAGAAGGTTAATACATGATCCCAGTAACTGTAATATAGTCCAAGCATCAGTTAGCAAACCTGATAACCATCAAGGTTCATTAAAAGATACGAACAAGTAGGTCAAAACAATGACAAGGTTTCATATAGATCATGACTTCGTGCCACATGGCGCAAAGCTGAGATTTTGCCCTAAATGCCTTGCGTATTACATCGGAGACAGTCACGTTTGCGACCCATTTATGAAAAAACTGGTTGAATTAAACGAGGAAAAGAAAATGACCGAAACCCAAGCCGACTACAAAACGATAGCTATCGAAAAATGGGAAGAAAGGGCGGAAAACTGTCCATGCAAAAACAAGCATGGAGAATGCAGGATCGGAAACCGCAGCAAGGATTACGCCTGCCAATATTCTGATTGCCCGTTCGTTTACTGGCTCCCGGAGTACCGATGATGAACTCAAAAACCCCTCAATACGAAATGGCTGAGGAAATCGCCATAAACATCGTGACGTATGGCGAACTCTATCAACAGCATCCTGACAAAGTGGCTCGAATCTATGGCGCCATGAAGGACGTCCAGGCTATCCTGGAGGCGTACATGGCGAAAATCAGGGCAGACGAAAAAGATGAAAAATTATGAGTGAAACAACGACGGTTATCGATGGAGTCAAAATGACCAGGTTTGAATCGGTATTGTACCATCTCTTGAGTTGCAAAGGGACTATAAGGTGGGTTGGCACAAATCGTCAAGACACCAAAGCGCTTAACCGGCTGTGCAAAAAAGGAGCTGTCGAAAGATATCCCGACCCATTACCTGGTCACCCCCAAAACTATTCGTGGAGGATACGCACATGAAGGTGCTGAATAGCCGGTGAGCGCACTTCTTCGCCAAAATCAGGGCAGACGAAAGAACCGGGAATAGCTAAATGACAAAGATAGAGGAAGAAACGCTCCAAAAACTGAAAAATGCCGATGGAAGGACTATGCGGTGGGTTGAAACCGGACTCAGGGACACTATGGCACTGAACAGGCTGTATAAAAAAGGGTTGGTCGAAAGATATCCTGATCCGCTTACTGGAATTCCCCAAAACTATTCATGGAGGATTCCAGATGAATTTTAGACGGAACACTAAAACATTCGCTACAGGCCGCCTAAAATCAGGCGAGATGAACAAAACTGAAAAAGCCTACGCCCAGCACCTCGGCAACCTCATGAACACGGGAGAAATTATCTGGTGGCGTTTCGAGGGCATCAAGTTCAAGTTGGCTGACAACTGCCACTATTCACCAGATTTCGCCGTCATGTTGCCGTCCGGAGAAATAGAAATTCATGAAGTGAAGGGGTCTCTTTCTTTCGTTCAAGACGATGCAAAAGTAAAAATCAAATTCGCTGCAAAAGAATTTCCATTCAGGTTCATCATGGTAGCCCCAAAAGCCAAAAAAAATGGCGGAGGATGGGAGACAAAAGAGATATGACAAATTTGGCCGCAAAATCGCTGTTTGATCTCAAACAAGTAACCACAAAACTTCGTACAGAATTAGCTCGCCTTCGCAAAATCGAGGCGACTCTGAAACAAGCACCAGAGGCCATGATGGACACCAGGGAAGCGCTCGGCGTATGCGCTCTAAAAGAAGAGGATTTCCCCGCCCTGGAAGCGATGATGGGGAAACGAGTAAAGTTGGTGGTGGTGGAAGCAAAAGAGCAGAAGGGGCTTCCAAATAAAAAATATAAACAAATAAAAGGGCTTATATGCACGAAATCGCTGTAACATCATTCGATTTTTCAGACGTTCCAATTCAATATCAAAGCAAGGCCGTCGAATTGGATATCCGGTTTAATTACGCCAAACAAAAAGCTGAATCCGGCCTGATCGAAATGGGAAAGACCCTGACTGAGCAGAAAAACATCCTGCCTCACGGGTGCTGGATAAAATGGCTCGAAAGTAAGGATATTAGCCAGACAACAGCAAAGAATTTGATGCAGATTTCGGACAAGTTTTCAAATCGTCCCCATGGGGACGATTTGGGTTTCGGAATCATGCGACTTCTTGCTCAGGACGTTGTTCCCGAATCTGCCCGTCAAGAAGCTCTCGAAAAGACCGAGGCAGGCGAAAAGCTCACGATCAAAGACACAAAGGAGCTTGTCGAAGCGCACAAACGCATTGACTCTCTGGAAAAGCAACTCGCATCCGCAAAAACTCAAATCCCAACGGAAGATGTCGAAGCTAAAATCAAGGACTTGGAAGTAAAACTGGAAGCAGAAAAACAAAAACCACCCCAAAAGATCGAGGTTTACGTTGATAAGCTCCCTGATGATTACCAGAAAATCAAAGACGAAAAAGACAAGCTCTCATATCAATGCCTCGAAATGAAAAGCAAAATCCAACAGCTTAAATCTTCGATAGAATCTGAGGCAGATGAAATCGTAAAGAAAAAGCTGAAAGAACTGGAAGAAGACCTGCACCAAAAACAGTATAGAGCGTCCCTGATGCAGAACCGGATTGATGAACTTCAACCAGTCTTGGCAAAAATTGAGAAACGAGTCGGAGACGTTGCAGATTTCAAAGAAATGGCCAAAAAAGTATTGCACGCTCTCAACGACATGTCCATTGCCTTCGGTGATTACTTCCATGAACACAAGGCCATCCCTGAGTCCGAAATAGAAACAGCCAGATATATCCTCCAAGAGATAGAAAATGGAACTGAAGGCTTTAGAAACGTTATAAACGGAGGCGGAAATGAGCCAAGAATTAACGCCGTATGACGAACACGAAATAGCAGCCATTGAAGCAAAATTTAAAACAAAACTGCCAAAAGGGGATACATCTTATGATGTCTTGGCTCGTAAATACTCTATAGAGGCATATATAGATGTACTTTCCTCTATTTCAAATCATGCCATGTATGTTGGCAGCGACAACGTCGCATCAACAAGCAAAAAAGGGCTGGCAGTGACCATCAACAAAAAAATAAAAGCAGTTATTGGCAAAAGTGTTGAAGATATTAACAACTCAACAGATTTATTTACTCTTACTGCTATGCGACAAGCAATAGTCGCTCAACTAAACATTGGTGAACGAATGCTCTTGCCGAGAAAGTCTATCAAACAGAATATTTACAATGCTATCGAAAATATAGGGAAATCTTTTCGGTTATGATTATAGATTATTATAAAATCGCGCAACAAATAGCGGCAACTGTTACCGAAAAACAAGATGCCTACGGAGACTCGTTTGGAAGGTCAGGAGAAATTATGAGAATCCTATACCCAAATGGAATATCTCATGAACAAATGGACGATGCACTTGTAGTTGTTCGCATGATAGACAAACTGTTCCGAATCGCAAACAGGAAAGACGCTTTCGGAGAAAACCCATATCAGGATTTGTGCGGGTATGGACTATTGGGAGCGGCCAAAGATGTATGATGAACAATATATGAGAAAACAAGCGAAAAAGATCATCGTACATAGGCTCTGTGAAATCTTTATCACTCACAAATCGCAAATGGAGAGATGGGCGCTGACCAAAAATTTCACGAGCATTGATATCAGTGACATGGAGGCAGAGTTCGAGGCGCTGTCGAAAGAGGCTGCCAGGGTGATAGAACGGCTTAAGTTTGAGATACAGGAAATGGAAGCTGACGCTATATGAAAAATATATGGATACAGTATGTATTTGAAATATCGGTAATACTTGGATGTGCCATATCACTACTGATGTTGTGTAGAATGGTATCATCAGATGATTTTGTCAACGATCACAGCGTGTCTTCAATCGTATGGCAACCGGAATTTGTCGCTCCGCCAGCCGTATGCACTCAATATATGTGCATTGATATGGCGAATATCATCTATCTACCGGACACAAAAGAGGTCAAATGATTGCCATCTATCAAAAAACAACATCAGCGGATACGCATGTGCTACACAAAAAATACGCTGGTGATGCTGGCATGGATATTACGTCAGATGAAACCGTTCTGATTAACGCAGGAAGTCAAAAAAATATCAGAACCGGACTATTTGTAGCTATACCAAATGGCTATTTTGGAATGATAAAGTCTCGTTCAGGACTCTCTATAAAACATGATGTCGAAGCCGGAAATGCAGGCGTGATTGACAGCGGATATCGAGGAGAAATCATCGTGAAACTCTACAATCACGGCGCGACAGAATATCAGGTTCATAGAGGAAACAGGATAGCGCAGTTATTGATTCTGCCCGTCATTGATGTCGAAGTGGTAACGTGTGAAAATCTGCCAGATAGTTTCGATAACCGAGGTGAAAATGGATTCGGAAGCACTGGAAAATAAACCATAAAGAAAGGAATTAAAGAATGAGAATATCAAGAACACAGGGAAAAGCAGATTTGGCAACAATCGTAGCAGAAAAGATGGACATCAACAAAGCGTCCGCTTTGATGGCTATAGACACAATAATTTCCGCAATTGTGGACGCTGACAAAACAACGCTGAAAGGCTTCGGCGTATTTGAATGGCGAAAAAGAAAAGCCAGAACCGCCAGAAACCCCATAACCGGCGAGACAATCCATGTGCCGGAAACTGAAACGCTGCATTTCAAACCGTCAACAAGTCTGAAAAACCTGTGAACTGAATGCGCAAAAAAAACAAAAAAACGATGCTGAAGCCAAAAAAAGGGAAGTTACAGGTCATTCCAGAAGGCAACGGAAGTATGGCCGACCTGTCAAGACGCCTGAACCTCTCAAGGGGGAGGGTGTCGCAGTTACTGTCGGAAGGAGTTTTTGGCGACACCTTCCACAAAATGAAAAACGGAAAATATGTGGTTGACCTCGAAGAAGCAGAGCGACTTTTCTATGAATACACCGACCCGCAAAAACGGAAACAAACCAAGTCGCCGTTTGAGGAAACAGAAAAAGAGATAACAAAAGAAACGCCTACTATTGAAGACATAGAAAGCCTATCTTTTCTGGACGCAAGAGCGCTGAAAGAACGCTATAGCGCCCAGATAAAAAAACTCGAATATGAAGAGAAAATAGGAAAACTCCTATTGGAAGAAGAAGTACGACAAGGCGCTTTTGAAATGTACAGAAAAACAAGGGACGCACTGATCAATATCATTGATAGAGTCAGTGCAAAACTGGCGGCGGAAAAAAAAGAAAGCGCTGTCAGGACTATCCTTGAAAAGGAAATAAGAAGCGCCTTGACACACATCAAGGAGCACTCAGATGCTTGACGGAAAAAAAATATTTATAAACACAGCATGTCAAGCACTTGAGCCAGACCCACTCATCACAGTTAATGAGTGGGCAGATCAAAACAGATCTCTAAATAGCGTAGCATCAAGGGAAGCAGGGCAGTACCGGACAGACAGAACACCATACCTGAGAGAGATCATGGAGGTGTTATCGGTCACAGAAACGAATGTAACCGATATCGCAATAATGAAAGCAACGCAGGTAGGAGGATCTGAGGTCGCCAACAACTTTGTAGGATACATAATTGACTGTGCACCCGGGCCGATACTGTACATGCTCCCAACAGTCGAACTCGCAGAAAGGCACAGCAAAAACCGAATAGCGCAAATGATAAACAACACCCCATCTCTAGATGCAAAGGTTCAAAAAGCGAAGGCAAGAACCGGAGGCAATACGGTAACACTAAAAACCTTCGTCGGAGGGGCGTTGTACATGGCAGGAAGCAATTCTGGAGCAGCTTTCAGAAATGTATCTATCAGATATCTGATACTGGATGACATTGACGGATTCGAGTCAGACATCGGAGGAGAAGGAAGTCCGATAAGCCTGGCAGAACGGAGGACTGACACATATTCAAGCAGAAAGAAAATTGTAAAGATAAGCACACCAACACAAAAAGGAGCATCGCTTATCGAGAAAGAATTCTTGCTGTCAGACCAACGATATTATCATGTACCATGTCCACATTGCGGAACATACCAGATACTCACATTCGCAATGAACAATGAAAAACACGGAATACAGTTCACAGAAAGCGACGGTGAGATAGAAGATGTCTGGTGCGTTTGCGAAAACTGCCAAAAAAGAATCGAAGAACACCACAAAGAAACTTTTTTGCCAAAAGGGAAATGGGTGCCAAATTTTCCAGAAAGAAAACGTAGAGGATACCACATAAGCGGACTGGTAAGTCCGTTGGGATTCGTATCCTGGAAACAGATTGCACAAGAGTACATCAATGCCAAGAACGATGTAATGGCAATGAAAGTATGGGTAAACACAAGACTCGGTGAACCGTTTGAAGTCGCAGGCGAACAACTCGAATGGGAAACTCTACGATCAAAATGTGAACCATACCCGCCGATGATTCCACCAAAAGGAGTCGTGTTTATAACAATTGGCGTTGACGTACAAGAAAACAGAATCGTAGTGGTAGTCAGAGGATGGGGAGAAGGGGAAGAAAGCTGGCTGATTTGGTACGGGGAAATCTTTGGAGAATGGGAAAACCAACTCGACGAACTCTCAAATTACAATTTTTCAAGAGACGAAGAAAGGATCCCCGTCTCCGGGGTAGCCATTGATTCAGGATTTAAAACACAACAGGTATATGCGTACTGCAGGAAACGAGACAGCCGGTTTTTTCCAATAAAAGGGGAGCGAACAAAGAATAAACCAATCCTGGGAAGACCATCAGAAGTGGATATCGACTGGAAAGGACAAAAAATATCCAAAGGAATAAAACTATGGCCAATTGGAACAGACATCGCCAAGTCGACTTTTTTCTCAAGACTGAAAAGCAACACAACAGCCGGGAAAGGGTGTTATCACTGGTACACAGGATTACCTGATGAATACTTCCTGCAAATAACAGCAGAGAAAATGGAAACAAGCATCAAAGATGGATTCCCAGTCATGGACTGGATAAAAACCAGAGACAGAAATGACGCCTTGGATGCAGAAATCTACGCCTATGCCGCAGCAATAAGAGCGGGTCTTTCCTGGATAAAAGACCCAGGAAAAAAACAAGAAGATATCCAGAACTGTGTATTTAAAAAAAAGAAAAGACAAGCGTTAACAATAAAAAGCTCACTTCTTTAACCGGACAAAAAGAATATCTCTATGAACACGGAAAACACGGAAACTGTTATAGAAAAGTTGATACATGTCAGATCAGCAGCAATACTGCTTTGCTGCACAGAAAGGCACATATACGACATGATCAAAACAGGGAAGATAAAAGCGATTAAATTGGGGCCAAGAGGTTTAAGGGTAATAAAAAACTCTGTGGAAAGCTATATCAAAAACAACAAATACAAAACTTTTAGGTAGGAACGGCGCGCTGGCAGTCACATAATCATTCTAAGTAAAAGGGGGGGGTAACAACTGGATCAACATATAGGCATGAAAAACTATTTGTCCTTCGGCGGCGGGGTTAACTCCGTCGCTCTCTACCTGCTGATGATGGAACAGCGCATAGAGTTCGAGGCAATCTTTGTTGATCATGGGGCGGACTGGCCGGAGACATATGATTACGTAGAAATGTTTAAAAAACGATATCCCCTAACAACGATTTACCCAAATTATCAAGGGCATAACACGCTGTTGGGATACTGCCAGGAAAAACAGACGACACCATCCATGTTTCAGCGATGGTGCACAGACAAGTTCAAAGTTTCACCATACGTCAACTATGTTGATAAGCCATGCTTCTCTCATATCGGTATGGATTTTGGCGAACGCCACCGGGCGAAAATTTCATGCCAGAAAGGTGTCGAAAAAAGGTACTTGCTGGTAGAACATGAAATAGATCGTGCTGGGTGTTTCGACATCATCAAAAAACATGGGTTACCAGCGCCGCCTAAATCAAATTGTTTTTTTTGTCCATTTCAGCAAAAAGAACGATGGCGCAAACTACGGCGCGAGCACCCTGACTTGTTTTGCGTCGCACAAACACTGGAAAAAAACCAGAATGAAAATAAGAAGAAAGGGACGCGCCCATATTACATAAAAGGATCGGCGCCGCTGGCAGCGTTGATTGACGATAGACAGATGCCGATGGGAAACAATATCGGCATGGAGGAATATCCTCCATGCGAATGTAATTTTTAACCAGGCGCGCAGACGCAGGTCGCGCTATAAGTAACAGCGCCAGGCCGGGTACACTCCACCCTTTGCCCGTCGTTTTCCCGGACGGGGGCCGGATACGGGATTTTTTATCCTATGAGACACAAAATACGTTGTGGCTCATAAAGTCTGAAAAATGATACTCAACCCATGCGAGAGATCGGAGATGTGGAAAATGAGATATGAATGTTGTAAGTGTGACGAAAATGATCCGTGCGTTTTAATTTACGAAGGGCTTGCCGGATTTGTTCCGAGACAATGCCCATTTGAAAACCAGGGTGAACCATATGGATATTTCCAACCAAAATGGAAGCAGGTTGTACCTGTAGATCAATGGGCATTACCCAAAAGATCACACGAGAGATAATCCAATGAGCATCCGAACCAACATGTTGTCGAAACTGGCGCTCGTAGTCGCCATCGCTGATATATCAGATACCACAGACTGGCCAGAAGCAGTGCCAATACTGCAAAAGCTCCGTGATGTTACGATGTCAGCCATTGAAAAATGGCCTCTACGGGTTGCTGACAACGAGCTTTCTCATATTCATCGGAACATCATGTTGTTCTGCAATAAAATAGGCTGGGACAACGGACGCCATAATATCCAGGTTCCAATAAATTTCGCTCTGAGCGTCATTGAACCAATCTGCGAAAATGTTACCGATGTAAAACGAAAACAATATATCAAAGAGATAGCATCGGTTTTAAACAACGCCTACTACCTGTTTGCAGGCGACGACAACTCATATCCTGATTACGAGATTGATATCCAGGAAGGGTTGGAAGCGTCTGCATTGTGGGATGAAATATGGAGGTAACGTGCTATATAACCGTGAATGTGAACACTGCGGGAAACCGTTTAAAACAAAAACGGCCAATAAGAAACTCTGTTCTCCAGAGTGCCAGATGGGGGTTCTTCACCGAAAACGGGAGGCCAGTAAACGGTATATCACAAAAAAATGCGCCTATTGTGGTAGGATATTCACAACGACAATTAGTCGAAAGAAAACGTGCAGTAACGAATGTAGCAAGGCCATGCCTCATAAAGGCAGACAGGATAAAAAAAAGAAAACAAGCAGTACTTCAACATCCCAATATAATCAAAAAACAAAATGCCCAATGTGCGGAGCTGTATATTTTATTCAACGCATCCACCCGGTTAAAATACTGTATAAATTCTGCGACAAATGCGTAGTCGCCGCAAGTAGGGCAAACAATTGCTTCGATAACGATGTCACCATGGAAGAACACAGAGCGTGTTGTTGATGTCAACGCCCAACTACCCGCTGTACACTGTTAGTAGGTGCCGCAAACGTGCTGACATTTTATTTGGTGTTGTGCATGGCTCTATGGACGCGCATAAAACTATTTGCGGCATTGAAATAAACGGTGATGGTGGCTGGTGGATTATGACAAATGATCGCACCGGAGAAATGACATGCAGAGCCTGCCTACTAAATAATCAAATACAATTTCCATGAGGGCAACATGAGACCATTGGTAGAAACACTGGCCAAAATAGCCGCTGTATCAGCGATAGCATCGTCCGCCATCGAGCGTTCCAAGAAAGATGCCGTTCATCTATGGAGGGAGCTCGAAGAATGCGCTATGGATGCTACGCATGCGTTCCCCGGGAAACTGAACAAGAAAGAGCTGGATAAACTGATTGAAGTAGAAGCGGATATCTACGAGCATTACCAGCGCCAGGCAAGGCGTGAATATGCGCTATGCAATCTATCCGGATTAAGGGCCGCTGATAAATGGAGCAGGATATGGGCATGAAATTTTTCGATGAAGACCGCGATACTAAAAACAGGAAAAGCTGAACGGAATAACAACAAAGGCGGCAATAAGTGAGTTTATTGCCGCCTTTGTTGTTATTTTGCCATTCAACATATTAATTTAATTACATAAAACATCCGACTTCACAGAATCGCTCAGGAGCGGTTTAAATCGAGTATCCCTTGTGTTGGTATGGGTTTCCCCCGAGTGAGGTTCGCTATTTTGCAGTTGATACCGGTATCGCCGGATCTTTACCGCTGGACCCGAACCGGAACAGCGAAATCATATTGACGATCCCAGAAAATACTGTCTGTGTTTTTGCCCACAGGTCAGCGTTGGCAACCATGGCTTCGATTGTGGCCAGAACCGATGCTTTTTTGTCCGAGCCCTTACCAGCACCCATTGCTTCCTCGGCCAGTGTCATCAACTCACTGATCGTTTTTATCAGACTCGGCAGCGCCGTCATGATTTGTAAGAAAGTCGTCATCTTTTATCCTTTCGTTTTGCGTTCTATTTTTCAACCACATCCATATCCCGGATATGGATACGTTTATCAGCGGGGTGTCGTATCTCGATGGCCCCGGCTCATCGTCATCTGGCGAAAACATATCAGTTGCCGCCGGTCAACGTAAGTATCTGGACGGATTCGGGCAGATAAATCAATTTGTCTTTGCCCTCATCCCAATAAAAATTACCGATTCCAGGCATTTTAACAATGTCATTTTTCAGCGTCACAGCGTATGTGTCGCTGTACCGACCGTTGATGTAAATGTCACACGCTCCGGTCTGGGATGGAACCGAAGCGGCCGAGAAATAGAACACAAGCGAAACGCTCTGATTCCCCGACCAATAGGTATATGTGCTACTCATAGCGGATGATACCATCGGGAACAGCGCGAGAGCTGCTGCGAACAGAATTATCAGGAAAAATTTTTTCATAACTTGTCGTCAATCCTTTCCGGCGCTCTGCCCGTCTTTAAAACATTATAGAGATTCGATATCAGCGTAACGACTTTGTCGTCCTTGACGCTGGGTGTCATGAGCGCTATCCCTTTCAATGTCGTTATCAGCACATATAATGTAATCCAGTTGTTTTTCACGAAATGCAGCAAGTAATCATCCATTTTCAATCCTCCGGAACCCACATCAGGTCGTAACGTTTGCGTCCGTTTCGGTCTATTTTAATCAGGTTTCTGCCCGCATGAAATCCAGCCTCAAACGCAATTGCCACCTGCTTTTCAACGGGGAGTTCCCGGCGCTCAAACTCTCGTTGTTGCTCGAAATAAAAAGTCAGACCATTCTCAAGAGGAATTGTCATATCAACTCCTGTCAATCGCTATATCATGATAAAAAACATGGTCTCCGATTTGACACAAAAACAACAATTTATTCCGCCATGTCGGATGGGCATCAAACCGACAATAATGTGTCGGTGCTCCGATGTAGTCGGTTACTCTGCCGGTGTAAATATCCTCTGCCAGTCTCTTGCATTCCAACCATGTATTATCATTTTTATGGCTGGCAGTTATGATACGCTGCCGGTTATGATCTTCCCAACAGCAAAATTGACGTGGCGTAAGCATCACCTGACGCCAGTTTCTCCCCCACCATCCGGGATGTGTCGCACGAGTCCGCACGGTTAATCCTACGCCGACCTTTCCTTCAGTCGGCTGATCGCTGGCCTCTCCGTAGATTGTACCCGCCAGAAGATCAATCTCACTCCAATGTTCTATGTCATGCGTCATGGTTTCACTCCCATAACATGATACAGAAAAATCGCCCCAAGTGTACCGGCCACGGCCAGGACAACCGTCCAGATCGTTTTTATTTCCGCTCGCGGACAACTGGCCTGCCATTGCTGGATGACAGCGCAATTATCATACATTTTGTCCATGCGCTTCCACAGGTCGTTGGCGCCCTCCTGGAGAGTGGCAATTTGCTGTGACTGCACCGCCATTTTCCCAACAATATCTGTGAGATTATCCAGTTTTTCCTCAATTTTATTCAGTCTCTGCTCAGAAATCTCGACCATGTGTTGTGATATCCCCGTG
>JAEHJW020003577.1_pt1 | contig 14133 bp, 13 predicted proteins | sample 9271431 | NCBI WGS metagenome assembly JAEHJW02
TAATAGACTCCAGGCTCCTAAAGGCCTGGAGTCTATGATATGAACTGTTTACTATACAGGTGCTATATGGCTATTGCTAATTACAAGCCTGGGCAACGTCCAGAAACCTTTAATGAAGTACCACAGATTTATCCACCTAAGTATAACGGTATAGTAGCAGATAACAAGTATGTACCGACTAGTAGCTTACTCTCTTATGCAGCAGGTATGCGCTGGACGGTAGATTACTATTGTCAGATATTAGGAGATAGTCTAAACGTTAAGATGTTGGATATTGGTGAGCCTTCTGTCTATCAGCAATTCTCAGAGATTAAAAGATTAGAACTCTTAGTTCAAACTCCATTACAATCTACTCAGAATACTCAAAATAACATGATGGTAGTCACTGGAAACGCATTAATTACTCCTAATATTGTACCAAATACAGGTGATTCATTTGTTGCTGATATTGGAGATGGAGTACTAGGACTATTTGCTGTAACATCCTCTATTCGTAAAATATACATGATGGATTCTGTATTTGAAATAGAGTATATGTTATTAGGTCCTGCTAGTGAGCAGAGTGAGAGATATGAGGATCTAAAGAAAAAGGTAGTCAAGACGAGCTATTATACAAAAATACTAGAAGATAATAATAGACCTTCATTGATTGCTAGTCAGGAATATGAGAATGTACTAAACTATCAAACTGAATTACGTAAACTCGTCAATTTATACTTTACGAGCTTCTTTAATATAGGATTTAATACTCTATTGATACCTGGTCAAGAGCCTGCTACTATCTTAGATATCTTTATGGTTAGAATGATATTGAAGATCGTAGATACTGATATGAGTCCTAACATACAGAGAATAAATAAACCCAATCTTACAGGCGAGCCTTACTTATCTCAACCTACATTTTGGGATGCTATGTTAGAGCAGGATATCAATATTCTCGGAGTAGCGAATCAACAAATGGCTGTAGCTGATATCTATCAGTTTAATGGAAATCCATATCTAGAGAGTGCTAAGTTTAGTTTTATAGATTATGTAGTATATCCTATACGTCCTGATGAATCTCTCTTTATAGAGAACTCAGAGTATCCTAAAGGTTTAAGTCCATTAGAACTCAAGAATAGTCAGGTAGTGCTCAATGGAACTCAATTAGATACTGTCAACAATGTGTATGTTTTGAATAATACGACTATTCCATTAATCAATACTACTATTATAGATCAGTACTATGTACTCTCTAGTGCGTTCTATAATCCATCTAGTGGTGTTCAGATGAGTGTGATAGAGATACTAGTGAATGATTATCTTAATCGTAGAAATCCAAATAGTGATATGTTAAATGCACTATTGAAAAACTATCGTGGATGGACACGATTAGATCAATTCTACTATATACCTATTCTAATATTCTTACTGAAGAATAAGCTAAAGAACTATTAATACGGAGGTTCAGTATGGTACGCCCATTCTCTAATATAGATACTACAAATGCTCTATGGGATGATGTATATCTATGTCGTGTATCTAACTTTAAGACAATGAGTGCTGATTACTTACGAGTATTTGGTGCTCCTACTACCTTTGATCCTGAGATAGATAATGAGCTCGGTAAAGAGCTGATTACTGTAATGATTTCTATTGCTGAAATGATAGAGTACTTTCAGGAAGGAATTGCTATTAGAGTAGTAAAGGAATCGGATACTAAGTTTATATACGAAGCTATTAGTAAACATATTCTTGGATGGAGACATGCTTTAGAGAAAGGTGTGAATGTAGGAGCTGCTCCTCTGAATGATCTCGTAGTAATGGATCAATTCGCTCAGGAAGTATATCCTCATGCTACTGCTCACTTTGATAGAGGTGTGGTAGATTCTCTATTCATTCGTCGATTAGGATCTAGCGGTACCTTTAATCCTAATAACATTCTTAAGAATCTAAAGAGCTCCGATAAACCAGCAGAAGAAGAACCAGAAAAAGAAGTCATGGTCAGGCACTCTATGGCTGACTTCTTTAAAGACAAAACAGCTAGAAAACCACTAGGACTTAGAAAATGGCAATCCTAAGTATACGCCACACACCTCTATGGAAAGATATCAATAGTATCATCAATAATAGTGATAATTTATACTTCTATAAATGGACAGCTAGAATCCATAATGCAAACTTTAATCTAGATGTAATTAAGATTATCAACTTTGATTTGATACGAGACTATCAGAATAATATTGGTGATCATGCACATATAGAGTTTGTATTAGGTAGAGGTGATTTCATTAAGTATTTCTTTCCATTTAAAGAAAACTGTTATATCACTATTACTCAAACTCCTAGAACTTTTACTAATAAATCCATTACTGGTGGTACAATAGTTAAGACTAAGTATAAAATGGTTTATCTAGAAAAGGATAACGAAGCTTTAAATGCTATTGAAAGAGATGAGCGTTTTGATGTACAGGCCTTAAACCTAGCAGGTACTGTGCTGGTTAAATGCCAGTTATTAGATCTCAGTCTAGAAGCTCTTCGTATTCTTTACACTGGTGGTACCTTTAAGAATACTACGTATGAGAAGATACTATATCACACTGTAGGTAGTAACTCTATGCAGGTAAAAGTAAATGGTAAGCCTAGTATAGATGCTATTGATATTACTCCTCCAGATAACAATGTACTACAGCCTATGACTGTAATACCAGACGGTACTCCAATTATTAATATACCTACGTATCTACAGGAAAAGCGTAAAGGTGTATATAATTCTGGTATTGGTATGTATTTACAAAGATATAATCAGAATAATACCTGGTTTATATATCCTCTTTACAATACTACTATCTATGCTAAGAAGACCAATAAGGCTATCCTTTATATAGTACCACCTCAACACTTTCCTGATGCTGAAAAGACTTTTAAGATAGAGAATAATACTATAAAGATAGTCTGTATCAGTGAAAAGCAATACGTGAGTGATGGTCATTCAAAGATTATGGATAATGGTAATGGATTTCGTATGTCGTCAGCTAGTGCATATCTACTAAAGCCTGTAATACTCAATAAGACAGGACCTATAGGAGCTCGCTCTAGATTAAACTACGAAGTCAGTAATAAAGAAATGGCTAATGGTTTAAACTATGGACCTGTTCCTGATGATGAGATATCCGATAATCCATTTGTCCAATATTCTACCATCAGTAGAACGTATACCGACATTATTACTGTTTTATGGTTAAACTCTAATCCTGATCTACTATATCCAGGAATGCCTGCTAAGTTTATCTATCTGAGTGGCAATATATTAAAGACCGTAACAGGAGTTATCATACACACACAAACTATGGTGCAGATGATGAATGTCGGATTACTGAATGGAATATATAGATCCTCCACCTATGTTACCTTAATAGTTAATAAAGGTAATGCTATTGACAAAGGGCCTTATAATGAATAGAAAGACTTATAGTTTTGATGAGGTTTGTAAGAACATAGTAGCATTTGAACATCTGTTGCCTGTAGTAGATTACAATAGTTATAGACATGCGAGATTTTACTTTCTCTATACTGACTTTTATGAATTCCCATTAGATTCAGAGGTTGGTTCATCTGAGTTTAAGGATAGAATGATGGTCTATATAGAGTTCACTAATCAAATGAATGGTAGCTATCCTCTTAGTTGGATATATACTAGAATACAGAAAATTAAGCGGAGTTATCACTTTAAGAAATGGTATTCTTTTATCTTTAAGAAAAAGATATTGATTTCTAAAGATAACCCATCTATTGATAATTCTCACAACTTGAAGGATTAGAAAAATGGCCGGGCAATTAAACTTTGCTAAAGTATTATCGTTACCATCTACTCTGGTAGCAAACACAATATATTTACTTAGAGATTCTACTAATATTCAGTATTGTCAGTTCTTCATTACTGATGATGTTGGACAAAATATTTATAAATTACCTGGTCTTAGTGATATAAATAATGGAGTAGGTAGTAGGTTTTACTTATTTACTAACTTAGATTCACTGAACATATCAACACCTCCTGGAGTATCTATTGCGTGGGTATTAGACACTACAGGCGATCCTAATACCAATGGATTACCAGCTCCTTATGTGTATGTGCCTGGGTCTAATGGTGGATCCTGGATTGGTATGTTTAACATTCAGTACTTTACCAATAATCTCAGTTGGAATGATTTTAATAATGGACCACAAAGCACACCAGCTGAAATAGATGCTGTAGTAAATTGGTGGAAACAATATCAAGGATCTCTCACAGGTATTGATGCAGCGTTTGATTTCGATCCTGAAGATGCTGCAATGATCAATGAGTGGCAGCACCTCTATAGTGGTATTACTGAAGAATTGGATAACTACTGGGAACAGTATGGTTTTTGGAATCCATACACTTATTAATAAATTTTCAATTATATCTGGCATCGTATAGAGCTCGATATCTTATTAAAATAGATCATCTGGCCAATAGTGCCAGATGATCTATTATGTAGTATTGAAACACGGAGATAAAACAATGACAATTAAAGTTCTGATGATAGCTAGATTTAATAATAAGGCCGCAGCTAATGGAATTGCCAATCATAATGGATTGACACATGCAGCTAGCGCAACCTATGACTGTCTAAGAGATATTAAAGAATTAGATATTGCGTATGCATTAGTACAACAACCTGAAGAAATAGAGAATGCTATTAGTGAGCATAAGCCTAAGTTTGTATTCATGGACGGGTTATGGATAAAACCAGAACGAATTAGAGCTCTACAGAAAGCGCATATGTATACTATCTTTATTCTACGTATACATTCAGACGCAGCTTTTATTGCACAAGAAGGTATCTTTTCTAATTGGTTTTATAAGTATATAGAAATACCGAATGTGTATGTAGCTTTTAATGGGATAGATCTGTATAATGTAATTGTAGGTTGTTATAAAGCAGGATCCCATAAGGTACTATATCTACCCAATATGTATCCAATAGATATTAGTATTAAGAAACCTATTAAGAAGGATAAAAACGTTATACGCATTAGTTCTTTTGGAGCAGCCCGAGTACTAAAGAATCACTTTGCTCAGGCCTTAGCAGCACTGAAGTTTGCAGAATTATTAAATAAGAAACTAATCTTCTATATTAACATCAATACAGCAGATGTAAGTGGGTTAGCTATTTATCTGAACATACTACATCTCATAAAACTCCATCCGTCTAATAAACATGAAGTAAAATTAGTAGAGTGGACAGAGCATAAACAGTTTCTAGAGGCTATTAAAGAAGTTGATATAGGTATGCAAGCATCTCTCAGTGAGACATTTAACTTAGTCTCATGTGATACTCTATCAACAGGTACTCCTATAGTAGGTACTAAAGAGATACCATGGATAAGTTGGATTGGTAGATGTAATCCAACTAGTCATCGTAGTATGTTAGCAGCTTTATGGAGAGCTTATACATTTCAACGAATAAATGTATATCTCAATAAGCGTAGTCTTGAGCGATTCAGTAATAAATCTGTTAAAATATGGAAAAAGGTACTACTTGGAGATTTAGCACAATGACAAGCTATCGTGAGACTGCATGGGATGTATATAACACAGGTACTTCTGTATTTCATAATGGTGTAATAGCAGCTAAAAGAAAGATAGGAGTTCAATATAGATGGGATACTGAAGGTAATAAAATCCCATTACTGTTTACACCAAATATGTTTAAGATAGCGGTGAATTGGATGCTCTTTTATGTTAGAGGGTGTAATAATATCTCAGGTCTACCTGAAGACATACGGAATGCTAAACTCTCTAATATATCCGATGATGATATCAATGAGTTTATTGAGAAACAACTATGGCAGTCTGGTAATCAAAAACCTACAGATGTTCCTCCTGATATTCTTAGAGGAATTAAAGGTAGATTAGTTAATGATAAGATTCTTGGATATATGGGACGTACTCCAGGAGAAGTTATTAGAAACCTTAAGTTTAACTCTTTTAATATGTTTAGTCCTGTATTAGACTTTAAGATATTAGCTACAGATATACAGGATGAAATCCAAAAGGAATATGAAAGACTAAAAGAAGACGATGAGACTATTAAGGATAATGATATACCTTTTGAAAAGGCGTATCCACGCATTGGTCTTAAGTATGTAGATCAATATCAGACTGTCCTGAATCAGATAAAGTTTGGTGTATATTACCCCCTCTATCTTACTCACCATATTCCATTCTACATGCCTATACCTGGCTTAACGACTATGGATAACATGTGGATTAATAGATTCAGTGAAGTACCAGAAATAGCGTATCAGCAGTTTGTTTGTGATGATGAAAAACTATCTCTAGTTATTACTCAACCTCTTATGAATACCACAGCAGATATTGTAGCTCTCACTACTTCTGTATTGTTCCTGTTACTCACCGCTAAAATTACTAATAGAGTAGCTGGTGAAGTAGTCTGGAATTATGGAGAGTCTGTTATTCAGTATGGTGAGCTAGATATATTCGATGAACTCGTAGAAGAGTTTGATAATAGAAAATACACACTAAAGATAGAGGATCATGAAAATTTCCTAGATTATGTGGTAGATGATTTTACATTACAGGAGATTGAGTAATGGCAAATATACAGACTATGTATAGATGGGAAGGTGAAGGAGTACTGAAACATAAAGTACCTGTAGAAGTTGATTTAGATGAGTTAGATAATCGACTCTATGAACAGACTATAGCTGTATGTGAAAGAGCTATTAAGAGGACTATCTATGACGAAGCTACTAAACTTGGATATGATAATGAACTTTCACTATGTAGTTATGCTGCTGTAGAGAATCCTTACAGAGAAGAAGCAGAGAATTTCATTCAATGGAAAGCTAGCTGCTGGAAAGCTCTATATGACTACAGTGATAGTGTAAAAGAGACACCAGGTAGTTGTTTATCTGCTGAAGAAATCTTAAAGTTAATGCCCCAGTTTCAAGCTTAAAAATATAGCTACTCATATACCTCAAGGCTATCTAGGCCTTGAGGTATAATATGATTTGTACAGTCTTCCTAGAGGATTCAATAATGGCCACAGCACCATCCTCACTATTATACTACTTTACACCAGCTTATTTTTCTAATCTGGTATTTACAGCTTTTAATAAGCAAATGGGAACTAATCATAATCCTGCTAATTACCTAATACAACAAATACCTAATGATCAAAATAGTCGATGTGCTTATGAGTTCTATGCAAAAGATGCTAATAATCTATTACGCATACGCATCTATTGTCAGTTGGATCAACATTTCAGTTTATCACCTTTTAGTGTGCAGGATGTAAGTGGAGATTACAATAGTGAGACTGCTACACTCAATACAGGATACTACTCTCTTCCAGTTACAGTGAGCTTTGGTGGTGTTATTAGTCAGGACGCCAGCTTAATAAAGAATGTATATAAAGCTGACTTTAAGATTGGTCAACAGGCATATGCTCAATATTCATTATCCTATCCTAATCAATGTCCACCATATGGAAATTATGGTAATGATGTTTGGGTGCTCGGCAGTAAGATAGATAATCAGCTTATTACCGATCAAAATGGTAATGTTTTAGTTATTCACACCGACTAAGGACTCTTTATCATGGAATTAATTCTTACAAGAATATCTGATCTTCCAGAACAAACTGCAGCTAGCCTCACCGGTAATGAATTTACATTAGTCAGTAATAATGGTGTCTTACAGCTAGCACCTTTAAGTGCTATATATCAATATGCTCAAAGCCAACTGAGTAATGTAGCTAATCTATCTGTAGTGAGTCTTTCCGATATACAGAATGCTAACTTTACAGATACATATGTTACGTACGATCTACTAGCACAGGCTATTCAATCCTTAGGGGTATTGTTATCTCCATCACAACAGCAATCATTACTATTGCATATAGTCAACTATAATAACCCACACAGAACAACTGCCGAACAAGTAGGATTAGGTAATGTAGTCAATCTACCTACTCTTACTCAGAGTGATCTTACAGCAAATAACTTTGGAAATAAGTATATAACTTACGACATTCTACAAGCTGCTGTAGAAGCTCTTGGCTTTAATGATCTTAGTAATGTAGCTAACTATCCACCAACTACTTTAACCGATATTCAGAATGGAGTATTTGGTCAAACATATCTGACTTATAACTTATTGTCTCAAGCTGTACAGTCTTTGAATATCGTATTACCTCCATTATTACGTACAGAATTCTTACAGCATTTAACTAACTACAATAATCCACACCAAACTACAGCATCTCAGGTAGGGTTAGGTAATGTAGTCAATCTACCAGTCTTAACAGAAGCTAATATACAAGCTAACGATACTAGTCTAGAAGCCTATGTTACCTATAACTTATTAGGAGATGCTTTAGCTTCTCTTCCTAATACAGGATCATTAACAGCTACTCAGAAAACAACATTTCTAGCACACTTAATCAATTATAATAACCCACATCAAGATACAGCAGCTAGTGTAGGACTAGGTAATGTAGCTAACTTACTCCCTATAGGTGCTACTGACATAGCAAATGTTATTAGTGGTCAAACTGCTCCACAGGTATATGTTACATACGACCTACTAGCTCAAGCTAATGAATCGTTAGGGTACAAACCTTTAAATGCTACAGAGGCAGTAATATCTGGATCAGCTAGTTCTGATACAGTTATTAGTATCACGATCAATCTATTCCCGGCTGCTGGTGTGTCTCTCACTGGTAGTAGTATAGATATTCAGTATAGATTAAGTACTGCTACAGCGTGGCAGACATACGCTACAGTGAGTTATGCTGGAAGTAATACTCTTACTCAACTACTGTCTAGTCTTACTGCTGATACTCAGTACGATATTCAGGTTTCATTATCGAATAGTCTAAATGCATCTGTGAGTGCTATTTCTAACGTTCTAATCATAACGACATTAGTAGCCTAAGTACAAATATATAGGTAATGAGACATAGTGACTACTAGCCAGTGCTAGTAGTCACTATTTTAAGTCTGGTTAGTTTTTCCTTAAAGTTATCGTATGATTATTCTACTAACATTATATCTAAAGGAAAGATTATGAGTACTGGTACACAATACGATATGTTACTAGAACAAATGACCATATTCCTAAATGAGAAGTTACAATTAGATCTTACTACTGAAGATTGGGATATGAGGTTTTTATCTAATCCTCAAGATCTGAATTATAATCTACAGATGTTCACTACGAGTGCTTTTCATAATCTGAATGTGAGTATATATCTACAACCAGATACTATTTCGTGTTTATCTAACCCACACTTTGAAGATACTCCAGGTCTCAATAATGAGTTAGCAACAAATAGTATAATCAATGGAGAGTCTATAGCCCTATCATTGAACTTTAATGACAAAGTTTCTTATGTCGTTACTGGTATGATAGGTCCTGAGTTTTATAGAGCACCTCAAGGTAATATAAAACCTGTAGGGTATGTGATTAGTGGAACGAGTAGTATTGATAGCTTATTTCAATTATTATTAGTGAATGTCTCAGAGATTTTGGTCATAAATGGAGACCAGGCAGTACTTATTCAACCAGGAGTCTGATATGGCTATTACTTCAGTTTTACTCAGTCAGTTACCAATAACACCAGAAGTAGTTCTTGATACTACCTATAACTTATTAGTTACAGATAGTTCAGGAAATAGTACTCTAACAGCTATTAGTAGTATCTTAGGACTATTAGCTCCAGTCACACCACAATCAATAGGTCTTGGTAATGTAGCTAATATACCACCTGCCAATCTACCTATTAGCATAGCTACTCAAGAAGCTCTTAATGGTAAACTAAATACCACTGGCACTATACCTATTAGTCAGGTAGTGAACTTACAAGAAACATTAACTAATATAGAAAACTCCATAGTACCATTAACTATAGCGAACATACCAGATCTACAAACTATTCTTAATACTTATTTAACAGCCACCACATCAATACCAATTGATCAAGTAATAGGACTCCAAGCCACATTAGATACTTTTATGTTGGCTAATCAATCCATACCAATGAGTCAAATATCTGGTCTACAGAGTTATCTAACAACCTCCCTATCTACAATGAATAATTATTTACCAATCAATCAATCTATACCTATTACACAAGTAACAGGACTACAGTCTACTTTAAATGGTATTACAGCGACTATATCGACACTCGGTGTAGCTAATATCAACGGATTACAAACAACACTAGCTGGATACTTACCATTAACTCAAAATATACCTATTACACAAGTAACAGGGCTACAGGCTGCATTAAACAGTCTATCACCTACAGGTTTAGCTATAGCGATTAGTCAGGTAAATGGTTTACAAGCTGATCTTACTACTCTTCAAGATGACTTTGCAAATCTTGGTATTAGTAATGTTAGTGGATTACAGACAGCTCTTAATAATACACTGAGTACATCTTCTCCAATAGCAATAGCACAGATAACAGGCTTAAGTTCTGCTTTAGGTAGTCTACTTCCTATGAATCAAGCTATACCTATTAGTCAGGTAACAGATTTACAAACTAATTTAGATACTCTTACATCTGACGTAACATCTATTAATACGGCATTAGCGGGATGTATACAGTTAGGGCAGACAATACCAGCTAGCCAAATATCTGGTTTAGAAACTGTATGTTTAACAGCAGCTATTGATTGGTAAAAAACATATATATCCCATCCGGCATAGTACCGGATGGGATATAGTACCTTATATATACATCTCTTTATATATCATCGAGGTTTTCTTCATCCTCTTTCTTAATCTCAGTATCACTTCCTAAAGTGTCTGGATTATTATCATCAGTACTACCATCTCCAGCTAGATCTACATCATCGACACCTACTTCTCCAGCCTCTTCGATATCAGAGCTAACGGCAGTATCATCAGGCTCACCTAGTTCAGCTTGAGTACTATCACTCGTTTCACCAATTTTCTTATCTAGCTTATCTCTGACCTTATGCATCTCCTCAATGAATTTAGATGCTGTATTGAGTAGACCTTCCATATGGTCTTTCTGTATATCGAATAGATTAATACGTGGATTACCGTCCTCATCTGCTAGTGTTAGATCGTTGAGTTCTGGTAGTACATTATTCTCAGTCATCCATTTACGAATATAGTAAGATTTGATTACATCTTTTAGCATATCAACATCGTCAGCTATTACACCTACTAGATTAGAGGTTAGACCTTCTGTACTGATCCATGCAGATAGAGCCTTATCTAAGGCATCAGTATATTGAGTTAAAGCTGACATTTGTGTATCTATAGTAGATGTACTAGGAGATGGTAGAGACACTTCAAAGAGATCTAGAAACTTGTCTACTAATAGATTATAAAACTCATATTTATTTTCTGTCATTAGACTCTTTTCATCTTCGGTATAGGTCTTAGCTATAGACTTTTGATTAGAATCTAATATAGAGAGAATCTCATTATAGATTATCATATCGTTCTTAACTAATTGTCTAATGTAATTAGTTAGAATAGGCATAAATACTTGTTGTATTTGCATTACTCGTTTGGAGAGTAGTAGATTATTAGCGACTACCGTAGTAGCAAACTCAGCAGCGAATCCATTATCTACAGTTTCTGGTGATAGACCAAATGCGAGTATTGATCTCTTCTTTAATTCTGCATCTAGTTCATCATCAGGTTTAACGTTAGTATATCCTTTCTGTTCAAAATCAATATGCATATCTGGAATCTTAGGATGGCCTTCAAATGTAAACTGAAAGCCTGATCTTTGAACCCATTCAGCTAAGTCACTAGGTGAGTTAATACCTAGAGGAAAGAACTGTTGACGAGTCTTCATGATTTCGTGCATTGTCATTTCCATAGACTTCTGAGGATCTGGATCCTTTTCATCTAGCTTCATGCGTACTTCTGTGACACCTACACTGTTTCTAATAGATGCCATGATTCGAGCGAACATAGTCATAGCACGTAAACTATTGAGTACACGTACGTCTTCCATTAAAGACTTACCTACACCATTTGGATGATACTTATAGGCAAAGTAAGTCATTTGTTCTGCTGGTACAAATAGTAATTGAGTCTGTTGTGATGCTAGAGCTCTCTGTAACATGATGCGATATATTTCATCTACTTTACTGATCTCTAGTTTAGTTTTATATAGACCATTTTGAAGTCTATTGATTAAATCATTCTCAATAATACTAGCAAATACACTAGTGAGCTCTTTAGAGTTCATACCAGATGTAGGACTACCATTTAAGTTATAGGCAGTCTTATTTGTAATGAAGTTACTTAAGTCTGGTGAGTTCATATTAGCATTCATGAATGTAGTACCATTCATGTTGTCTATGTTAGACATATCTAAAGAATTCTTATTAAGAGGATGACCATCGCCATCTATCATAACGAAGTAACCGATATGATTAGTTTCATCTCCTGGAGTATATACAGGTACGATAGCTTCAGATGGTATATTTAATACTAGAGGACGACCGATAGGATTACGAGCAGCTGTATCTTTAGTCTTAAGAGCTACGAAAGGTATAGTGCGATTAGCAGTAGTTTTATATACTAGATCTTCTATACGCCTATTAACAGGAACGTCTATATTGTATCCTGGGTACTGAGGACTCTCTGTAGCTATCCGATGTTTGATCTTCATTCTAGAATTATGCTCTACCATCTTAGGTAGCTTACAAACATTATAGTTATCGGTAACAGTTACATACTGTGTCCATTTAACTATCTCAGACATGATCTCCTTATTAGGACCAGTACTGGCCATAACACCATCTATTAGTCTCTGTGATCCTATCTGTGGATTATATACATCTCGTGGTGATCCAAAAGATGGTGATCCAAAAGCTTCAAGAGATATCCCTGTATTTGGTCTATCTGCTAATTCAGGAGTAGGTGTAAATGAATTACCTAATATCCATAGTGGTTTGATGTTACCATTTTTGATGATAGTATTTTCTAATGCTTCCTTACTAATGTATTGACTGCGATTGATGAGTTCGTCTAATGAGTTTTCAGGAATTACTAGAGTGGCATAGCTACCAGCTTCAAATAGAGTCTGTCTTAATATCTTAGGAAGATCTTCTACAATATGATATTCAGACACCATAGCTTTTTTGACTACATTAATGATAGCACCTGTAATCTCACTACTTAAGAATGAATTATTAACTTTGTATATGAGGTCGGTATTGGTCATATCCTTAGGAGATAGGATACTGCTGACTAATATCTGAATAGCTATTTCGATATCTGGAAATAGCTCCATCATATTCGCTGAGCCACGTTTGTTATCTAGAATAGTGTGAGCTAAATACTTGATGCTCGCAGTATTTATCTGATTAGAACTTTGATCTGAGTCAATATTAAAATCTCGACCACTTTGATTAGTCACTAATTTTGAGATAACTGCAGCACCAACTAGATTATCCTTTACCAATTGTAAAGCTGGGTATCTTTTATTCTTATTTACTTGTTCTATAATTTCTCGAAGACTGCTCTTGTTTTCCATTGAGGATTCCCCTGAAGGTGGTAACTATGAAAAGTAACTATTATCAGTTATACGTGCAGGCGTGTATTAATCTAATCCAAACACTCATCATTAAATCAGAGGAAACTGCTGATTTAATAAATGAATATATTACTCTACAATTAGGTAATAATCCACAGCTTGCAGCTAATTATTACACTCCTACGGATATGACTACCTGGAAGTATTATCGTAACCTTGCAGGTCAATATGTAGAGCCTTTCGACACAGTAATCTATATTAAGTCTCTAGACACACTTCAAGATATTAAATTCTCACCAGACACATTAAGTCAAAATCCACTCACAGCTCAGGCATATCAATTAGGTAGTCAATACTATCTAAACTTAATTGCACAATATCCTAACCAGATACCTCTCATAAATAGCATATTATACCCTTGTGATATAAACACCGCTATAGCTGCTAAAGATGGTGCTATTTTAGCGTATAGTACTGAGTTAGTTGAGAGTAATGAAGTTAGTCTTATCCAGTCTCTTCAAGAGTGGATAGATAAGTTTAAGTTTAGATGGAATATAAAAGGATT
>JAEHJW020003816.1_pt1 | contig 14121 bp, 17 predicted proteins | sample 9271431 | NCBI WGS metagenome assembly JAEHJW02
CTTGCCAAAGGCCCCATCGGTGATCGGTGTACGCTTCTGCGCAAAGCGGTCAGCCGCCGAAGCATAATAGAAATCATAGGCTTCGCCCGCCGCTATATTTGCGGCAAGGTAGTTTTGCCGATGCACCGAAGTCCCGATCCGTGCATCAAGATGAGCGGTGCCATCGCGCCAATCCGACAAAGGCCAATAGGCATCGAGCCCGATGAAATCGCAATGCGGCGAGGCCCAGATCGGATCAAGCGGAAAGCGCACTTCAGCGCCGCCGTCCAAGACATGCGTGCCATATTCACTCCAGTCGGCCGCATAGGAAACCTTGGTGGCGGCGCCAAGCACACCCTTCACATCGGCGCAAAGCTGCGCGAGGGCCAAAGCCGCCGGATAGATGCCGCTGGCAGAGCGCACGCGCGTGAGGCTCGCCAATTCCGACCCCACCAGAAATGTGTCAACGCCGCCAGCGCCTAGGCAAAGGGTGGCATAATGCAGAATAAACTGCCGAAACGACCACTCCCCGGCGGGCGGCATGACCGAGCCGAAGAAGGCCGCGACCTGCGCCCCTGCTTGTGGCGCAGCATCAACTGTGCCCGGCTGGCCCGGTGCCGGGAAGCAGGTGATGCGCCCGCGCCAGGGATAGGGAGATTGCGAGGCTGCCAATGACCACGGATCAGGCAAGGCATTGCCATTGGCAATATCCATCATCACGAAAGGATAGAAGGTGACGCCAAGACCGCGGGCTTTCAGGTCAGCAATCGCGGCGCTGACCGAGGCATCCGTCGGCGTGCCGCCATAGGCCGGCTGGCCATTATAAAGCGACACAGGTGTAGCCTGCGCGCGCGCCAGCCCGGCGACCTGCCAGTCACCGCCCAGCACCAGCTTGCTGGTATCTTCGACGCGTGGCGTGATGGTGCAAGAGCCACAGCGCAGATCATTGCCGAACCAAGCCACTACCAGCGCCACATTCTTCAGGTTCGGGCACAGCGCCTGCAAGGCGTCGACCGAGGCCGTCCAGTCGCTGACGCGCTGCAACTGGTGGCGATTTTCCGAAACGCTGCTGCCGGCACCAAGGCTGCTGGTAAAGGCCAGCGGCGAATAGGCAAATTCGCTGGCACCAGGGATGAGATCGACCGCCTGAATCATGGCGCCGAGACCAGAAATGGGGCGCACGACCTCAAAATTCAGTTGCGGGATGCGGTTGCCAAAATTGGCAAGCGGCATCAACTCGAAAACCACATAGGCCATGCCGCGATAGGCCGGTGCAAGCCCTTCCTTGGCAATGATCAGCGGGTCGGCGGTTTGCGTCTCGTCTCCAGTATAAACGCGCACATTCAGCAGGGTCAGATCGACTTCCTTGCCGTCGGCCCAGACACGCCGCACATAGGCTATTGGTCCCTCGCAAAGCCCAACAGCGAAATTAGCATAGTAATTGTAAGTGGTGACGCGCGGCCCAGTGCCCTTGCCACCGGAGCTTTGATGGCCGTTGACTTCGAGAAAACGGGTCGCCCAGATTACCTGTCCACCAATCCGCGCACGCCCATAAATGCGTGGAATCGGCGTGCCCTCGACCGAGCCCATGCCATTGAGCATATGCAGGCGCGGCATCTGCGCATGGGTCAGATAGCCCATCAACCGATTGTCTATGACGCCGCCGGCAATGGCCCCCAGCGTGCGACCTGCAATCGCCCCCATCGGGCCACCCAACATCCCGCCCAAGGCCGCGCCAGCAGCCTGCAAAACCAGCGTTGCCATGGTAATCCTCGATCAAAATGTGGAGTTGCCCAGGCCGGGGCCCGGCAGACTCACGCAGCAATGCCCGGAAAGCCAAAGACCTGATCGAGATGGCGCAGCCAGAAGGGCGAAAGCGCCACCTCAGCCACAGCCGCGCCGTCATGGGCGTGGATCATCATGTCTTTGGCCGTGACGACGGCAAGGTGTTTGGCGGGCAGGTGAGCGCGCCAGCGAAACAGCATGACATCGCCCGCCTGCCAGTCCTTCTTGTCCTTTGGCACCAGATAGCGTCGGGCCGCGAAAAGCAGCGTGTCCTTGCCACCGGCCTCCGCCCAATCGGCGCTATAGGGTGGCGGCGCTTCCGGCTCCGGCCCGATGAGTTCGCGCCAGATGCCACGCACTAGACCGAGGCAATCACATCCCACATCGATCAGCGAAGCCTGATGCTGGTAGGGCGTGCCAAGCCATCGCCGGGCGCACAGCACGATGTCGGCGCGGGTCGTGCTGGCCGGGCCGCTCATCTGAAGAGACTCCCGCCATCCATGTTGAGATCCGCCTGACTTGGAAACTGCAACACCTGATCATTGCCAGGGATATGCGGAAATCCCCGGAAATTGGCGCTATTGCCGAATTTATCCTGACAGGTGGCGAAAAACTTGTCGCACCCAGCCGACACCGTGAAGGCATCGCCCACGACGATAGGGGCGGCCGCCGGAGTCCAAAGGGTCAGGGTATTGGCCCCGGCATAGACCGAATGTTGCTTGATGATGTAGGTCGCGCCGACATTTGCGCCCGTCGTGAAGCGCAATTCGCCGCCAGAGAACCAATCATTGGCATAGCCGATCAGCCCGGCGGCAAGATAAATCCGCCCATCCGTGGCGCTCACCTGATCGGTCGCAACAAAACTCGCGCCGGTGAGCGCCACCTTGCAGCGGGCATCCCCCAGATCGGCCGCGCAGTTCAATTGGAACAGCCGTCCCCGCTCCTGATCAAATTCCTGAGCCAATGAGCGCATTTCCGCGGTGAACGCAAATTCCGAACGCGCCACCTGCCCCAATGTGTGCACATCGAGCAGCAGGGCCTGGGCCGTATCTGCCCAATTCACCAGCCAGCTCTCGATCGTTGCGCCATCATAAGCGCCATTGGCGAGATCGGTTTCGTTCAGCGCGGCACTGGCGAGAGCGCCCGTCACCTCGCCGCCACCGGCAGCAAAGCCCAGCACTTGCTCGGCTGCCGTTGAATCTGCGCCGGTGCGGGCGCTGCACAGCGTGCCGGCCACAGTCAGGTCAAGATCATGGTCGGTAAAACCCATCGCCGTGCCATCACGCCTGATGAGCCGCCAGCAATGGCACAAGGTCGTCGCGCCTGTGGCCATATGCGCCGCCAGGGCCGGATCGAGCATTTTCATGAAACATCACCCTTCGCATCAAGGAACAATCTCAAGAATGGGGATTTTCGGAATATCGCCCGCCGCAAAGGCGGTAAGGTCAATGGCAAGATAATCCGTGTCGAAACGAACCGGCACGTCAAACAGATAGCCTGCGGTGAGGCTGGCCCCTGCCGCTGGAATTCTGGCCGCCGCTATGGTCACAAGCCCGCTTGTCGGATCGCAGGTGAAATCCGTGGCACCATTCAAGGCGACGCCATTCACGGCCAGTGTCACCGAGCCCGCCACGGGTTTGGCGATGACGCGCTGCCATGGCGCAAATGCCGCGCCATAGGTCTTCACCAGCTGGAATTGCGCAGTCTTGCCGTCACCGAGGCCAATGACCTGATCGGTCGCTGTCGGGTTGGCCCCAGGCAGGCAGGATTTGAAATCCGTCAGGTCGCGCCAGCGAAACCCGTAAAGGCGTCCGCGCCGCTCCTCGAAAAATGCCGTCACCGCAGCAATGGCATTGAGCGAGCGCACACCGTAGCCGGCCTCGAACTTGCGGCGCGAATTGGCCCAGCGCGCATTGCGCTCCTCGGCATTGGTGCCGGTCGCCACAATGTCGGTGCGCCGCTCCGGCCCGCCACTGGCACGCATGGAAATATCCAGCGGAAACTGGATTTCGTGAAAAGACGACATGTCATCAACCTTTTCAGAGTCCGCGCTGGCCGCGCGCCACGGCCCGCGCCAGTGAGGTCGTCACCTGCGCCTCGCTTTGCCTGAAGCTCTCGACATCGGGCGTGTGAATATGCACATGGACGGGCGAGGCGCCCTGTGTGCCGCCATGAGCGGCGATGCCAAGCCGGCCATCAGGGCCACGCGCCAGCGGCATGATGGCTTCGGCACCGCGTTCGCCCATCACGCCAGTGCCCTTGCCCATGCCAAAGAATGTGGGGCTGGCGACGACACCGCCATCGGCAAAGGGTGTCACGCCGCCGCCCCCGGCCCCGCCAAGACCGCTCAGGGCCGAGCTCAGCAGCGAGGACAATCCGCTTGAAATCGTCTGGGTGCCGTTTGAAATCACCAGTTTCGCGAGGCTCATGCCAACGGCCAGCAGGGTCTGCTGAAAGCTCTTGCCGCTGGTAATCGCCCCGGCAAAGGCGTTGGACAGAGATTTTGCAACCTTGTCACTGCTGAGCCCTATACCATCGAGCGCGGTCTTGATCTCGTTCAAATCCTGCGCCGTAAAGGCAGTGGGTGAGGCTGGTTGTTGCGGGTCAGTGGGCATGAATCACCTTTCTGGCGGCGCGTCCGGGAATGCCGTCATCAAATCATCAAGGGTGGCGCGGGTCAGGCTGCTGGTGGCGCGGCCATAAATGCCCTCATAGGCGGCATTCAGTTCGCGCGTGGTCATCTGCCAGAAAGCTGCTGGTGTCAGCCGCAGGACGCCAAGACCGAAAGCCATGGCCTCGTCCCACGGGAAGGGGCGAAGCTGGGAGGGGCTGGCTTTTGGGTCTTTCAGGCGTCCTGCGGCACCGGAGGGCGGGCGGCATCGTCCTTGGCAGGTGCCATCGCACCGAATGTCGCGGCCAAAAGTTCAGCCACGATCCGGACATAGCCTGTCGCCCCACCGGGAGCTGTCAATTGTGCCACCTCGCTGTCGTTGATTGATTCGCCCGCGCCCCGCAGGCCACAGCCAAGAATGGCAATGAGGTCGCGCGAGGATATGGCGCCGGATTCGAAACGCGCCGCCAGCCCGGCAAGGCCGACCGCACCGAACGCCCCCTCGAGTTCCGCCAAGGCGCCAAGGGTCAACACCAGCTTGCGGGTGCGATCCCCAAGTTCAGCAGCAATCTCACCGCGCAATCGGTTGGGCATGCGTTTCCTCCCGTGAAAACTTTCCGGTGACAATAAGCAGCGCAACTCCGCCATCCCCATCATTGCGAGACACACCCCCCTCCCGCGTCATTGCGAGGAGCGAAGCGACGAAGCAACCTAGGGGGCTGGGGGGTGCTGCGGTGGAGATATCACCAAACCCCTGGGTTGCTTCGCTTGCGCTCGCAATGACGGAGGGAAGGCGCTCGCAATGACGGGCGTTGGCGCACACACCATCATCGCCGTCATTGCGAGGAGCAAAGCGACAAAGCAACCCAGGGGGCTGGTGAGTTGCTGCGGTGGAGATATCACCAAACCCCTGGGTTGCTTCGCTTACGCTCGCAATGACGGGGGTGAGGCGCTCGCAATGACGGCGTGGGAGTGGCACACACCATCACCGCCGTCATTGCGAGGAGCGAAGCGACGAAGCAACCTAGGGGGCTGGGGGGTGCTGCGGTGGTGATGCCGCGAAACCCCTGGGTTGCTTCGCTTGCGCTCGCAATGACGGTGCTGGCGCACACACCATCACCGCCGTCATTGCGAGGAGCAAAGCGACAAAGCAACCCAGGGGGCTGGTGAGTTGCTGCGGTGGAGATATCACCAAACCCCTGGGTTGCTTCGCTTGCGCTCGCAATGACGGAGGGAAGTCGCTCGCAATGACGGTGCTGGCGCACACACCATCACCGCCGTCATTGCGAGGAGCGAAGCGACGAAGCAACCTAGGGGTTTCAGAGATTGCTGCGGTGGAGATATCACCAAACCCCTGGGTTGCTTCGCTTGCGCTCGCAATGACGGAGGGAAGTCGCTCGCAATGACGGCGTGGGAGTGGCACACACCATCACCGCCGTCATTGCGAGGAGCGAAGCGACGAAGCAACCTAGGGGTTTCAGAGATTGCTGCGGTGGTGATGCCGCGAAACCCCTGGGTTGCTTCGCTTGCGCTCGCAATGACGGAGGGAAGTCGCTCGCAATGACGCGGGTTGGGCGCTCGCAAAGGCGGCAACTGGGGCGCCAAACCCGGGCACGACAAGCGGCGCTTCCTCAAACATGGGTGAAGGTCAGCGCGCCTGCCGATTCCAGCGAAATGTCAAAGGTCACTTCCGCAGCCTGCTCGCCGCGATAATCCAGCGTGCTGATCAGGAAGGGCCCCTGAATGGTGCCGTAGGCCGGCACCACGACCTGCCAGTTGCCGACAATGCCGTTGAAGAAATTTTGCTGCATCAGCGCATCCGAGGCCGCATCCTTGAAAATGCCGGCACCGGTGATCGAGGCCCGTAATACGCCCGCCCCGGCCAGAAGTTCTCGCCAGCGGCCCGGCGAGTCGGCGGATGTGGCATCGACCTTGTCGGTGGTAAGCGAAAAACGCTGGGTGCGCAGCCCTGCCACTGTGACAAAGGTGTTGGTGCCGGTGCCATCATCAAGTTTCAACAGCAGGTCTTTGCCTTTTTGCGCGGCCATGGGAAAATCTCCAGATGAATGTCAGCGCTCAAAGCGCCTCGGTATAGGCGCGCAGCTTCAGGCTGGCGCGGGCAAAACGGCCATTGTGCTCGCGCCTGGTCTCCAGCGACACCAGCCGCAGATTGACCAGATTGAAGCCGGTCAGCACCAGCGGCTGGTCTTGAACGAGCGCGAGCACGCGGGTGGCAATATCGAGCGCCTCGTGGCTTCCGCGCTGCAATGACCATGCGTTGAGAATGACGAACTGCTCGGCGCCAATGTCGGATCGGGTCGAAAGGTCGCGCCACAGCGCATCGCCGAAGGTGACATAGGGCGGGTTGGCGCTGCGCGGTGCTTCATCGAACACGTTGGGGCCGCCGAGCATGGCGCTCAGGCTCGCGTCCGCCAGCAAGGCGTTGCGAATGGCGGCACGCAACGCAGTCACAGGTGAGACGCTCATGGACGGATTTCCTCGCAATGACAAAGAACAAAGCGCGCCGGCGTGTCGACATCCTCATAGCCATGAATGACAAAGCTGCGGGTTGCGGTCGCCAGCCGCATTTCGCCGGTGAAGTTGGCAAAGGCGCGCAGGGTGATGTGGTGGGTGATGCTGACCTCCATCCGCCCAGCGCGAAAACGGTCACGTGCATGGGTCGGCACAATCTCGCCCCACAAGGTTGCCAGCGGCACGAAGCTCTGCGTGAAGCCGCCATTGTCATCCGAGCTGTCAACGGGTTGCAGCAGGGTCAAGCGCGTGCGCAGCGCACCGTTCGCCGGGCGCTTCATGTCAGCCTCACGGCGCGGAATGGGGCGATCAGCGCGGCGACGGACGCTGGCAAGCGCACCGCGCCGGAATCGGCCAGCACATCGCCGCGGTTGTCATACCAATGGGCGATCAACATAAAATGCGCCTGCAACAATGGCTGCGGCACGGCCGCTCCTGTCGCGCCGTAACCAATAGTCACATCGAGATAAATTCCGGCGATGGCCCGCCCCGGAGCAAGCGGTGCAGCGCTGAACAACAGCCGCGCCGCGTCAGGCGTCGTGTCGATGATGGGAAGCGTGACCGCAAGGTTTTGCGGGTTGTTGCTGGCATCAAACACCGTGATGGCGGTGAGCGCCGCAAAGGGTGCCAGCGGGATGGGGATCAGACCTGACTCTGGCCAGGCATCACGGATCAGGCGCCAGCCCTGCGTGATCAATCGCCGCCGCGTCGCCTGCTCGATGATCATGCGGGCGGAGGTGATCAAGCCGCCGATCAGGCCGTCATCGTCGGTATTGTCGACTTTCAACCAGCTCTTGACATCGGCCAGCGCCACCGGCTCAACCGCGGGCTGGATAAGGAGAACAGGGGTCATGGGGGCCTCATCTGGAGCGTGATGCCAAAGCCTTTCCGCCGACAACAGCCAAAGGGCTGCGGCGGATCGCTTTGCGGCAGGATGGTGCGAATGTTGCAGGAGAGTGCTGGAAGTCAGGGGCAGCGGCTGCTAGGATCAACCTGCCGCCCCGCGCTTCATGTCGTTGAGATTAAATCATGTCTGCATTCAGGATGCTTGTCGCAGCGGCTCTGGTGCTGCTTGCAAGCCAGCCCGCCGGTGCCGTTGTCGGCCCGACGATTCGTGATCCCGGCCTCGGCCCGCATGTCATCATGGTGCTGATGCGCCAGGGCAGTGCTGCGGGGTTTTGCAGTGGCGTGGTGGTTGCGCGCAACGCGGTGCTGACCGCCGCCCATTGCGTCACGAAGCCCGACAAGATGAAGCTGTTCTACCGCGACCATGGCCGTCCCGTGATGCTTGATGTGGCGCGCGTCGCGGTCAACCCCGGCTATCGCGCCGATGCCCAGCAAAAGCGCACCCGCACGGTCGATCTGGCGCTGGTCGAGAGCGCCACGCCGCTGCCCGACAGCTTCCGGCCCGCAAGGTTCAGCACAAGGGCATCAGCCCGGCTGCACGAGCCATTCCTCATCGCCGGATATGGCATGGGCCGCGAGCACGATCCGGCCTCGACAGGCGTGTTGCGCGTCGCCACAATCGAGACCCGCGCGCCCCTGTCACACATCCTCATCTGGGCCGAAGACCCCGGCCATGATGGTGCCGGGGCCTGCGAGGGCGATTCTGGCGCGCCGATTTTCGATCCCGAAACACGCCAAGCCATCGCCATCACCGCCTGGGCGGATGGTCATGACCGACACGTCTGCGGCGCCTTCACACAAGGCACGTTCATCGCGCCGCAACGCGGCTGGATCAGCCACGTCCTGCAAAGTTGGCAATGAGTTCGTCACCCCTCACGCCGTGCCGAATTTCAGCAGTTTGATGGCATCGAAATCCTGCACGCCGCCGCCGACCCGCTTGGTCGAATAGAACAACACATAGGGCTTGGCAGAATAAGGATCGCGCAGCACACGGATTCCGAGCCGGTCAACGATCAGATAGCCGCGCTCGAAATCACCAAAGGCAATCGACAGTGAATTGGCGCCAATGTCCTGCATGTCCTCGGCCTCGGTCATAGGAAAATTCATCAGCGTCGTTGCCCCGCCAATGGTGGTCGGTGGTGCCCAGAGATATTCGCCCGTGCTGGTCTTGAAGGTGCGCACCTGCGAGAGCGTGCGCCGATTCATGACAAAACGCGCCTTCTGCCTATATCCAGCCTTCAGGGCATAGATCAGATCGATCACCACATCGGACGGGTTCGCGGCAGGCCAGCCCGCCGAAACGCCGGTGACCTGATAGCCAAGGCTGCCCCAGGCCCAGCTGGTCTGCGCCACATTCGGCACGCTCATGAAGCCCTGCGGCTGGTTGACGCCGGTGCCATTGACGAAGGCCGTGCCTTCCTGCGTTGCAAAAGCCAGCGCGATTTCCTCACCGATCCATTGCTCGATATCGACAACCGAATCGTCGAGCAGGGTTTGGGTCGCCGCGGGCATGGCATAAAGCTCGAAAGCTGGAAAATGCATGTCGGCGATCTGCTGGGTGGCGCTTTGCGGGCGCGGATCAGCTTCCGCCACCCATCCCGATGCCGGGCCATTGAACGAGAAGGCCTTGCGCAATTGCGCGCCGGAAATCTGACGCACCGAGGCGATGGTGCGGATTGGCGAATAATTCGCCATGCGCAGCAATATCTCGCGTTCGGCTGGCACCGGCACGAGATAGCCGCCATCCGGGCCGGAACCAGCCGAAAGCGCCTTCGCCTCGAGCCCCTTCAGGCCCATGGCTTCCCCAGAGCGCATGTAGGAAGTGAAGGCCGCCTTGTGCTCGCGCTCATCGGTGCTGATGATCTCGCTGCGGCCGATTTGCGGACGGGCTTTTTCGATCAGCATGGTGTCGAGCCGACGCTTGTTGTCGTCGAGCGCCCGGTCAATGCGGGCCAGCTTTTCCTCGGTGACGACATCGGCGGAAAGTCTGGTCTCGATCTGATCGAGCCGCTCATCGTTGGTGTCGCGGAAGCTGGCGAAAGTGCGGTGAAAATCTTCAAAGGCCTGCGTGACATCATTGCCGATGGCTTTGGTCTCGGGTGCTGGTTTGGTGCGTGTTTCAGCGTTCATGATCATGCCTTTCATGAGAGGAAGTTTGCGATTGCGCGGCGGCTTCAGCGAAATGCTGCGGCAGCTTTGCGGATGGCGCGCGCCAGGCCTTCGGGCTTGACGGGAAGGTGGGCGCGCTTGACGGCGGATACCCGCGCCTGCGGCAACATGGGGAAAGTGACGATCGAGATTTCCCATAAATCGAGCCGGATCAGCTTGCGTATGCCGGTTGACTTGTCAGTGACGGCGCTTTGCGTGCGAAACCCGATGGAAAGCCCATCGAGCGCGCCATCGCGCATCAGCGCATGGATCTCGCGGGCGCGGGCCACCGCCAGATTGAGTTGCCCCTCAACCTTGAGGCCGCGCGCGTCCTCGATGATGGATGTCCAGACGCCGAGCGGCTGCGAAGCATCGTGTTGCCACAACATTTTCACGCCCGCAGCGCCACGCTTTTCCAGCGATGCGCGAAAGGCCCCCGGCATGACCAGATCGCGCCCCATGTCAACCACGCCGAACAGACTGGCATAGCCGACGAACGAGCCATCCTGGGTGAGGCCGGAAATCTGGCCGGGGAGATTTTTGGTTTCCAGCGCCGCGGTGATATGCGCCGTTTCGAGCTTTGGAATCTGTCTCCCCATCAGATCACCTCCGGCGTGGCGGCGCGCGGCGCCTTGGCCTTGCTGCGAGGCAGCGGCGTGAGCTTGCCCAACAAAATCAGGAAAGTGGCCAGCACCCGCTCGGCTTCGGCGCTTGAGGAGCGGCTCTTGCGTTCTCGTCGGCGAAACATCATGGTTCATCTCCAAATTGGCGGTTGAAGCGGGAAAGTTCACGCACGAACAAGTCAAACCGGCGGTTGGCGGCGGCCAGTTCGCGCAAGGTGGCGAGCAGCAGACCGGAGGCGCTCGACGCCCAGAGAAACAGCGCCAAATGCGCCAGATCGCCGCGTGCGATGATGGTTGAGATGACGTCGTTCATGGCTTGGCCGGGCTGACAGACCCCGTCTGCGGCACCTGCCCGCGTGGCAGGACGCCGTAACCCAGCGCCTCGCGCTTTTCATCGATGGTCAGGAAGCTCGCCGCATCGACGCGCGCCCATTCGATTTGCCGTTCCTCGGCCAGAGCGTCTATGCGATCAACATTATAGTCGAAGGTGAAAGGCCCATAGGCCTTGGCAAACCACGCGGCAAAGCTCTTTTGCGTGCGGGCGATCAACGGAATGACCGTCTGACGCCAGAAGGCGCGGTTGGCTTCCTGATAATTGGAGAAGGTGTTGTCACCCGGTATGCCGAGCATTTGCGGCGGCACGCCAAAGGCCAGCGCTATGTCGCGGGCCGCGCCATCCTTGGCCGCCATGAAATCCATGTCGCGTGGCGTCATCGACAGGGCCTTCCAATCGAGTCCGCCCTCTAACAGCAGTGGCCGTCCGGCATTGGTGAGGCCCGAGAAATTGTCGTCGAGTTCCGCCTTGAGCCGGTCGAACTGCTCGTCGCTGAGTTGGCTGCCTTCCGGGCCGGCATAGACCAGCGCACCGGAGGGTCGCGCAGCATTGTCGAGCAAGGCCTTGTTCCAGCCGCAGGCGGCATTGTGGATGTCGAGCGCCACCTGCGCTGCCGCAATCGGCGAGAAGCCATAATGATCATCGAGCGGATGAAACAGCTTCAGGTGCAGGATCTGCGCCATGCCCTCGGCATTGACGGGGTAGCGCACCTTGTCGCCGCCGATCATGTAATCATAGGCAACCGGCCAGCCGGTCGCGCCAGGCACGAGGCTCATGCGGTCAGGGCGCAGCGCGTAGAGTTCGCGCGGCAGGGCTTCGACCAGCGTCGCTTCGACATAGCCATTGCCAAACAACAGCAGGTTGGTGAACAACGCCTCGAAAAATGTCGGGCCAACATCCGTTGGGTTGGGGCGCGCGAGCAGATCAAGCAGCGGATGTTCGGTGATTTCCCTGCGGCCTTCAAACATCAGCCATGGCACCGAAGCGGCCGCTTCGGCGATCATCCGCACCGTGCGATATACCACGGCATTGCGCTCATAGCCCTGCTGGGTCAGCGTGACATAATTGCGCGGCGTCCAGCGGGCGAGGCCCATGGAGTGCAAAGCCAGCAACCGCGCCGCGCGCGAGACCTTGGTCTCCGGCAAACCAGGCAAGGCTCCGCCACCGCCGAAAAGGCGTGAAAAGAAGGACGACATGAGATGGGGCTCCCTGAAGGCAGGCAATAAAAAACCCGCCGGGTAGGGCGGGTGCAAGGCTTGAGATCGCGAAGCGCGGCCCTGCATTGGCGAAAAGCAATATCGCGTCTTCGCCCACCACGTGCCGAGACATCTTGAGCCGTCAGTTTTGGAACGTGTTGAGCAAAGACACCTCAATGATCATCCTTTCGAGAAGGGCGTGTGCCCCTTGAAGCGGGCTTGTCCTCCTCAAATTTCGTCATTGTCTCGCATGCTCGATGATCACAGCGCAGCGTAAAATTGCCGCCAAGGGCGAATAACCCGCAGCGCCTCAGAACCATTCAAATGGTCGTGCTGTTCTTCCAACGTCCCGGCATCACCATGCCAGGCGTTAAAACCATTCTCGCCTCTACAACCGCCGCATCCTTGGTTCGGCGGCGTCCTTGACCAGCGCCAGGGCGGTGACGGCCCACACCAGTGCGTCGAGGCGGTCAGGGCTGTGGCCATCGGCCTTGCCTTCGAGGGTAAAGGCACACATTTCGTCTTCCAGCGCCGGAAAGGCCCCGGCGTGGCGCACCCTGCCCTGCTCATAAAGCTGCGCCACCGGCGCGGCGCGCAGATATTTGCCGCGGGTTGCCCGCACCGGGCGCACCGGCACGCCGGCATCGGCTTCGCCAATGACGGCCGCCACCATCTCACCACCCTGGTTGACCTCGGCCACCAGGGCATCGGCCTCGAAGCGGTGATAGAGCGCCACCGCCGCTGCCGCCCATTGCGCCGGGCGTGCCTGCGTCAAGGAGGCATCAGCCAGCACAATCACCAGACCGTCCGCGGTCACACCAGCGGCGATGATGCCACAGGCATCGGCACGTTTGCTGGAACTCGCCGGTGGATCGACCGCGACCACGATTTTGCGACAAGCTGGTGCCACCGCAAGGCGGGCCGCCTCCATCATGTCTCTTGTCCAGAGCGCGCCCGCGACATCCTCGATCACTTCGCCATCGATCTCCTGACGGCCCAATTTCGTGCCGCCATAGCGGGCAAGCACGGCTTCCAAAAAACCCGGTGCCAGATGCGCGGCATTGGCGGCGGTGGCGGCACGGGTCACGGCGGTGCGCGGGTCCTGCATCAGGCGTTTGACCAGCGCGGTCGGGCGCGGTGTCGTCGTCACCAATTGGCGCGGGAAGCGGCCGAGCCGAAGCCCGAATTGCAGCATGTCCCAGGTTGCCTCAGCCTGCCGCCATTTCGCCAACTCGTCGCACCATGCGGCTTCAAATTGCGGCCCGCGCAGACTGTCGGGCTGTTCAGCGGAAAACACCTGGGCAATCGTGCCATTTTTCCATGTCAGCAGACGCCGCGAGGGTTCCCACAAGGGCCGCTCATCGCGCCGGTGCACGGATAGCAGGCCCGAAACGCCCTCGATCATCACATTGCGCACATCTTCATGGGTCTCGCCAATCAGCGCGATCCGCTGGGGAGCCACCTCGGCGAAGCCCGGCAAGGCCAAAGCCAACCCACGCACCCATTCGGCGCCGGTGCGGGTTTTGCCAGCGCCGCGACCGCCCATCACCAGCCAGGTCGTCCAGGGTGCACCGTCTCTGGCCCCCGCAGGCGGCAATTGATCCGCCCGGCCTGACAAGCACCAATCAAACATCAAACATTCAAGTTCATGGGCCGAAAGCCCGGCGACCAGCGCCTCGAAGTGGCCGTCGCGCACGGCTGCCAGAAGCATCCGGCGAAATTCCCCATCGATCTGCGGCCACCCCTGCGGGGCCGGCGCGCTCACATCGCCACGTCGGTCGCAACCGGCCAATAGGCGTCATCGACAGGTTTGGGCGACACTCTTTTCGGGCGCGGCTTCACGGCAATGCCGTCCTCCTCGCGCTCGATCACCTGCAAAACCCGCACCGCCAGCGGCTGCGGTGTCGTGCCCGGTTGCGCGTCTGCGGCATCACCCAGCAGATCAGCCGCCGCCTCGGCGCCAACAAGCATGATGGCATTGAAATCCTGCGTTGTCTTGATGACCAT
>JAEHJW020005878.1_pt1 | contig 14117 bp, 19 predicted proteins | sample 9271431 | NCBI WGS metagenome assembly JAEHJW02
TCGCCACCTGGGGGGATGGCGCGTGCCGCCCCGCGATCCGCCCGATTCGACGGTGAGAGTGCGCCCGATGACGTCCGACGAACGCCAGCGGTATGGGTTGGACGACCCTGAGGAGGTACCCGGCATGCCGCAACCGCTCCCCGAGGCCACGATCGCCACCATTCGCACGCGGTTGGCGCAGGGCGAGACCCAGTATGCGATCGCGAAAACGCTCCACGTCTCACGGAGTCTGGTGCAGCGCATCGCGCACGCCGATCCGTCGTGTCCATCCCCATCCCTGGAGTCGAAGGAGGATCCCATGCCCAAACTCACCGAGGATCAGAAAGCCAGCATTCGTGCCCGACTTGCCGCCGGAGAATCGTCCCAAGCGATCGGCGCGTCGATGGACGTGAGTCCGTTTATCATCCAACGGTATGCGCCCAAACGGGAGGCCGTGCAGGCGCAACGTGCGGCAACTGCCCCGGCGGCGATTCCCTATGCGCAGAGCGAGCGGGGGCTTCTCACCCCGCAGGCCGTCTCGACCGAGGCGCCCTCGGTAGTCGAAGCGGCCTTGCAGGATCTCGCGGTGCAGGTGGGAGATCAGGCGCAAACGGCGTTACGCCACGTCGTGGCAAGTCAAGCCGCACTCGAAGCGGCCCAAGAGGCGTTACGCGATATCGAAGCCCAAGGAGCGGCGATCCAACTGGTCCGGGAATTGCTGGGCTTGGCACCGGAAGAGAGCGCGGAGGAACCCGATGTGGAGGCCGCTCGCGAAGAGGGAAAGGGGATGCGCTCATGAGTTTCCGCCTACAGAACGACCACCCCGCCTGTGCGGAAGTGGATGCACGATGGGAGGATGTCTGGCAAGCCTGCGAAACGCATCATTACGTGCCGATGCAGATGGATCCAGGATTTATCGGAAGGTTCGAGCGGGGTTCTTGGTATTTCACTCCAGAGGAGTGGCACTCGGTGCGATGGATGGTGCCGGAAGGCGACTTGCACATCCATGGGTTCCTTACCATCCATCCGGCTTCCACCACCACGCCCGAGGATCGGCAAGCGCTGGAAGTGTGGCTCAAGGAACTGCCGACCGCGTTTGCGCGGTATTACGAGGCGTGTCGGCATGACGTGAATGCTGAATTGGAGGAGGACGCCCATGAATGATCAGCACCCGCTTGGCGAACCGATAGACGATATGCCGCTAGGCGTCTATATGACACGCCTCCAGGAAGATCTCGCGGCGATGCGAGCCCAGAAAGACGCGGCCTATACCGAACGCAACCGCTTGGTAGCACTCTTGGCCGCACTGTTCCCGAGTTCGCTGGAACGGCATCCCGAAGAGGATACCGCGTGGGATCCTGAATGGCGATGGATTTGCTTTATCGATCTGCCGAGTGGCCAAGCGAGTTGGCATCTCCACGATGCGGAATTACCACTTTTCGCCCATGTGCCCCGGAACCAAGGCCGCGTCTGGGATGGGCATACGACGGACGAGAAGTATCGGCGCGTCAAAGGGGCCGTGGGGCTCGCACAACGCCACGAATTGGACCTCCGGGCCGTCTGGGAGAAGATGGTGGAGGAACGACAGGAAGGTTTAGCGTTGTCATCGGATCAATATCGTTGTCGCTATTGTGGGGGCCAAGTGTGGAAGGTGATCGAGAGGCAAGACGAGATCGATATGGTACTGGGGTCGGACCGTCCGTTTTATCAGTGCGCTCGGTGTGGCAATCAAATGGCAAACGCAAAGGAGGTCGACATATGCCAGCGCCCTATACCGCCGAAGAATTGTTGACCGCCCTCATACTGGCCACAGAGCCTATCAAGCGCCAGGAGTGGATATTGGTGGAAAACGTTGACGAGGTGCAAGCCAAAGGGCTCGCTAACCGTTTGCGATGGGAGGTTGATCGCAACAAAGACGTCCATCTCTGGCTCGCGCCCATCGCGTCGGCAACGCCCTCCGATGCCGAGCCCAACCAGATCCGTCGCACGATCCTGAAACAGGTGTATGCAGTCTATTTCAAGGATCCTTCTGCCTCTGTTGATCGGGAGACGCTCGCGGCGCTGACATCTACCGACATAGTGACATTGTTGCCCCACGTGAAACTGCTCGAACTGGAAGGTTGGGTTAAGTGTCGCTACTTGTATGGCGGGGACTATCTGACGCAGATTACCGCGTCGGGCATTCGGTTGGTGGAAAACGTAGCAGAGTTTCAACAGGTGTTCCCGGTTGATGGGGAAAGCAAGGAGGCTTAATGCGGACCCAATGCGATCACTGCCACCAGGTGTCTACGCCTAAAGCCGGGGGCTTCTCGCGGGTATTCGGTGAAGAAAGCGGGGCGACCCCATGAAGATGGATGCATTGGCCCTCCAATGCCGGACCTGTCATGCGACCATCCGACCGTTCGGGGTGCCCCGGTCCGACCAAGAGGTGGTCACGCCCTCTCTGATCGCGGCCATTGAAGAAATGGTCTACAGGGCCCCCTCAAGCATCGTGTTTACGCTAACGTGTGGTCACGGCGAATATCGCGGGATCCGTCCGAGTTTCTGGAAACGCGGGTTGTCTGCGATCACGCCCCAAGGGGCCGATTTCTCCTCTGAGGATATGCTGATTCGTTGGCAGTGGACCTGGTGGGACACCGAGGCATTGGCGCAGGAAGCGTCCTATTTCACCTATGCGAGCACGCGGCCCGAGCCCGAGGCGTGGGATCCGCCCTCCTTGACCTTCACGTGTGCCTGTGGAGAGTCCCTCGAAGCGCAGGGCGTGAGCGATGATGAGTGGGATGAGTACCTCTTTACCGGATGGCGGGGCACCTGCGCGGCCTGTGGGATTGTGCTCCGCATTGACGGGATCGATGGCGGTCCTGTCGGCGATGCGTATAACGCTGAACGGAATGCTCGGTATCGCGAGGCATTGGCCTTGTGGGAGGCATTGCGGCCTCCGAGGCCCGAAGGTGTGGTCGTGGCGGGATTGCTGGAAAGCGAGGAGGAGCCCGATGACTAGCTTTTCTTGTCCGAAGTGTGGCGGCATTCGGTGGCGGATCGACTGGGATGAACGACCGGAAACGCTGTATGCCACCTGTATGGCGTGCCGCTATGAGCATTATTATGACGCCGCCGACCCAGGGCCTATCGTCCAAATCGAAGCAGGAGAGGACTCATGAAGTCCGCTAATTGTCCCTCAGCGGCATGGGTGATCATCACCGTGAGTTTAGGTGTCATAGGCCGCTTGGTCCCGCATTCCACATGGGGTTTAGGCTTGTGGGGGCTGTTCTTTCTGATCATGCAAGGCATGATGGTTCACTACGGCCTTCCGACCCTCTGGCAGGTCCGCCATCCCCGGCAGGCGTGGTGGATGGCGCACACGGGCAAGCGGGTACTTGCGGAGGAAGCGGCGTATGAAGACGAACTGCGCAAGGCGATCGGCGAAGCTCGGCAGAAGCCCACTGGTCGCGTCAACACGATCGGAGACTATCGTTGGACCTCAATCGGGATGCTTCCCGTCGCGACTGTGAGTGGTCAGGCCACGTCACTCGGTGAAGTTCACCCGGACAGGGTAGAACAGACGGAACATCCGCCCCTGGGCGCAGAGGTCCGCATTATCCCTACCAGGGACTCTGGGCGTGCCGGGTTTCCCAACTGGATTGATCACGGAAAACTTGTCGCGAGGGGCGAGCAGGCGACGGTGTGCTGTGAGGACCGCTACTATCTCACGGTGCCTTGGGAGGATATCGTCTGGAATCCCAATCCATCGAAGTTATTCCAGGTGCTATAAAGGAGGGACGTCGTGATCGGACGGCTCAGCAGACTCCTGCGTCAGAAATGGTGGTGGTGGCGCATTGGCCACGCAATTGCGCAAGCGGAGGAGGAGACGGCCCGCTGGGAGGCGGCCCGGACGCACTGGGAAGCCCATCCGACGGGTCTGCCGCCGCCGTCGCCTGCATGGATGCAAGAACACTTGATTTCAACCAGCCGGCGACGAGTAGTTTACGCGGCGATGCGCCAACGGATGATCGAGGAAAGGAGCGCCGCCCGATGACCCAACAGCAGATTGATCAGCATGCGCTCTTCGCGCAGGTGTGCGAGGCGCTCGACAAGGTGGCCTACGGGGAGATCGTCATTAAGGTGGAGCAACATCAGCCCGTCTGGCTCGAATTGCACGAGAAAATTCGCATTGTGACAGGAGGTCGAGATGGACAACGTAAGAATGTGGGTCTCGGATGAGACTCCGATTGAATCCCAAGCCTATGATCAGATCAAAGCGATGACTCAACTACCAATTTTGGCGGGGCCGATTGCGATTATGCCCGACGTGCATTGGGGGAAAGGTGCAACGGTGGGAAGCGTTATCCCCACGCGGGGCGCAATAATTCCGGCGGCGGTTGGGGTTGATTTGGGATGCTTCGTTGGAGAAACCAAAATTCCTTTATTGGATGGGACTCAACGAACATTGTTTGAACTAGCGCAACGAGAAGAGCCGTTTTGGGTTTACTCCCTGAATAAGGATCTTAACATCGTCCCTGGGAAGGCGGTGTCTCTGAGAACTAGGACTAACGCATCGCTTGTTAAAGTAACGGTGTCAGGAGGAGACGAGATAATTTGCACTCCAGATCACCAATTCATGATGACGGACGGTAGCTATAAGGAGGCGAAAGACCTTCGTTTTAACGAAAGTCTAATGCCACTATACCGTCGTTGGCAAACACGAGACGGGTATGAAAGTGCGAGCAGAGGTAAGGGAACGTTTCGCTTAACGCATGTGCGGATGTGGGAGGCTATGAATGGTGATCTTCCCAGCGGGTTCGTGATTCATCACAAAAACCATAATCATTTTGACAACCGACCCGATAATCTCGTAGAGATGTCTGCTTCGGACCACTCTGTTTATCATCGGCAAGTTGGGCAGCAATTTAATAATGCGGATCCGCAGTTTCAAGCACAACGTCTGGCAGGTATTCGCCGTCGCGTTAACAAACCTGGCGAATTTGAAAAGATGGCTGATGTTGGAACACGCAATATTACGGCCTACATGCGCGAACGTCCCGAGCATTTTGCTGAGGCCATCAAAGACAACGGTAAACGCGGACGCGAGTATTTGATAAAATTCAATCAGTCTCCGCGTGCGTGTGCTGAATGTGGCGAAATCGTGGCGAATCCGGCATCCCTCAGATGGCACAAGAAGAAGGAGCACGAAGAACTTGCCATCAACCATAAAGTTGTTTTTGTAGAAAATCTAGATTACACATCCGATGTATATTGCCTGCAAGTGGAGGATTATCATAATTTCGCTCTGGCCGCTGGCGTATTCGTCCACAACTGCGGGATGGCGGCGTTGCAAACCTCGATGCGAATCGAACAATTACCCGAGCACTTAGAAGCGTGGCGGACGGCGATTGAATCCACTATTCCCGTGGGGTTCAATGCCCACGAAAGCGAAAGAGGATTGGATCGCGTGATGCAGTTAGGGGGGCATATGCCGTTTGAGCATAAATTGCGAGGTTTGCGAGAACGTTTTGAGGCGTTGTCCCTTCACGCCCAAATTCCTCATAATCCCCGCCATAAAACCGAGGCCGTAGCTTGGAAGCAGATTGGGACGCTAGGCGGAGGCAATCATTTCATTGAAGTGCAAACCGGTGATGATGGCTACGTGTGGCTGATGTTGCATTCCGGATCACGCAATGTGGGCAAGACCCTCGCGGAGGTAGCCATTAGCCATGCCCGACAAGAAGCAGAGACGCGCGGCGATATCTTACCGGAAAAGGATCTGGCGTGGCTCGTCGAAGGCTCTCCATCCTTTGAGGCGTATGTCTCGGCCCTATGGTGGGCACAGGATTATGCTCGCGTGAATCGAGAAGCGATGCTGGCGTTGTTATGGAATGCGTTGCGGTCGTTTCTCCCGGAATCCACGACGATCACGCTCGCCGTCAATTGCCACCATAATTATGTCGAACGATTTGAGGACGGGAGTTATGTGACCCGCAAAGGCGCCGTCTCTGCTCGCGCCGGAGAACTCGGAATTATTCCGGGATCGATGGGCACTGCGAGTTACATTGTGCGCGGGAAGGGAAACCCTGAATCGTATTACTCTTGTTCGCATGGAGCCGGTCGCCGCATGAGCCGCAACCAGGCCAAAAAGCAATTCACGGTAGAGGATCTGATTGCCCAGACGCAAGGTGTCGAAAGCCGCAAAGACGCGGCGGTCATTGACGAGATTCCAAGCGCCTATAAGCCGATTGACGCGGTGATTGCCGCGCAAGCCGACCTCATCGACCCTGTGGTACGCTTAAAACAAGTATTGTGCGTCAAAGGCTAACAGCGCTCCTATAACCCATTCAGCTATCGGATAAGACGAGGCTGATTGCATTCCTTCGGGGATGTGATCAGCCCTTTGTTTTGCGAAAGGAGTTGCCTTCATGGCCCACATTCCGCATCGTCGTCAACTCGTCGACCGACTCAAAGCTTATCCCTTCGACCATGCGCAGTTTCTGGAACTCACGCGCCAAGAACATCTGCTCACCGAGACCGCCCCGCTGCATCTGCCCACGGATAGTGTGGGGAGCGCCCGGATCGACGGCATGCCGCAAATGCGCGTAGCGATGGCCAGTGAACCGACCTTGCGCATTGTCATCAGTCGGGAGACGATCCGCGAACGGATGGCCGTTCGCCAAGCGGCCCTTGATGAGAAAATCCAGACCTTGGCCGACCGGTTGGAGCAATTCTGGGACTGGTGGAGTGGGCCGTCGACCGACATCGAGCACCTGTTCGTCGAATGGCGATATTGGAAGCATGCCAGTTATCAGCAAGTCGCCCGCTATTTTCTGGCGGATGGCGATCATTTGCGCGGCTATGTTCCTGATAGCGAAGGCAAAGTGATGCGCTTTGAGGATGATCTCCTTGCATCCTTCGATCGCCTCTGGTATCCCGAAGGAGTCGGGTAATGGAAAAATGAAGGAAAATAGAGCCTAAATGAGGGGTAAATAGGGGGCGTTTGTGGTAGACAGATAGTTTCGGCCTGCTATACTGAGATCATGCGAACCGTGTGGCCGAGGGCTGCGCGGTTCTTCATCTTTGCGCCACGCCGCGTCCATCCAGGAGGGTCCCGTGAGAGCTGCCTATCAACTTGATCCCGAGGTGCAAGCCTTTCTAACGCGCTTCCCCCCCTTTGGACCATGGGATCGCACCAAATGTCCCGACTGTCACGCCTGGGCTTTCGTGGATCTCAAGGCGAAGGAGATTATCTGTTATCGCCATGATCCGGTGCGCGTCTGGACGCTCGCCGAACGCTTGGCGTTGCCCGAGTCGCCCCGGCATTCCTCGCGGGTGCCGGAAGATCTGCGCCGCTACTATCCGCGCGGCGTGACGTGTCCGATCTGCCGGAGTCGCTTGCGGTTACAATTGGCCGAACAGACCGGGACCTGCGCAGGATGTGATCACACCTGGACCTTCGCGGCCTTGGTAGATCTCGCGGCCCAACAACTGATGCAAGAAGAACCGCTCGGCGCGAGTGTGTACCATAAGCCCCGGCACCGCTAAAGGGAAAGGATGATGATGATGCAGACAGCATTGCGTGGCCTAACCTGTGTGAGCCCCACGCCCGGCGAGATCTATGCTGCGCTCGCCCCGGTGATTCCGGGCTTAGATGGGACGCCCCATGAGATGGTCCTGACGCTCGCGAGCGAAGGGCACCAAGTGGAAGCCACCTGGAGTTATGCCCCGTCGAGCGGCCACACGGGCACGCGGCACTGGAGCAGCGCGGGAAGCCTTGCGGACGAAACGGCCGTGTGGACGGCGCTCAGTGCCGTGATGCAGATGCCGGGCGGGGTCCACGTGCTGACGCTCGTCCTGCCCGCCGAGGGGCCGGTGACCTGGAGTGCGAGCGGTCCGGCGTTGGCATCGCAGGAGTGGGCTCATGGACATTGAAACCTGGGCCTTGGCGGACTGTAATCCCGCGCCGTACAATCCGCGGAAAGACTTGCAACCGGGCGATCCGGAATATGATCGGCTGAAGAAGTCGATGCAGGAATTCGACTATGTAGACCCGATCATCGTCAACCGGCGGACGGCTCGGATTGTCGGCGGCCACCAGCGGTATAAAGTTTTGCGCGATCTCGGCTACACCGAGGCCCAGGTCTCGGTCGTGGACCTCGATGAGCCGCACGAAAAGGCGCTCAACGTCGCGCTCAATAAGACCGGGGGGGCTTTTGATGAGGGGAAACTCGCCGATCTGCTGGAAGACCTGACCGCGATCCTCGACGACATCGAAGTGACGGGGTTTGGGGCCGATGAAGTCCAAGCGCTCCTAGATCAATTCATCGAATATCCGCAGGAAGATTCGGACGCAGAGATTCCCGAACCGCCAACTGAACCGATTACCCAACCGGGCGACCTATGGCAATTGGGACGGCATCGCCTGTTGTGCGGAGACGCCACCTGTGCAAAGGATTACGACCGATTGATGGAGGGCGCACCAGCAGCGATGGTCTTTACCGATCCGCCGTATAATGTCGACTACACGGGCAAGACGGCGCAATCGTTAAAGATCCAGAACGATAAGATGCGTCGCGAAGATTTCGCTACTTTTTTGTTTGAAGCCTTCACCCAAATGCGCCGCGTGACGCGAGCGGGGGGGGCGTTGTATGTATGTCATGCCGACAGCGCGGGCACCACCTTCCGCCAACAATTCGAGACCGCAGGATGGCTTCTCAAACAATGCTTGATTTGGGTGAAAGATAGCATGGTCATGGGACGTCAAGATTACCATTGGCAACATGAGCCGATCCTCTATGGGTGGAATCCCGGGGGGGGCCACCATTGGGCGGGTAATCGCAAGCAAGTCACTGTGCTGGATGATGAGCGCATTGGGATTGTGGAAACCGAGGCGGGGGCCACGATTACTCTCGGGCCATGGGTGTTTCGCGTGCCAAGCTTCACCCTAGAGAGGGCCGAGACCAGCATATGGCGGATTCCACGACCGACGCAAAATAAAGAACATCCCACCATGAAACCCGTAGCTTTGGTACGGAAGGCGGTCGAAAACTCTAGCGAACGGGAAGATAAAGTATTAGATCCCTTTGGGGGATCGGGCACGACCCTCGTGGCCTGTGAAGAAACGGGGCGCTCGGGCTACCTCATGGAACTCGATCCGCGCTATTGCGATGTCATTGTTGCTAGGTATGAACGCCTCACAGGAGAGAAAGCGGTGATGATCCATGCCAGCAGGACGTCCGACGAAACTCACTCCGGAGTTGCAGGAGAAAATTGTGACGGCCGTGCGCGGCGGGAACTATATTGAAACGGCGGCCGCGTATGCCGGGGTGAGCAAAGACACGCTCTATGCGTGGCTCAAACGCGGAGCGCGGGCCACCCATCCCAATAGTCCCTATCGGCGATTTTCGGACGCGATAGAAAAAGCATTGGCCGAAGCCGAAATGCGGGACGTGCTCATTATCGGCAAAGCCGCGGAAGAGCAGTGGCAAGCCGCCGCCTGGCGGTTGGAGCGCAAGTTCGCCGATCGGTGGGGACGCCAAGTGCAGGTGAAGCAAGAACTCAGCGGACAGGTGGCAATGCAACATGGCGCGACTTCCGAATTCCTTGACCGAATCGCCGCGGCCCATCCGGAACTCGTCGATACCCTTTTCGGAGGCGGATCTGAAACGGGCGATGGCCCGGCAGAACCTTAGAGCCTTCCTCCATTATGTCTCGCCCACCTTTAGCCAGGCGTGGAACGCTCGGCATGTGCGCTATCTCTGCGAATGTCTCATGGCGCTCGATCGCGGTGACATCCCGCGGTTGATGATCTTCCTCCCGCCCCGGAATCGGAAATGCATGGACGGAGATTCGCAGGTGCTGATGGCGAGTGGAACATGGCGCAAACTCCGACATGTGCGTAAAGGGGACAGCGTCGCGTGTCTAGATGCCCACTTGAAAATGACCACAAGTCGCGTGGTCAGCGCAGGGCCGAGCGGCGTAAAAGAAACCTTTGCGGTACATCTTACTCATGCTCAACGCATGGTGGCCACAGCAGAGCATCGCGTGAAAACCTTTGATGGGTGGAAAACCGTTGAGGAATTAACGCTCGATGATTATGTGGCAGTAATTCGCCGGGCACCAGAAGGATCCGCGGGATTGACGCACGACGACGCGATTTTATTGGCCGTCTTTTTAGCCGAAGGATCAAAGGACCGCGGATATTTTGAATTCACCAATGGACTTAAACCTGTCATCGATGCGATGCGCAACATTTCTGATCGGCGAGGATGGACGATGCATCCGCTCAGCAACGCAGCCCATCCCTTCGGCTATGCCATTACCATGGGCGGCCGCCAAGCGGATGATACCCCCGTGGCGTTCTTACGGCGATTTGGCGTTTTTTCCGTGCGCACGGAAACCTTGCGGATCCCGCGGCAAGTATTTGCGGCGAAGCCGGGCACCGTATCGCTATTCCTAGGTTATCTATGGGCTTGCGATGGCTATGTTGCGTTGGCCTCGGGCGGTCTGGGATTGACTTCCAAGAGTGAAGGGTTTATCCGAGATCTCCAACGACTCCTTCTCCAACGGGAGATCCGATCCGTCATTGCGCCGTTTGTGGTGCGTCGAGAGGGTCGTGAGTTTCCTCAATGGCTTCTCCAAATCGGAGAAAAAGACAGTATCTTGCGGTTTTCGGAAACGATCGCGATTCCCGGCAAACAAGATGCGTTGAATGAGCTTGTAAGCCAAGTTCAACAACGAGGTCTCTCGAACCACAAGAATGATGTCATCCCTGCCGCATGGCAACGTTATCGCAAACATTCCGAGGGGTGGTTTCGGGCGCATCATCAGATTCGCTTCAAAGAAGGGGGCATTCATCGGGTGAAGTTGGCCAAGATTGCCGATATTGAACAGTCTCCAACTTTGCGCGACTTGGCTCAGTCAGATGTGACGTGGCATCGAGTAGTGAAGATAGAAAGCGCGGGATCTCGGGAGACATTCGATCTCGAAGTGGCCGAACACCATAATTTTATCGCCGATAATATCGTGGTGCATAATTCCCAAACGGCGAATGCGCATTTCAGTGCCTGGTATCTCGGACGACATCCGGACCATCATGTGATTACGACCTCCTATAGCGGCGACCTCGCGAAAACGTTTAGTCGGCAGAGTCGGAATCTCTTGGCGGAACACGGGGAGGCGCTCTTTGGGGTCCGCCTCGCGGACGATTCGCGGGCGGCGGATGATTGGAAGCTGGCCGACCATTATGGCGGCTTAACGGCGGCCGGGGTCGGGGGTCCGATCACCGGGCGGGGGGCGCATTTGCTGATCATGGACGACCTCTTGCGGGATCGCGAAGAAGCCAATAGCCCGACGATGCGCGATAAAGTGTGGGACTGGTATACCAGCACGGCCGCCACACGGTTGGAGCGCGATGGAAAGACTGTCCTCATCATGACCCGATGGCACGAAGACGATATTGCCGGGCGATTATTGCGCCAACAGGAGTTGGGCGAAGGGGATCACTGGACCGTCGTCCGGTTTCCCGCAGAAGCCGAAGAGGCCGATGTCTTGGGCCGCACTCCTGGCGAAGCCCTCTGGCCCGACGAGTTTCCGTTGCCGTGGTTGCAGGCACAACGGCGGAGAATTGGGAGTGCGGATTATGCCGCCCTCTACCAACAGCGTCCACAAGAACTCCACGGCGGGGCCTTTCAAGCCCGCTGGTTCCGCTGGTATACCGCCGATGAGATTACGGTGGAGGACGATCATTGGGTCTGGCGGGGGGAACCGCTCACCGTCGTCGTGGGCATTGATCCCGCGACGACCGCCAAGAGCACGAGTGACGACTTTGCGATGGTGGTGTTGGGCGTGACCCGGACGGGGGAAGCCCTCGTCCTCGACGTGATCGCCGAGCCGACCCCGATTGGCGAGCAACTGCCGCGCGTCTTGACGGCCTATCGGCAATGGGCGCCCGACCGGATCACGGTGGAGGATAACCAAGGCCAAGCGTACTTCGTGCACAACCTGAAGCATTGGCATACGACCGTGCCGGGGGCGATGCCGCTACCGGTGAAAGCGATCACGAGCACGGGCGATAAATACGACCGGATTACGCGCAATGTGCCCTATGTGGAAGATGGGCATTTGTGGTTGCGGGCCGTGGATCCCGCGCAGGACGGCTGGGTGGACCTGGATCGGCTCCCTGCCGTGAAGATGCATCGGCGCATGGTGAAACTGTATCAGCAATTGGTGACCTTGGCCCCCAAGATGACCCATGAGGATGCGGCGGATGCCCTCGACTTAGCGTTGGCAGGCACCCGGGTCCGGAAACTCTTTGCCGATCAATTGGAGGAGGATGCGTAAGATGGCATCGAAGTCGATGTTTCGTCCGGTGCAAGAAAGCAAAGCCCAACGGTTAACGCAGGTGCTCTGGCATATGGAGCAACGCATGAACGCGCTGGAAGCGAGCATGTTTGATTTTGCCGTGCGCCAACGGGCGATGGAAGAGCTGATGACCTTGCGCAAGTTAATGAGTCCCGAGGACTTTAACGCGACGTGTCAACGCATGGTGGACGAAATTAAGGAGATGCAAGCCGATGCCAGATCTACGGACGGGCCATCCGGTGGAGAGCCAGGGCCGGACGATTCCGGGGGTACCAGCGCAAGGCCAGGGCTGGTGGCAGCAACACCGCGTGTGGCAAGCGATTCGGACGCCGACGCCGTACGCCTGTGATCAATGTGGCCAGGGCGATCTGACCGGCGAACGCTTTGTGGCGACGGCGATGGGCGGCGGCTATCAAGCGGCGAGTGTAATTTGCCCGCAATGTCGCTGGCGCCCCCTAGTGCCGAAGCCGAAGAAGCGGAAGCCGAGCTTGCGGGAGTTGCCGGAGTGAATATTATACAGGATGGTTGCATGGTCTTCCACGATTAGCGAGTGGAGACTCGGCAGGTCGTATAAAGATACCAACAGGAGCCTTGCCAAATAAGGCCGTAGCGCGGGGCGAACCCGACCCACGGGAGCGTTCGTTCGGGCGCTAGGCCCTCCTGCGGACCCCGCAGGATGACACCAAGGTGTGGAATCTGATCCGTCTCTTCTTGTGGCACACAAAGCGACCCGCCGGGCTCACGACCATGAGCATCCCGGCGGGTCCATTACTGAGGTGAGTATAGCATATGGCGATTGTTCGTGTCGATACGAAGACGGGCGAGATCGTAGGACGCACGGCGCGATTTGTTATCACGCCACAACACATCTGGAGGGAAATGGTGCGAATGCGTGTTCTGACGCCGGTAGAACAAATGGTACTCCAAGGATTGAGCAGCTTCGTCCAATTTCGCACGAACGCGATCGCTGATCACGGCCGAGCTATGACGGTGGCCGAGATGGCCCGGGCGCTCGACATGGACGAGGCTAACCTGCGGAGATATATCAAATCGTTGGTCAAGAAGAATGCACTTGGCAAATGGACCAGTGGGGCATCGGACGAATATGTTATGAACCCCGCGCTGTACCGTGCGGGGCATGTCGATCCCGCGATTGACCTGTTCTTTTCGCAGGAACGGGACAAGTATCGGAAGACGGGACGCCATCCGTTATTGGTGCATGGCCGGGCAACTACTGTGGTGCCGTAAGAATTAAGATATTGCGAGCTGGGCGGATTGCCCGGGTCCCTTATGGCGTTTACGATAGAGCCTATTTTGGCCACAGGTAGTGATTACCTGTTTTCCGCGTAATGACTACCTGTTTTGCTGCCTAACAAACAGGCGGTGTTTTCAATGGACGGCTTAACGATATCGATTTGAGAAAGGATGATCGCTGATGCTGACGTTTCTGATGGCGGCCCGCGAGGCGGGAGCAAAATGGGAAGTGGTGTGGGAGTCGCCGACGCCGCTGGCGGAGGCGGACTGGATCCGTGTGCGCCAGGACTTTGAGCGGGCTGGCTTCCCGTATGTGGCCTTGACGACCGCGACGCAGGTCTCGACGGCGCTGCAGGCCATTGAAGCCCGCGAGGATGGATCGACTACCGCCTGCTATGGCCCGACCTATGACGTGTTCGCCGTGAGTGCCCGTTGGCGCGAACACGCCAAGGCGACGCTCGCGACGCTCTATCGCGGCGTGGACGCCGGGCGGGCTCGCTTACGGTTTCCCCAGGAAGGATGATGGATGATGCCGA
>JAEHJW020004105.1_pt1 | contig 14114 bp, 14 predicted proteins | sample 9271431 | NCBI WGS metagenome assembly JAEHJW02
GCTGTGCTCGGCGTGCGGTCATAAACTGCAGGAGCTTAAACTCAGTGTTCGCTCCTGGCGCTGCCCCGAGTGCGGCGCGCTGCATGATAGAGATGAAAATGCAGCAATCAATATCGAGACCGAGGGCTTGCGCATTTTGCGTGAGCCCGGTAATTCCGCGGGTGTGACGCCCGAGCCAGTGCGCACAGAGGGGAGAGGTTCATGCCGGAGCGAAAGCACCGGTCAGGTGCTTCCCGATGAAGTGCGAAGCGCGAAACTTAACACTACCGCGTCTGGAACGCGGTAGTGTTAAGAAGTAGCACAGTCAAGCTATCCTCCGTTCCTTTTAAAGGGACCTCTTTGGCAGGCCTGCAGGAGAACAATGCCGTCAAGACAGCGTTAAGAGACGGCTTGTATCTGCTTGAGGACTGCGGGGCCAAGCTTGCAACGATCTTATGCAACTCAAGCCATGTATTTTTACCCGAACTTGTCCCTACCAGCAACATCGAGATCGTCAGTCTGATCGACTCGGTTTTGGATAAGCTTAAGAGCTTCGAAACGGATTCGTTCTGTGCGTTGTGCTCTCGCTCTGCACGAGAGGCGAAATTATTCGAAACTTTAGCCGCTCGAAGTGGCAAGCGCCTTGTTGCGCTTTCCGCGCAGCAGGCAGAGCTTACCGATGAGCTCATCGGCTTAGGAATGCGCGCTACGCTCTGCGGCAAGTTCGTCGCCGAGCTTTCCGGCCTCATCGAATCGGTTAGCTTAAAAGGACGAAGAGCGGTCGTTATCGGTTGTACCGAGTTGTCGAGGCTGGGATCCGGGGGCTTAAAAGCAGCCCCTTACGTCATCGACACGCTCGATGAGGCGCTGGCCTTACTTCTAAAGAAAGCACTATAAAAGGCGTCACCTATGAAAGTCTATCCTGAAGAGCCCACGGGCCGCTTAAGCGAGGCTCTGGCGAGAACGTTGCAGTATTTTCGCACCCAGCGTGCATTCGATGCCCGGCAGTGGGTGCGTGCCAAGTGCACACTCCTGAATGAGTATCTGCGCACCTCTGGTTTAAGCGCCTGCGTCGTGGCGGTGAGCGGCGGGGTAGACTCTGCCCTGGTACTGGCACTGGCCTGCCATGCCGCGAAGCAGAACGGATCCCCCTTGAAACGGATCGTCCCGGTATGCCTGCCGGTGAGAACCCCCGGAGCGGCAAGCGGGCAGCTGGAGGCCACTCAGCGGGCGCTCACGCTGATCAATGAGCTAGGCCTTATCGGTCATGTCATTGACTTAAGCGCCGCTCACCAGGCCGTAAAATACGCTACGGACGCAGCTTTAGGTGTCAAAGGAGAGAACTGGGCGAGCGGCCAGCTCGCCGCCACGGTGCGTACGCCGGCCTATTACTATGTAACCAGCGTGCTGTCCGAGCAGGGCTTTCCGGCGGTCGTTCTCGGAACCACCAATCGGGATGAGGGCTCCTATTTGGGCTATGTGGGTAAGGCCTCCGATGCCATTGTCGATATTCAGCTCATTGCTGATCTGCACAAAAGCGAGGCTTACAAGGCCGCTCGCGCCCTGGGGGTAACCGAGGAGATCCTCTCGGTCGCCCCCGCCGGGGACATGTATGACGGACGGGTCGATGTGGAAGTCTTTGGCGCCTCTTATGATGCGCTTGAGCTGCACCTGTCTTTGCTTGAAACCTCGGCGCTTGAGAAAACGACGTTGATGAGCGACTGGGGGCCGGCCGATCAGGCTCAATACGCGCAGATTGCCAAGAACCTGGATGCTCTGCACGCCTATAACGGACATAAGTACCTCACGGAATGGCCCGGTGTATTTTTAAACGTCCTGCCTAGCGCAATTCCCGGCGGCTGGCAGGTAGGCCCAAAGACCCCTCGCCTTGAACGCTCCTCGACGGTGGATACGCTGAGCGGGCTCATTACGCTTCCCGAGGGGGTCATCCAGCCGGATCCTCTCTTAAAAGGCACTCCGAAGAGCGAACGGCTGTTTAAAAATCCGGTTACACAGCTGACCGCAACCCACGTACGGGGCCTTTTGCAGCCCGAAGAGATCTCTGCTCTGCTCGCCTCGCTTTGCGATCAGGCCTGGTTCCCGGTGGGCACGAGCGGCTACGAGCACGAGTACACGCCGGGAAATGCCATTGGCTCTTATCGACTTCGGGCTTATGACGTGAGGCTCGCCGAGGAGCTCTGGCGGCGGCTCAAGCCTCTCCTGGGTTGCTGTGAGCTGACCGCCGAGGGGGCCCTGGCGGATGCCAAGGGTATTGCGGTGTGGCGGCCGGTGGGCGTTTCGCCTCTTTTCAGATTCATCCGCTACGCGCAAGGTGGCTCACTCGTTGCGCACTATGACAGCCCTTATCAGTACTCCGATCACGTGATGAGCCTGAAAAGCCTCGTGCTTTACCTCACGGATCGCAAGATTGGCGAGGGTGGGGAGACCCGCTTCATTCACGATGCGCAGGACAGGCTCGATCCGCTTCAGCGTAATTATGCCGATTGGCCCAGATCCGCCTCGGCCGATGAAGCACTTACACTTCTGGCTCCCCGCGCCGGAGACGCCTTGGTTTTCGATCATCGGCTCCTGCATGACAGCGCTCCTTTGCGCACCAGGGAGCCGAAGATCATCGTGCGCACCGACATTCTCTACCAGGCTATTTGCCCGCCATGCACCGGCAAGAAAACTCACTGATCAAAGCCCCGTGCGATATCGAGCAGCTCCTTGGGGTGCCGCTTAACGCCTCGACGTTCGTTCTCAAGCAGGCCTACCGGGAGCGCCTCGCCGAGAGCCCTCAGCTCAAGAGCGTCCTGCGCACGGCGTGCAATCTTGCCTCGGACAGCACCTATCTCAGTGCCTTTGTGCATTATGGCACCTACAAAGCCATTGCGGAGGCGGGATTTTTTGATGATGGCCTTGATCCTGGCGCACTCTTTAAGCTCATGGACCCAAACTGGCTGGCCACCCCTCTTGAGAAGCTTCTCTTTCAGCTCGATCAGCTGAGGGATAAGCCCGTGCAGGACGCCCCGCCAGTGGTGCTGCTCAGCACCGGGGCCTTTGCCCCGGTTCACGAGGGGCATATCGCAATGATGGATGCGGCCTGGAAGCGCCTGTCCCGGGAAGGCTATGCAGTGCTGGGTGGGTATTTTTCCTCCTCGCACGACAGCTACGTCACGCGCAAGGATCTCAAAGCCCAGTACTATCACGCCAGCCTAAGAGAGCGGGCGCTGAACAGAGCGCTCGCCGGTCATGACTGGCTGATGGCCGATCCTTGGGAGGCGCTCTACACCCCCTGCGCGATCAACTTCACCGATGTCATCCGGCGCTTGAAAGCCTATCTTAATCGGCACATCACCAGCTACCCGCCGATTGAAGTCGCCTATGTCTTTGGCAGTGACAATGCTTACTTTTCCCGCGCGTTCATCGCCGAGGGCCTTGCGGTGTGCGTGGAGCGACCTGGCTTCGAGCATCTCAGCGATGCGGTTAAACAGGATGAGGCTTTGGTGAGCAGCGGCCGAGTTCTCTTTACCAGTTTGGCCTCAGGGGAGGCCACACCTGCGGTGAACTCCTCATCCATTCGTGCCGGCGCTCACCCGATGCTCACCGCCATTGAGAGGGATGTCGAGGCGGATAAAGAAGGCCAGCGGGGGCGGGCACGTGCAAGAGCAAGTGGGTCTGGCTCAACGCCAGAGCCGCCTTACCTGATTCGAAATGATGCGCTGTGGGCTGCACGGATCTGGCGGGGGCTCATCAAGGACGAGGTTCTGGTGCAGGCCATTAAGCACTTTACCCACTCGCTGAGCGATGCTCTCGTACGGAGCTTTAATAAGTCCTATCTCAACACGCACCCGCAGTCCATCACACCAATCATCTTGCCGATCGGGGCTCAGAAGGCTGCCGCGTATGAACTCTGCGAGGAGTCCTCGTGCATCAACAACGACATACTGACCGCAGAGTGCGGCATCAGTGTGGGGTTGTCGCGGCTCTTTTCGCTCTCTGCCTCGCAGTTCAGCGCGAACGCGCTCATAGAACGGCCAGAGTCTTCCGGTTCGCTTGCACGGCTTGCAGCGCTACCGGGTGGGCGGTATACGCTGATTGATGATGACATTGCCAGTGGATTTACGCTCAGCGCCATCAAACGCCTGCTCAACCCGCGGTGCGTCGTGACGAAAGAGGTACCGCTTTCTCGCATTGCTTTTCAACAGCTCTGTCCCGCAACGCCTTACGAATTCTGGGACGTGGTTGATGCCAGGGACTTTCTTCTCGGGGCCTATGCCTCAGGGCTAGTTGTGCGCCTGTTTAATAATCAGATCGCCAGAGCCCCTTATCTTAGCCCCTACGTATCGCTCGCCAGCCGGGCGAATATCCCGCCCGATCAGGAGCGCGCTTTGTCACGGGACATTCTTCGGCTTAATCTTGAGTTTTTCTCCAGCCTCGGTGCTTCGCTTACCCTCCAACAGGCCTCTGCGCCTTTTCAAAATCTGATGGCTGCGGCCGGATTTTCCCCTGCAGACACCTTGGTGAAAGTGTGTGAATGGCACTTGAGCCAATTGAAGTTCTAATCCGCCAGTTCTTTTTCCAATAACCGAGCAAACTGCAATCTCGGGGGCATGAAAAGGTCAACGGCCACCCGCAGGCGGCCGTTGCATGCAAGGCTCTCTATCGCTTTCGCGAACTCCCACTCCCGGTGGGACCCGGTGAACCGGGCGGCACCTGTCTTTTTCACTTGCTCCTGGCAGGTCTTTATCAAGTCGTCTATCGAGCTCAGAGGTCCGAGAGCCCATGGTCTTTGGCTATTGCGCCTGAAGACCCCAAACCCCGCGGCGGGATACCCGCCGCGGGCTAGGAGCGCCGCAATGCCTCTTCGCGACTTGCCGGGTCTTACGCGCCCAGCCGCTGTTTCACACAGCGCCGCTCAACTTCTTTGCCGACACGCCCGAGCAGTAGGGGAGACCGCGGCGGCTCATCCGTGCTGACCTACACGGCTAGGGGACGAACGGGCTTGGCAGACCCGGGCCTAAAGACGGTGCCGCCGTCTTAATGCGACCCCCGGGATACGGATTCGTCCAGATGCTTGCTGGATAATTTTCAGCGGGCATCACTGAGTCTTGTAAGTACCTCGTTTATATTCTGGTCGCTTATTTTTTCCAATTCTCTACATAAAGCAGGACATCAATGTTAAAATGTTCTGATAATTGGCCACACCGTTTTTACCAAAAAGGACGCTAATATGACTGGATCTCACCTTAAGCTATTGGATGTCGAATTTTATATCGAGCAGGCAACTGAGCACGGAGAGCTCTCTGATCCTGATCACGAAGTTGGGGATCTTCAGCAATACCTGCGCCAGGCTTGGGCGCTTTTAACCCCTGAGCAGCGCATTGCATTTGCACGATCTGCCGACGTACAGGAGACTCTCAGCTCTCATGCCGACGCAACGGACGATTTGCGTAAGCTTGAGGCCTCGATATCACAGAGCACAGGCCCGTGAAACGAAACGACCCTACGCCGGAGACGATGAGCTTCGCAAGCAAGCTTTTCGCTGAACAGAAACGGCTGGGGCTCACCGATCAGGCGCTTGCCTCACGACTTTGCTGTTCGCAGAAGAAACTCTGGAGGCTTAAGAAAGGCACGCTTGAGTTGAGCTCTGCTGAAGCCCATGCGTACCTGTTCGTCCTCGAACATGTGAAAAAGAGCAAAAATGCCACAGCACGATCATAGGCAACAAGCTACCGTAAGCCCCGTCTATACCGGAGTCGGCTCCCGAGAGACTCCTGCCGAGGTCGTAACACTCATGCAGGAACTCGGCGCCCTTTTGGCCTCGGCAGGCTACACGCTGCGTTCAGGTGGAGCGGACGGGGCGGACCTTGCTTTTGAGCACGGTGCCCGTCGGGTAAGCGCCGCATCGCTTGAGATTTATCTGCCCTATAAAGGCTTTAACAATAATCCCTCGATGCTGTATGACATCAGCGAGGAGGCCTATCAACTCGCCTCGACCGTCCATCCTGTATGGCACCAGCTTGGGTTCAAATCAAAACAGTTTCATGCTCGAAACTGCTACCAGGTTTTAGGCCTGACACTCGATAGCCCGTCGGAGTTCCTGATTGCTTGGACAGCAGATGGCTGTGAGAGTGAGGCGAGTCGCAACAAGAACACCGGAGGAACGGCTACAGCGATTGCTCTTGCAGAACGCCATCGCGTGCCCATTTTCAATCTGGCACGAGAGGACAGCCGAGCTCGGTTGGCTGACTTTCTCACACATCGAGGCATCAAGACTCCGCCTGGACTAGCCGCAGGCTTTCAGGCGAGCTTGTTCTAACTGCATTGACTCATTTTACACCGCAGGCTCGTCCTGCGGTTTCTTTTTATATCGGTGAAAGCCTATAGCTAGACGCACTGCACAAAACTTAAAATAAGCTTAACTTTGAAGCGAGGCTATTTCATGGCCGCCACAGATCCCGGCCTCTCTCCGATAACACTAAGAGAATATTGGTGATGTCAGTCGGGCTTTGATTGCTATACGTTTTGAGTAAATTAACCACGAGGTCATACATGGAACCGATCAGCTACCCGACTCGCAAGGGGCTCGTCCTAGGAGCGGTTTTAGTCCAGCTCCACGGGCATCGTCGCGAAGCAATTACGGAGTTTCGGATTCGCGCACGGCATGCGAACCGACCGGATGCGGATTGGTCAAAGGATCCGGTTCTCCAGGACATCGCGGCCTGCGAAAAGAGCGTTCGCACAGGAGGCCCGGTTCGCACCGCGAATCAGGAAATCATCGACGCGCTAGCTTACACCTGCCAGGCACTTCGCGTGTCACGCGAGGAGTGGGACTCTGTGGTCAAGGTGGAAAAACTCTCCGAGTTTCCAGCAGCGGCCAAAAAGGAAAACTCCGCCCCTGCCCGTACTATCGAAACGCTGAGCACGTATGAGCTGTATGAGGATATGCTCAGGGGAGCGCCCTGAACTTCACTCACAAGGGACGCATTTTGCGTCCCTTTTTCTATGACTCTGTCTTATTGACGTCCAATCTGTCGCAAGACCTAGTCCTGTGGCTCCATAGAACACCACGCACAGGATCGGTGCTCACAAGGAGATCTTCGTTTGCTTTGCGGCTTGATCCAGCTAGGGATAGTTGATCAATCAGCTTCAGTTTCACCGTTAAGTCTTCGGGTATTGTTCACTCTTGCCCTGCGACGCAGACCCCGCTCATGACGAGGGGCCCACTGCGCCCTGCGGTGCCTCTTCCAGCCCTTATCCCGCCAGCTTCCAAGCTGAATATCATCCCAGGCATTGGGCAGCTGACTTGAGCGGCGGCCCCGAAACGGCGGCTCTCCTTCGCTGGCGATGACCGCAGCTGCGGCTCGATGCGATGGGAAGGTTCTGATTGCTCGGAAGTAATGCCTACCAGCGCTATAGCGGTGGATGTTCGGTACAGGGGATACTCGCTTGAAGGGGTATCGACGTTCTACCTTCCGCTCACGGCGCCAGCGGTCGTAGCGCTCGTAGATGAACGCCTCGCAATCCTTGGCCGTCACGACGTTGTCCTCAGCGTCGCGCAGTATAAAAGAATACTCGGACCACGCCGGTAGCTCCGGGCAGTGTTCCGGCGCAGCGCCATTTCGCACCCGAAACTGAGGACCGACATATCGCTCGATCCAGCGAAGCCCGTAATGATCGACAAGCTCTCCGAGTGAGGCAAAGCCCCACTGATCCCCGGTATCGGAAATCAGCCGTACGGCAGGCGGTTTTTTGGGTATATACATTGACATTCTCCTAGGTGTAAAGCCTAAGAGATGCCAATGACCTCTACGAAAATCATGATGTTGCGCATTGCCTTCCTTTTTATGTTTAATCAGAATGTATGCCTTAAGCTCTACATTCGATACTCACAGTATAGCATCTTTTATTATCCCTTTCAAATAACGTTATCCGATAGCTATACTCTTTATGTAGGTCAAACGAAAAGGTTCAATCATGCGAAAAGGTAATAATCCTGCACTGGTCTTTGACAAGAAGGGCCGCCTGGTAGCCCTTGCCACTGGATCGGATGCGACGAGCGAGCACGAATGCGGCTCGAAGGAACTGATGAGCGCACTGTGCGAGCAGTACGCAGGTGAGGATCACCTGATCAGTCAGATCCGGGACGGCAAGACAGTCAAATTTCCGATATTTCTGGATATCAAGCGGATTACCCGCTTCCCCGAGGGACTCGTTTTCGAGGAGACTTCCGGCGGTGCGGGCAGTTTGCCCGAGGCAATCATGGGGTATGCTCCAAATAAAATGGCTCTCAGGATCTATGAGGCTGAGCTGATGTTCCCCGTGTTTCAAATTCAGAACGTCGATAAGGACGTTGCAGGGGCCTGGGACTCGCGTTCCTTTGCAATCCGGGTTCGAGGAGAGAAGTACGTTAAAGCACTGAAGGACTTCTACACGGCGTTGCGCGCCGGTAAAGTGCTTTTTGCCTCGACGTTCTTTCAGCGCAAGGGGATGCGGCTCTCCGGCGTGGTACTTGCCAACAGCGAGTACTTTCGCCCTGAGGACTTCGTGGCAATTCGCGAGGCGGAGGAGGAGTACTACACGAGGCTGCGGCTGAAGGCTCATGATGAGTCTCGTGAAATTTACCGCAGTGTCTGTGATCTCCTGGGCGAAAACTACATCGGCCACATCAGCCCTTTCCGCTTCGATGAGTCCGGTACCCAGGTGCTCTATTGGTTCAATCCTGACCCGCGTCTCAACGTCGGATCTAGAGGACCATACTCAAAAGAAGCAATTCTTGATTGGGCGAAGGCAAACGGTCGTTATCGGCTTTCGTGCTGATACCCGACTGCTCTTAATCAAAGCCCCACTTCAGTGTGGGGCTTTTTATTGGATACGCTCTGCTACTGTTTGCTTCGGTGTTTCTTTTGCCAGTAATATTCTAGCCTCCTCGCAATAAGCTAGAAACAAAGACAAGTCCTCTCTCGATAAGCGGGTAATCTGATGGGCCCCAAAGCTTGGGGTCAAAAATTCATCCTGAGTTCCGAACTTTGCGCAATCAGGGTCTCGTCCGACATTTCCCCTCATTAAATCAAGGTGAAACGCATAATAGCTGTCCTCGGCTCCGGGCCACAGCTTTGCCGGAAAGCGTCGCAAGCACTCATAGCTCATGGCCCAGTCTCTTAGACTTAGCCCGCCATTACCTCCATCAAGAATAAGCCCAACAGGTCTTTCTCTCTTCCATTTGGACCCAATGTAATCAAACGTCATAAAGTCTTGAAGTTTGTAGTCGGAGTTCTTGCATAAAATGGAGTCGGTCTGAAAAATCAGGATCTTTCTACGCGACGCCAGCTGTCGCCAAAAGCGTTTCGACAACAGCAAAGTGTTATAGCCCGTCGCGTCCAAGGTATCGGTTTTTAGCGCTGAGAGCATTAGCGCACCTGTTTTAATATGAGTCTTCAAGGGACTGTTTTCAATGAACTGCTGATTTTCAGGCCCATGAAACAGCTGTACGGGTACCGCCAGTGTTTCGAGCATATTCAACACAACAGGAACCAATGCCGGATGCTTCCTGGTTTCCACCATCACTGCGAGGACATGGTACTTTTTCAATTCGCCCGTCTGTGGCTTATCCGGTAAAATTGAATCTATAATAGAGAATTTTGGCGCATGCTCGTGCCTATTTAGCCGCTTATACACCTTACGTAAAGTTTCCCCGTGAATATGGCCCCGATCCACCCCGTCTTCAGCGCATTGCTCGATGATCTTGTCCACGGAGAGAGCCGGTACGACTTTTTTTCCTAGAAATCCAAACATGGGTTTAATGCTTTTAGGCTCTTACCGCCAAATTACCAAGCATCCCACGACTCTCAAGAACGCGCTCAAAAGAATCCTTCATACGTAGAGCGTCTTTAAGCTCAAGTCCTTCTTTACCCTTCTTGGTTACGATATCATTCGCTTTTGTCCCAATGAGCCCGCTGAGCTTATTTCGATCATAACAAACGCCTAAATCATTGAACAATTGACACACCTTCTCAAAATCATTAAAGGATGTAGTGCTGAAATCATGGAACTTTACACGAGGATAGAGAGCCTTATACCGCGCAACTCTTGCCTCGGTTTCATACCAGTACCACAACGCCTTGTAAAATGGATGCGCGAGCCCTGTATCGTTATCCAATAAATCAGCAATACCGATGACATTGTTTTGTGCGCGGTAGCTCAGCCACCACTTATCTCCGTCATGCGTACCTGGCCAGTTGCCGATTCTGTAGATCGAGTTGGCAACTTCTATGGCGGGCCTTACGAGATGGATAATTTCGAGTCTTTTCCCAAACTCCTCGATAGCTGGGCTAATAAACGTCTTCAAAAACAAATGATTGGCCTCAAGATAGTACCTCGATCCAATCGCGCCTCTTCGAATATAAACGCTTTTAACCGTCTTAAAGTAGTTATTGACAGAAGGCTCATCCCCATTGCTCGCCCGTTCGAGCCATTGTTCGTTCATGATGGGATAGGGTTCGTGATAAGACACGGAATCTGGAACAGCCTTGAATATCTCCGTCAGCGAGGTCGTTCCGCTGCGTCCGGTCGTTGCTGTAAAGAAAAGTTTTTCTAGCTTGTGATTTCTGAGCTCGTAATATCGCTTTGTAGCCCACACGGCAGGGCGGCTGTGACGGAGATTTTCCGGGATGAGTTTGTTTAAATTTAATGGCATAAGACCGAATATTTTCAATGAGATAAGCAGGGGTGGGATTGTTTCAGGACATATAGAAGTATTGAATTGATGTTTATTCCGCACACTCGATATCGCTGATAACGCTGATCAGAACTCCCGCGATCAAACGTTGGTCCCAGCATCGCGTCCGAAACACAGGACAGGAACTGGTCGAACCGGTAGCGCAACTGTCTTTCAATCGAAAAACCTGCGTCACAGCCCCTGCGGCTCTAGCGGCGGCAAAATTCAGCGAGCCATGACCCTGCTTATTCTTTATCTTCCTTTAACTTTCTGGACGTTAGAGAATAAACAGAAAATAGTATAAACAGCATTTCAGCCGTGAGAAAGAGCGCTCTTAAGAACCTATCGCTTGATGGAATCAAGCGATACACCTCAGAGCCCCCACTCGCGATTATTAGGCAGCCTAAAATCACGATCGTCGTCTTAGCTTCTTTACGCATTTTATTCCTCTTGATTGAGCTAAAGGGTCTAGTTAACGTAGTTATACCTGAATATAAAAACATCCGGCATGAGCCGGATGTTGTAATAGTTTGCTGTTTCAGCCTGCACTTCGAACGAGACGTTCCATCGGACCGAAACCGGTGTATCTGTATTCGGACCCACAATCTTTGGCTGCACACTTGATGTTAGTGATTACACCGGCAGAGGGACCTTCCAGAAAATCCGTGCCTCCGCAATCAAAGCAGACGGGTTTGATATATTTAGACTCTTCGTCTTTTTCACTAACCTTTTCTGCTAAATCCACAATCTTGTTTTTTAACCTGCCTACATTTTCCAGTAACCAGATCATCAGGGCAGCTCCGACGATTTGACCGTAAAAGTAAACCACCGATGCCGGAAAGTGATCGTTTCTCAGAAGTACCAGGCCTATTTGGCCCAGGATGAGCATCCCGAGAAGCGCTACCAGAAGTTTTTTCTGCGCCGTACTATTGAGGATTTTCACTCAAGTTCTCCTATCTATTAGTTCCTGATTGGTATAGCGACTTAAATCGACTCAAGCACATCTTCACTTTTTAGCGAAAACTAAAGAAGACTTAAACGCACAACTGGGCTATACTGATTCAGGTATACTTTTATACCAGCAGTAGCTTTTGCCTGGAAAATAAGCGTCTTTTTTCGTGCGCATTAAATTTAATCAGTTGCTATACATCTTACAAGAATAAGGGGCGTTGGCTATTGAAGCCAGGCCTCTTTGTTTTTGCTATACAGGCCATACAAGGTGCGACTCATTTCGCACTATTTATTTTTCAATCAAAAGGAGTTTTTATTAATGAGTACGGCTTTTTCAGCTGAGCTGCAATATGCGTCAGTAGAGTTTCAGCCGGCTGCACTCGATATCTGGCAGCAGAAGTATCAACTGAAAGCGAAAGACGGTACCCCGATTGATCAATCGATGGACGGAAGCTTTCAGCGCGTTGCCAAAGCGTTAGCGGAAATCGAGAAGCCGGATAGTCAAAAGCACTGGTATGAGCAGTTTTTATGGGCACTCAGGCACGGAGCAATTCCAGCCGGGCGCATCATGTCCAACGCAGGAGCACAGGCCTACAAGCCTGCCACTTCTACGATCAACTGCACGGTATCCGGTACCATCCGTGACTCAATGGATGACATTCTCGGTAAAGCGCATGAGGCGGGGCTCACGCTTAAAAGTGGAGCCGGTATCGGCTATGAGTTCTCGACTCTGCGGCCCCGAGGCGCATTCGTTTCAGGCGCAGGCGCGCACACCTCAGGGCCTCTGTCGTTTATGGATATTTACGACAAGATGTGCTTCACGGTCTCCTCAGCGGGCGGCCGCCGAGGCGCACAAATGGGCACGTTTGATATCGGGCATCCCGACGTGCTTGATTTCATCAGAGCAAAACGAGAGAACGGGCGGCTTCGCCAGTTTAATCTGAGTTTGCTCATTACGGATGAATTCATCGAAGCGGTTCGTTCCGACGGACAGTGGCGACTGGCGTTTCCACTGAGTGTCAAAGAGACCGATCTGGATAAGCCAGATCTGTCGGATAGCAGCAAGTATGTGTGGCGTGAATGGCCCGTCAAGGACGGTTACGTAACACGCGAGGATGGGCTTGTGTGCTGTAAAGTCTACAAGACATTACCTGCCCGCAGGATTTGGGACGTCATCATGTCCTCAACGTATGATTACGCGGAGCCTGGCTTCATTATGATTGATCGCTCCAACCAGATGAACAACAACTGGTGGTGCGAAAACATCAGGGCAAGCAATCCATGCGGCGAGCAACTTCTGCCCCCCTATGGAAGCTGCCTGTTGGGCTCGGTGAATCTGACCCGTTTTGTGGATAATCCTTTTACCGAAGAGGCAGTCTTCGACTGGGAAGAATACCGCGAGGTGGTGAAGGTTTTCACTCGCATGCTCGATAATGTAGTGGAGATCAATGGACTGCCACTTGAGGGTCAGAGACGCGAGATCGAACGTAAACGTCGTCACGGAATGGGCTTTTTAGGCCTAGGCTCGGCTCTGGCGATGCTCAGGATCAAGTATGGCTCACCGGAATCGGTGCGCTTTACTGAGCGCGTATCTCGCGAGATGGCACTTGCCGGGTGGCAGACAGCGCTGCAGCTTGCTCATGAAAAGGGCCCCGCCCCGATCATGAACGAGGAGTTCGAGGTTACCGCTGACATGCTGAGGAAACGCCCTGAGATGGCTGCGGATGGGGTCAAGCTTGGTGACAAAGTTCCAGGCCGTGTGCTTCATGCTCGTTATTCACGCTACATGCAGCGCATTGCTGAGGTGGACCCAGAGCTCGTTAAGGGACTTGCGACTGTGGGGGCGCGCTTTACACACCACACGTCAATTGCCCCGACGGGTACCATTTCACTCTCCTTTGCAAACAATGTGAGTAACGGTATCGAGCCTTCTTTTGCGCATCATTACTACCGTAATGTGATCAAGGAGGGCAAGAAGAGCAAAGAACGAGTCGACGTATACTCTTACGAGTTGTTGTCCTATCGTACCTTTGTCAACCCGCAAGCCATGCCTGGGGCTGAGGACAAAGCCAACCAGCTGCCGAGTTATTTTACAAGCTCCGAGGAGGTGACTCCAAAGCAGCATGTGGACATTCAGGCGGCAGCTCAGCGTTGGGTGGATTCTTCGATTTCCAAAACGGCAAACGTGCCTACTGACTTTCCGTTTGAGAAGTTCAAAGACATCTATCTCTACGCACACTCACAGGGACTGAAGGGTTGCACGACATTCCGATATAATCCTGAGGTGTTTCAAGGCGTTCTCGTAAAGAGTGACGATCTTAAGAATACATTTTATGTCTTCAAGCTCGAAGACGGAAGTGAGGTAAAACTTCGAGGAGATGAGCAAGTCGAATATGACGGTGAAGTACATACGGCGGCTAATCTATACGACGCCTTGAAAGAAGGCTATTTTGGGAGATATTAA
>JAEHJW020002161.1_pt1 | contig 14111 bp, 26 predicted proteins | sample 9271431 | NCBI WGS metagenome assembly JAEHJW02
GGGAGGGGTCTGGCGGGGCGCTGGCTGTGGCTGGTGAGGGTGCTGGGCGGGTCGTAGTAATGTCTGGTGGTGGGGCGTGGGGGTTGTCGTGCTGTGGTTCGTTCAGGGCGCTCCTGTCGGGTTTTCCGGTCTCACATGATACGAAGGTAGCCCGGTGCTCCCAAGTCGTCCCACGGGCGTTCGTAGTGGGTTTATGGGGTGTAGGGGTATGGGGGTGCTGGTGGGGTGGGGTGCTGGTGGGGTGGGGTGCTGGTGGGGATAAGAGAGACCGCCCCCTTGCCAAGGGCAATAGGCGGTCGGGGTGGGGTTACCACTTCCCTGCTGTATACAGGGAAATGGTCGCGACACGGCCTCAGAACGGGTCGGGGTATGTGGGATATTCCGAAGCGTCCAGTGGAGTAACTCGAATGGGCATTATTACCGCAACCGTTGTGATTTTCGGTTCTTCCAGCCACATGACAAGCGCCATACCGCGCACGCCGATGTGTGGCAATTGGCCTTCCTCTAGCGAGTGAATGGCTTTAAAAGTATTGGAAAGTTGTGTCATGTGGACAGGGGCATAGAAAAAATAGCCAGGGTCGGCGGGGGCGAGGATTCTTACTTGCTCAGCGCCATCAGGCAGCACCTTGCGCCATTTTGGGAGCGCTCCCCAGATTGGCGTAAAACCCGTTGTGCTACCCGTTGTACTGAGCGTGTATGCTCCGTCATTTAATGATAGCGTGATGCGTCCTTTTTCCGGCATTGCTAGAATCGCGCCGGGTGGTATCGCGAAGGCGTCGAATATTGGTTGTATATCAGTTTCTATCTTAACGGCTACAAGTTTGCAGCCATCTGTAGCGACTAAAACAGTATGTGTCGCGTCAATCGATTCGACAAGAATTGGACTGATCGGCTTGTTCGACTTGATGCCCTGAGCGACTTGCTGTAAAGCGTGGAGCAATGCTGCGTCAATTTCGATTTTCAGTGTCGTTTTCGTGTTCATTGCGATTCTCCGGTTCTGTTGTTGGGTTACCAAGGCCAGCAAATATCCAAAAATCCAAATATACTAGCCACGGCCAGCATATCGCGAGTTCTAAGGAAAGTCAACACCGCGCTTGCAAATATACTAGCACCATTTGGCATATGCTTATAACCACAAGTTCTAAGGAAAGTCACCACTGCGCTTGCAAATATCCAAAAACCCAAATATACTAGCATCATGTTCAACCAAGCGAGGTGATATTATGATGTACAGGACCACGGCAAGTATCAAGGGAAATATCGGATATGGGGATACAATGTACAAGGCAATTATACAGCGCTCTTTAATGGACAAGAGGGGTTGTGTTGATTGTATGGGGTGTGATGAGGCTTATGATTGTAGGAAGTGTGTTTTTGTTTCCGGTGCGATATTGTGCATTAACTGCGCGTACTGTAGCGACATTTCGTATTGTGTTTCCTGTGTGGGGTGCAGTATGTTGTCTTGTGAGCATCATATGTTGTTTAATGAAAGTGTGGAGGCTAGTCATGATCAATTTAATTAAGCAAGTATCCGAAGCGGTAAATGAGTTTTGTGAAGACCATTTGAATTATGAAATTTATCTTACAGGGGCGGTGTTGGTATTTTTGATTATTGTTGTTCATTTGAAGGGGTGAGATGATGAGAATCAAAATGTTTGGTGGGTTAAATGGGGTACTGATAACGGCCAAAGTTTCCGCATTGCACAAAGAATCTTTGCGCTATCTTGGGTTGTCCTTGACTGAAATTATCAGGACAGCAATAAAAGAGCGAATTGTCATGGCGGTGTCGAAGTTATCGGAAGATGACGCGTCCGCTTATCGTAATCATATTAGGGATTTTGAACATAAGAGAATATCCCGAAATGACGATAAGTATTCGGAATACATTGCTGCGTTAAATAAAGAAGCCGACGATGAAATATCAGATATCACAGGCACATATTCCCGCATGAATTACGAAAAGGACGAATAAAATGGCAAAAAAGACAGTAAGTAATTTAGCCCTGCCTGATTATCGTTATTTAGGTGGTAAGACAAGACAATTCCAGAATATCAGCACGGGTGAGATTTTGAGTCGTCGTCAGTACGAACGGAGGGTACTGAATAGGGAATCATTCGAGAGTAAGGCAGCGCGTAATCGATTGGAGAATGAAATTCTACAGCGCGCGCGCCCGGCCAAGGGCAGGAAAACTTCATTATCGGAATATCGGACTGGTAGGAGTACTGGCGATTTGGAGGCGATTGCGAAGCGTTATGGCGCGTCGTCTGGGTTTCGTCGTGAGTTTTATCTCGAATACAACACTAGAACACAGCACTACGGGACGCTATTTATTAAACCGAAGTATTTAATGATGTTGGGCGTGGCGACATCGGGCAAAACAGCGGACGCGATTAACGAGAGACGCGACATTATTGCTCTTATCAAGTCCATTTTGTTAAAAGCCGATAAATGGAAGGGAGCATTGGCGTACCAAATTCAGGTATTCGCAAATTCTTCTAACGGGGTAATTGAGCCAGTTTCCTCTAAAGCATGGGTACATGATCGTCGTTTGCTTGGTGAGGAATTTCAGGATGAATTAATGCAGATAATGACTGTCGGTGTTTTGGATGGCTCGAATCAGGGTCCGGTTGTGGCTGTGACATTTCGTGTCTTTTTCAATAGTGACACCATGGCGAAGTATTCGCCAATGGCGGTAGCCAAAAGGACGAAGGAAAAAGAAAAGCATAAGGTAAGAAAGGCCAAGGCCGCGAAAATACGCGCAAACAAAACCAAGGTGACCGCATGAAAAAACGCGAATTATTTTACGGGGCAGGCGCAATAAAAAACACGCGCATTATACCGTGTGCATGGGATTGTGAAACCGAAGGGCTAGGTGGGGAATTATTGTGTATTACCGCGTCAACTGATCGTGAGGAGTTTTACGTAGCGGGTGACGACACTGACCAAATGATTTTCGATTTTCTTGAAATGTTATTCAAGAGCCCGTCTGGTAATTTGAAAGCATCAAAGGATAAGTCATTTATTTATCCGAAATTGGATGATGGCGCTCGGGTTTATTATGCTCACAATGCTCAGTATGATTTAAGATATATCCTGCGTTATCTTGTTGATCATGATTATAAAATAAAACTCGGGATGCGATCTGATGTTGATATTTATCAAGTGGTGATATATCGCGACGAAAAGGAAGGCGCTCCGTTCGTAATGTTTAGAGATTCATTCGCACTATACCCATCGTCATTAAATAATTTCACCAATGAGTTTTCGCCAGGTACGGCAAAACTCGAAGGGGCAATATCACATTCCACGGGGGAAATTTTCGATAGGTTTAACCCATTGCATGTTGAGTACGCAAAAAGGGATTCTTTGTCATTGCGATTGGCGCTGTCCAAATATTTCGAAGTTTTAATGGATGACTTCCATGTGACCCCGGCTGGCACCGCGGCTGGTACTGCCCTGAAAGCATGGCAGGCAACTGTTGACGGGAGGATATTTGCGTCATCATTGGCACATGAAAAGTTTTTCCGTAGCGGGTATTATGGTGGTCTAGTTTTTTTGACGACGACTGAGAGCGTCAAGTTTGCGGAATGTTATGACATCAATTCGTCATATCCTGCCCACATGCGCTCAAAGGGAGTACCGCACGGCAAGCCGATACGTGCCACTAAATATGTGGGGTCCGAAAAGATGCCGGGCATGTTCAGGGTAGTCATGCGTACCACTGGTGACGTTAAAATTCCGATCATTCCTTCTCGTGATGACAAGGGAAGCATCGCATGGGTATCTGGCGAATTCGAGACCACGGTGACAAATTACGAAATAGATTTCGCATTAAAGCACGGCTATGAGATTGTTCGGGTGTTGTATGGGTATGTATGGGAAAAGGTGTTTTATCCTTTTGATGATTTTGTAAATAAATGCGAGCGGTTGCGCGGTGAGCACAAGGGTACTGCACGCGAAAAAGTAACCAAGTTAATGCAAAATTCAGTATATGGTAAATTCGCAACGTCACGGGACAGGCGAGCAATTTATCACCCGGAGCAAGGCGAGGTGCCTACGGGTCAGCCGTTGAATGGGATTCATGACCCCAAGACTTGCGATGCGTATTTCTATATCCGAAAAGAAGAAACAGACGAATTATTATGTAAAGTCGAGTTCGCTGCTTTCATAACAGCACATGCCAGGTTGACGTTGCTTGAAGGTGCGTATTCAATCGGTGTTGAGAATGTGCTGTATGGTGACACCGATTCCCTCACTGTACGTAGTGGGACTGCTGGTGGGCATCTGGACATCGGTACTGCTTATGGTCAATTCAAACTCGAAAAAATATGGAGTACATTTCGAGCATCGGCACCTAAAACATATGCTGGTGAGTATGATAGTGGGTATGTGAAGCGTGGGGTGAAATATGGAGGTGCTGTTAAGGGGCTGTCGAAAAAAGAGATGACCCAGGCAAAATGGAAGGAATTATTGTTGACGGGGCGTACCGATGTTGATTATTTATCACTAGATAACTTGATTAAAACAATTAAGACAGGCACAATAGATAAGGCTAGAAAATTGAACAGAAAATCTAGTGACCTGAAAAATTCCAGGCACTTTAATTCATCCGGTGATATTGTAACAGTCAAGAGGGCAAATCGAAAATGAACATCAAAGTATTACAGCAAAATTTCATTCGTGGTGACAGGAGGAATGTCGTCGGTTTACCGAGTGTGAAAAAATTTGCTGAAATACTTGACAATGAAGGTAGGTCCAGTGTACAGTCAAGCAAATCGAATGTAGTAAGCATCAAACACAAAAACAGGAAAACAGCATGACCGCTCCCGTCATAGCCAGCACGAAAACGGTATATGTCACACCCGATGGTCCCGTTGCGTCATATCCTCTACTGAGTACCGGCACGTGGAATATCCTAAATCGTCCGCACGGTGCCCCGTGTTTAATCGAAAATACAAACCCCACCAACGTGTATTTATATGTTCCGGGAGTGGGGCCTGTTCAGACCAGCCAAAATTTTATTAATCCGAATCTGATTTGTTATGACGACACGGGAAAAGCGCTGGTGGAATTTCGTGGTGACGGGACTATTTCAATAGCGCAGTTATACCCGAACATTCAAACCTTGATCGGGAGAATATTGCCGGTGCCGTCTGCTTGGTCGGCTGCATACAACCAATTCCAAATGGAAACACCTACCGGATGGGCTCGTCCCGGATATATTTACCCATCGGCATCATTTTCGGGACGAGGCGGTAATTTCGGTGTTTCTTATCCGGGAGGGGGCGGGTTTTATTCGGTATCACTGGCGATTACCGATCTGCTCGGTCCTATGGTGCGGTCCAATATCGCAGTATCGTTAAATTACTCTACTTCAAATTTCGGAATAGCGCCTAACATTATCACAACACTGCCCGGTAAAGACGTGCTGTATGTAATCGACGCGGCTGTCCCTACATTGGATTCGCAGCCAATCGGAGGCCACCATTTTATCGGATATGATTTGTCTGATAATGCAAATAACATCACACTGCCCGCTGTTAATTCCTCGTTTTGTTTTGGCGCTTTATTTAACGGGTATATGGTATCAGGCCCACCCAATAACTCGCCGGGGGCTTATTACACAGAAGATTTTGTAAACTTGCACCCACTCATCGACGGTAACGGCATTGTGGATTTCGCGAATTTCACGAACTCATGGGCAGGCGGGTTGACATCGGCATGGGGAGCACAGCACATGTTCATGGCTTCCGACCCGACAGGCGGGTTATCAAAATACCCAACAATGTCGTTAATAACTCTCGAGAAGGTAACAATTAACGGCAATCCGCTGTGGTCAGGCGCTTGCGGATGCGGGATGTAATTACTGAGGATATATCATGACACTGGCAACAAATTTCGGACAAACACCATCAAAACCAACTTCGGTAAAATATCAACTTAATTTTAGCGTAGCCGCATCGTTTACTCTGGCTTTCGGGCCGAGTGACATGAATAGTGGATTCCTGGCACAATTCGCCATCGTGGATAACAGCAATAATAGTCAATCAACCACTGTCGATATTGGAGGGGTCAATTATCCTGTAGCACCTTTCGAATGCGCTGGTTTTCCTGTAGTGATGAATGCTTTGGATCACGTGACCATTACATCAAATGGCACGTCTGATGTCGAGGTGACTTTCAGTAATTCAACAGGGTCAAGTTTTTCACGAACAGCATCACAACCCGCCAGTGAAAGCGGTATTTTGAAGACAATTTCGAAACAACTACCCCCGTCACTATCGGGTTTCAGAATGCAGGTATCGGAATCGCTTTCAGTAATTACCAATGGAACGGTGGCGCTCGGTACAGTTTCCGTACCCTACACATGCGGAGCGTCCACTTTTGCTGTAGAATTATATTGCAGGGTCGGACAGGCCCGGTGGTCGGTGAATCCCACTATCCCGACCTCAAAGGTGGGTAGTTATATCGGAATAGGGGAGCGTTTGCGATATGAGGTGGCACCTGGCGCGGTATTGAATTTCATCCAATCAGCGGACGCGACATCCGCTGGATTTATTGAAATAAACGAATGTAGTTAATTTGACAATCAATAAGGAAACGAAATAATGGACATTTTCAAAATGCTCGGCATCGATAAAAAACAAGTCGAAAATCTTGCCAATGAAGCGCTGGACAGATTCGAGCGTATGGAAGCGCAATTAAACCGCATCGAATATATGCTGGAAAACAACGTTTTAATGGGCAGCGTTCGGCAGGGCCAAGTTTTTCACGAACGTAACCTACCTGAGGGTCATGAAAATGGAAATGAATGATGTTCTATTGGCGGGCGCGATTGATGACCTCAACAAAAAGCATGATGAGCAAGTAGGTAATCTCGCGAAACTGGCAGAAGAAACCGCAGCTATGATTACGCTATCTGAAAAAACGATGCTTGACAAGTTATCTGACGTCGAATCCAAACTAGGTGACATTTATTCGGATATGTCGGCACATAGTAGTCGTTTTGAGGAAACAACGTTCGAGGTGACCGTGATAAAAAATGAGATGGCGTCACTGCGCGATGCGGTGGCGGCTATGTCTATCTCGAAAATTGAAAAACTGGAAGAGGAAGAGGAAGAGGCCGCCGAAGAGGTCGTTCTTGAGATTAACCCAAGCGCGCCCAGCGAAGACGAAGCCACAAACAATGTGAACTATAACGATTGGATTTAATGCGGAGCGATGTGATGAAATTGGACGAGAACACGACAAATATGACAGCGACTGGCGACGATACCCCCACGGGCGCTCATGAGCGCGCAGGCGCGCCCGAGCGCCAGACGCAGGGCAATGATACCCAGGCACCGCCAGCCACGCCCCCAGTGGACGCAGGCGCACCACGTGGCCGAGGACGACCCCGTAAAGACCAAGACACGAAAGGAAGCGCACAGCCGAAAATGAAACGACTTGCGTTGTCACTGGACGGGTCGGACGTTAAACCCGAAAAACAAGCAAAGACAGACCACAAACAAAACAAGCGAAAAATCAAAATCGATATTGATTTGACTTCGCTTGCTCGTCCTTTGGTTATCGGTGTCGATACTGTCGTAAAAACATACCGACCAGATTACGCACTCGACAATACCGAAACTAATGACCTGATCGGTAATCTCAGCAACGTGTTGACCGAATTGGCACCCGCGCTCGGGTTCAGTGTCAGTCCTTTGACCGCTGCTCTTTTTGGTCTGTGCATTTCAACAGTCACAATATACGGTAGCAAGATGGTAATCGCAGCCATGAATAAAAACGAAACGGTCAGCACTATCAATACGGTCAATAATGGATAAAATCCGAAATATTGAGAATGGCGAGCGGTGGTTGATTGCCGGGTCTACGGGATGCGGTAAAAGTTATCTGTCCTCTCGATTGGCTTCATTATATGCGTCCAATGCGAACGTATTGTATTTCGATTCGAAAAACGAAGGCACGGGAAAAGCAATAAGCATCAAAACGGCAAATGATAAGATAAAAAGCATCATCACGGGAAACGGACAAACATATCGGATAAAATTTGACGGGCTTGACCCAGGCGATGACGAAACATCTTCTGATCTATTTTCCGCAATAATGCGATTCCCTTCTCGAAAAGTGAATATCGTTTTATGGTTTGATGAGGCTTTCAGCATTCCCGACACCCCGGCGCTGCGTAGGATCTTCACGCAGGGCAGATCAAAAGGAGTGAGTGCCATTGCGTGCGCCCAAAGACCTGTCGGGATTCCTCGCGTAATGGTGTCGGAAGCAACGCGATATTGCGTTTTCAATCTAAATGATAAGAGAGACCGTGATACTGTCGGTGCTTTCGTTAAAGGCGGCGTTTCGGAAAAGCCTCGTTTTAGATTCGACTATTACGATGTCCTGACAGATGAACGGATAAATAACATTAAAGTAACATAAAACACTTGACAAGCAAATCAACATCGTGTAACGTACAAACAAGACAATGAAAGGAACACTATTATGGTCACAGCAAAAAACATTCTGGTCATCGGTCTCATCGCATTCATCGTCGTGATGCTCGTCAAACATTTTTCCTCGCTACACGCAGGTCAGGGAGGCGCATAATGAGCGCCGGGACCACAGTGGGGGCCTCAGCAGAGGGTGGCGTGGCGTTGTCGTTAGGCGACCCGCATGTGTGGGTGGGGGTGGCGGCCATCGTCATTCTGGTTTTTGCCCTGATCTATATCTATCATCACGTTGTATACATGAATACGACACCAACTCAAAAAGGATAATACCATGGCGACTCAGCAACTTACCCCGCAACAGATCAACAATGTAGTATTGCATACCCTGAAAACGTCCCCAGCCATCGCGGTCAAGACTGCGACCATCGGCACGTTCACCCCGGACGCGTCCGGTAATGTCACCGCCCAGGCTATCCGGGTGGGTCTTTTGAAGGCTTTCCTGATTCGCGTAAAAACTCAGGTAAATGCAACCGCAGCCGTCACGTTGAACCCGGTCGGACAATATAACCTATTGTCGAAACTTGTATATTCCGACACCAGCAATACGGTGCGACATTCCCTGTCGGGCGTCCAATTGACGGAATACACAAAACGCCGGTACGGTGCTGTGCCTGGTAATTTTGCTGTTGATAATGTCGGCAACGCAGCCACATTAAACGCACTTAATTTTTCCAATCCACTCACCACTTTCCCTGCCTCCGTTGCAGCAGCAGGAAACGCCCCCATTGAAATGTGGTATCGTCTGCCTATCGCGGAAGATATTACGGGCGAATTGAATGGTATTGAAGCCATGGCCGTGACAAATAACACGGCATCACTCACCATGACACTGAATACAGGGGCCGTAACCGACAATCTTCATTCAATCGCTTCCGGCGCGGTCACCTTCACCAATACCACCGTTACTGTGTATCAGGAATACTTCGGCGGGTCTCTACCCACCGACGCGGCTGGTAATATCATTGTGCCCCCGCTGTCAGGAGCCAATAAATATCGGCTTATTTCGAATAGCCCAAATATCAGCGTGTCACAGAACGCCCGTACCATGATTGCGCTTGACCAGCCATATTCATACCTCGGGGCCTCGCTTATGTTCGCTGTGAACGGGACCGCCGGTCCTTCGTCAAGCGCTGGCGGTACCCCCGACCTCGCGACAATCGGTTTCTTTAGTGACGCCGAAACTCCCGTGTACGAACTGCCCCCCTCCACCCGCATGTTATTCAACCACGCCAAATCAAATAGCACTTTCCGGGGGTTCTATCCGTACGACTTCACGACACGCCCTGTAAACGCGCAAACAGCGGGTCTATTTTATGTGGCGTTTACCCCGGCAGTGGCAGGTGCTTATACCTTCCGTCTCCTCCTTGAAACTTTGGGAGCCTAATCATGAAAAGCATCTCTGCATTTTTCAGTCAGTACATGTCGCATCCGTGGGGCAATAATTCAACGACCGGCGATAAAGTCCTGACGGTTATTCTGGTTGCTATCGTAATCTGGTTTATTATTCGGGTAGCCAAGGGGCTGTAATGAAATACGTAGTGTTCGCTATGACGGGGTTTGTTATTTATCTTGTGTTATCTAATAAATTACACAACTATATTACACTCGCGACCACCGCGAATGTTCAGGGGTAAAAGATGACCCAACTCGTCATAGCGGCCATTCTGATATACGCCATAATGGAGGCGTATCATGGGAACACAACGCAATTATTTGCCCTGCTAAAAAGAGATGCTCCACTGGCATTAAAATGGATGCTTGCTGTTTTTGTGTTACTGTGGATTCGTGACCGACTGACTGACGGAACAAAGCAAATATATACCGCGTTTCTTGTATTGGCGTTAATTGCTGCTGTTGTGAGCAAAAATGGATTACCAAATATTACAAGCGCCCTGTCGAATTTGAAACAAACAACGGGCCTATAGGCCAAAAGGAAAAATCATGAAAGATTCTGTCGTCACCGTACTGCTCGCGATCATTGGCGTGGCTGTTCTGGCCGTGCTGGTCTCCAATAACGCACGTACCATGGGGGTCATCGGGACATCGTTTAACGGTCTCAGCAACTTCCTGGGCACCGCTACAGCCCCCGTTACGGGCAACACGCCACAGCCCATTAACGTGGTACCGTAATATGGTATCCCGTAGCCCATTAGTCGAATTGTTCCTGACGCTGCTCATCAATAGAGCACCGTCAGGATACCCACACGCACAATTCGCAAGCCCACCTAGCGCCCCCGTAAGATTCGTGCGATATGGGACAAACGGCAACACAAACCCTGTGCCTACGAGTTTCGGACCCGGCCCGATTATCACACCACCAGCAAAACCATAATAGGTGATATATGCCATTTGATATGTCGTTCGTCCAGAAACATAAAACACCTTTCATGGTGGGTGGTGTCGTGCTTTTCGGTATTCTTTTCTATTACATGAAAACAAAAAGCGCCGCTGCTTCCACCGCCACCACTTCAAGCACGAGCGCTTCGCCATACGCGATGACCTCGGCACAACAGGCACAACTCGCTCTAGCCGGTATCCAATCGCAAACACAATTGGCACAATATCAAAATCAACTCGCCATGCAACAAACCCAGGCTAACGCCCAGGTTGCGGTCGCGACGAACGCAAATAGCGCGTCCGTTGCAAATACCGCCGCCCAAACTAAAGCCCAAGTTGCCGTGGCTGGCCTCGCTGCTCAATCCCAAAACTATAGCATCGCACAACAAACCGCCTTGGGCATCGCTCAGACAAATAACCAAACCGCAACGGCCATTAATGCGTCAAATAACCAGACCGCCCAATTACAGGCGCAACAGGCCGCGATGATAAAGGCACAGGCGCTACAATCAAACGCTGCAATTCAACAGCAAAAAATAATCCAAAACGCCAATGTCGTGATTACCCAAAGCAATAATGCAACGCAAGCCGCCATCGCTTCAACAAACGCGACGACAAGCCAATATGTGGCTGCGACACAGGCAGCATCACAAGCGGCCATGACTAACGCACAAGTGGCCATCGCACAAACCAACGCGTCAGCACAACAAAACATGGCTAGCATTAATGCCAATTCGAGTATGTTCGGCAGTGCCGTGAGTGGCATTGTGAATATGGTCGGGTCTGGCGGAGCCGCTGGTTTGATGGCTACCTTGGGAGCATAATCGTGAGCACGAAAATCAATAAAGCATATTGGCTACTGTTCCCGATATTCATCGTGGCGGCCATCGCGTACGCACTTCTCAAAAAATCAACAGGGCATTGTGTAACATGCTCCAAAATCCGTAACTACGTGTCATCGGTCTTTACCCCTCAACCAGTGCCGTATGCCCCGTCAACCAACGCGCCGGCCGAACAATACGCCACGGTAAACTACCCAGGAGGCGCTTTCAACATCCCGACAATCGGGATGCCTAATATCACAGTACAAGGCAACAAAATTTATCAGACAAAGGCCACATATCAAATCAATACCCCAAATAACCCCGGTAACACATTCTGTAATTCCTGCTCCCCTCCACCCCTCACCTTCTCGAATACAGCGCCATGACACCATTGCCCGCCCTGCCCACGTTGCCTAATTTGACAGCGTATGACCCGGCCTCGAATCTACCAATAGCGGGTAGCGCGGCCTCTGCAACGTCATCACCACAAACGATATTGGACGCTCCGCTGTCAGGCCCGCTGCCAGGAGCACTACCATCGAACTGGACCAACTCAACACAACTGCCTACGTTCCCGCCGAAAGCAAATTGGACTAATTCGACAACGCTCCCTGCTTTCCCGAAAACACAGAAAACTACAACGCAACCATCCATTTTCACATTTTTTGGCACGAAGTCTTCGACCATTAAAAGATCACTATCAGATTACGTGGTGATTATCGTGTCGGTAGTTCTCCTCGCAGTGATGATCATGATCGGGTTAAAAGATGTGGCCTCTTCAACTATCAAAAACGCAGTGGCGTAAACTATGACAAACTTTACTTTCCAATGGACCGAACAACTGAAAATCTTCGAGGGTCTTGCCCTTACCGCTTATTCCGACATCGCAGGTAATGCAACCATCGGGTACGGACACAAAATCCTCCCATCCGAAAATCTGTCCACCATCACAATAGAACAAGCAAATACTATTCTCAATAATGATATTTCGGGGCACTCCGATTTTGTTAACTCGCTCAATATCGCGAGCAATCAAGGCGAATTTGACGCTCTCGTGGACTTCGCATATAATCTCGGGAACACGGCACTACAGGGGTCCACTCTCGTGAAAGTAATCAAGGACAACACAAACCACACCGACATCGGATTCTGCTTCCTGGAATGGTGCCACTCATCCGGGATTGTCAACCGCGACCTGCTCTACCGACGAGGAATGGAAACTCTTCGGTTTTATGGTAGTATCTGATTACGTCCTCACATGTATAGATTCCTGGAATAAATATGCAAACCAAATTCCTCGTGTATAGATTTTCTGTGATAACTATGTGTCTGGCGTTGTGGGCTGTCATGTCGGTATACTACACAGTACCCGATTCGTTCAAAGACGTGATCATTATGGTGCTCGGGTCAGTAACAGGATTCCATTCCCACGCGGCCCTGACCGATAATAAATCATGATGAACATCGGACACATTACAATGAACATAGCGGCCGTAATCTCGGCTGTGACAATAGCGTCACCATTTTACAAGGAACAAAATAATGTCAAAAATTGTACTATCATCACTCCTGTCCCTGTCATTAGTTGCGTGTGGCACCATGAATCCACTGGTCTCCGCTGCTCTAAATAAAACAAGTGCCGATTACGCATCAGCAAAAGCCAATCTCCAAAAAATGGACGACGACCAACTACGAGCGACAACAGACCAAGCATGTGACGTGAAATTGGGTGCCCTTCAACGTGCCGAATCAACTACCGGAAATTCCAATACCGCCCGCGCCCTGCTCATGTTGTGTCCGATAGCAGGTGTCGGTGTGACATACGTGCTACCGTCCGGTAACATCACGGTGCAAACAACCAATCCGATAAATACTGCCACCAAACCGTAAGGACCTATTATGAACATCCAAAGAACACCACAGCCGATGGACATCCTGTTATATTCGGCAGAATCCCTTGTCGATGTGCTCGTGAGAATGGGCACCCTGTCATCTTTTGATCATGTGGCAATCGCATTGTCAGATACCGAAATGATCGAAGCATTACCAGGTGGTGTAGTGGTGTCCCCAATTCGACAAAATCCTGTCATCTGTCGGTATGACATCCAGGATACGTCCAAAATTCCGCAGTATGTCGAAACGATTAAACAATATGTGGGATACCAATATGGCTTCATTGCGGACGCTTTCGCGGCCATCGGCATGAACTATGAAGCACCACACCAAATCGAATGCGCTCAACTCGCTATCCACGCCATTACTATGATGGGATTCACAGCACCTAAAATCCCCACCCCTCAACATATCTTCAACTCCGCACTTGACAATGGCGCAGTGGCCTTCCGCCCATCGTAGACCCCACCCCGACCGCCTATTGCCCTTGGCAAGGGGGCGGTCTCTCTTATCCCCACCAGCACCCCACCCCACCAGCACCCCACCCCACCA
>JAEHJW020000864.1_pt1 | contig 14102 bp, 17 predicted proteins | sample 9271431 | NCBI WGS metagenome assembly JAEHJW02
GGGTAGATTTTTTTGGGAAATGTCGACTTCCCCTATTGACATAAAGCTGAGTATGTGCTATGTCTCATGAGCTTGCCGTAGTTTATCTATTTGTCGACTTGCAGGTTTGTGCAAGTAGTTGATATCCCTCGGCGCAACCGAGATACTTAACCCATGACCACGAGACTATATGGCAGCACGACCATTGACATGCCTAGGTGTGTACAGCGTGCCGCCGCGCGTATCGCGCGAAAGCTTGACAACAATCTTTGTGTTGAGTGCTCCGTATGTCACTCAACTTTTAAGGTGACTAGTATTAGTCCACGTGACGTATCGGCTACGTTGGCTTTGATTGGTTGTGACGTTATCAATCATGAGTTTGTTTGTGTCACGTGTAGGGATGATTGATCATGTTGTGTTGTGTGTCGTGTGGTCGTGTGTTGATTGGGACGGATGCTAAGTGGTTTCCGTTTTGTTCTAAGCGTTGTTCTAAGTGTCCTACTCACCGTTAAGAGGAATCATGTCTGTTATCAAAGCTGCCGGTCTGACGCGTCGTGGTTCCGTGGTGTATCACGAGGGGCACAGCGTTACCTACTGGTCATTCAACTATGAGACGGAGGCTGTCTAAATGAATCCTCCTATTTATCGTGTGATTGGGAGCAAGTCACCCAAGCATGTCACGAGCTGGCATAAAGATTTTACCAATGTAGATGACGCGCTACGCGCGTGGGATGATGATTGGACATCTACTTCGGTTTGGTTGGTTTATGGTGGCCGTAGGTGTGCAATCATCTATCGTCGGAGGATGACAGACTTTGGTGAAATATACATTGTTGGTTCACATCTTCGGGAGCGTTTTGGTTGCTAACGCAACCGTTCAGTCTAAGGGGTGATTATGTCTGATCGTGTCGTATCCATCACGCTAGCTGTAGCTGTGGTGATTCTTTTTTCTCTGTGTGTTGTTCTAGTGTGCTCTCATGTTGTTATTTATTGGCACGCTACAAATGATATCGTCATCTATTTCGTTAACTCTGTAGAGTAAGGTTGCCATGAAAATGTTAAAGGTTGCCGTGAATGGTGCAGACACCATTACAGCATTTGACGATATTGTTGAATTTGAGGCTACAGGCCAAGTTATTTCTGATAGTGCTGCCAAAGCCATCGCTAGTTGGTATGTTTCCGGTCCTATCATGACAGCCTTTAGCCGTGGTCAGAGTGTGTGTGGTGTGGCACTCCGGTATGAGCTTGGGGATGCTCAGCATGACTTTAGGGTTCAGCCGGACCCCTATGCGTCGGGAGATCTTCTCTGTCTTGACGCGCTACTGTCGTGGATAAATTCTCGCCTGCTACCTGTCCGTGACGCGCTAGGGGTGCTAGTACGGTAGGAAAGCGCTTTCTAAGCCACGTACAGCCTGCCTAGGTGTCATCACCTAGGCAGGCTGTTTGCGTGTCTCACAGAGGACCGGCATGAAATGTCGACAAATCGAATTGTCGACAAATCAACATATCAATATGCAGATGTGCGCAAGTCGTGAGTTGCAGGTTTGTGCAAGTCGGCACTTGCAGGATCATGCAATTGCAGGTTTGTGCAAGTCGGAAACTGGCTATCGGGAGGAATTCAAACCGTAGAAAGTTTTACGTTTTTCAAATCGCACATTTTATTTTCTGACATGTGTGGTATCATCACTGGCACAAGCGCTCAGAAAACCACCCCATCGTTATGAAACCTGTTTTTCGCGGCGTGGAATTAGACTCTGTGCTATGCTCAGGTACAACGACTAGGAGGACGACAATGACACAACCTAAGGTACTCGATCTGTTCTCGGGAGAGGGTGGTGCGGGGCATGGCTACCACTTGGCAGGGTGTGACTCCTACGCTGTGGAGTGGGAGGATAAGAGGGCTCTCAATTACCCGTACGCTGTGACCGTGCGCAACGTGTTCGACGTTCTCAATGAATTGTTGGACGGTGAGCAAGTTGCGTTCTGGAAGGGTGATGAATACGAGTTATTGGGTATTGGTGATTTCAACCTGATTCACGCATCTCCCAACTGTCAGGGTTACAGTATTTCAACAAGCGCACTACCTAACAGGTTTGATCGTTACGACCGTTGGATCGCGCGCACCAGGGCACAACTCATTGAGACAGGGTTGCCGTATGTCATTGAGAATGTGATGGGTGCTAAGTCAGAACTCATTAACCCTATCATGCTGTGCGGTCGCATGTTTGATTTGGGTGCTATTGACGATGATGATACTCCCTTGGTGCTCGATAGGCATAGGCTGTTTGAGTTGTCACCAGATATCAGGGATCGTGTTATCGTACCAGATCACCCACGTCATTCTCGTGACGATCAGGTAGCAGGCGTGTACGGCGGTGCTAGACGAGATAAGTATGAGGCTAGACACATTCGTAAGGGTGGTTATGTACCACCGAACATTGCTGTTCTACGGGAGTTGATCGGTGCTGAATGGATGAGCGAGCAGGGCTTGTTTCTCTCCATTCCTCCTGCATATACAGAGTATATCGGTAAAGCAATTATCGATGCGTAAGCGCACATAGAAAGACCTCTGTCAGCCCCAAGCTATGACAGAGGTCTTTCCGAATGTTCAGCCGCCCGTTGGCTGAACTAGATCAGGTTGTCGGTAAAGAAGTCGGGGAGCCTTCCAGGTTGTCCCTGTTGGGGGACTGCCGTAGCACCATGGTTGTACTCTCGTACGTTCTCAGGCCTATCATAGTTGGACATTGCGCTCAATGTCAACTGGTCATAGGACCTGTTTGGTTGTGTGAGTTGTGCTGGCAAGAGGTAGCTTCCGAATCCGTCCATGTACAGAGTGTACCACGCACAGCAATGCCCCACACGGTAAGGAGGGGCCGTGTAGGGCATTGCACAGTCGAGAGCGGGACGGGGACTCTCGCTGGCTTAGTGGGGAGCTGGACCGATCAGCACCCCAAGCACGTTGGCATTCGCAACCTCACGCACGGGAACAGTGCCTACCATGACAACACCCTCCGTGGGGGTGTGGATGCTGTAGTCACCCTTCTCGCCGAGGTAGGCAAGATCGGTGAGGGTTGACTCATCCTGAACCCATCGGGACGTGACTCCGTTGGTGAGGTAGACGGCAGGCTGTCCCTGAACCTTCATGAGTGTGAGCATTTCGTCCTCCAAAGACGCTGTTTGCAGAGTTTCGATGTGTGGGTGCAACCATGGTGCAAGCACATTAATGGGTGGGTAGTAGACACCAGGGCAGTCTGTGGAGATAACGTCCCTATGTCCAATGATGGTGAGTAGACCGTGTTTCTTTTCTAGGTCGAGGATCAGTTCTGCCACGGTTGCCTTGTCAGCATCCGACCCGCGAGGGTTGCACTCGATACAAATTGACCTGAGGTTCATTCCCCAATTGCCTGCATGATACGCTGTGTCAGCATCGTCAACCATGTTGGCAACACGACCCGACTCCACCACATAATGAGCACTTGTCGTATTCCCGCCATTAGCGAAGTATGTCACCGTACCATCGAACGTCGGGTTCGTGGCAGGGTCACCCCACCAATGCACAACAATCGTGGTGATGAGGTTACCCTGCCGACCCTTGGTGAAGGATTTCGCACGGTGAGACGTGTCCAACGTATAGCTCATGGCTTGGTGGCTCCCAGTCCCAGCTTGGTTAGCAGAGCATTGACCTGAGGGATTGCCATGATTCGCGTGAAGAATGCTGCAATGGTGACGAGAACCCCGAGAATCCACGTTGCCTTGCCCTGCACATCGGCAGACATGTACGGCCCGAACGTGTCAAGTCCTACAGGAATGATGAGAATGAGGACAACCACGCATGAGACAATCATGGCAATGATTGTTCGGAGGGTTGCCTTCCACGGAAACTGTACCTGACTGGGGACAGTGGCCGTAGTGGTCGCAACAGGAGTTGCCGGGTTAACGATGGGAGAACTCATTGTCAAGCCTTTCGTCAAGTTTGTCAATCTTTTCGGTCATATGCTTTTGCTCACGATACATGAGCTGCATGAAATCTGTAAGCCTCATGCCTAACTGGTCAAGTCTGCTACTGAAATTGTCTATCCGTTGGTTCTGACGATCCATTGCTGACCCACCGTGATTCTCGCGGGAATTGTAGTCGGCAGATTCTACACGTTGGCTGATCGTGTCTAGCTGATCTTTGATTGGGGGTTTCGTCCCGTCTCCGTCATACCATTCTTTGCGTAGTGCTGTCATCTGATAGGCAACTGTGCTGACATGTGTGGCAACTCTTATCAGAATACCGATGAATGTTGCAACTGTGACAATGAGACCGACCAGTAGTGCCCATTCATCGAGTGATCTTGGCATGAAATTGTCACCTATTCATGATTGGCAGGATTGCGTTACGTGCTTTTGGACTACTGAATTTCATCATACCCTGCCCGTACGCGGCGCGCAAGATTGCTAGTGTCTTGTCCTGCCGTGTGACGAGATAGCGGCCCTCCTGCATCTTCGAGGGGTCCAATACCCAATATTTCTCCACCTTGGGACGCTCATCCTGGACATACCAATACCGGCTCTTATGGTCCAGCCACACGGAGACAACACCATTCTTGGTGTGCAACGTGAAGTGGTAGACAGCTATAGGTGTCTTGTCATCGATCATGGCACCATGGTTGTCTGAGAATTCTGAGTCAACTGCGTACGCAGCGTATTCGGTTCCTGCAATGAAAGCTCCGAATTTGGTTGTGTATACCTCAGAGTTGAATTTCTTGTCATCGATCAGATGGACACAGATGAATCCCTTGTATGCACGGAGCCACTGGTCACCGTTCTCAGGGATGATGTTGTACTCAAGAAAGTATGGGTTGGTGATGCTCACACTGTTGGCAAGAAAGAATACCTTGGTCTTATCCTTGTACCTGTCAACTGTGGAATAGAAGTCGTTGAAGGCTTTTGCCTCATCAGGAAGGTAGTGCATCGTCCCCTTGTCGATAAGAAACTCATCAAAGAGAATTGACGTCACCTTGTCAAAGGACATGCTCTTGTACGTCTGACCCTTGGATAGTGCAATGAAGTATCCAATAGTTTCCCACTTGGCTGTCTTAGCCTCAGGGTCGCCTGTTCGGCAGAGCTGAGCCTCACTGCCATTCACGCGAAAGCTCACGCCAGGAAACTCATGAGCAATGTCAGCGAAGAATGTTCCCTTGCCGATCAGCTCTGTCTTGAACCTACGCAGAGCAACAAACTGCTCCCCCGTTTTGATGGCCTTACGAATGACGTATTTCTTGACAGCATACGTCTTGCCTTTACCTCGTGCTCCGAGGATGAAGTTGTATACAGCGTTGTATGACAGAATCTTGCGCAAGTCATAGTAGGACGAGAGGTCAATAGCCATCAGATGTACCTCTGCACACGATACCGGAGAGCGTAAGCAATATTGGCTGATAGGCTCTTCTCCACGGGTCCCATGTAGGGATTGCCACCGTGACCAATGGTTTTATTACTTCCCATATACATTTCCACATGGTCAAATGTTGTGGTGAAGCCGTTATCAGCCCAATCATAGAACACAAGGTCTCCGTTGACGAGAAGTGACTCATCTATCGTGCCCGAGCCCGAGGTTACCTCTGTCCCCACATAGTATTGATTGCCTGTCCATGTGCCGATGTTCAAGCCTGTCACGTCAAGATAAGCTCTATACACCAATCCTGAGCAGTCCGTTGTCAGCGATACGTCAGGATTCAATCTCGCAGCGTCTCCACAACCGTTGCAGTAGGCAAACTTCCCAATACGTGCTACGCACCACGCCACAAGGTCAGCTTGCGTCCCTCCTGAGGGTGTTCCTGAGGGTGGGACATCCGACTGTGACCCTGGGAGGTAGAAGTCTCCAACCGTGTTGACGAACACGTTATCTGTGTCGTCTGTTCCTCGGGCATAGATGTGGTTTCCCACGACTCTCAGGTATTTCACGTCCACTGGCATGATGAAATGATACAGCACCCGCTAGAGAATTACTAGCGGGTGCTGTTTGGTCAGACTGAGGCAAGAACCTCTCCAACAAGAATTCCAATATCTGCATGACCCAACTGATTCGGATGAATAGGTGAACCATCGTTGTACAGAGACACGGACGATGCGTAATCTGTCCACCTCCATGCAAGGTCGATCAAACCTACGTTCTGTTCGTCAGCCACCTGATAGACAGCCGTCCAATAATCCTGAATTGTAGGAATCTGCACATGATCAACCGGAATCCTCGTAAAATCGGGGAGGGGTGGGATGAATAGTAGAACGTCACCATTCGCCGCAACACCCGTACCACCCTGACCCACGGCACCAGCAAGCTTTTGCCGCTGTACAAGCTGTGTGAGGTATGACTTGTAATCTGCTACAGCAACATGACCCTGCCAGTCATTGATTCCTAGCGCGATAATAGCAAGGTCTGCCTGTGGTGCATCCAAAGCGTTAGACAGCCCCCCAATCGAACCATTGTTCGCAGCGAATATGCCTGAAAGACTCATACCACCCTGAGCAAGATTGGACACCCGCAACGTCCCCGAAGAGAGTTTAGCCTCAAACATCATGAGATACACGACTGAGCCTGCACCATGACTATGAACAAGAGCAGTCCAGTTATCCTGAGCAGGAACACTGAGTTTCGTTACACGGAAACCACCATTGACAGACGGTGATGCTGTCTCCTCATACCCTGGGAGAAGCGTTGCCGCTGTATATCCTGCAACGGGTGACGTGATCGTAGCTCCGTAGTACGCAGGAATCTGGAAGCTGTGAGTTGTGGTCCCGTCTGTAATGTCAACGAAACTATCTGTTCCCGTGGTTGCCATGTACAGCCAAAACTCATCCACCATCTTGTTTGGAATGATCTTAACACCCGTGTATGGTGCGGTAGCACCAGAGTTGATTTGTACCGTGTTATTGCCGTAGATACCATACCCCGTAACCATGGCGAATCCACCACCGTCGGCTGTTGTGACGAAAGAGTATTCGGGATATGCGGGTGAATCCGTGCAGGCCCAACCACCGAACAGATTCCAAATGCCTATGATCCCTGTTCCGGCAGAGGAAAATCCTAGGTTCCTCAGTAGATAGTCACGCATCCTGGAAGGCCATGACTGAATCTGTGCCGATTCAACATAGTTAGGTGTGCTCGTGATCGAGTCACCAAGTACGCTGATGTGCAACGGAGTCTGGGGATACCCTGCGTAGGTTGCCAACGCCTTAGCTGTACGAAACTTTGCCATTGTTTGTGGATTCACATTGTATGCACCTGTGCGTGAATCAAAATTCTTGACCCTGGTGCACCACGACGGGGAGGGGGACGGCATGAACGCGGCATCGGCGGCAACCCTCGCGGCAGTCTCAGCCGTGTCTGCCGCAGCCCTCGCAGTAGCCTCTGTGGCGTCATCAGCGGCCCTGGTAGCAGCCTCCGTGGTGTCGGCTGTGGTGCGTGCTGTCGTCTCCACCAGGACAGCCGCTGTGATGGCGTCAGAGCGTGCCGCGGTCTCCGCAGCCAGAGCCGCTGTGAGCGTTGTATCAAGAGCTGCCACGGCAGAGGATGCCGAGGTTGCTGTGGCGAGTGCTGTTGCCGCATTGTTGAGAGCTGTTGTCACATTAGCTGTCAGTGTCGTAACCAATGCCGATACTTGCGTCGGGTCAAGTGTGGCAAGAGTAGCATTCCACTGTGCAACCAAAGATGTATACGTCGCGTTGATCGCCGCAACATCTGTAGCCTCCGAACCCGCATTGAGGTTGACAACAGAAATAAGTTCATTCACCTTGTCTCGAACATCCTGCATGAGCTGGATGTATGTAGCATTGTCACGGTAGGTAAATGGTGTGACGTTCGTCAAAGCCTGAGGGGTGAGCCCCCACCCGAGAAGCTGTTGAGTCATGAAGGATCGCTTTCTATCAGAAGTAGTACGGGAAGGAGAATGACGGGGTAATGGTACCACCAAAACCCACCGGAGAGCCAGGAACGGTAACGTCAGTGAACGAATCACCATTGTCATAAACACTCATGAACAACGGCTCAAGATCGTTAATCACCATCATGTCAATGTTGATGATCTGCTCACGAAAGTCTCTCAGCAACTTGGACGGAGACACCCCCGAATAACCATCGAACGTACGATTGGTGTTCTGTGCCTGATCGTTCGTGTGATCCGACGTGACAGCCGCATTGCCCTTTGCATCACTTGTGGCCGTGGCATTGCTAGAGCTCACCGTGTCGCTCATACCTGAGGCGTAGTCCTCATCACCAGCAAGTCGCGTTTGAGGCGTGTCAGAACCAACCACACGAGACTTGACAGACGAATCGGTGGCACTTGTGGTATTCGTGTCACTTGTCGTGTCCTCAGTACCATGACCCGTGATGTTGAGTGAACCTGTCATCACATCGGTAAATGACATGGTTTTCATCGGGTCGAACGCTAGTTGCGAGGAAAGATAGAGTTGATTGTACAGGGGCATGATTTCGCCCATCTTGGTTTCGAGAGCGTACTCGAACAGCTCAACCGTTTCCCATCCGATTTCACGCATTGCGTAATGGCGAATGATCTTGGCATTCAATGGTTGACGGTATGTTGGGTCGAAAATGGGGTAGTTGTCCAGGGGTGGATGCCAGTTGGCATTAACCAAGTCCTGAATCAAGAGTGTGAATGTAGCACCAGCCATGGGTCACCTATATTCTTTCTTGCTGTCATCATTGTCCACAATGTCTTGCTGACCAAGTGACGGCTCATCAGTCAACACTTGGTCAACAGCCGAATTCCACTCCACTTCCACACTCAACCCGAACATCTCATTGATTCGAGTAGCCGCCAGTTTGCGAGCACCAAGAGCAGAATTCTGGAAGCCCTCAACCTGCTTATCATTCGCGGAAACCTCGCTGGAAACCAATCGCTCTTTCTTCTCCTGGTTTGCACTGTTGATGCCAAGAAAAGTCATAGCCTCATTCCACACGCGAGTCTTGCCGATCTGCAAATCGTGAAGCGTCTGACCATGAGCTCCAACAGGGAAGATTGCAATACCCTCCTGAATGGTTTTCATCAGCTCGGGAGAGCCGATGATAACAGGCTGGCCCTCCTGTGTTTGTCGCCATGCGTTCATTACGCTCAACCTCTGGCTCTGCTCAACAGCCATGATGAGTGGGGTTCGCATGAGCATGACTGTCGAATCAATCGACCTGTCAAACACTGACAGCCTATGAGCGTATGTGGTAATCACGTCATAGTCAGGAATGCGCAACGTGTTACACCATACAGGCACGCACTCCTCAGCTTCGAGAGTCCTGTTAATCATGTTGTTCCCGAATGCAAGATACTTGACATAGTTGTCGTACATGTCCAGTCCACCGAACCCACTACCCCTCAGGCACATATACTTGTCATAGGCAGGCTTGCCGTTCTCTACATTGTCAGCAACCTTATCGCTGTCAAAGAAGAACACCGCCATTCCCCGCATGTAGAGTGTCAACTCCACGAAACGTGGATCAATCTCCTCTGGTAGACCTGTCCACTTAAACCTGTTCGTGGCAAGCTCACCAAACAGCCTCAGGTACATTCGTTCATTGATTGCGTTTGTGAGACGTACAGGGTTCATTGACTCATACAGAGAGTCAGACGCCTTAGGCTTACGGGGAGTCATAGTGTGATACCACCAATCGGTACATTGTCATAGATGCTTACTTGTCCAACATCGTTCGGATTATTCCAGAGGGTCACACCCTTCTCAAAGATTCCACGGATTGTTTGCCGGAAACCCTCAGGAACCCCACTGGAAATGATATACGTCTCACGCATCTTCCAGTACGTGAACTTGCTCATGCACTGAAAAGACATGCTACTCGACTGCATATTCACAAACCTGTTCACAGCATAGCCGTAACGCATCCAGAAGTCACCAATCTGTTGAATCACATTCCGGCTCACAATCTTCACCTTCGCAGTAATCCCCCACTGGAAAGTAGCAAGCAGGAAAGCATCCCCTCCGAGCTGACCGGAGGTTGACGGCTGAATCAGCTTGGCATCCTGAACCTTGGCGTTGATCGCAGCAATCGCATTCCCGTAGTCACCCTTGGCTGCGTACTGCGCGTACGTGAGGTTGGTATCACGAACATTACCCATCTGATTCTTGGAGTATCCCCAACCTGTGCTCAATGCCGTGTTGTTGATGTTTGCTTGCCGGTTGATCTGGTTCATGTTGTTCATGCCAGACAATGCCTGAGCAGAGGCACCACCCAACCCCTGAATAGCTCCACCGAGAACATTGCCACTAGCCATAGAGGCAATCCCACTAACACCAGCCATGCCAGCGTTGATAGCGGTTTGATTGGCTGTGGTGCCAATAGACAAGTCGCGGGTGTTCTGATTCTGAGCAATCTGGTTGTTCACCTGACCAGCACCTGCGTAAATGGCCTGGTCCACATTCGATGCCTCAGCCGCAGCACCAGCAAGTGTTCGCTGTTGTGACCAGTCAGCCGACGTGTGCTGATAGGCAATGCTGTTCTTGTTCGATGCAATATAACCCAGGTATCCATTGTTGACAATGGGGTATGTGGGGAAGTTTGTGATGCCTGTTGTCATGTCCAGGTATTCACCACCGTCAGAACCAAACCCTCCATTGGGATCAATCGGAGGAGGACTGCCCGCCGTTGCGTTATACCTGTACGGAGCAAACGTCACACGAGGACCTGGCTGAGCCAGGTGCGTTGATTGCAACACAGAGATCGTATCTGTAGGAATGCACTCAGGCTTGAGCACAAGAGGCATTCCCGTATACGATGTGAATTCAACTAAGCTGTATGGGTATGTAAGGAACTTTCCTAGGTGTGTATACATTCCCGGGAATAACGCTTCAATATAGTCTGATATCCTTTGACGCCATGAGTTGTCAGACAGAGAGTAAACACTCTGAGGGATTCTACCTTTGAGAATTTTATAGTAATGACCCGCACCAGCTGTACCAGTATTGATGTACTGTAGCGTGCCATCAGTATTTCTACCTGTACCATCCGTGGTCCAACTAGTAGTGTTGAAGTAAGGCGATAGTGGTGGTACAGCTGTGATAGATACAATTCCTTGGCTAATCCAGGGTGCTGTGCTCAATAGTGACATACCCAATTGAAAATCAGTGTACGAAGGAAACCAATACACAGACATTGATGATGGGGTTCCCTCAAATGCCGAACCTGTAGCAGTTTTCAACACAGGAGCTGATACTGTACCGTAATCATTGTCAAGCTCAGTTGTTGAGTACACGAGAATGTCGTACATGTTTGTCGTGTCTGTATTATCACTGTTAGCAAGAATCTTCTCATACTGATATGTCACCTGATACTCATTACCCAAGTCCATACCCTCAGGAACAATCAACGTCTGACGACCATAATCCAGAGCATTGTTCGTGTTGGCAATACCAACATGTCCGCGCTCAACATAGCAATTACCGAACGTCACATCACGACCGAACGATTGCCACACATCAAGCTGAACCGTGAGCTGTGTAGTGTTCGGCGCAAGATACTGAACGTCAGTGATGAAGTAATAGAACGTCTTCCCTCCACCCATAGACATGGGGAGAGCGTTGTTCCGAACCCTCAGATAGTTGTATGCATAACACTGATCGTAGGGTAGCGAAATCTTGATAGGAATGCCTGGACGTGCAAACGTCATAGTGTTGAAAATAACATGCGGTCCTGCGTTTGATTCCAAGTACACGTCGATTGCCGCTTGGGTGTCGAAATGCACAATATCACGATAGTCACTATTCCAGGGGACAGAGCACAACAGAGCGTCAGTGTTGGCAGTCCACACCAAATAATTGAAGGTGGTTCCGGCGGTAGTGTCACCGGGCAAGTCACTAATTTGGTTCATCATCCACTTTCTAAGGATATATGAATGTGGGGTGGAGACTCATACTCTCCACCCCACAAACAACTTGCGTTGTGACTATGCGTGAGTCACGTTCACCGTGTACGTCACCGGCGCGGAGCTGATACCCGCATCGGTAACCACCGTAACAGTCCAACCACCCGCAACAGGAACCACATCAACAGTCACCGACACACCCGACCCGTCAACAACAATGTCATTGACAGACAAAGCCATCAGAGCCGGATCATTGTAAGCGTACGTCAGCGTGGCCGGAGCGAACGCGGGGAGAGGAGTCCCAGCAATCGTGATGCCAGCCACAGCGCCAGTCTCAGGCCACAGTTCGTTCGCAGCCGGAGACGTTGCCAGAGTCACCACCAGAGAAGCCACAGGAGGGTTGTTGCGGACGTTCGTCGGGTCAACCCACGAGGAGTAGGCGTAGACGGTGATCGTCGCAGCGGTCTCATTCGGTGCCACATGGAGGACACCCTGAGCCGTGACGTACGTCCAGATGGATGTGTTGCCCGTGATAGCCCAACGAACACCCGAGTTGATAATCGAGTTGGCGTCAATACCCTCGGCGAGAAGTGCAATCATTCCGCCACGCGAAACGGTCGTGGGAATCACCCCGTCAATAGCCTCAATGGTGATGGCCGAAACAGTCGTGATATTAGGAGGAGTCATGACCATTACGTCATCCTGGTTGATCGTGAACATGACTGCCGGAGCGAACAGGCTGGCAGACACAATCTCATGGTGGTGAAGGAACTGATTCGTGTTCAGCGAAACAGGGTTGAACTGCGACGTAACCTCTAGCAGAGTATCCGCACATACGAAAAACTCCTCCGTGGTGAGAATAGCCTGGCAACCGTCAATCCCGAAGAACGTGTCAGGGATTGTGATGATGCGAGGCTGAATCTTCGCATAGTCAACGTTGAACGCAGCGGCCAGGGCCTCAACGTCAATCGCAGCCTTGAACGCAGGAGTCGTGAACAGAATCAACTGCTCCGGCTGAGCCGAAATCGGCATGTGTGCCGCATTGTACTCAGTCGAAATGAATTGAAGAATCTCAGCAAACTCACGTACCGTACGCAACGCAGCCTTGGCATCCTCAGGCGTACCCTTCCCGCGAGCAAGCTCAGGAACGGCAACATGAAAGAACCCACCCATGCGCTCGTACAGTGCGAACAGCTTGGTCATGAGAAGAAACTCATCCCAGTTGTCCGACGTTGACGGAGTGGTGAGAAGCTGATTCACATACGCAGACAGGCCACCGTCCTCAATGAATGCACGACGGAGAAGCATGTCATTGATGGACACCTTGTAGAAATTCTGACGGTTGATCGTATGGAAGATGCTCTTGGACTCGGGAACCTCAGTACCAAAAAGAGACTCTTCCATGTAATCACGGTCAGGATCGTACCCGTGAGCCTTGAGAAGTCCTGTCTGAATCTCCTCAATCGTATTGCCGTAGGTGAGCATTCCACGCTTGAACGGAGCGAACGGGTTCGTCCATGCGTTGTTGCGAGCAATGACCGTGCCGATACGGTTCACGAGAGACGAAATGAATTCGTTCATCAGCGGTCGGAATTCCGTGAGTGCCAGAAGAGTAGCCTCAACACCACCCTGAGTAGCCTCAGGAATACGGGAGAGATACTGGTCGGATGCCTCTGCGCGAATTGCATCGAGGATTGAAGCGTTGTCCGTCACCTTCAACGGCGTAACAGTTGCAGCCATTTAACTGTTCCTTTCTCAGAACAAGTCTTTGATTCCACTGATTGTGGATTCGTTAGGAGGTTGAACATTCTGCGTCAATGACTTGGAAGTAGTATTCTGCTTCATCATCAACGAATAGTTGTGAGCTTTCAACTCACTAGACTCCTGAGTAAGAGCCTGAATTGACGAATCCTTCTGCGTGATTGTCGCCTCAAAGCCTTGCGTCAGCTTTGTCGCCTGATCCAACAGAGAATCAGCAAGAGCCGAATAGTCCACACCCTCACCAGGGTTACGGAGCTGTTCAACAATGTCCTCAAACATGATGCCACCTTATCCTTTATCGTCCGAATATGCAACGATACCCGGCAGACTGTTCAAGCCTGCCGGGTACCTGTTGTGTCCCCACGACCAAGCAGGCCAATCAAGGCTTGCCATCTGACGCGACGACGGTATTTCAATTGGGGTTGCTCAGCCAATTCCCGTATCACCTTGCAACAGGTTCAACACTCTAGGCACGATCCAACGTGTGCGATCCTA
>JAEHJW020006990.1_pt1 | contig 14101 bp, 11 predicted proteins | sample 9271431 | NCBI WGS metagenome assembly JAEHJW02
ACGTCCTTCGCCGCGTCTTCGAGCATGGCCGCAATATCGCTGTCTAGCTTGACGCGCCAGCCAAAGGCCGCCGCCGCAGCGCCGATCGCCGCTCCCGCCGCGAACAGCGGCACGGATGAAACGCCGGCGCCAGTCGCGGCGGATGCGACCGCCGTGGTCGCAGCCCCGGACATCTTGAGAAATGCCGCGCGCGCCGCGCCGTGATGCTGGTCAGCCAGCGTGAGCAACGCGCCCTTGAGATCGGCCAGCGCATGAAGCGCGCGCTCGGTGTAAAGTTCGCGCTCGGAAAGCCCCCGCTCGCCGCCGTTGACGCGCAAGGTCACGGCGCGCCAGTCGCGGACGTCGGCCCAGCGGTTGAGGCCGCGCGATTTCCAGTACCAGGCCGCGATCAGCGCGGCGTCCGGGAAGGCCGCCGCCGTTTCGGGGTCGCCTTCCAGCGGCAGCCCAAGGTCTTTTCCGGCCTGCCGGTAATTGGCGCGGCCCGTCAATTGAATCAGGCCGCGCCCCTTGAAGCGCGGGCCGTCGCCCGGGTAGATGTTGCCGAGATCGATGCGCCCGTTATAGGCGCGGCCGGAGGCATATTCGACCGTGGTGCGAAAACTTGCCGATTCCTCGGCGCATTGGCCGATGAAGCCGGCGAGCCGGTTCGGCGTCGAGAGGTCGGCGTAAGCAATGCACCGTTCCATGCTGGCCGCGAAGCCGTCGATCACGTCGCGCCGCCCGGACGGCACAACGGCGAGCAGGACTTTGGCGAAATCGATCATGGCGGCTCCCTGCGGCTAGACAGGCTCCCTGAAGGCGACGATCCGGCGCCGCGAATAGACGCCGAGGGCGACGCGGCGCCCGTGGTTTCCAGACAGCAGAACGACGCTGCGGCCCGTCACCGCCGCGACGATCCCGACATGATGGCGCAGCACCGCTACCGCCCCAACATGGGGCGACGTCGGGCGCCCATAGCGGGCGAAGGAAATGGCGCGGTGATCGGTGCCGGCGATGGAATGGCCGCTCTGGCGCAGCCACGCCCTGAGCGCGTCGGCGCACCACGCCTCGCGATAGCCGGTGAAATTGCCGCGCCCGAGATAGGCCCGCGCCACGCTCAGGAGCCGCGACGAGCCGAAACCGTCGGCGCGCGCCAGCCGCGAGGCGTAAGCACAGCGCATTGCGATCCGAACATGATGGTGACGCGGACGGGACGCCCAGTCGCAGCGCCAGGTTTCCGCTTTCTGAACAGGTCGAGAATCCACATTTTCGAATCCGAAAATTCTGGCGGCTTGTGCTTGTGGCGCCAAGAGAGCGGCGAGAAGGGACAGGCCGAGGAAGGCCGCGAATCGGGTCGTTCTGGTCATGAATCGATGGCTCCAAAAGCACGGCTTGCTTGGCCGCGTGGGTTTTCTCCGGTCGGGAGTGTGAGGAAGCGTTTATCTGTGGCGCTGCGCCGGATGATGCGCCGGGCCATAGGGCGTCCGAGGACGCCCGTCCCTCGGGCAATGCGGCCCGTGCGCGTCTTTGCAGCAGCCGTTAGGGCAGACCTGCGCCGACCCGAAGGCCAGCGCGAGCCCGAGGAGGAAGCCGGCGAGCGCGGTCACGGAGCCGTCGTCCCGTCTGAATAAATCCAGTTCGTCCCGTTGCATTTCGCGGCCCATTTGCCGGAGGTCGAGCCGGTGATGGTGATCCGGGAGTTGTTGTCGATCCCCGAGCAGGACGGCAGAGACGTGGACGGTAAATTTGGCGTCTGGTACCGCGCGTTCCAATACTGGCCGTTAAATTCCGCCGTCAGGTACACAACGCTGCCGTTCACGGCGATTACGGCGGGCCCTGGATTTAGGCCGCCGAGATAGCCAGCCCCGATAGCCAATATCTGCGGATTGCCGCCGTTGGAGTAGGTGATCTTCGCATAGAAAGGCAGAACCGGCTTGTTCAGCGTGGTGAAGACGGCGCCGGAACCGGGGACGCTTCCGGTATCCGTTGCGGTGATCGTCGCGCCGGAGCAGCCGGTCCCGACGTTGGTGGTGTGAACGCCGACAATGACGCCCTGGTAAATGCGCGGAACGCCCATCCATGTGCAGCCGGACGACGCCGAGAGCGTGGTCATCCCGACATTATAGCCGGAGCCTCCGCTGGTCGGCCATGCCGACAGGATCGAGCCGCCGCCCGAATAGGCGCTTTGGTCGGTGGTGATGATCCCATTGATCGTCGTTGACAAGTAGTTGCCGCTGATCTGGCCGCCGAGATAGGCGAGATCGAAGACCGTATATCCCGACCCGTTGGGCGATATTGCAACAGTGTTCGATCCATTGATGTCATTGCCGTCGATGACGAGGCTTGTGTTCGATGCCCCAAGCGCCGTGAGGGCGTTGTAGGTCGTCGCCCCATTCGTGAGGACGAGGTGGTTTTTCCTCACGATGTTCGCTTTGGAGCCGACCAGGCCGCCTGCGTTGTCCTGAACGCGAATCCCCACCGTCCCGCTGCCGGAAATCTCGAACGTGTTGTTCTCGATGACCGTATTCGACGTCTGATAGGGCCATGTGTTCCCCGAATTGTCGCCATCGTTCGCGACCATCTGGATCGCTGTCCCGCCCGTCATGATGACGTGATTGCCGATGTAGCGCGCGTTCTGCGCGCTGCTGGCGTTCATGCCAAGACCGCCGTTCATCGAGACATAGTTGTCGCTGACCAGAACGTCGGTTCCTCCGCCACAATCAATGCCATAGGACGTGTTGACGACGCTTATGTAGTTGCCGGAGATTTTTGAATAATTGACGTTGCAGTCAATCGCCTCGAACATTGTCGGGACAGCCGAGGACTGCGTGATGATGTTGTTCGTCGCGGTGATGTTATTGGATTGAAGCTCCAGCGCATCCGTCGTGCTGTCGATCAGCTTGTTGTGGTTGACCGCGATGTTGATCGCGGTTGGCGTCGTGAAGACCCACGGCGGCCCGTTCCATCCCCCGACCGTTATCCCATAGACGTTGCTGATGAGGGTGTTGTCGGAGATGTTGATGTCGGAGGCGTAATTGGTTGCCGAGGCCGTTCCGAAGCCAGTGACGTGAAAGCCCCAGTTGGCGCTGTTGTGGACGTAATTGTTCTGCACGATCCCGTTGGTCGCGCCAAGAAAGGCGCCGCTGCCGCAGGATGCGAACTCATTGCCTCTGACGATGAACGAGCCACCTGTCGAGGGACTTGCTGTCGATCCGATCACGAGGCACCATTCGTTCGAGTTGCCATTCTCGAACTTGCTGTTCTCGATGTCGATGGTCTGGCCGCCGGCGGTGAGGCGCAGGCCGTAATCGGTGTTGGCGGTGGAGACAACGGCGGAATTGAGATCGAAGGTGACGCCGGAAATCGCGATGTTCGCGCCTTTGAGAGAGAAGAAGTTGTCGTAGGCTCCTGAAACAGACGACCGCTGGATCACCGACCCGTTGCCGCCATGCAGCCGATAGGGCGAGAGAGCGCACGAGAAATTATGCACCTCGTAGGTCGTGTTGGGCGTCAGATAGAGATCGTGCGCGCCGGCAGCGCAGGCGGCGGCGAAGGCCGGCGTGTCGTCGGTCGCCCCGTCGCCCCTGGCGCCGAAATCCTGCGGCGTGAGGCGCCACCCCATACGTCGCGCGAGCGAGATATAGGCGCTTCCGCCAATCGCCGCGAAGGGGATCGACCATGCGGGCGCCAGCGTTCCAGTGGGCACAGCCCGCGCGGGAGAATACGCCGCCAGAAACGCCGCGCCAAAAACGGCAAGGAGCTTTTTCATTTTGGCCCTCACTTGAGATTGAAATAGGTCGCGGTCGCGGTCGTGCCCGCGGGAACGATCTGCGTGCAGGCATAGGGGTGGTAACTGTCACCCGGCGTGACTGGCTTTGTGATCGTGGAGCCGTCCGGGAACTGAAATTCGACATTGCCCGCGACGGTGCAAATCACTTCGACTGTTCGCTGCGCCGCATAGGTCGTCCCAACCATCATGGCGACGGCGCCGGCGAAGGGCGCGCTTTGGGCGTCGGACATCAGCGGATAGCCGTTGCCATCATAGGATGGGGCGTTGATCGGAATTTGGTTGCCGTTGGCGTCTTTGGCGAAATAGGCGGTCATGGCTCACCATGCTTGCGAGAGGTCAGGGAAGGACGGGAGAGAGCGCGGGAAGAAGGAGATATTGGCTGTCATTGACATGGGAGAAATCGAGGGCCGGGACATAGGCCGCCTGAGCGTCGGCAAGCGTGGCCGCAAGGCTTTGCAGTTGGGACGATGACAAGGCGCCAAGGAGCGAAAGCAGTTGCGCCCCCGACATGCTGGACAGGGCCGAGGCAGCGCCTGCGCTCGCCAACGCTGAGACCGAGAACGCCGCTGGCGCGCCGACGGTCAGCGTCGAATTGGCGAAGATGTCGCGAGTATAGGTCCCGTCGCTGGCTTGCAGCATGAACGGATAGCGCCCGGTCGCCCATGCCTTCGACGCCGCCGGGACAAAGAAGGTGATGGCGTTGCCCGAAACCGTGATCGCCCCTCCCGCGCTGGTCAGCGCGGGGTAGCTCCCGACTGAAGCTGTGAAGGAAATCCCGGAAAGGGCGATCTGCGTCACGCCATCGGCTTCGAAGAAGGAGATCGTCCACGGGCCGAAATCCTCGTCCGCTTCGACGGAGGCGATGACCTGCTGGCGCGTCAGGAGGAGGATATTCGACATCGGGCGCGCCCCTCAATGGCCGATGAAATAAAGCGTGTCCGTCGTGTTCTGGCAGACGAACCAGATCAGGCCGAGGCTGGTCACGTCGAGCGAGACGCCGGCGCCAGCCGGGAGCGAATAGCCGTTTGCCGTCGTGACGGAGGGTCCGCCGACGAAAATCTTGCCCGTGTTGGCGTCGGCGGCGCGAAGAAAGACGCCGGTCGAGAGCGCGGCGGAGCCGACCTGCTGCGCTGTCGTGGCGCAGGCGAGCGAGCCCGAAAGGAGCGCATTGGAAGTCTGGGCGCGAGCAGGCGCGGCGAGAGACGCAAAAGCCAGGGCGCTGGCGATCAGCATTCTTGCGGGTTTCATTCGTCATCCTCACGAAGTTGGCGGGCTGATCAGCAGGACATGGATCGACAGGCGCACCTGGCCGCCGGTGAAGGACGCGCCGGTCGAGGCGACGAGAATGCTCGTCGGAGAATAAAAGGGCGCGGGGCCGATCAGTCCGTAATTGGTCGATCCAGCGGCCACGCCGAGCGAGCCGCCGAACTGCGTCGCATTGCCGGACGTTCCGACATTGACCGCCGGCGCGCCGGTGATCGCCGTCACGACACGGTATCCGACGCCGAGCAGGATGCAGTTGGCGGGAATCGGCGTCGCCGCCGTGACCGATGTTCCCGAGGACAGCGTGACCGTCTGCTCGATGACCTGACACTGGATCGCCGCGCCGTTCGGCCCCTGCGCGAGCGGCTGCGTCGGGATCATGCCGGTCGGCTGGTCGAGAATCGTCCATTTGCCGTTGCCGCTTGCGAGGCCGTTGCTCTCGAGCGCGAGATAGCCGTAGGGCTGGTTGACGAGCGCCGTCGCGTTCACCCCGTCGATTGTGTCGGTCCCGTTCGGCGTGACATTGATGCGGTTTAGCGATGAACAGCCGCCGGATTCATCGACAATGACAAGCCTTGTGCCGGTCGGATAGGCGCTCGCGGCCGGCAGCGTGAAAGTGCGCGCCGCCGTGATCGCCGTCATGGCGACCATGCGGTCCGTCGAGAGGACCGTGTAATTGGCGTCGCTGACCGTCGTGCGCGCGTTGCTCAGGACTTCGGACAGTTTTGCAGCCGCCCAGCCGCCCGGCGTCACGCCGTCATGAACCGTGACGCGGTTATTGGTCGTGTCAACGATCAATTCGCCTTGGGCGCCGGTGTAGGCTGCGACGTTCGCCGCCGTGTCGCGGCGTCGTTTGACCTGAACGCTCATTCGATTTTCCTTGGGAATTGCGCGAAGCGCTAGGCCCGAATGGGACGCCGAGCGGACGCGAGGGGCGCCGCGAAGCGGCAAATCATCATGACGTGACGTTGCCGAGGTCGATGATGCTCGTCACGGTCGCCGACACCGTTCCGTAATCGTCGCTTTCCGAGATGGCGTCCCCGGCGACATGGCCGAAGTCCATCGCGGTTCCGACCGCCAGCGCCGAGGCGACGGGTCCGAGGAGGCCGGTCCCGGTGATGGTGTAGGAATAGGCCGTGGAGGTCGAGAGGTCTTGCAGACCGCCGCCGAAAATGTTGAACGACTGGAATTTCAGATAGATCGTCTGCCCGATCTCGGCGCTCGGGACCGCATATTTCAGGATCGCGCTGTCAAGCAGGCAGAAAGCCGCGCCAGACGCCGCGCCGGCCGCCGGCAGGCCGCCCTGGCCGCGATAGAGGCCCGTCAGAATGTATTGGTTCGCGGCGGTCAGCGTCGCCGTCGTATAGGAGAGATATTCCCCGCCGACAAAGCACATGGCCACGCCCTGCGCCGCCGTCGCCGCCGATGTCGAGGCGAGCGCGCCGCCGCTTTCCGTGAGATTGACCGCCAACGCATCCGTCGCATCGGGATTGGCGCCCGCATAGGCCGGCAAAGCCGCCGAGAGAACGCCTTGTTTCGCGACTCCATAGATCGCCGCGACCTCGGCGTAGGTTGTCCCGTCAATCGACGCCGAGACGATGCAACCGCCCCAATTCGGGTCGCCGGACTGCGGCGAAACGCCGATCCAGAGTTCGACCGCATTGCCGGTCAGGTCCGGCGGCGGCTCGATAATCAGCGGCGCGTTGATCGGGTTCGGCGTGGTGGATGCGCTCGGCGCGCCATTGCTTGTCGGCTGCGTCGGATAGGCGACGCCGGTGGCCGCGCCCGCCGGAAATTCCTCGGCGGTGATCGTCAGGATGCCTGCGTCGTCTTCCTCGATGTCGGTGATGCGAACCGTCGCGGCGTTGAGGCCGATCAGCGGGTCGGTCAGTTGAACGAGGTCCATCGGTTCGAGCAGGCAGAATTCCGGCCCGAGCTTGAATTTGAAGGTGTCGCGGATATAAAGCGCGCGCTGGAGGATCAGTTGCGCCGAAATCTGCGCGATCCCGACATCGCAGATTTCGTGCGCGGTGACGGTCGAGCCGACGCGAAGGCCGAAGCGGTCGATCATCGACTGATCCCACACCGTCACCGGCCCGGTGTTGTAATTGTCGCTTCGCCCCTGAATTTCGAGCGACTGCCAGTTCGGCAGCGAATAGGGGTCCGACCGCGTGATCTGAACCGGGTCTTCGCCCTGCGAATAGATGAAGTCGTCGTCGGTGAGGCTGTAGAGCGGCGTCAGGTTCGGCGTGAAGGTCGCGCCATTGTTCGCGATCCCTGAATCCCCGAAGGGAATGATCTTGAGCAAGCCGCCCGACCAGATCGCCGTCGAATTGGTCAGTTGCAGCCAGCGTGAAACAACCGACGAGGCCGTTTCCAGGGTGTTCAGCACCGGCGAGAGCGCGATTCCGACCGCCTTGCAATAGGTCTGGTAGCCATAGCCCGAATTATAGAGCGAATCCGAGGAAATCGACGCGGCGGGGAAACCGACGCCATATTGGCTGTTGGTCAGGAAGTCGTAAATCACCTGCGCCGGGTCGGCGTCGATCCCGTTGAAGCCCGAGCCGGCCAGAACGCCATAGACCTCGAAATTGTTGGAATTGATGCCGCCCGATGAGCCGAGATACCAGTTCGGGGCGCAGACATAGGCGGTCCCTGGATAGGACAGCGCCTCTGTGGGATAGGTCGAGGCGAGATAGGACCAGACCGTCTGCGGCGTCGTTCCGTCGAAAAGGGCGAGGCCGAGCGCGTTGAGCGTGAAAGGCGCCGGCGAGGACTGCCAGACCCAGCCGACCGCGCTGATCGGCCCCTCGCAAATCCCCATGATGATGTCGGCGGTATAGGTCCAGCTTTGCTGCGACGCGCCGCTCTTGCCGGATGCGGCGCCGCCCTTGCCGCCGCCCTTGCCGCCGTTCGAGGCGTGAGCGCGGAAATTTTGATACCAGATGACATTTGGCGCGACGACGTTGCGGCCATAGACGATAGGGACCGGAACCGCCCCGGAGGTGCCTTGGACTTGCAGCCCGTAGTATTTGGTGATCGACGTTTCGCGCGCCCACTCCGGGCCCTGTGGGTTGTAGCCGCTCATCGGTTTGAAACCCTGTCCGCCCAAAGCGAGAAAAAGCGCGGCTTACGCACGTCCTTGGTCAGATCGCCGTTCTGCGCCAGCCGCTCCTCAACCACGCAGCGCGCCATGGCGTAGGCGTGGGCCAGCGCCAGCGGCGCGGCGGCGGTGACGATCCCGCCATGCGAGTAGCAGCGGCCAAAGCGGAAAACCACGATGTCGCCGGCCTGCGGCGTCTTGACTTCGCCGCAGTTGTCCTTGACCCAGCCGAGATATTTTTCCTCGTCGTTGTGCATCATCCAATCGCGCGGATAAGGGCGCGGGTCGAACGGCGCGACAAGGCCGAGATCGACAAAGACGCGCACCAGCAGCATCCCGCAATCGACGCCGACGCCGCGAATGTCGGCGCAATCGTGGTAGGGCGTGCCGACCCATCGCCGCGCCTCGGCGACGACAGCGGCGCGTTGCTGCGCTTCGCTGAGGCTCATCATTTGCCCTTGGTGTGGGTGCTGGCGTTCCAGTTGGCCGAAAGCGGCCCGGTCATGACCTGCGGCGGCGGCACATAAGGATAGCCCCGGAAGTTCGCCAGATTGTTGAATTTGCTCTGGCATGTCGCCTGAGTATGGTCGCAGCCCTGCGATGCGGTGAAGGCGTCCCCCACCGTCGGAACATTCGGCAGCGGATAGGCCAGAACCAAGCCGCCCGCCGTCGCGCTCTTGATCGTCGTCACGATGCCGGAATTGGCGCCGGACGTGAAGGTGACAGTCCCCTGCGCATAGGCGGACGAGGACGATGACCATGGAACCCATGTGTTCGTGGCCCCGGTCCCGACTGTTCCGCTCGCCGAATAAGTCCCGCGCGCCAGGCCGCATCCGGAATCGTAAAGGACATGGGTGCATTGCGGCGACCAGAGACGGCGCGGCATATTGATCGCGAGGAAAACCGTGTCGGCGGCTACCGTGACTTGCGCCGTGGTGCGCCCCACGTCGTCAATCGCGGCGACCCGGCCCTTGAACATGATGGCGGTCCCGATAGGAACGAGCGACCCCGCCGTCGTCGCCCAGGACGAGAAGAAAGCCTTTTCGCGCTGAAGGATCGCGCCGTCGAAGGCGCCTTGCTGCAACGCCTGCAAAAAGGGGATGCCGCCGAGCGTATCGGTCGAACGCGCGGAAATCACGATTTTCTGCTGATCGACGCTCAAGCCGAGCGAGCATTTGTAGCGCAGCCCTGAAACGAGGACCGATGAGGCCGAATAGACATAGCCGTTCCACGCGACCGGCAAATCCAGATCGGTGTAGGTCAGGATCGTCCCATTCGCGAGCCAGATGGTGAACAGGTCGCCAGATTGCAGCGGCGCGTCGGACGTCGGGCGCAGGCCGTTGAGATAGGTCACGAGGGCGGCGGTCGCCGATTTCATTGCGAGAGGCCACAATATGCGCGCCAGAGGACGGCGAAAAAGATCATTGCGAGAATGGGGTTCATCGGATCGACCTGAATTTGACGCTTGTGTTCTGCCAGAGGCCGGACATGAAATTCTCGAAATCCCACTGATCGTCTAGAAAGCGGCACTGGAAAGCGTAAGTCCCGGTCCACGCGATGACGGCGCCCGAGGTTGGGGCGGTCGAAAAAGAGAGCGTGTTCGGGGCCGTGAACGCATAACTGCTCGGATTGACGACGGAGCCATTCACGGAAATCTGAGGGGCGCCGTAATAGGGCGTCCCGAAGGTCGGCATGACCGGGTTGGGCGCCGTCTGCGCCGCCGGAACGACAAGTTCCAGTTGCGGCGCGGCGAGCCGAATGGTGAAATCGACCGCCGTGCCAGATGTCGTCGGGCCATAGACCCATAACTCCCACACGACATGCGTCATCCCGGAATAGGTCGGCGTCACGCTCTCGAAATACTGCGTGAGGGTCGCGTTCGGGACGATCTTCAATGCGTGATAGGCCGAGCCGTCGTAGAGAATGAGAGTCGTGGCGTTCACGCCTGCCGGAGGCAGCGTTCCGGCCTGAAGTGCGAGATAGGCCGATGCGATGAAGCTCTCGCCTGGCGTCGCCGACACACTGGCGGCAGAGATATTAAGCGCCAGATTTCCGCCGCTGTTCGTGTCCGTCCCATAGGCGCGAACGTCTATGTAAGGAACGCTCTGGCCTCCGATGGCGACCGTTCCTGTGTCGACAATTTCCAGCGTCAGGCCGTGGGTGGTGTCGGCGGATATTGCCCATCCGGTCGGGGTGGTTCCCGGCGTCCCGGCGACCGCGCCGACAAAGGCCGAGTTGGCGATCTGGTTGTTCGGCAGATAGTTGGGCGCCGTCCCGTTGCCGAAATTGACGATCTGCGCCGCGGTCGGATTGAGCGCATAGGAAACCGGCTCATAATAGCCGCCGAGCGCGCGGCCGAGCGAGAAGGTCGTGGTCGAGCCGTCGCCAGTCCCTATGCCCTGACTTGTCGCGGTGTGGTCGGACGGGTCGAGATAGAGAAAGCTGTTTAGCTGGCCTTGCGCGGTCAGGTAGAAGCCCATCAGGGTTTGCAGCGATTGGCTTTGCAGGCCAGGGAAGGCGCCCGATGAATCGAGGCCGTTGAAGGTCAGTTCGAACTCATAGAGCGCGTGCGCATAGAGCCCAGCGCGGACCTCGCGGCCCGAAGGATGCGAGGCGACGCGAGTCGAGAAGGACGGCTTCTTGTGGACGCTCCAGCCTTGGCCCGGCAGCACTGGCAAGATCGGGGGAGAACTCACGAGCGCACCGTCTCAAGCCTGATTGCCGCGCCCTGCCAGAGTCCCGACATGAATTGCTCCAAATCTTCGGTGTCGTCGGAAAAGCGCGCCAGATGCGCAGCGGTGAAATCGACCGTCAGCACCGCGCCAGCGGCGGGCGCCGTGGCGAAAGTGATCGTCGCCGGCAGGATCGAGACACTGTAGCTCGTCGCCGGTTGCGCCACGCCGTTGACATAGATGGTCGGGGCGCCAATGAGCGCCTGGACGCGCTCGACATAGCCGCCGAGCGTCCGCGTCAGGATGAAGGCCATTGTCGAGCCGTCGCCCGCGCCGAGCGGCGCCCCGGAATAGACGCCAAGATTCCCCGGCGGCGCGAACAGGAACGGCGTCGCCTGCCCTGCGGCCTCGTCGATAAAGGCCAGGAGTTGTTGCAACTCCGAATAGGGCGAAGCCGAGCGCAACACATCGAATTTCAGTTCAATGTCCCACAGCGGCGACGAGAACGCCGCCGCCCGCGTCTCCCGGCCCGAAACCTTGACCGTCGCCCGCGTCACGAAGCGCGGCTTGTAATGGACGCTCCACGATTGGCCCGGAAGCGTCGGGAAAGTTGCATAGGAGCCCGGACCTGGCGGGGCGTCGGGCTGCGGAATCGCGACGTAAGGCCCTTTGCCGCCGATCCAGTTACCGACCGGCCAATTGGCTGCATCGCTCCACACACTCGAATCAAGTGGGAAGGTCGGGAAAGGCCGCGCGTCCCAATTCCAGGCGCAGCAGAACGGCGTCAGGACCATTGGGCCGGATGAGGCGGTCGGAACATTTGATCCGTTCGACCAATAATCGTAGATCGTTTGCAGCCCCAGGTTAGCGAGAAAATCGTCGCGGCGCGGCGTCCATGTCTCGCCGTCCGTTGAGTTCCAGACGGACCAAAAGGGCGTCTGGCTTTCGGAGGATTTCGGGTCGAAAAAGACATTCGGCTGATTTGTGCAGCGATCGACCGTCGCAAAACCATATTCGGCGAAGATCATCGGCTTCATCCGCGCCGTCCACTGCGTTGTCGGGCCTTGCGGAATCCAGCCCGCGCCCGTGTCATAGACGGCCTGATGGGTATTTCCCCACCACCACCGAAGTTGCTTGCGGCCAAGAAGCTGCTGGTTGGCGTAATAAGGGGTGCGGCTTTGCGCCAGCCGGTCGCCTTCGGGCAGACTGACCATGATGCCGGAAAGGTTCGGGTCGAGCCCACGACCACCATTGTTCGAATCGTTGTAGAACCAGTCGAATTGCTCGCCGCCCTCGATATTCCCGGCGAGATAGGCCTCGGAATAGAGCGTCGGCGACCCGGAAAGGCCGAGGCCATTCATGGTCGCGGCTGAAGGCGGCCAGTCCGTCGGCTTGGGCGCCGTCCAGTTCGCGCAGTCCACCCCTCCGGTTCCGGTCGTCCAATCCGACAGTGGCAGATAATTGTCGAACGAAACTACATCGATGTTCGGCGAGGCGAACAGCGAGTCCAGATGCGGCCATTGACCATTTTCGCCCGGATGCTGCCAGCCGTTCCAACTAGACCAGTCAGGCGAATAGGCGATCAGGTTTTTCCATGCCGTCAGATTCTTGGTCAGGCCTGCGCCGTCAAAGACCGAGCGAACATCGGCGGCAAGCTGCGTCAGGCCGGCGACGAAAGGGTAATCCCAAATCGCGTGGCCGTCGGCGTCAGTCGCGCCGGCGGGCGTCCAGTTCGGGCCTCGAACGACCTCAAGCCCGCGTAATTCGGAGCCGATCAGGAACAGATCGACGCCGCCCGCGACGACGCAGAGATTGGCGTAATGGAGGATCATCCGGCGATAAGTGTAATCGCTCGACGATCCCGAATAGACCACCGTCAGATTGTTTGCGTCAGGGGTGAACTGCGAGGTCGCGGCGGAACCGAGGAACGCGCTGACCGCCGAAGTCGCCGCGCTGGACAAGTCCGGTGAATAGGTGATCCACCCGCGCCAGGGCTCGCCCGTCACGTCCATGAGGATGAACGGATAGAAGATTACGCGGAAGCCGCGCGATTTCAGATCTTGAATGCAGCGGACGACGCTCTGGTCCGACGGCGTGCCGCCATAGGTGAAACTGCCGTTGGTCAGAGAAATCGGGATCAGCCCGGAGGACGCCTGGGTCAAGTTCGAACATTGCCAGTTGGCCCCAGCCCAGGCCGAGCCGGTCCAGCTCTCGAACAAGCCCGCGACATAGGTGGTCGAGGGATAAATCTGGCATGAGGCCGCATTGGTCGAATTGCCGAACCATGCGATGACGAGCGCGACCGTCTGGCATTCGGGGTGCGCCGCCTGCAATTGGTCGAGCGCATAGGAATAGTCGGTCTTGGTCCCGCCCGGCGCGTAGTAGCAATTGATCGGCGCAGAGGGCATGAGGGCGCCGGTCCCGTAAGGGCCGCCGGTCGGGTTCCAGCGTGCGCCTTGCGCCGGAACGGTGTCGTAGGAGAATTCCCCTGTCGCCGGGAGAAGGCAGACGCCGAAAACTTCAGCCATGCGTCACATCGTCGCCAGTCGGCGAAGCCCCAGATGGTCGCCGTTCTTCATCGCCTGATTCATCGCGGTCATGATCTGGCGCGAATTGTTGGACAGCCAGTTTTTGACCGAGCCGGCGTCGAGGGCGGAGACGTTCAGATGAATGTGGGTGTCGCCGCTCGACGCCGCGCCACCGGCGGCGGCGCCGTTCGCCGCATTGGACAGCATCGAGCGGAAGGCGCCGGCTTCCGCCGCCGGCATGACCATTTCGTTGCGGTGGACCATGGCGACCTGATCCTGGTCGATCTGCCACGCGCCGATGTCGAAGGCCGTCATCGACAGCACCGCGCCCTTGACCGCCGCGCCTTCGGCGACCGCCGCCGGGCCGATGAAAGGCGCCATGAAAGCGGTCGCGCCCGCGCCGGCGGCGGCGGAATCAACGGTGATGGATTTGACGGCGTTGGCGATCATCGACGAGATCCCGCTCATCGCTTCCCCGCTGGCGACGCCTTCGCGCGCGGCGGCGCCAGCCAAGGCGGCGGCCGTTTTCTGGCTCTCCGCCGTCTGCGACAGGATAACGAGCGCGATTTGCCGCTTCGCCCAGTCGGCGACGATCTGAACGCCCATGCGAATGAATTGCGAAACGACGGATCGCGCCACCGAGGCCATCGCCTGACCAAAGGTCCGTCCACGATAAATCATGGCCGTCAACCCGGATGAAAACGAGGACGCCATCGAATCCACGACGCGATCCATCGCCCGGACAATTTGCTCGACCGACTGCAAC
>JAEHJW020009752.1_pt1 | contig 14099 bp, 18 predicted proteins | sample 9271431 | NCBI WGS metagenome assembly JAEHJW02
TTCATCGCTCCTCCTGCGCCGACTCTGGAATTTCCACTTAACGCTTCCACGCCTGACGTGTCTGACGGGTTAACGTTTGCAAGCGTCTACAACACCGTTGACGGCTATGACGCGAATGCCTATGCTTTGCGTCTAAAAGTGAGCGGTGGCACATACCTTTATTGGAATGCCGAAATCAATGCTCTTCAATCCACATTGGTATGGAACACGCTTGCCGTTCCCGTCGGCCCTTTTCAAGAGTTGTCGGTGGCGTTGCCGAGTGGCCTTGTCGCTGTTGGTTTAACATACAACTGGTCAATGGCGACTCAGGAATCTGGCGCGAACCTTCAAGGGCCGTTCGCAAATGACGCGACGTTTACCGGTGCCGCTCCCGCAGCGCCAACAGTCAGCGCTCCATCTGGAACGGTCGCCAACGTTTCTCAACCGCAAATTACCTGGACCGATACCTTTCCCGCTGGAACGAGCCAGGTTGCGTATTCCATTGTGGTTGAGTCAGGGGGGTTTGAAAATGCTCCTGGCGCTGGAACGCAAGCCTGGGCATCGGGCTCCGTTTATTCTCAAGCCACGTCGGTAGAGTGTGGGGCAGCTCTTCAATCTGGCGTGCTGTATCGCGTATTTGTGGCTGTGTCTGACAACGGCACGACCTTCTCGCCGTGGGGATATTCGACTTTTACTCCTCAGTTCAACGCTCCGGCGACTCCGACGTTGGTGGCGACTCCCACAACTGACCCGGTGACCAACGCCCCCGTGATGCAACTTGAGGTCTACGGGAATGACAATCAACTGCTTTCTAACCAGTCGGTTATGTCGCTCGGCACGACCGCTAATTGGTCATCTGATTCAAGCACCTATTTGGGTGTGTCTAGCCAATGGTCTGTTAGTGGCAACTCACTGGTTCTCGCTGCGTCGGTATCGGGCAACGTCAGTGCAGTGACACCGACGGGACTTTCGGGGGTTCCTGTTACGCCCGGCCAGAACATTCGAGCGATGGCGTTCTTCGCCTCCCCTGGCACGCACCCGTGCGGTGTTGTTGTGACGTTTTACAATTCTGCTGGCGCTGTTATTTCCACGTTGTCGTCGCCCCTTGTGTCAACGTCACCTTTGGTCCTTGTTACCACTGGCGGTGACGGTGTTCAAGCGTTTGTGTCCGGTGTCGTTCCGGCTGGCGCTGTGACCGCTTCGCTTGAAGTTCTCGCGAACTCGCTGGCTGGACCCAATGGGATTCTTGCAACGGCTCTTGCTGCGAATGTCGCTGTTACCAGTTTGTCGGTTACGGCTCTTCACACCGCTTTGACTTCCGGCGAGTCAATTGACCTTGTTTACAACGGAAATGTGATGGCAACGGTGACGACGAGCGCTGCGGTGTCATTCGGGGCGTTGACCATTCCTATCGCGTCGTTTACTCCGACTCAAGCGTTTCCGGTTGGTACCCTCGTCCAGCCTGATTTCGTGTACGCCAGTCAGATGTTGCTTGCCCCCAACAACTTTCCTAACGGGTCATACGGATATGACCAGTACCTCGCGTCTCTCAGCCCCGCTGCATGGTGGAAACTCAACGAACCGGTCAGTTCAGCTACCGTTTCTGACTCGTCGGGCAACGGGTTTTCTGGCACCGTGCAAGGGGCCACCAACCTCCTCACCCCACCAATGGATTCGTTTGAGGGCGGAGTGTTCCCGTGGACGAGTCAACAATCTGCGTCAATTGCAGTTTCTTCCGCTTTTGCTCTTTCGGGTTCTGAATCAATGGCAGTTGTGTCAGAAGGCACCATAGATTTCGCAGCCCAAACGGAATCGTTGACTGTTACCCCTGGGGAAGTCATGACGTTTATGGCATCCGTCTACTGCCCCGCTGGGCAACCGGTTAAAACCGTTTCGCTTTTTGTGTCGGACACGTCTTTTTTCAGTCTTATTGGCACTCCTCAATTGGAAGTTGAAGGCGAGTGGATAACGCTTACCGCTTCGTACACACCCCCAGCGGGTGCTTCCGGCGCGTATTTTGGCGTGTTTTTTCTGGGTCCCACGAACCCCGCAGCATTGTCCGGCACTACTCCTGTTGTGTTGGGTGAAACTCACTACGTTGACTGCGCCGGATTGTTCTACGGCACAAACACCGTTTGGGTCCCTGGTGGCGACAATGCTGGCGTTCAGTTTGGCAAGTTAGGAAATCTGAGCGGTACACCTTCAGACACGTCGGCATTGTTTGACGGCTCTACGGGTTACATCTCTGCATCCACGCCCAACCTCGGCACTTTGTTGAACTCGCAAAGTTTCTCTTTTTCTGCCATTGTGGAATGGAATGGTCAATATTGTGCTACCGGCGATACGGCCATTTTTGCCATTGGGGACAGTTCCACCAATGGTGCTTTTAGCGTGACGTTTTTTCAAAATCAAGGCTCGACCCTCTATATGGGTTTTTATGGACACTCCATCAACACAGGTTTTGCGTTGGTCGCCAATACCGTGTACCACATAGTTGTGACGTACAATGCATCAACGCTCCTGATGTCTCTTTACGTCAATGGGGCTTACGTCATGAGCGCTACATCGTCGGTGGCCCCTTCGATTCCTGCCTCTCCAACTGCTGGGATTGGTTGGGGCCCGTGGGCCACGTCGCTATGGTCGGGGACCCTTCAGCAGGTCGCTTTGTATGTCGGGCAAGGTTCGGTTCCTTTGACTCCGACGCAAGTTCTGGGCCTATACCAATCTGCTTCAGTCGCTAGTAACCCCGAGTATTTCTATACCGCTTCCGGTTTTGTCGGTTCAACGATGGTGACCGTTCAATTCTCCGATGACAACGTGAACTGGTTCAACGTCAGGAACGGCTCAAACCTGTTGTTAAATTCTGCCTCGCAGACCGCGACGGTTAATGACTACGAAGGACCCCTAGGCTTCACACGGCATTACCGGGCACAGGTGGTGGGCGTATGAGTTTCGTTTCCAGTTATGCGACTATCAGCGCAGCGTGGCCTACTTCAGTCAAATGGTGGCTGAAAGACCCCCTAAACCCTGCAGCGAACATGGAGATTTCCCTTCAGCCAGGGACCATGAAAACTAGCGCAACCGAGCCTCAGCAAGTCGTGTTTGCTCTTAACCGAGTTGACCCCATTGTTTTGTCGGACATCATCAAACTCCCGACGATTACTCAACTTCCGTTGCGCTTTTTGTCTGACGCTTCTTATCAACAATTTGAGGCGTTGCGTGCGTCGGGCCACATTCTTTTGCTCCAGGCACCTCAGGAAGTCGGCCAATGGTACGTCCGTCTTGGTGACACCAAGTCTGACCAACTCAACCTGTTGTCTGTGCGTGGCTACATGGGGAGTGGCATTCTGGTTCGCGACGTGACAATTTCTGCTCAAGTGGTCGCTTCGCCGTGACCTCCCTTCCTTCATCGAACAATCTTCAGATAGTCACCACTATCGGTGTGTTGGATGACCACGGCAACATCACGGCGTATTTGACCGACATTCTTCCTGGCGCATCGGTGACCATCGACGCGACCGCTGAAAACATTAGGTCCTGTTCGTTCTCTTGCGCTGACCCGGCTGGCGTTTTGACCCCTGTGTGGAATCCGTCGGGGGGCTTGCTAGCGCCCACTGGCGTTGAAGTCAAAATCTTTGCTGGCTACATTGTGGACGGAGCAGTGACGCTTTTTAGTCAGGGAGTTTTCCGGCTTACTGAAGTTGACGTGGTGACTTCGATTTCCGCGCCCGGCCCCATTCTCAACTGCACTGGCGTTGACCGTTCTGCGCGAATTGCTGTCAACCTGTTTGCTGACGCATACTCGATTCCCAACGGGACACCGGTTGAACAAGCGGTGTTGGACATTCTGTCTCAGCAAGCTCCTTGGGTCACGCAAACGAACATTGTGAACTCCCCTGCAACTGTTGCAGCACAGCAGTACCAGCCTGGCGACGACCCATTTCAAGCGATTCAACAATTGTGCGCGTCAGCCGGTTTGTTGGTTTACTTTGACCGCGATGGCATTTTTACCGTCATTGTGGACCCGTCTCAGAACCCCAAGCCGCCATCAGCGCTGTTTCTTGACGGGCCATCCAACACGGCTTCGGCCATCACACGTATCAACAATTCATCTCCTGGTTACAACGGGGTCATTGTTGTCGGTCAGAGTCTCACCAACTCAACGGTCCCGGTGGTGGGCGTGGCATGGGACACCAATCCAAAAAGCCCCACATTCGCCTACGGGCCTTACGGCAAAGTTCCTGCTCCTCCGGTTCAGGTGTCGTCGGTGTCTGACAGCGCGAGCGCTCTGGCTATGGCTCAAGCGCTTTTGCCTCAGGTTTTGGGGCAGACAAACCAAGTGGCTGTCACTACTGTTCCGCTGTTTTGGCTTGACGTGTACGACCTCATTGTCGTGAAGAATGAGGCCACCCAGACTGATTCAGTTCTCATCCTTGAGCAAGCAACAATTCCTTTGGACTATTCCCAGGTTGCGCAGATAACTGGTGTCCCGTTGGGCACTGACATTTCTCAATACGACGGGCTCTCCAATACCCCGTCGGTCGCTGCGTATGCTCCCACGTCAACGACAGCCATCACTTACAACCCTGCGACTGGTGGGTATTCGGTAGGTTCAAGTTCTGGTGGTGGCACAAGCGGTGTTGGTGCTGGCCTTGGCGCGGGCGCTTTCGGTCTTGGTGCGTTTTATCCCAACGGAGGGCTCTTTAGGCGCGTTTTAAGGTATGGAAACTCTGGTTACACCGTCAAGCGAGATGTTGACGGCGTAGAATCCCTCACCCCCGAAATCTCAGAAGAATTGCCATGAACGATACCGACCATCCTTTAATTTCAACTCAACGTCTTGTCAGGGCCATTAGGCGTGTCGCGTCGTCGGTGGCAAAATCTGAAATTGCAAACTCAAAAATCTTGGCGACCGTTACCAGCGTTTCTCCGCTTGAACTCTTGACGGACAGTTCCTTGACTGCGGTGCCAGCTGTTCGCATTACCAGTTACATTCCCGCCGTGGGTGACCGTGTGGTGTGCGAGTTCTACGGTTCACAACTTGTGGCGCTTGGTCCCGTTACAACCCAGTTTTCTTCAAATTACAATTCTCGCGCTCTTGGTACCCCTTCCTCAATTAACTTGGCAAACGGGACAGCGTTGCCGTTGTCGTCGGGGGTTTCCGGGGTTCTTCCCGTCGCAAACGGGGGGACCGGCAATTCCACGGGTCAACCCAGTCTTCAGACTGCTGTGTCAACTCTTGGCTCGGACGTTCCCCTTGCGACGGGTACGTGGACATCTGTGTTGGTCCTAAATGCGCCGTCGGCTGGGTACTACGAAATCACGGGAAACTTGGAGGTCTACAACTCCAACGGTTCGTCTCATTTCGCCGAATTTTTGATTGGCCCTACAGCCAACTCATCCACCGGGGCGTACATTATGGGGTTTATTCAGCTTCCGCCAGGCGGTATGAACACGAAACAAATTACCGCTTTTGCCACCCTTGCATCGGGTGCGCCCGTGTACCTTGAAGCGTACCCTACGACCAGTGGGTTAACGTGCCAGCACGCGCCGTCAGGGGTTTACGTCACCCAACTGAAAATGAAAAGACTTTATTGATGCGCTTCCCCCTTCCCTGAATACGCTACTCTCTACCTTGTAGAAGGGTTGAAAGTTCAATCGCGCTTCGCACCAGGAAGGATGACGGATGTTGCACAGCGCTCGCCCGGCCATTATCGCGTGGTCTTTGTGGCTTCAGGAACACCGTGCCGATTGTTTCTACTCTGAGGGACCAAATCGGTATGCGAACTTGAACAAGCGTGGGATTCTTCCCTACGTTGGCGATTGTTCTGCCACCATTCGTAACTATTTCAACTGGGCTGGCGCTCCCGACCCCTACCGTTTGGGGTACAACGACCCTGAGGGGTACACGGGCACGGAGTTGGCTGCGGGCATCAACCTCAATCGTTCTGCCGTTGTACCTGGCGACGCTGTGGTCTACGGACCCGGTACTGGTTGGCACACCGCTCTTGTGGTTATGCGCCGAGGCAACGATTTGCTTACTGTGTCAATGGGGCAACAGGGAGACCCCTCCTTTGTGTGGGTTAGCCCCCCTGAAGGCCCGTCGTTGGGTTACCCGGTTGACGGTCGAGAACCTCAACGTTTCCTGACGTTTCCTTTGCTTGCACCAAAGGTTTATTTCCCAGCCGGATACGCCATTTCTCCGACTCAGGCTCTTGTGCGCCGATTGGGGTTTGTGCGTGTCAGTGCAGTTGAAGCCGGGGTTGCTCGCGCAAACGGTTGGCAGGTGTTCGGATGGAACGGCAAGTGGTTTAAGGCCATCGGGACGGCCCCAGTCATTGATGAGCGCCTATGGGCTCCCAAGTCTTTCGGCACGCGCAAGAAAGGGTAGCCGTGGGCAACCCGTCGGGACTCAACGGCCCTGAGACGGCAGGTGCGGTCGGCTCAGCCGTCGCTGCCATCTACGCAGCGTTCATCTACCCATTGTCCAAGAAGGCACGTGAAGCGCGACGAGTGCGTCAGTCCATGTTGCTGTGGTTCACAGGCGCGAAAGCCATCACAGGAATCACGCCTGAACTGATACCGGCCCCGGTCCAGTTGTCGCAACTTCAAGAGGACGTTCACAAAGTATTAAGCCGTCTGGACGAGGTATTGGCCCATCTTTCAACTGACGCTGACTAACGACAACGGAGGACACCCCGAACGTGCCAACCGTAAAACCTAAAGTTGACTTGTCGGACTTCCCTACAGGAGTGACATTTCGGCAAAGATGCACGGTGGGCAAGGCGCTTGATGCGCTCAAGCCCGACCAGCGCGAGAAAGCCGTCGCTGCGTTGTCGTCAATGGACATCACGCACAGAGCCATTTCGTCGGTTCTCAGCAAGTGGTCCGGCATAACGGTTCGCGAGTCAACCATTGGTCGCCATCGACGCAAAGGCTGTGCCTGTGAGTAAAAGCGCTCTACCAGACCTTTCGGATTTCGCGGAGCAAAAACCCGACAAGGTTGCGGTCATGAAGGCTCAACGCGACGAGGCTTTGCGTAAGGCCGAAAAAGTTTCCAAAGCACTAGAAGATTTCCAAAAGCGTTTTGACCTGGTGACTTCTATTGACGCGCTAAGTAGTAACGCTGACCCGTGGCCTCGCACGTCAGCCAAAAAGGGCTACAGAGGCATCGCCAATACCGTCAGCAGTGACCAGCATTTCGGGGAGGTGGTGCGCCCTGAAGAAATCCAAGACTCCAATGCGTACAATCTGAAAATCGCGTGCCTACGTTTACGCAACCATGCTGAAAAATTTGTGTCGCTGGGGCTTGACCATTTGGGTTACCTGAATTATGACGGTGCCCATGTCTGGTGGAACGGCGACGGGTTCAGTGGCGACATCCATGAGGAACTCGCCAAGTCAAACGAGCTTAGTACGCTTGCCACTTTTGAGTTCATGTTGGACCCGGTGGTGGCTTTTTTCAAGACGATTGCCGACGGTTACGGCAAGTTACACGTCAGCGCTCGCCGTGGGAATCACACTCGCACGTCGCGCAAGACACCTGCGAAGGGGAGGGTCAAAGAGAGTTTTGACTGGTTGTTTATGCGCGTCGTTCAGCGCGAGTTGTCTGGCGACAAGCGCATCACATTTGACATTCCTGAGTCTGACGACGGCATTGTCGCCCAATACAATCACAGATTTCTTTCTACGCACGGAGACCAATTCAGAGGCGGTTCCGGCATTTCCGGCATCATGACTCCGCTGTCGCTGGGTAACTACCGCAAGCTTCGACGGAACGTAAGTATTGGCTCGCACATGGTCTACGACACCATGATTCTCGGCCACTTCCACCAGTACCTTACCCTTCCCGGTTTGATTGTCAACGGGTCGCTGAAAGGCTACGACGAGTACGCTTTCACAAACAATTTTGGGTTTGAGCCGCCGCTACAAGCGTTCTGGGTGACTACCCCTGAACACGGCCCCAGTTTCCATACGGGCATTGCCGTGATGGATAGAAAGAGGGAGGGGTGGTGAGCGACGACGTACGTTTTTACTGTTACGGGTGCGGGTCCGAAACTGACGGTGATAGTTTGTGCCCAGTGTGCGGTTACTCCGCACCCAACACGCCGACGTTGGGAGCCTTAGATGTCTACTGAATCTCATCATCACGTCGCCCGCGCCGTTTCGATTCGGACCCTGAAGGCGGACATCAAAAAGGTTGAGGGATTCAACGCAAAATTGGCTGTTGCTTTGACTTCCGGCATCGGCACGATGGCGTGCGCTTACGCCTTTTCCTTGCTGGCTTTGTCGGGGCTTCCGGCTGCGTTGCGACCGGGTGGCTCAGGATTTGTCCAATGGTTCGCCCAGACGTTTCTTCAGTTGGTGTTGTTGTCAGTCATCATGGTTGGTCAGAATGTTCAAGCCCAGGCGGGTGACCATCGTGCTATTCTGACAGAGCAACACACCGAAACCATCATTGACCAACTGAAAGTTGACACCGCTGGGGGGTTGGGAGACGCAGTGAGACTTATTGTCAATGAGATTCGCTCGCTGAAAGACACGCCAGCACCAGAACCACAAAAATCATCAGTTAAGGAGCAATCATGAACACATCCCCCAGCGCCCTCAAGGACATTTGGCGGTTTCTCGTCTCGTTTCTCACCAGCGCCCTCATTGGGTTGCTTTCTCGATTCGGCTTTCACGTCAACGTGAACGATTCTGTCATCATCGGTTCCATCGCCGGTGCCGGACTTGGCATCGTGTTCCGCGCTTTGGAGTCGCAGTTTCCGTGGGTCGGCGGTTTCCTAGGTCTTATTGGAGCGCCTCAGTTTCCTGCCTCGGCCAAGGCTCAACTTCAAACTGCCTACCAGACGGTACTGGCAGAATATGCATCCGTACAGGCCAAACTGGACGCTGTGACGAACCCCCCCGTTCCCACCGCCCAGAGTGGAACCGTCGCTCAGGCAATCCCCACCCCGAGCGCCACGGTGTCCGCTGCCCCAGTCGTCTCTTCGTCGACTCCGGCCTGAACGATGGGGGAACGTGCATTCTTCACCCCAGTTGTGCCACCGCACTCAATCCGGTGGTACGGCCCAGGTGAAGAATGCACGGACCCCTTGAACGGTGACATCCTTCTCGTTGACCACGGCACGTTTGCGTCGACGATTATTGAGGATTTGGAAAAGGTCATCACACTTCGTAGCCCTGAATTGCGTGGCTATACCTGGTGCGGACATTCGGCAAACATTCGCGTTGATGACGGGACCGCCCCAGTGGTGTCTGAAATGGGGTTTAAGGGTTTAGAGCGTCGGCCCCTCGCTAACTACGCTCACCGACTGTACGCCGTCGTGTCGTTTACTGAGGCCACGCCTGAGCAACGTCTGGCGTTTTCTCAGTTCGATGATGCCATGTCGGGCCTTGATTACGGGTGGTTTGAGTACCTTCCCATTGCCGTTGACGACGCGCTCGGCACCAACGTTGCTGGGTCCATTGGCGACCATCTCATTTGCTCGGCGCGGACCATGCTCTGTGCTGCGCCTCTTGGTTTTATGGGTGACCGACTTGCTGTTCGCACGGAGCCCGCTCGCATTGCTTACTGGCTTGGAGCTCAGCACGCCTGATTAGGTACTTGACACGAGCGATACCGTCGTGTATCGTGGTGTTACCTAAAAAGGAGGGTGAATGGCTATCAACAAAATTCCGCTCATGGCCGGAGCGGTCGCAGAGAAATGGGCTAAGGAATCCCTAGTTCCTAAGCCGACAGCGTTTGGGACTGTTTTTCGATATTCGGGTGCGTTGGGTTGCACCCGACGCGCTGCCTACGATTGGTTTGAGGCTGAATACACAGAGAAGCCAACACCAGGGCGTGTCGTCCAGGCAGGCGTGGGGACCATCTTTGGTGAGGCCCAGGCCAACGCGCAGATTGAGAAATTTGGGGGAAGGGCCGAGGTACCGAGTCAACTCAACGAGTTCCTGAGTGGTAGTGCCGACTGGTTTGGCTGGCTTGATGAATACGAGGGTTTTGTCGTCTACGAGAACAAACTCAAGAGTTCATTTGCGTTCAATATGGCCGTTGGCGTTCAACGGAATTTTGGCAAAGCCAAGCGTATTGAGCCAAAGGGCGCACCCATTGAGGCGCTGGTTCAAGCAGGCATGAACGCTCTTGGGATTGAGCTCACTTACGCACTTCTTCCCGTTAACCACATCATTGTTGGTGTGGTTACAACCGAGGTGTTGTCGGTCGGGATGGCTGAGTCAATTGACGCTGACGATTACGAGATTTTTTGCGTTGAAGAGACCTTCACCCGTGAGGAGTTTGAGCCGTTGGTTAAGTCGGAGATTGACCGACTCGCTATTGCCTACGACGTTATTACGATGGGCAATTTGCCTCCACGCTGGGTCGCTGACACGTCATTGGTGGAGGCCCACGGCGTTTTTGATGGCTTTCACAACAAGGAAATTGAGCCCGAGGGTAGCAACTGGCAGTGCGGTTATTGCCCCTATCGCTCGCTGTGTGTTCAGGATGGCTCTGGCTACGTTCGCATTACCGAAAGTGCGCTTATTCGGCGCAAGACTGAAACGGAGGAATGATGGGTTTTACCCAAAAGCAGGTTGAGGCGCTCCTCAAACCAATCAACAAGAAGCGAGTTCTTCAGGCCAACGGTCAGAGTCACGTCCCGGCATTTGACGTGGCTGCCCACCTCACTCGAATCTTTGGGTTTGGTGGTTGGGAGACCGAGAACTGCGAATACCGATTGGCTTTTGAGGAATTTGAAATGCGCAAGAGGGATGGTCGGGAATACCGGGTGTGGACTGTGGGTTACACAGCGTCCATCACGCTTCTTGTCAAGGACCCTCAGGGCAATGTGATTGGTCGCTATTCAAACGGTGCAGGCGGAGACGCTGTTAACCAGCCGACCCGTGGCGATGCTCATCACCTCGCAATGACGACAGCCATTTCGACGGCGTTGAAGCGTTGCGCTGCGTTTGGCTTGGGTGACCAGTTTGGCTTGAGCCTTTACAACAAGGGCATGACCGACATGTTGGTTGGTCGCACTCTTGTTATGCCTCAAGGGGAAGATGTTCAGGACGGCGATGTTCAGGAGCATTCCCCGATTCCGGTGTCTCTTGGCAATGACGAAAAGCAAGTGGTTGACGAGTCTCAGTCTGAGTCACAGGCCACTACGTCTAAGCCAGTGAGGAAAGGGACGAGGGCCAGTGGCAATGGAGTTGAAGAGACGGTTGATGAAAAGTTGATGGCTCTCATTACTGAGATTCGACAACACGCAATGTTTCAGAAAATTCCTCAGGCTGAACGTGGCCCGTGGGTCAACAACGTGTGCGGGCGCGAGGTGTCAAGCCTTCGCGAATTGACCTTGGAAGAGTGCTGTCTGTTATTGGAGGAGTTGGACACAAATGCCTAGCGCCCCCTACCAACCTCATTCCGAGACTTCACGAGAGGCTGCCGAGTCCATTGACAAGACCATTGACACTTTGCGCGAGAAGGTCTACAAGGCCATCCGTGGTGCCTCAATGGGCCTCACAGCCGAAGAGTTGTCCGACGTGACAGGAATTAAGGGAGACACCGTTCGCCCACGTCTGGTGGAGCTCTACCGGGCTGGACGAATCACAACGGCGGGCAAGCGCCCGACCAAAAGCAAGAGAAAAGCAAGCATCTGGTTCTGCGTGCCAGGGAAGGAATGAAATGGGTTGCATCAAGCCAGAAAGCGCCAGCCACTTGACCGGGTACCGAAACTACCGCTGTCGATGTGACGAGTGCCGACGCGCTAACCGAGAGCAACAGAAACGTTGGAGGTGGTCAACGGGTCGAACCAAGATGACGTTGGTGCCCATTGACCGTGGCGAGGACGTTCACCGTGGTTGATGACGGAACGTTCAAATTTGTTGGGTCTGGCCCTGAAACCGTGATGTTTGATGTCATCGGCATCCCTGCACCTCAAGGCTCCAAAAGCGCGTTTGTTCGCAACAATCGTGCTGTGGTTGTGGACGGGTCAAGCGCGTCCGGCAGGGCTAAGCACGCAGCGTGGAGGTCTGCTGTGGCGCAAAGGGCCGACGCTGTGAGGGGTGTCACGTCATTCAGTGGGCCGGTGAGGGTGAAGATTTGTTTTTACCTTCCCCTTCCGTCCTCGTCACCTCATCGGGTGTTGCATTCGTCGCGTCCCGACCTTGACAAATTGATTCGTTCGGTTCTGGATTCGCTTACGGATTCGGGTTTGATTCGAGACGATGCCCTCGTAAGTGAAATTTGGGCTGAGAAACTCTACGCCCGTGACGGTCACTGGACCGGTGCATCCATTCAGGTTGTTGACCGGTCCGATGAGGAGGAACAATTGGGGCGCATTTCACGGAACCAGGCTCGCTTGGCACCCCGAAAGAAAAATCTCAAGTAAGACTTGCGTTGCAAGGGTACTTGCATGTACCATAAGACACACCAACAAGAAAGGACATCATGGAAACTTCAACAACCATCGTGGGGAACTTGACCCGCGACCCTGAACTCAAGTTCAGCGACAGTGGCAAGGCTGTGACATCGTTCGCAGTTGCGGTCAACAACCGCAGAAAGAATCGGCAAACCCAAGAGTGGGAGGACTTCCCCTCGTTCATGAACGTTGTCGCGTGGGCAGATTTGGCTGAACACTGCGCGTCGTCGCTCAAGAAGGGCGAGCGAGTCATTGTGTTTGGGACTCTTCAAGAGCGCTCATACGAGGGTCGAGACGGCAACACGCGCCGGGTTCTGGAACTGATAGCTGATGCCTTGGGCCATGATTTGCGCTTTGGCACCACACAGTTTGTGAAAGCCAACGCTGGGGCTCCCAAGAGCGCCTCGCCGTCTTACGCTTTTGACGAAGAGCCTTTCTAGGCTCCCTTGAACTGACAGGACGAAAGATGGATGCGTTTAACTTTGCAGTTGATTTGTTGCGAGTCGTTCAGGCAGATTCGATTGACACAATTTTCGTTCCTCTTGTGAAGAGAGAATTGAACATTGAAGATGTCAACTCGACGACTGTGGCGGAGTTCGTCAGCGGGTTTGTATCTTTGGCTAAGGCTGCGCTGATGACGCACGACTGGGCCTACGACAGTGATTGGCTTGAGGTCAATCGGGTGTGGCTTGAGGGTTTGCCTGAGCCTGCGTCTTACCTGAGCGATGCTTACGTTTTTGGGCGCAAAGTGTTTGTTCGGTGGGCGCTTTGCAAGATTTACAGCATTCAGAGCGAGGAAGCGTGAGAACTTACAACCCCGACGGAAGTTACGTTGAGACCGACAAGTACGGCACCTATTACTACAACTCATCCGGCCAGCTCCACCGCGACGGGGGTCTCCCGGCCTACGAGCGAGCCGACGGCACGAAGGAATACTGGGTCAACGGATTACGCCACCGCGACGGGGGCCTCCCGGCCGTTGAGTGGGCCAATGGCTCAAGATGGTACTACTTCAACGGCCAATGCCACCGCGACGGGGGTCTCCCGGCCGTTGAGTGGGCCGATGGCTACAGAGCGTACTACGTCAACGGCGTGTTCATCAGAAGGGAGGAGCCATGACCAGAACTGAACTACCTAACGGGTGCTACTCCGTCACGAACGATTGGGGAACCTATTACTACAACTCAGCCGGCCAACGCCATCGCGACGGCGGTCTCCCGGCTATCGAGCGAGCCGACGGTACGAAGGAGTTCTGGGTCAACGACCGACTCCACCGCGACGGGGGTCTCCCGGCTATCGAGTACGCCGATGGCTCGAAGTACTACTACGTCAACGGCCAACGCCACCGCGACGGGGGGCTCCCGGCCATCGAGTTTGCCGACGGGACGAAGTGGTACTCCGTCAACGGCCACCTCCACCGCGACGGGGGTCTCCCGGCTATCGAGCGAGCCGATGGCACGAAGGAGTACTACGTCAACGACCGGCGCCACAACACCCGCGGCCCCGCTGTTATCTCCGCTCGCGGCGCCCGCGAATACTGGCTAGAGGGTCGTCGAGTGCTGAAAGCCGAATGGGAGTCTCACCCCGACGTGATCGCCGCCAAGAAATCTGGTGATTCCGCCAACGAACTCCCATCAGAGTGAGTATGAACCAGAACCGTCAACCCAAAGGCACCAAAGTCGGCGGCCAGTTCGCCGC
>JAEHJW020007375.1_pt1 | contig 14094 bp, 28 predicted proteins | sample 9271431 | NCBI WGS metagenome assembly JAEHJW02
ACGTTCCGAGTCAATCGGGTAGATGGTTCGGCGCGTGCCTTAAAGGTACGTGCTACACCGGGGTTGCGCTTTGGTTCGCAGCGCACCAATGATTTTAATGTTCGTGAGACAGTCAACTTTACCGCTTTTGATCCGGTTTGGTTTGACCCGACACTGAATTCTTTAACCGTCGCTGCCACAACATCCAATGATTTGGTCTTTCCGATTACCTTTCCAATTCAATTTGGGGCGTCAGGCACACTCTATATACAGTCACTTACCTACGCTGGAACATGGGCTACATACCCGACCTTAATCCTCACTGGGCCGTACATCAACGCCGTCATCAGTAACATTACTACTGGATTTAGCATTTACATGACCATCGCTATTGCAGCGGGTGAGACACGCACGATTGATTTAACGCCGGGCAGTCAGTCTATCGTAGACCAGAATGGCAACGATGCTTTTAGCGACTTAGGCCCCATTTCCAATCTGGTGAACTTTAATATTCTACCCGACCCCGAAATAGCGGGCGGCGTGCAAACCATTCAAGCCACGCTGTACGGCGCGTCTGGCGCGTCAGGGTTTTCTCTTCAATACTACAACCGATATATAGGCATATAACAACATGGCTCAACGATCAATAGCGTGGGACGGCGTAACTACCGGGGACGCTGGCCCGTATTCCAGCGCTGACTGGGCGCTCTTATGGCAATATCTAATCGGAGCAGGCGCAAGCCGCGCCAACGTTGGCCCGTTTCTCGCCAGCGGTACAGCGCCGAATAATGGGCTGAAAGTACAGGCACAATCCCCTGCCGCCGCCGCTGTTGATGTGCTGGCGGGTTCGGCGCTCGTAGCAGGCCGCTTTTATTTATCCGATGCCACTGAAGCGCTAACGATTGCGGCCAATTCGTCAGGAAACCCGCGTATCGATACCATTATCCTACGAGCGGATTACAGTTTGCAAACGGTTGTACTAGCTATTTTGCAGGGTACGCCAGCCGTAAGCCCGACGCCTCCGACACTGACACAGACATTAGGCACGCTCTACGAAATCCCATTAGCTGATATTGCCGCCGCGAATGGCTTCGTATCAATTGCTAATACAGATATTACCCCGCGTCATGAGTGGGCGAATGCCGCGCCGGGTATTTATTTAACCGTGCTAAATAACAGCGGCGGGACGCTGGTTACGGGTGATGTCGTTATCTGGGATACCAGCGCAGACCGCGCCGTAACTACGACTACCGTATTCAATCACGGCTTGGTAGCGGGCGTTATCGTCGGGCGTGTTTCTAATGGCGCGTATGGATTACTACTCACTAATGGCATCGGCTATGTAGCGGTAGACGCGGCTTACTCGCGCGGAACGGGATTGTATCCCTCGGCCACAACCAAACGTGCGGGCGGGACATCGGGCGTGATCAACGGCACACTTGGCATTTTGTTGGAAGCCAGCACGGGCGCAAGTCAACTCAAGTTGGCGGTGATTAATGCGCAGCGCCGCAAGAATGCCATCGCTCGTTATGTACAAACGCTCAACAGTGGAACAGCCGGGCCAATTTATGTATCGGGTGATAATCTTGTAACGCTCAACAGCGAACAAACAGACGTTAATAATATTGGTGCGTTAGGCGCAAATCAGGTTACATTACAGCCCGGACTCTATCATGTGCGCGGGGATGTATCGGTAACAGCCAATACGGCGCGTGTCGTCAGACCTTTTATTTATGATGCCACAAACGCAGTTGAAGTCATTACGGGTGTAAATCAAGGCACAGCAGCAGGCGTAAATCTGATTGCTTCGGTAGCAGGATATCTCCTTGTGACTACACCGACGGCTTATGAATTACATATACGCTATAACGCCAACGCAACCAACGCAGAAGCCGCCTTGAGTTCGGGCGCTGAAATTTATGCCACGCTGGAATTTGTGAGAATTGACCAGTGAGATATATCATCACCCTTCTGTTCCTGTTTATCCTTTCTCCTGTCTCTGCACAGTCAACCATTGTTGTACTGCTTTCTCCGAGCGCCTTTCAGATTGTCCAGCGCTCAACAGAGAACGGCGGTACGCTACGCATTCAGGGCAGTGTCCAGAATGCCGATTTTTACACGCTATCCGCGTCGTGGCGTGGTTTAGATAGTAACGTCTTATATTCAGGCACAGACCCCGCTTTTGATGTGCTGTGGCCTGATTTGCCAGTAGGCCAATCCGATTTGCTCATCACGGTCAATGATGTCTCTATAGTGGTGTCTAGCGTCGGGATAGGTGATGTCTACATGGTAGCGGGACAGTCGAATGCAGTGAGTGCGGGTATCAATTTACAGATGTATACCAATGGATACAGTTTGCGAGCAGGAATGTTCAACGTCACTGGCTGGCACGAATTACAAGACCCGGTAGGGGAAGAGCCGTATGACGCGATGGAGGCCGGGGGCAGTCAGTGGCCTATTTTAGCGACGTATATTCTCGCACATAATGTCCCGGTGGCGTTTGGTGTAGCGGCGGTGAGCGGTACACAGATTGCGACTTGGCAGCCGGGAAGCAAACGTTATGGTTATATCACATCACTAATGGATAGCTTGCCTGATCCGAAAGTACGCGCGATTTTGTGGCAGCAAGGCGAAAGCGATGGCATACACGCCATTACTGCAAAAGAATACTCCGCTTATCTCACCACTTTAGCGACCGCGCTGTATGACACCTATCACGTTCCATTCCTACCCGCGCGGTTGTATCAGACCTATACTCATGTGAATGAGGGTATCGACATGACGGTAGCGGGGAATGACTTTATCCTTGCCGGGGCGGATTTAACGAACGTCAAGCCTGATAATATCCACTATCTGAAAGACGAAAAGTTAGCACAAGAAGCGTGGGCATGGTATACCGCGCTGGTATGCGCGGGCTTCTATACCGATGAGCGTATCGTGCAATGCATCAATCATTAGCCTTTATTCTCGGTATGCTGCTCGGTATCGCTATCATCATACTGGTTGCAATTGCGCTCTATCTCATCTGGCGAAAGTCATAGGTTTGAATTTTTGTACCATCCGTTCTTAGCATTTGTGATACACTGTTGTATATTGTCGCTATCAAAGGTCTTTTATCGTGTCACCTGAACAAATCCAAGCCGCCATACTCGCCGCTGTTGTATCCGCTATACTCGCTACTATTGCCAGTGTCACGGTGATGATTAGGATGATGCCTAACATTCTGAAAGCGCGGGAGGCGGAACGTGAGGCGCGGTATCAGGATGCGCTTAAAGAGCGCGATTTGGCACGCAAGAAAGACCTTGCCGAAATACGGGACAACTTCGAACAAAGCAAAGCCAACCTTTCAATGATTTCAACCATCTCAGAAAGCCTAAAGGCCATGACCGCCGCGCTAGTGAATACCCAGACACAAAACTCCGAGGGATACAAAATTATTGTTGCCAATACCAATGCTGTAGGAGATGTAACCGAAGCGCTGGTAGACATGGCGGAGCGTATTGGTATTCTCATCAACACAGGCACGCCAAACGTAATCAAGAAACTAGATGACATCGCGGCATTTATAAAGAATACCAGCATAGATCGCACAACATTTGAACGGAACAATCTTGAACTACTGATGGATGTGCGGGATAGGTTGGCAGCGCTTGAAACACAGGCGCGTGATACCGTTAAGCAGGTTGAAAAACACATTAGCAAGCCCATGCCGCCTATTACACCGGACATGTTAGCCGATACCACTGATGGCAAGCCGCCAACGCAATAAAAAGGAGGCTCGCGCCCCCTTGCTTGTTATCGTTTTACCCGATATATATATCCATTCCCCTTGTGATACTTTTCCCGCTGAAGCAATCCGAACTCGTGCAATTCTTTCAGCAGGCAATTAGCATACTGTTCGGTGTAGTTAAACGTAACTACCACGTCGTTGGTAACTATGAACCCCGCGCTCATGTCAGAGCATTCGAGTATCCAGTACCACAAATCGCGCTGCGCTTGTGATAGACTTTCGATAATCGTATTGTGAATATGCTCATCCGCCAGCGTCGGAAACTGGCGAATATTCTCGCGTAATTCGACTAATGTTAAGATGTGCTGATAGCGCTTAGTCACGATTCATCATCCCCCTTGTTTACCTGTTCGTAAACGTGTCCATAGTAATAGATGCGCGTAGGAACGTATCCCGTTTCATGGATAACAAACATTGGTGTTCCATCTTCTATACTATCTGTTTCGGCAATCTGGCACGCTTCCTCAAATGTAAACTTCTCGGAGTAACCGCCTTTTGCGTTCTCTACCCAATAGAATTTATTGTTTTCTGTCATTTTCATCCTCTGGAAATTCCAGCGCAATCGCTTCTTGCAACCCTTCCCACATTGCCAGCGGCGACGAATCGCCATTGTCGAATAGTAGTTCACTGTGGCACGTCCAGCACATAGGCGCATCAATCGCGCCGAATGTGTCTATGCCGCCCGTCAATTTCTTTTTGCAGCAGGTGCAGATGATAGGGTTATTCATAGTTGGGGTATACCTGAGTGCGTGGTTCTAAATTCTCGAACCGCACATTATGGAGCGTGTACTTGCCTGAATAGTGATGCTTAATGCGAACAGTTGCGGTTTTGGCGTTGATCTTTACAACCCTAGCGACCACCTTATAATCGCCCGTGTAGCTGGTTTTCAACCAGAATACCGGTGAACCTTCTGCTAATTCATTGACATTCATTCCTCGTTCCCTTCTCTACCGTATAGCTTAATTATAGCAGAATTTGCTTAAGTGTCAAGCAAGCGCTTCGCATTCAGCCTATTCCCGACATGCTCCTCCCCCGCTATGCTGTCAAACCCCACGTATAATCCACAATCAGCTTATCAAACACTGTTTTCTCATCCACTGTCATACTCCCTACGTGCTGCTTATAATCATTTGCCGCCTCGCGCTGTTCATCTGGCGTTCCGTTCACGCTGGCAGTAGCAATGCGTTTTGCGACGTGGTTTACCACTGCGTAGGATAAACCGTTAAAAATGGCCGCGTTCATCTCATTTGTTGTATACTGTGTGGTAGTGTTCATGATACCTTCATTTCATTAGCCTGGTGCGCCGCTCGCGACGGTGTATCAGGCGCTTCTTATAGCTTTAGTATCAGGCTGAACGCGCGTGAGAAGTAAAAGCGATTTCCTAATTTTTCGTAAAGGGTTGCGGTATACTGTAAACGCTGGTTGCAAGCGTAGTTTACCCAAAAGAGTAGTAGAGTGGGCAGTCGATACGCTAAAGGTATCATGCTGATAAGCCGCAGGTTCGAACCCTGCCGTTGCAACCAGCAATACGAGCAGCAGAAAGCGGGGGAACATGGCGACGATTGATGCGTATTTGAACCGCGTTATTTCACGCTGTACCGATACCGTTTCCCGCTATCATCAATAATCATTTCTCTTTCCAGCAACCCAAACTGCCATAGCTCATTCAAGATTGTTCCAGCATGATTAGGCGCAATCCGCCAACCTGCTACGACAAAACTGGTTGTGATGTCTTTGCCGCCGTGACTAATAATCCATGCATAGATGGTTCGGTATTGCTTCGGTAGTGCGCTTACAATGGCATCGTGTACCGCGTCTTTCGGATCGGGATAAGTGTCGATTGTATCGCGTAGCTCAACCAATGCTTGGACGTGTGCAAAGCGCTTAGTCATACGGGTATATCCTCGCTATTACTGAGATCACGAAATGCACCACCAAGTAACCGCCGCGCCTCTTTGCAAGTCGATAACGGGACACAAATGGTAATGGTTTCATCGTCATGCGCTTTTATCCTTTCAATTTCAGCGAATAGCGCGTCTAGTTTCTTTGCCGCGTCATACAGACGGGCGCTTGTGGCTGTATAGCCTAATCCGTTTAACCGCCTTGCTTCATCTCGAACAATCAGCACAATGGAATGATGCCCATTGAGTGCATTGGCAGCGGCTACAATCGGGATGATGGTGTTTACAAATTCGTCTGAGTAGTGCTTTTCTTCAATCATGATTTGTGATTATCTCCCTATTTGCCTTATGATTTAACGTAAATAATGCGCATCAGGACGGGAGCGATTTTTTGAGCAATAATATCCAGTTCAGCTTGCATTTCAGGGAATGCTTTTGCCGCTGCTTCCAGATCATCACCCATACGTTTTAGAATATGGTAGGCCGTCAGATTATCGCTCTTGTTGATAAAATCATTAGCTTCTTGGATGTCTTCATCGGCGTGGGTGAAAGTTTCGCGGGCGATTTCAATAGTCTGAAAGCGGTTCATGACTACACTCCCTTATATCCATCAGGCTCGGACAAAGCCCAAGCCACCGAACGCGCTTCCTGCTCATCTTCACATGAAACCACGTCAATAACCTTATAGCTATTCAACGCACCATACTGCTTCACCGCTACCGACCAGCATGAGCCAATCGACAGAACCGCAAACACGAAACCGTTACCGCTAAAAGAAACCACTGTCTTAATTTCACTTGTTGCGTTCATTCTCTCTTGCTCTCTACTCGTTTCCGTTCAATATAGATAGTATACAACAGAAGTTTGTGAATAGTCAAGTACGCTCTTTCGCGCGGCGCTGGACGCCCGATAGCGCGGCGGCGATGGTATCATTTGCAGGCGAAAAGTGCTATAATGAAGTATCAAACGAAGTCCCCGCGCGTTAGTTCCGCCGGGGATTGAGTCACGTCAAGGAGTGAACATCGTGACTGAAATCATTATACCTAACCTTTCAAATCTAAGCAATTTAGACCGCCGCAATCTAGCACGATTAGAGTTAGAACAATACGCCAGCGTGGGCAAATTTCGATACCTCACACGATCCCCTTATATCCGCCATGTCGTTATGGACAATGGGAATACAGCACACTCAATCATTGATGTATTTAATGTTGTCTACACCACTTCACATAAAGACGCAGACATTGATTTCGACCCTAGCAAAATCTGGAATAACGCCAAGAAACAACTCGTGAAAACCGATATTCAGCTTTCCCAAAAAATAGGAAAGCTGAAATTCCCCTCTTGGAAAGACAGCAAACTGTACCCAACGGATATACTAGATACGGGCTGGTTGTTCTTTTTGCTAGTCGAAATGCACACCCCTATCACCAACGATATACGCGCGGCTTTTGCAGATGAACTAAACAAGTATGATCGTGAACACCACGCGGCTATAATTTCAGAACTTGACCGCGAAACGGGTTGGGCTGGAACGGCTATACATCTGCAATTGAAGGACACCTATGCGCCGGATGAATTCAATGAACCGAAAGGTGTTGTGGGAGATTACTGGAAATGACTAACTTATGTATCTGGTGTCATGAGCGCGAGGCGGTTGTGGATGATGAGTGTATCGAATGTTCGCGCTTGCCGGGGCACAGTCACGACGGCGAAGACTGGCGCGATGATGAGATTGCGCGGTTGAACGCTGCGCTCGAACGGGCGCACGGCTATGCGGCATTCCTGTATGCGTGTGCTAAAGCGGGTGAGCAGCCTCAAACATATGCATGGTACTTGGAAAAGAGCAAACAATGAACGCCATTGAAGAAAAGGGGTTTCTAATAGGGCATCTATTAGATGCGAGGCTCTTCCCTTACAGTGATTATTTTCAACAATTTGTTGAGCCATTGGTAGTACGCGCCGTTATGCTTGGATTATCTGACAATGATGTCAACAGATTGTGGAGTAACGCTTGGCATGAGGGATTGCAACATAACCAGTTTGCAGAAGGGTATACACCTGCTGTGTTATTTGCTGCTAAGCTAGATACTATCGAATGGAGGGGCGAATTACCGTGACCGATGAAGGCTTATGGATATTGACCGAAGATGAGCATCAAAAACTAGCTTATCTGGCCTATTGTAGCTTCTATGTTGCTGACGGTAGTTTAGCACCCTGTTCATGGAACGATCTACCATCTAAAGAAAAGCGGGGTTGGTTGAATGCAGTAGCGGGGTTACTGCTGTATGCTTTAAGTGATAAACACGGTATGGACGCGGTAGTTATAGATTATGACTAAACGACAAGGCTTTTACACCACCACGCCAGCGGGAAACCCGGCGCACATCTTGGGGGATGTAGACATGCCGGATGAATTGCTGGCGGCGCTGCACGAGATGATAGACTGTGTAGCCAATGGATTAGCCAATGGGACACTTGGAAAGAGGCGTAAAATGCAAGGGAAACGCGCGTATCCGAACGAAGAAGGCCATTTATTATTAGCGCCGGGTGAATATGGCTTAAACCCGCAGGACGGGCAATGGTATGCTAGACCGCCACAGAACGAGGATGGTTTTTACAGCGGCATGGGCAGTCTAGCAAGTCATGAGGTAACAGAACATGAGGACGGTACGATTACCGTATCACCCTCAATTCTCATTACGGGACATCACGACAAACAATGGCATGGATACCTAGAGCGCGGTATCTGGCGAAAGGTGTAGCATGGGCATTAGCTATAACGTCCTGTCTGTTCCGAGCGAAAGTGTCCATGAAGCGCATATCAGCGCGTTACAGCCGAAGTGGATACTGTATAAAGACAACTTTAGTTACGCGGTTAAAATCGCGCGTATGCTGCCTAAAACGGTGGTGATTCATCGTGACTGGTCGGGATACTTAGGCGACGATGACTTACCGCGCAAAGTTACGCCGCAAGCATGGCTGGATGGGCAGCGCAAGCTAGGTAGTCTCAACATCTGGCGATACTGCCTGAATGAATCCGGTTTTGATGATCGTGTGCTGGCATGGATAAACAGCGCCATTGAGATTAACGCGCAAAGCAATGAGCCGTTGCATCTGGTGATAGGGAATTTTAGCGCCGGGACGCCAAATCCCGATGCATGGAAAACACCCGCTGCTGTCAAGCTATTGCACTATCTGGATATGTATCGGCAATGGCTGGTACTCGGCCTACACGAATACTTTGCCGCCGTGCCAACCAGCGGCTATTACGGCGGCTATCCGTCTAATGCGAACATCGCCAGTAATCCCGATGATGCGTCGGGAAGCAAGGGATTGAATCTGATCCCGATGGATAAATGGCCTAAAGATACGCGCGGGATTACTCTGTGGCATTGCGGACGGTTCCGCTTTCTCTTGCAGGCTTGCGACAGTTTAGGCATTCCTTACCCTAGAATTGTCGTCACTGAACACGGGACGGATGATTTGAGCGACATCAAGCCCTGGTTGGACACACTGCAAAAGACACCGCCCTATCCAAATATTCGCGGCTGGCGTTCATTGGAGCGGCAATGGCAGGCGTGGTATGACAGCGGCATAGACTTAACCTATTACAACATGCTCACCTATCTGGACGCGGCGGTTTATGCAGGTTCACCCGTAGAAGCGCAGTTGATTTTTGCATGGGGCGACAGCGGCGGCTGGGAACAATTCAAGGTAGACAATGCGCCGGAATTGCAGCAGCGGCTTGCGATGTATGCAGGCGCACCCCCGCCGCCCGTCGTTACGCCGCCAGAACCGCCGCCGCAAAACCAACTAGATACCGCCGCGCTATTGACATTGGTATCGGACGTTGAAGATGAGTTGATCTATCTTGTGGGTAGTTTGTCTAGTATGCAGAAAACAATAAGCATCATTAAGGACGCGCTGAAATGAATGAACAGCCGCCAGCATTAGAGGATGAGATTGTATACATCATCTTTTTCATGCTATTATGTAGTTTAGTGATTGTATTAAGCAGATAAAAGGAACGAGAAACATGCGTATTTTCAAATCAGAGCCAGTTGTCATCTTGACCGCACTGGGCGTCTTGCTGAGTGCGATTTTGCAATTTCTCATCACCGGAGGCGTTATCACCGTTGCGCCCGAACAGCAGCAGCAATTGAATGATCTGATTAAGCTGGTGATTACTATCATTGTAGCATTCCTGGCGCGTTCGCAGGTATCGCCTGTTGGTAAATAACTTGCGCGTTTTCGTAAGTAGCGGTACACTGTAATCAGTCGCCGCGTTTATCGGGAAATGGCGCGGCACTACCTTTCCGGTCTGTTATACCCTTCTGAAACGAAACGCCTCGGAAATTCCGAGGCGTTTCGGCGTCCATCACCTAATGTATCATTTCGCCAGTTGGAACGAAAGCCCCTCGCGTGAGGGGCTTTGGGTTTCAAGCTATAAAGCGCTCCCAGACGTTGAGAGGTCTTTTCTTGCCCTGCTCTCTGCGAACCATCTTCATACCTACCGACTCATAGAACCTGTTCGCGGGGTTTTCGATGGTACATTTCAGGCGGCGCGGTGTGGGCACAGCCTCCAACAAGGCTCGCCCTATCCCGCGTCCGCAATAATCCCGATGTACCGCGATTTCATAGACCGTGTTCCACTCATCACGGCGATGATAGTAATTTACGAAACCGACAATCATGCCCCGATATTCAGCCACAAATAGACTAAATAAATCAATTGACTTCTTTAAGGCGGCGGTGTTGACAAACCCAAGTTCGGCTTTGTATTGGTTGCCGATACGCTTTATGGCTGGAATATCATCAACTTTAGCATAACGAATCATTGCACGGCAGTCTAACCATGCTGCGCGAATATTGATGCACGAAAGCCGAAAACACAGATAAGGAATATCGTCTTTCGCGGGTTCATTTAATACCTCATGTAGTTTAGGCCATTCTGGTGTTCTGCCTCGTCCCTGCTTATTGTTTGCATAGAACTGCCCATAGCGAATTGCCATAAGGGTACTGTAGTTACCATCAGCAGATTGCACATTCAGGTAATGCGCCAACTCAAGCTGCTTGCCAGGACTACCGCCGAGGAGATGAACCGGCCTTCTGCCAAACTCCCATAGCGGAAGTTCAGTTCCGGCAAACGATGTAGGCACGCTGTAACCTAAACGAACAGATTTACCGCAGATGACCTCAGGAATTCGCGAAATCCCTCCCATGACTTTCGGGATAACAATCACTGCTTCAGAGACATGTTGAGCCGCTTCGGCTGCCCACGCTAGGACTTCTGGCAACTGCTCATCACGCTCCCAATCCAAAACCGTCGCCAGTGCGGGTTTATATTGCCTGAGTGCCGCCATGTATTTTTCACGGTCTGGATTTCGCCAGTCCTGATCCACAAACTGCGGCGGGAAAGCGACACTGTTAGGCAACTGAGCGCCATAGGTAAATCCCTGCTCAATTGCAATTTTGGCAAAGCGAGGATTTCCATCCGCACAATAGATGAGATTAACCACGATTAACTTTCCATCCATTCGCTTCGTAAATCAGTAATATCATCTGAAGCGCTCGAACATCCTCACACTTCAGATGCCAGTACAATTGGATTTCACCCTCTCTGACTGTGATGGTTTTCGCCAGCGTGGGCAACTTAGCCAAAGAGGTTACTTGACGAACACCATTACTGGTTGCAGGTATGCGATTGTGCGCAATACTGCCGTTAGCAAAAGTCTGATCTCGCTCAACCAATAAGCGATGCTGTTTTTTCTCAGCCTTCCGGCGTTCTCTGGCAGCGTTAATCCCCATCATTCCTACTTATCCTGCCATTCGAGAGTGATAACATCACCCGGTTCTAGCCCGATGACACCTGACTCGATTTCGCTGCCAATAGGTAGTCGATACTCAAAGCAAAGATGTTCTCGTTTTTCGTACAGAAGATCAATATGGTAGCCGTCGTCGCTTTTAAAAGTCGCCTTGCATCGCACGGCCTTCACATCATCGGCAATTGTATTCCACTGATCGGCGCGAATCGTTGTCGGTCTTGTTGCGTCCATTTCCTCACTCCTTTAGCGAACTAATCTCAACCTCTACCCGCCGCTCTCCGCCCTTGCATCGTTCGATTGTGATCTTATCGATTAGCTTGTCATCGCGAAAAGCGACACCATTTAGCGCGTCATTCAAAAGTTTTTCAATATTCGAAATATCTCCGCGCCAGCCGTATACTCTGACGTATTCCTGAATAGGCGCGGTGTACATTTTTTCGCCCTGCTCTAGCATCTGCGATTGTGCATCCCATGCGGCCTGCTCAAGATACACCCGCGCCTCAAAAGTGAGCTTATGCCCCCGCGTAAGTCGCTTATTGGCTGAGGGTGGTACGGGAAGGATAAGACGAATTGACATTATCCTATTGTCTGCTCAGCAATGTAATCGTCCAACATTTCTTGCTGGTAGGATGTAAGTTTACCATCTGGCTTTGTACCATAGATAAACACCAATACCCCCTTCGCATCTGGATAAACCGCATTAAATTTTTCGCGCATTTCATCTGCGTTATGCGCCCATCCCTCGAATAATGCGTCTAACGTTAAGATTAGATATAGATGTATCATTAGAACTCTACCTCGGGAATAATTGCCGCCCACACCGTACCCTTTTTGTCTTTCCGTTCAACCAGCTTTGCCTCAACAGGCATCGGGATTTCAACGTCCTGCGTATGCCCCGCCTTTTGCCAGATAGCGGTTACATCGTCGGTGTAACCCCACGTCCGGAAAATGTCACGGCTGAACGTATTGATGACGGTGTTGTCAGTAGCAATGAGATTGTAGTAAGGCTTACCATCTTTTGTGAGTTCAGTTTCAATACGCACGATTTCAAAGGTGCGTTTTTCACCGATTTGCGGCGTTTTCTGCGCTGTTGTGGCTTGTTTACCCTTTGGCTGCGCTGGCGCGTCTAGTTGCGCTTGATTCGGGGTATTTTGCGGCGTTGTAGATTCCAATCGAATGAGCATCCAGGGGCGATATGGTTGTCCGTCGCTGCCCGTCTTTTCATCGCCTTGTTTGCGAACGGCAAAAAATGGCGTTGGCACTGGAAATTCTTTGGCGTGTTTGCGACCCTGTGAGCGTTTCAATGGCGCTTGCCCGTCATACAACGGGATTTGTTCGAGTGATTTCAGACCTGCCGCCTGTAAGAATTCTGTGATTTGTTCTGGCGTATTGAGATAGGTGTGAACATATTTGTATGTCCCGTAAGGTTCATCTCCCCCCGTTCCCCATTCCGGATACATGTCGATAATCGGTGTACCGTCGCTAGGCTTTTCACGGCGCATAACAACCTTAATCAGTTCCTTACTTTCACCCGCTTCTAACCCCGGCTCTGTGAGTGTCAACCCTTTTTCGAATAGGGTATTACTCATTTTCAGCGCGATTTCATAGGCATATTCAATTTGGTCAAGCGCAATCGGGACGGTGAAAAACACTTTCATCCCGTTCGGCAAATACCCCGCCATACTCATCTGTGGTAATTGGTTGTTGGTGTCCATTGTTATTGCATATCCCCTTTCAGTGCCTTACGTGCTATTTGTCCTAATTTGTATGACAGGCGATCTAGATTAGTGGCATCGAGTGTAGATGGTTTAAAACTGGTAGTATCGTCTCTTATTTCCTTCAGCGCAGCCTCTAGAGCATTAACTCGCGCTTGCAACCGCCCGATTTCCACATATGCCTCCGCCAGTGCGCCCGGCGTGTTCGCGTGTTTCTCAGCAAGAAAGACGTATTGCTCTTTCCTCGTCCGTTGTGTCTGATCTGTCATAATTTCAAATTCCCGCTACACGATCATAACTATTCAGGAATTGAACGGCCTCGTCCATATAAAGCCGAACATACATTTCATATTCGCTACTTAGCGCACAAAATGTCACATCAACGACTAATCCCGGTTGACGATCTTTATCATTTGCATAGCTATTTTCAGTCCATGTCCCATCCTGTCTCTGCTGCATATACGGACTAATGCGCTCTGTGACATATGCAATCAAGTCGAGATTAATGCGATAGTTTCCAACTTTGACAATGTTCATTTCCTACCCCTTCACTCAGTAAACGCTTCGTAATAATTGAATGTGCGTAAACGCTTCGCCATGCGCACCCCGACTCATAAGATTAAGTGTCTAAAGTTGCAACCTGCCATCTTCATATAAATACCAATGGCTTTCCTCGAACTGCCGATCTGCCGCCGCGCTGGTGCTGCCGCGCTTGTCCGGTTCGCACATCTCGAAGCCGGGAGTAGCATGGGTTTCATGAGCGCGGTATGTCCAGCCATCTAACCAGCAATACCCAGACTGAACAAGTTCCTGCCACTCATCATGACTACATCGCCAATACGGGCAACTGCCAAAGAAACTCAAGAAATTAATTGCAACG
>JAEHJW020003004.1_pt1 | contig 14087 bp, 13 predicted proteins | sample 9271431 | NCBI WGS metagenome assembly JAEHJW02
GAGCGTTCTTTATTGCCCGACAACCATGTTCCCAATATTCCTCTGACCCATCCGCCCGCACAATCGCCGGGCCATCCTCGCGATGAAGCTGGCTATTCCTGCGCCATTCCTGACTCCCGTCAGCCCGCACAATCGTTGGGCCATCCTCGCGATGAAGCTGGCCGTGGCGATACCAAAATTGGCTACCATCAGCCATGGCAATCGCCGGTCCGTCATCGCGATGGGGCCTTCCGTCGCGGTACCAAAGCTGATCACCATTTACTCGAATAATCGCCGGTCCGTCATCGCGATGAGGTCTTCCGTCGCGGTACCAAAGCTGATCACCATTTGCTAGAATAATCGCTGGGCCATCCTCGCGATGAATTTTGCTGTGGTGATACCAAAATTGACCGCCGTCAGCCTTCTCCACCGCTGGACCGCCAACTCTGTGAAGCTTGCCGTCACGATGCCATTCCTGTTCGCCATTGGCCAGCATGATCGCTGGGCCATCATCGCGATGAAACTTGCCATCTCGGCACCATTCCTGACTCCCATCAGCCCGCACAATCGCCGGGCCATCCTCGCGATGAAGCTTGCCGTCACGATACCATTCCTGGTCGCCATTGGCCAGCATGATCGCCGGGCCATCCTCGCGATGAAGAACTCCGTTGCGATACCAAAACTTACTACCATCAACCCCCACAATCGCTGGTGCGTCCTCGCGATGAAGAATTTTATTTAATCGCCATTCTTTGGCTCCGTCTGGACGATTTATGCATTTAGACTTTGGCACCATCATCTCCATGGGTTTAAATAAAAAACAATCCTGGTTTTGGTAAGGGATGATGCGTGGCTCGCGGAGATTGCCGAAGACATAGAACCCGAATACGGCGTGATCCGGGGTTACGGTTGCGACATCACCGACGAGCCGCCTGGCCTTCACCGACTTCGGCGTCGAAAATCTTCGTGAGTTAATTGCAAACCACCGCGAATAGTCTGTGATGGACTCGGCTCGGTTCTCACCGGATGGGGGGTAATTTGGCGGTCATGTTCCCAATACTCCTCGGACCCGTTATCCCACACCACCGCCGGACCACCCTCGCGATGACGCTGGCCATTATGATACCAAAATTGACTGCCATCCACCCAAATAATTGCCGGGCCATCCTCACGATGGAGGAGGTCATTACGATACCAAAGCTGGTCGCCATTCGCTCGAATAATCGCCGGACCGTCCTCACGATGAATTTTGCCGTGGTGATACCAAATTTGTCTGCCATCAGCCTTCTCCACCGCTGGGCCGCCAACTCTGTGAAGTTTGCCGTTGTAGCGCCATTCCTGATTGCCATTGGCCAGCACGACCTGAGTTCCATCAGGAAGCGTCACGCATTTAGGCTCGGACATTCTCCGCCTCCATTGATTTGGCGATAAGGGGTGTATATCAGATAAATCAACAAATATCAAGCTAAATATATAAGATCAGCACCTCTACTTGATTCAAGTCCGGCGCGGAGAAGACGGGGTGTGGTCGTTATTAATTATCCTGCGGTCATGTTCCCAATATTCTTCTGAGCCATCCTCCCGCACAATCGCCGGGCCATCCTCGCGATGAATCTCGCCATTAAAATACCATGTTTGACTACCACTCGCCCCAATCACCGCCGGGCCATCCTCGCGATGAAGAACTCCGTCGCGGTACCAAAGCTGATCGCCATTTGCTCGAATAATCGCCGGGCCATTTTCGCGATGAATTTTGCCGTGGTGATACCAAATTTTTCTGCCGTCAATCTTTTCCACCGCTGGACCGCCAACTCTGTGAATTTGTCCGTTGTGGCGCCATTCCTGGTCTCCATTGGCCAGCATGATCGCGGGGCCATCCTCACGATGAAGAACTCCGTTGCGGAGCCATGCCTGATCGCCATCAGCCCACATAAACGCGGGACCATCCTCGCGATGAAGCTTTCCGTTGCAATACCAAAGCTGATCACCATTTGCTCGAATAATCGCCGGACCGTCCTCGCGATGAAGGATTTTGTTTAATCGCCATTCCTTGTTTCCATTTTTACGTTTTATGCATTTTGATTCTGGCACCATCATCTCCATAGGTTAAAATGAAAAACAATATGCGTGTTTCTCATCAGAGAAATCAACAAATATCAAACTAAATATACAAGATCAGCACCTCTACTTGATTCAAGTCCGGCGCGGAGAAGACGGGGTGTGGTCGTTATTAATTATCCTGCGGCCATGTTCCCAATATTCCTCTGACCCATCCGCCCGCACAATCGCCGGGCCATCCTCACGATGAAGCTCGCCATTAAAATACCATGTTTGACTACCACTCGCCCCAATCACCGCCGGGCCATCCTCGCGATGTGGTTGGCCGTTGCAAAACCACTCTTGGCGCCCATTCTTCATGACAATCGCCGGGCCATCCTCGCGATGAAGTTTGCCGTTGCGATACCAAGTCTGACTACCATTTGCCCATATAATGGCCGGACCATCCTCGCGATGAAGATTCCCGTTAAAATACCAAATTTGCCTTCCATCAAACCCAATCACCGCCGGACCGTCGTCGCGATGAGGCTTGCCGTCACTCCGCCACTCCGTTGCGCCATTTGGCCATATTGTCGCCGGACCATCCTCGCGATGAAGTTTGCCATTTATAAACCACTCTTGAGTTCCTGCCGCCGTAACAATCGCCGGGCCATCCTCACGATGAAGTTTGCCGTCACGATACCAAAATTTACTACCGTCAGCCTTCTCCACCGCCGGGCCATCCTCGCGATGAAGCTTGCCATCTCGGCACCATTCCTGACTCCCATCAGCCCGCACAATCGCCGGACCGTCCTCGCGATGAAGCTTTCCGTTCACTCGCCATTCCTGAGTTCCGTTAGGAAGCATCACGCATTGCGGCGCTGACATTGTTGCCCCCACCTATTTATTTATCCATCACTGTTTCATAGAAAATAAATCAACAAATATCAAATTAAACTTTGATTTTTTAATCGTTCAATAAAAAAATGGGCAAGGAATTTAGTTGGTTCCTTGCCCATTTTAGAGTTTGGCAAAATAGTTTACATGTGTGGCGAATTCATCTCCGGGCCATCATGGTCGGGCTTGGGACTGTTCATGCCGCCAACCTTTCCTGCCTTGACCTTTTTTTCTACAAACTCAAATTGTTCAGGAGACATCTTTTCACCCTTGATATAAAATTCCACGGCACTTGGTGGCAAATCGCCATAGGTGTTTTTCCCAGACTCCCATTTAATTACCGCCGGGCCATCAAGACGGTGAAGGACGCCCTCGTTGTAATAACATTCAACATCGCCACCCATTAGGGATTTCCCGATATATGCCGGGCCATTTTCGCGATGGGCTACTCCGTTTTTAACATAAATCTTAGTGCCATCTTCGAATTCAACGGCTGGACGGTCGTTGCCACGGCCAATCACGACTTCTCCATTCGGGCCGCGTCTAAAATAGACCTTGGCTCCGTTAGTGAATTCCACGCTAACTTCTCCATTTTCAGGGACGTCAGTAGGAGCATGCTCTTGGTATTGTTCCAACTCTCGCTTAATGCCAGCAGGGCCACTTGGATAAATATGATAAGGCATTCCGTCGCGATTTGTTCCGTCCTTGTTTATCGGTACGATTCCTCTAATTTTCTTCTCGTAGCTCTTTTTATACATCTCAACGCTTTTTTTGTATTCGGCTTGATCTTTTTCAGACATGTCAATCTCCATTGGGTTCATCCTAAACTCACAATAAAACCATGACAGCAAATCATGCAAATGTAAAGGTTAACACCACAAGGGTGTCTGGCTAGCGCCTGCTGACATGAATATTTTTTGTGAATTTTATTGAAAATACCAATATTAACAATATGTTGCCACCATGTGCAAATTATTGTCAAAATCCAGCCGCTCGCGCGCTAAAATAAATCTAATCCAGGCAATCCCGCTCCAGCCGTGCCAGAGATGTCATGTGCTACCAAGAAAAATGGTTTTTTATAGTTAGTTATAATTTGTCAAATTATTTTTGATAATTCGATTTGTTCGATTTCGATTGTTCTGGTTTAAAAAAGTCCTCAATTAGAATTTTTCTTAGTTCCCCCTCTATTTCAACCTCAACCTCATCCTCTTTGCTCGCCCCCAAAATGGCGGCCCCAATTGGATGTTTGTGATTTATTTCCCCCTTTCTCGTATTGTCGTTATTTGTTAATTTGATGCGTTGACTTTTGTTCTCGTCGTTGAATCTAATGACCACGAAATCACCAATTTCCACTATGCTGTCTTTGGTGGGGCCACTCTTTGCTGTTCCGCTATCCTCGTCAGTAATCTCATCCATGCCGTATTTATGATAATCTTCTGATCGAATAACCAGGTGCTCGGTATGTTTTGTCTGTTTTATGTTGTCGTTTCCCAATCTCTCAATGCCGAGTTCGTTCAGCTTATCAATCAAACTATTAAGGCAGTCTTTGCGGTCTGATGCCCAATGGCTGGCAAAACACCGCCAAAACACCCAGCCAAGGCGCTCCAGTGATCGCTGTCTCACCAAATCGTCATGCCACTGGTCTGGCCCATGATACCTATCGCCATCCAATTCTATTGCCAGACGGCGATCTCCCTCCCCCTCGACAACGAAATCAATCCGATATGTGCCAATTTTCACCTGTGGTTTTATCCTGTAGCCGAGCTTGATAAGCTCCTCGCCAACATCCTGCTCAAACCACGATTCGGTTTCCTCAAAAATGTTCTGGTTGGATTTTTTCGTCGTATATGCTGTCGGGTTCTGAAAATGTTCAATCAGCATCGATTTAAGGTCGTCATTTTTCAGTTGCGATTGCGCCACCGAGCGAACAAGGTAAACACAATCCCTGGCTCGCGACATGGCGACATTGTATCTTTGTTCCATTAACTTTGCTGTTTGCGCCCTTACCCCATTGGGACTCGCCACCATCGAAAGAAAGATAATGTCCCGTTCCTGGCCTTGATACGTGCTGGCGTTGCCGCACATTATGCGATGGCGCGCGATGGCGGCGGTGCCGATTTCGTCCATCAACATCCCATAAATATCTCTGGCTTGCTTGTCTCCAATAAGAGATATCACGCCTATCGGGCGGTTCTTGTATTTCTCGTCACTCGTTAACCTTTTGATCTCGCTTACTATGTATTTTGCCTCCGCTTTGTTTTTGTCGTTTTTCTTTAGTCCTTCCGGAAGGTAAACATCACGCAATGGTGGCGTTATCACCGTGTCTTTTGTGGCCATCCTCATGGGGATAAGGTCTTTTGCATAGAACCTATTGGAAAACCCGATAATTTCTGGAACACATCGGAAGTGTTCCCTTAGCATGATCACTGACTCCGGAAAAATAATAGACGCAAAATCATAAAGCGATGTCGTCGGTTCCAGAAAGTTTTCCGCCGCCGTTCCTTTGAGATATGTTTCTCTTAGCTGGACAACAACTCGTTCCTCCATTCCCACCGCGCTCGGGGAGACCTGTTTGTCGTCTCCAACCACCAGTAATTTTTTCCCTCGCAACAGAATTGGAAGTGACGTAATGTTCGACTGACTCGCCTCATCGATTATCACCAGATCAAACAATCCAAGTTCACTAGGCAATTGTTCCGCGACGCGCCATTCCGGAAGAATCCAGCATGGCACGGCTCCGGCCGCAGCAATGGTGGATTCTCGAATCGCCCGGCGTCTCCGTTCCGCCGATTTCCCCGTTCCCGCGCCCAAAAGACGAACATGCATGGCAAACTGCTGTAACGCCGACGAAATCGTCCCGGTTATATTCTGTTTTAGTCCAATAAAAGTGCGGATTCTGACGAGTTCCCCCATTACATTTTCTTTGTGATTTTCCAGGCGCCGATGCCTTTCTTTCAGCATCTCGACATGTTCTCGTGTGGAGAGAACTTTTACATAACCTTTTCCACGAGCCCATTCCCACGCTTGTCGCCATTGCCGGGATGTCAATGGATCATTCTCAATCGATGGTTGACTCAAAAGTGAGGCCGCCCAGTTTATCCCTCCAGAGTCCTTTATTCTCTCAACAAGAAGTTCAAGGCGTTCACGAAATTGGCGTAATTTGTTCAGGCGATTCGCCTCGGCTAAAATATATTCCCAGGTGTTGTCCATTTCCTCCGATGAGACATTGTCCGCCCCCATCATGTCAGCGCAATTGGCAATGTCCGCATAAAATGGCAATGGTTTTTCCTTTGATAGTTCTGACATATTGTTTTTTATGGCTTTAGCTTCTCTATATACCCCCTCGTTCAGCGCGAAAACGATCAGTTCATTTATGTCGTCACCATTGATTTCAAGAATCACTTTCTTGGCCGATATCCCATACGGGAAAAGTTTCTGCGCTTCAGCAATGCATTGTCTTGTTTCTTTGTGTATATCCCCCATTATTTTTATGCGTTCTCCAACATTTGTAACGAATTCCGATATGTTCATATTGCTGGTGAATTGTTCCGGCAGCCCTAAAATCTTGGCGCAGTCCCGCCATCTCGTGAAAAATTTATCGACATCCTTTGTCCATTTCCTGAACTCCCTAACTAGTCCCCACGACTTACTCGTTCCTGGTTTTTCACCGTCAATGGTTATCGTCTCTATGGCCAGTTTCGTGGCCGAAACACTGGCCCCGAAAGCAAATGCGCCAAAGGGCTTTTTGCCGTCAGCAAGAAGATTGATCGCCTTGTCCAAAAGCGCCTCGTTCTCTCCTCTGACTGGTGGTATTTTTATATATTTTATGGCTCTTTTTTTTGTTTTTATGGCTAATTCGTACCATTCCTCAAGCAGATGTCTCAGCAATCCTCGTTTTTCATTATCAAGTCCCTGAATGCCAACCAGGGCTTCATGGGCCTTCCATATCCAATGGAATTCTCCTTTTAAGCTCGACTTCCATTTCGTTGCCGACTTAATCCATTTATATAAATGAATCGCGTCGTTTCTATTTTCTTTTGTTAGATGTATCCGTGGAAGCAAGCCTGAATTCACCCTTTTTAATATGTTTTGCTCTTTTTTCAGCGCGGCATGGATCTCCATTATTTTTGATTTTATTGGCAAATTCTTCGCTTCTGGCAGATTTTCCAGCGAATAAGAAATATCTTCTCCTAGTTTGTCTCTGATTTTTTGTATTTCCTCAATAGTGGCGTCGTCGAATTTTGGTTCATATGCGTCATCAATATCGATATTGTCCGTAAACCATTTATATTGGTCGGCGTTTTCTTTTGTTCGTTTTACCACCTCAACCGGCATCATGTGTTTGCCGTCAAAGGCAACCTCGCTAAAATTTTTGTGATTTATTTTTTCAAGCTCGCCAAGAATTATGTCCATGCTATCTTGCGTCGCGGCTAAATCCCTTTCCAGTTCAATCCGCTGTCTGTTAAATTTATCAACATCAATTTCTTTTATTTCAGACGAAAGCATGCCAATCGCTTGTTCTAGGTGTTTCGCCCCTTCCCTGTCGCTATGGACAACGGCAATGGTGAGATCGCGTATGCTTTCCGGTAATTTGCTTTGTATCGCCGACAGCGCCTCGGACGAATAGGTCGATACCAAAACTCTTTTGCCCGTAGCCATGTAGTGTGAAATTATATTGGCAATCGTGTGTGTTTTACCTGTGCCGGGAGGGCCTTGCACAACGACCCCATATGTGTCCGGTCTGGACAATCTTTTTACAATTGAAATTTGCTCTTCGTTATATGGCAATGGAAAGAAAAATGTCTCGTTTTCCTCTTTCCTGCCATCAAAAGGCGACGCTCCGCCTTGTTCCCCATGATTGATCAGACTGTTGCTTGTCAGATCAATTTTTGCTTTTTTTTCGCCTGCTTCTTCCGGTGGCCTAACCAGGTTTCTGGCTGAATTCGGAAAATCCTTATCCGATATCGTTTCGATTGCGCTCTTTAACTGATGAATATCATCGCATCGAAAATTTATCGATCTTTCCCTGACATAAATCACCCATGTGTCGGAAATTCTGAGTTTCTCATCAATGGGTGGCAAATTTCTATTGTCGCCATCGGTTTCGTCGGGAATATACACCGCGTCAGAGGTCAGTCGTGATTGGCATGCCCGCAGAACTTGCTCAAAAGAGGCTTTGTTGTGAGGTGAAAATATTACATCTGGATCATTCCATGTCCTTAAAAGGATTTCTCCAGCTTCTTTTGCTATCTTGTTAGTCCCCCTTGCCTCGTATTCGTCGAAGGCTCTGAGCGCAAGGGTCGGGGTCTGATCCCTTGGGATTATGTCGATGGTCCCGCTTTCCTGGTCGAATTCGATTTCGACGAGCGCCTCTATAAGGGGAATATTTATCTTTCCGGATGGATGTTCCCATCTGGCCATGCCGATACCCATAACCACCTCGATGTCGGTATCGCTCCTCATCGTCGAGGTTTGTTGATAAAAATCAAACAATTTCCTGTAAAGCGAAATGCTGGCGCGTCTGTTTTTTTCTTTTTCCGCCCATTTCCCCCAAGTTTTTTCTAGCCAATTTTCAAAATTATCGACAAATTCCGGTATATTTTTTTTGTAAATTATTATATCATATACTTCTTGTTCTTCTTTCTTATTGAATACAATATTTTCTTGTTTGTTTGACCATTCATTATAATCGCCATCATCTTCTGTTTCGTCGTCTGATTCTATGCTTTCTTCCCGTTTCTTGTTTATCGCATTTTTCTGTCGCATGATGTCGTCATTGGTCACAATGCCGGCCTCAACCAATTCAGACGCTTCCTCGGCTGTGGCTGTTATCATAAGGTTATCTAGTAATTTTGGTTTTTCGATTTGCTCTGTGAAGCTTTTGCTTTTTTTCTTTGTTTCCAACCAGGGGAGATATTCGTCGTTTGGCTTGGGCGCATCAGTCTCGGTTACCCGCGCGAGGCGAAGCCACCAATCATTGGTGTCTCCCTTGGGCAAAAAAATTCCATCGATATTCGTTATATTTTCCTCGTAAAATACATCAATGGCATCCTTGTCGAGATTGGCTATAGCATGGTCGTTTGATTTTAAAATCTCTTCCGCATAGCCTAAAAGGCTTTTTAAGTTTTCGCGCGCCAAATCCATTTTTCACCAAATTTCAATTTAAAATTTTCAAAGCCACTGTGAAATTATAACGACAAATATTAAGAAAAAAAACAAAATTTTCTATTATTCGTTATCGTATCTATGCTCGCGCGATTTTTGCTGGGTCTTGCCTGGATGATGTCCTGGGTTTGCGCGCCTCTTTCGGTCACATTCTGACTTCCCCCCCCGTGGCTAAAGCCGTGGGTAGGTTCAGGCTATAAAAACTTGATATCCGGATTTTGGTGTGGGCGAGCAATGCCACGATGCAATAACTTAGCCCTATTTCTTGCGTGGCACCCCTATCCTGTTTTATTTCTTTTTTTCCTGGGTTTGTTGTAATAATATAAATTATATGGAGGTTATGCTATGCCTGATTTTATTAATGAAGATGATTCCGTCGCTCCGGTTTTGAGCGTGGCAAAGGACGGCACTCAGACATGGGTTCGTGATGGCGTGTTTCACCGCGAGGGCGGTCCCGCGATAATTCGCCCCAATGGCGATGAGGAATGGTGGGTAAATGGTAAACGTCATCGCGAGGATGGCCCCGCCGTGACAAGGCTTCCGCGAGATGGGGATCCCGGCGTGGAACTCTGGTTTTTCAATGATGTCATCCATCGTGTCGGTGGTCCCGCCGTGATTTATTCCGATGGATATCGCGAATGGATTCAGAATGGGGACATCCATCGCGAGGATGGCCCCGCGATCGAGGGTGCCCATGATGGTTATGAGGCGTGGTTTTCTCATGGGAAACTTCACCGAGATGGTGCTCCCGCTGTTTTTTATAAGGGAAACTATGAGTGGTGGCAAAACGGTCAAAAATTGCCACAAGTTTATTTGGCCGATGCTCAGCCTTCTGGCGTTAGACTTTAGCGCGCCAGATTGGTTGATGCTATTGGTTGGTTGATATTTTAATTGACAAATTTATTGTTTTATTATATAAGGGCGCTCTTGCTCGGGATGGTCATTCATTGTTTGTCTTGGTGATGCCGTCCTAATCAGAAGATGGAGAATACAATTGTCCTATCAGATTTCTTGCTATTCTGATCGTGCCATGCAGCATCGGGAGTCGGCACAGGACACTATAGGCGAGGCGCTGGATAAGTATCCTGCCCCAACTGGACGCGAAGTCGCCTTCGCCCGTCATAGCGAGAGTCGAGACTTGGACGCCTACGGCTGTCAAACTACCCCGCCCTGAAGGGGCGGAGCTTGTGAGATGTAAGCAAGCTGGGTTGACCAGGGGGCACAAGGAGTGACGAGAGTGAAGGATTAATGTGCAGACGTTTGTAACAGGTTGGCAAGACGCACCGGCGAATGCTTCCTCAGTTCGCCGCTCTGCAAGACCGGGATCATGATGGCGAAAGGTAAAGCGCTGAAGGTTCCGGTCGCATGTGTGAAAACATGGAGCCGGTTACAGACAGCCCCGAGGGGAGATGGGCCGAGAGATCCGCGTTACCGGAGTCCGTAAGGACTTGAGGCTTTAAGGATGAATGGAATGGTCAATGGCTGTATTCGTGCTTGACAGGAGAAAGAAGCCGCTGATGCCGTGCTCGGAGAAACGGGCACGGATAATGTTGGGGCGGGGCCGTGCCCGCATCCACCGGATGGTGCCTTTCACCATCCGGCTGGTGGATAGATTACGGGAAAACTCCGTTCTACAACCGCTGCGCCTGAAGCTGGATCCCGGCAGCAAAACCACGGGACTGGCTCTGGTGCGGGAGAAAGAAACCGAGGAAGCGTCCACGGGAGAAATCATCCGCACACTCACGGTATTGACGCTTCTGGAATTGAATCATCGGGGTCATGCCATCCGCGATGCCTTGACCGGCCGGAGGGCGTTCCGCCGGCGCCGGCGTGGGAATCTGCGCTACCGTCCCGCCCGGTTTGATAACCGGACGAAGCCGAAAGCCTGGCTTTCCCCCTCCTTGCGACATCGGGTGGATACGGTGATGGCCTGGGTGACGCGGCTAAGTCACCTGGCACCGATCACATCGCTATCGCAGGAACTGGCTCGGTTTGACACACAGGCGATGCAAAACCCGGAAATATCAGGTGTCGAATACCAACAGGGAACGCTGGCGGGATACGAGGCACGGGAATATCTGCTGGAGAAGTGGGGACGGGAATGCGCCTATTGCGATGCTAAGAACGTCCCGCTGGAGATTGATCACATTCATCCCAGAAGCCTTGGCGGCGGCGACCGGGTGAGCAACCTCACCATTGCCTGCCATGAGTGTAATCAGCGCAAGGGGAATAAACCCATTGCGCTATTTCTGGCGGGTAATCCGGAAAGGCTGCGTAAAATACTGGCCCAGAGCAAGGCCCCGCTGAAAGACGCGGCGGCGGTGAACAGCACACGCTGGGCTCTGTATCAAAGATTGAAAGAAACGAGCTTACCTGTCGAACTCGCCAGCGGCGGCAGGACGAAATGGAATCGGAGACGGCTGGGCATCCCCAAGGAGCACTGCCTCGATGCCGTGTGTGTGGGTCATGTTGATGAAGTCGAGAACTGGCATCAGCCCGTTCTCGCCATCAAGGCGACGGGACGTGGCAGCTATCAGAGAACGCGGCTGACGAAGCATGGTTTTCCGCTTGGATATATGACCAGAAGCAAGGGCGTCTTCGGGTTCCAGACCGGGGATATGGTGAAAGCCATCGTCACCACGGGAAAGAAAGCCGGCGCTTATCTGGGACGTGTGGCGATACGCGCCAGCGGCAGTTTCAACATCCAGACCGCGACGGGTCTGATACAAGGCATATCTCACCGCTTCTGCTCTATGATTCAGCGGGCGGATGGGTATGGATATTCAACAACCAAGATAGCATTAAAGAAAGGAGAAGCGGGAACAGGGGCGGCTCACGCCGCCGCGCTATCCCTCCCCGGCATGAATGCCGTGGTTTCCCGCGCAATCGGATGACGGCGCATGGCACGGCCATCCCCCGAGTGAGGTGGCTGCCGCGGAGCGCCAGGCGGCAGCGGAAATCGAAGCGAACGAATGCGCTCAGCGCCCCCATGTGATCGGGCGTCTCTCTCATGACCGCGAGACCTTGGTGGTGGTCATTCCTGGTCGGTCTCGGCGCGCATATCTGTGGATGAGCGAATTGCGTCAAGCGGCGCGGCAATCCGACGCCGAAGGGCGCACGATGTATGGTTGTTTGCTGGCAGAGGTCGAGGAAAAATTGGCGAATGATTGGCGGTAGAGCCGCGATCACAGCCGCGCTGGGGGTGGAGCGTGTCCCACACGAGTGGCAAACCCCCGCCACTGTGCTTCTTTAGGAGGAGAACATGGTTCTGGTGAACCTTTCGATTGAGGAACTGCAAACACTCAACGCCGCAGCCAAGACACTGGGAGACGGGATATGATCGTCACCTTAGAGCGTCTTCAAAAAGGAGGCGCTTCTATTTCGGACTGCGTGAAATTCCACCGTTTTTTCGGCTCCCAGGTTGACTTAACCACCGCCTTGGCCGTCCAGCACGCTTGGGATTTTGAGTGGGGCTACTGGGGGCGAATCCTACTGCCCGAGGCGGCGCGCCGCGCGTTTGAGGCGGAAATGACCCGGCATCGGACTGTCCGGGAAACAGGTCTCGCTACCCGTCTGGGGGAGGACGACCCCACGCATGAGGTCCGAACCGCAGTCGAGAACCTTTACTGGGAGAATGCCGCGCGGGCTTTTGTGACAGCCTGGGAGGGTGCCGAAGCGCTGGCCGAAGCCGAGCGCGTGGAGGATGCTGCCTTTTACCGCTCCATCACGTGACGCGGGATCCACGACATTACCACCGCACCCCGTCCGGTGGACACTGTGATGACTGAGACCCTCCGCTGTAGCGCACCCACCCCCACCCCTCGGGCGTGGATCTTAAAAATCATCTTCTTCATGGGAGAGTAACATGACCCGCTTGGTTCCCCTTAATCGGATTCCCTATGCCGCTCGCCGAGCCGAGGCTGACGAGCGCGCGAAATGGCCGACGCGAGCGATGGCGCTGGACGCGGCATTTTACAAGATCGTGGATGCGGACGGTTGTTATAGTGGCCCCTTCCCGGGCCTTTGGGGGTGGGTGCTCACTCGCGAAGCCGCCGAAGCTATCAGTCAAGTGCGGACCGAGATGCCGGACGGATCGACGCATTGTCGGGCATCCTACCGGCTCGTATTCGCTACGACGGAAGCGTTGGGGGACTATATGGAGGCGATCGCGCGGGGGTCATCCCCAGCCGATGCGCTGGCCGCGTATGAGGCTCATGTGGCTAATAGGGACGTGACGGCCTGATATCAATCTGACCCCTACAACCCCAACCCTCGCGCCGGGGTTCTGGCCGCGAAGCGGTGGGAGAAAGCTGCTTCGCTCCTAAATTAGATATTGATTTGATAGGAATATTGTCTATAATGTGTTCGCGTGGATTGAACGTGAGATCACCGTTGACCCGGACGCAAATTTCGTTTTCATCACAAATGATCTCGAAACCCGCGCCGAAGTTTTGCAATGGTATATCGATCACAACGCCGGCGGCATCGCTCATACCGACGAGGAAATCAATAAGGTAAAAATCCTTCTTGAAAACGAAAAAAAATAAAGATTGCTTGCCTGTTCGCTGATTCATTCGCTTGGTTTTGTGCTACTCTTGGAATCTGTGCGTTGGAAACATATGGAGAGCCTCATGTTTGTCGTTGTGGACTCTGGAATAAAGGTGTGGAAGAATAGCGCCAATAAGCCTCATCGCGAGGATGGCCCGGCGATTGAGTATCCTGATGGTGGCAAAGAGTGGTGGGTTGATGGAAAGCTTCACCGTGTCGGTGGCCCGGCGATTGAGTGGGATGATGGACTTGAGCGGTGGTATTTTAATGGGAATTATATACTTGACACCCTGGCGAGAAGGGAGTAATCTACGCCTATCGTGACTCGATGCGGATAAGCGAGATGACCAAGAAAGTAACCATCAGCGCCTACGAATTCCTCAAAAAGTTCCCTGATGAACGCGCTGCTCGCTTGCATATCGAGGAACGTCGCTGGCACGGAAAGCCCATTTGCCCGCATT
>JAEHJW020001504.1_pt1 | contig 14083 bp, 16 predicted proteins | sample 9271431 | NCBI WGS metagenome assembly JAEHJW02
GGTCAATCCTCGCGCCGGGCGGCGCCGGTTTCCTGGGCGCGGCGCGCCTCGTATTCCACCTGGGTCTGGCAGGCCACACAGCGCGCGCGCTGCAGGCGCAAGCGCTCCCGTGGCATGTCGGCGCCGCACTCCACGCAGTGCAGACCATCGAAACGCGCATCGCGTTCCGGCGCGAACAGACCACGGGCACGGCGCTGGACTTCGGCCTGCTGGCGCAGCATGTTCATCTGCCCCTGATCGACCTCATCATACACCTCGTTCATGTCGCGAAAATCCTCGTGTTCCTGTTCCAGCGCAGGTGCCGGCGGAGGGTTCTGGTTCGACCGTGCTGTTTTCCGGTCTGATGCCGCGACATCCTGATGGCTGATGGTTTGGCGCGGGCGCGCCATGGCGGCTGTGCGCTTTCTTGTGGTCATGTCCTGGCTGTCCATGGTGGCTGCGAAGCCCTACTTGTATGCCGGTGTTTGGAATCGTCAACTGCGGCGGGTGAGGCTGAGCGGGCTTGCATTTTCCGTGTGCCGGTATAGAAAGAATGGGCGCTTTGCACCCTCCCGAACCGGACCTCCATGCGTCTCCCCCCCTCCCAACGCCTCCCCCTTGCCGTCCGCCGAGCGCTGGTCGGGCGGGTCGCCTCCGACTGGCGCGGTGGCGACCCCGGATTCACCCTGATGGGCACCCTGCTGGGTCTGGCGATCAGCGCGGTGGTGGCGGCAGTCGCCATCACCTTTTACGAGAGTGCACGGAGCCGACAGCAAGCCTACAGCGAACAGAACAACCTGCAGCACCTGATCACGCAGATCGGACGCGGCTACGGCGCGGCGGGATCCTTTGCCGGCATATCGCCCAGCGCGGCGATCGCGGCGCACCTCGTTCCGCCCAGCATGATTTCCGGTACTTCCATCCTCAACGCCTGGGGTGGGGTGGTGGGGCTGTCCTCTGTCACCGTCAACGGTGTTCCCAACTCCGGATTGCAGGTTACCGATCCCGGCGTACCACAAGACGCCTGCGTGGGCCTGATCGAGAATATCTCGGCCAGCCAGTGGTCGGTCACCGTGAATGGTCAGGGTGTCCCCCTGACCCACGGCGCGCCGGCGGTCGACAGTGGGGTATCTCCGGCGCTGGCCCTGCAGGCGTGCAATCAGGACCTCAACACGCTGGTTCTGGTTCATACCGTTGGCGCACTGGGTGGCGTGATGGCGGTGGCACCCGGTCCGGCGCCGGCGCGCAGCCAGACCATCTACCCGACCTTCACGCCGCCGGTGTTGACTGCCGGCGGGCCGGTGTCTTCTGCGCCAGACACGGTTGGCGGTGGTGGTACGCCGCCGCCTTTTGCACCCGGGGCCGGCGCGCCGGGCACCCAATACGCCTTTCCCGGCCCCAACAACCCGGCCCCGTGCACGCTGCCCACGCCCAGCGTCGAAACCCAGAACCTGGCCTGCCCGACCGGCGAGAACGGCCTCACGACCCAACAGCGCTTTGCTTCGTGCCCCAGCCCGACGGGCGGATACACCTGGTCGCCCTGGACGACCACCTATCAATCCTGCGCACCGGCCTGCGTGGCGCCCCCCGCGCGCAGCAGTACCCGGACGGCCACCTGCCCGTCCGGGTCCGCGACGTCCAGCGGCAGCAGCACCTTCACTCAATACGAGACCACCAGCTATCTGTGTCATAGCCCCTCCGGTCCCCTGATCCCCGACACCTCCCCCTGGTCGCCGGCAGCCAGTAGCGTGTGCATCACCTCCTGCGTGGCGCCGGCCAGCAAGACGGTCACCCGCAGCTACAGCTGCCCGTCCGGCCAGGTCACCTCGACCGGGGCCACCTCGTTCACGCAGAGCACGACCAAGAGCTATTCCTGCCCCAGCCCGACCGGTACGCCCACCGCCAGCTACGGCACCTGGACGCCCAGCGCGGCCACGGCCTGCGCGCCGGCGTGCGTTGCCCCGGCCAGCAAGACGGTCACCCGCAGCTACAGCTGCCCGTCCGGCCAGGTCACCTCGACCGGGGCCACCTCGTTCACGCAGAGCACGACCAAGAGCTATTCCTGCCCCAGCCCGACCGGTACGCCCACCGCCAGCTACGGCACCTGGACGCCCAGCGCGGCCACGGCCTGCGCGCCGGCGTGCGTTGCCCCGGCCAGCAAGACGGTCACCCGCAGCTACAGCTGCCCGTCCGGCCAGGTCACCTCGACCGGGGCCACCTCGTTCACGCAGAGCACGACCAAGAGCTATTCCTGCCCCAGCCCGACCGGTACGCCCACCGCCAGCTACGGCACCTGGACGCCCAGCGCGGCCACGGCCTGCGCGCCGGCGTGCGTTGCGCCGGCCAGCAAGACGGTGTATCGCAGCTACAACTGCCCATCCGGCGAGGTCACTCCAAGTGGCTTCGGTTCGTTTACGCAGAGCACGACCAAGAGCTATTCCTGCCCCAGCCCGACCGGTACGCCCACCGCCAGCTACGGCACCTGGACGCCCAGCGCGGCCACGGCCTGCGCGCCGGCGTGCGTTGCGCCGGCCAGCAAGACGGTGTATCGCAGCTACAACTGCCCATCCGGCGAGGTCACTCCAAGTGGCTTCGGTTCGTTTACGCAGAGCACGACCAAGAGCTATTCCTGCCCCAGCCCGACCGGTACGCCCACCGCCAGCTACGGCACCTGGACGCCCAGCGCGGCCACGGCCTGCGCGCCGGCGTGCGTTGCGCCGGCCAGCAAGACGGTGTATCGCAGCTACAACTGCCCGTCCGGCCAGGTCACCTCGACCGGGGCCACCTCGTTCACGCAGAGCACGACCAAGAGCTATTCCTGCCCGAGCCCGACCGGTACGCCCACCGCCAGCTACGGCACCTGGACGCCCAGCGCGGCCAGTGTCTGTGCGCCAGCTGGCGCGTGCTCGAACACCAGTATGGCTGGCAAATTGTATTTGCGCACCGGCAGCGGCGCCACCATGGCCAGTGCGGCGGTCAGTGGCACCTATGGGTCTGTGACCGGCAAGTTGGGTCCTTATCCGGTCAGCTGCAGCGCGGCTGGGAACCTGACAGCCTCCAACAACGGGGCCAGTGCGGCGGTGACGGTTGGGTGCGCAACCAACAGTACGTGCACCTATAACAAAACGGTGGGTGGCAAGACGCTGCATTTCGTGCTGACGGAAACCCTGGTCAACAGTGCTGGCAAATACTTCAACAAGGCGACCCTCAGTCTGTCGTGCTATTGAGACTCCCTCGGCTCCGTGGGTTGGTATTGCGTTTTTGGGCAACCCCATGCAAGGTATCGGCTTCACGGGGTGGTGACGAGACGCATGCTGCTGGTCAATCTATGGGGGGCGCCGGGGGCCGGCAAAAGTACAACGGCCGCTGCGGTTTTTTCCATGCTCAAACAGCGTGGTTGCCGAGCGGAAATCGTGACGGAGTACGCCAAGGAGCTGGTGTGGTCCGGCCGCCGCGACGACCTGGTGGATCAGGCCAGCATCCTCGGCGAGCAGAATCGGCGGCAACTGCGTCTGGCGCGCAGCGGCTGCGTGGATGTCGCCATCACGGACAGTCCGCTGCCTCTGGTGGTCTTCTACAGGGACTGGGGGCATCGCCTGCCCAATCTCCCCGAATCCTTCGCACGATACGCCATGGACCAGTTCGCCGCCTACCGGAATCTCAACTATTTCCTGCGGCGTGGACCCTGGTCGTTCGATGGCGGCGGGCGCATTCATGGCGAGGACGAGGCCGAACGAATCGAAACAGCGCTGCTGGCTTTCATGGAATCCCACCGGTTGCCGTACACCCTTGCGTCTCCCGGGCAAACCACCCACGAGGCCCTGGTGCGTGACGTCCTGGCGCGGCTGGCGGAGCCGGGCGCCCCCTGAATCCCTTGCCAAGCGGCGACAATGGGGTTAGGATGGAGGTGCCTATCCACCCTTCTTTCTTCGAGGTTTTCGTGCGCACTATCGTACTGGACACCGAGACCACCGGTTTCACGCCAGGCGTCGATCGCATCGTGGAATGCGCCGCGGTGGTGTTGGACGCGCAACACCGGCCGACCGACGAGATCTTTCACAGTTATTTCAATCCTGGGCGCCCGGTGGGCGATTCCGAGCGCGTGCATGGTCTTTCCGATGGGTTCCTGCAACAGCATGGCGCGTCTTTCGGCGCGTCTGTCGACGCCTTCCTGACTTTCGTACGCGGCTCCAGACTGGTCATCCACAACGCCGATTTCGATCTCAAGATGCTGCAGGCCGAGCTGATCCAGTGTGGTCGCGCGCAATCCCTGCAAAGCCAGCTCGGTGGGGTGGTCGACACGCTGCGGATGCCGAGCCGCGTGATGCCCGATTACCGCGGCAAAAAATCCCTCGATGCGCTGGCCGACCATTTCGGCGTCGACCGCAGCGCGCGGGTGCGCGAAAATCGCCATGGCGCCCTGATGGACGCGCTGATCCTGGCCGACGTCTACGCGGCCCTCGAGAAACTGGCACCGGTGGCGGCGGATGACATCGATGCCGATACCCCCCGACGGTCCCTGATCCGGCTGCCTTCCGAGGCCGTGCGGCGTCTCCCGGTCTGGGGCGTGGCCGAGCCGGCACCTGGCGGCGGCGTGTCGCGGCGACCCTGACCGGGGTGCGATCGGCGTGATCCTTCTGATGGGCGGCGGGATCACCGGAGGCCCCTTGCGCGCGCGGTGCGATCCCCTACGGTGACGGGATGTCCAGCCTCACAGAGCATTCTCTCGAGGACCCCCCAGCGTCGGCCTCATGCTGGCGGTGGCCGCGCGGGCGCGATGCGGCCGATGACGCGCGCGATCTGGCGGCATTGTATCGCGACGGCACACCGGAGCCTGCGGCATTCGCGCGTTTCATTCGACGCTGTGGTGGTGCGGCCGGCGTTGGGCTGGCGGCCGGCGAATCCGACCAGGTGCGGGACTGTGGCGGCGTCCACGACGCGCGCCTCCTGCTGACGGCTCTGGCGCAACCGATGGCGCGGGTAGCGAACCCGGGCGCCGGTGGGTGGCCCGGTCTGACGGCACAGCAACGCCTGCGGTGTGGAACCAACTGGCTGATCCTCCTGCAATGTGGTTCGGAGGCGCGCGGCCTGAACCGTCATGTGGACCCGGCTTTCCGGCTGCTGATCACATTGTTGGCCTGGGATTTGGCCTGGTGGCACCGGCGCTGGCTGCGACGGTCGCGGGTCGCGCGCGGTCTGGTCGATCTGGGCTGGATTGCGCCGCAGCACATGACGCGTCTGGCGCAGCGCACCGTCGTGCACCTGGAGACGGCGGCGTGAGCGCCCCTCCGGCTCACCCGCTCCTCTCACCCCTGGTGGCACTGCTGGCCGAGCGGGCCTGGGCGATGGCATCGACGCGCCTCGACGCCGGCACGATCTGGCGGCACCTGGTGACGGGGACCGACGACCCGGACCGGCATCCGGCACAATGGGCGGTCGTGGGGCGCAGCGATGTCGTCCGCGCCATGGCTGACTGGCGCCAGCACCCCCTGATTCTACATGTCCATCCGACGCCGGACCGGGACGGTGCCTGGTGGCGCGGCTTGCGGCGGGCGGCTTTCATGGGCGGCGAGGCGCCCGAGGGTGTGGTCGTGTTTCCCTGGCGGGCCGACGGATGTGACTGGGCGGCGGTCTGGGCGGCGCGGCACGATGGCCAGGAGGTCTGGCTCGGCGTGCACCATCCCGACGTCGCGCCCGATGCGGACGCGGTACGACGGGCGGACAATCTCGGCGCGGCCTGGTGCCTGGCGTTCGATCCGGTGCGGCATGACGTTCGTTTGGCGGGCGACGGACTTATGCAAGCGGACGGCACGCAATGGATCCATCCCTGGTGCGATCTGTGGAGCGCGGCGGTTGCCAACCTTCTGAGTGGTTTCCGGCTGGCGGTGCCACGGTTGCCGTGGACGGACGATCCGGCGTGGGGCGAGATGCAGGCGTGCGTATGGCTTCGATGGTGCGCGCAAATGGGTGACGAGGCCGCGGCGCGCGCATGGTTGGCCGGATGGCTCGGCCCGCACCTGACCGATGGTGGGGCGGTTTCTAGCGCGCCTGGACCGACGTCGGCCGACTGAGATGGCTGGCATCGGCGGACGGTTGGCGGTGCCAGCACTCCTGCGTGGCGACCTTCAGTGCGATCGAGGCCAACCGTGGACACGTCTGAAGCAGGCGGGCGGCGTTCCCGTCCGTGGCGAGAACCGAGACGAGGACGGGGGCCAGGATGTCGTCCGGCAGGCCTGGCCAGTCCCGATCCACGCACGGGGTGCACGGGGTGGCGGCGCCGGCCAGTGTGGACAGCGCGGCGTCAAGCTCGGCGAGCGCCAACGTCGTTTCCAGGACCCGCGTCATCCAGGCGGTCCGGGCAGCCTCCGGAAGCGCCTCACACACCCGCCGGGCGGCCACCACGTCCAAAATGTGGCGATGAGCGGCCGCCGTGGCGCGGGCGCGGTGGCGGTCGGCATCGGGCAGGGGAAGCGGCCAGGCCGCGGGCGGCGACAAGGGTGCGTCATCGAGGACCACGCCCCCGAACAACCGTTCACCCAGGGCGTCAACCGCGGCTGGCGGCATGAATCCGAGCATCTCCGGGATGCGCTCCAGCATATCCAGCCAGGACAGGGTGCGTGCTTCTTTATCGGATCGCCGCCCGCGGTCATCCCGGTGCACACGATCAAACGACCAGACCGTCCTGAGGCGTTCCACCGGGTTCATGGTGGCCATCCTGGATACCTCCCGATCCCATATCGCCGGAGTTCGGGACCGCAGAAAAACGAGAATCGGCACCCGGTTCGGCGATGCACGCGAGATCTTCCGCAAGGTTTTCTTGACGATACCGCCCCAGTCCCGGATCGCCTCGGGCGGCGGCCAGTCCAGGAGTCCAGCCTCGGCGTCGATCGCGTGAATCTCCTCCGATGCCAAAAGAGCCGACCAGGCCAACTCGCGCGGGACGCTCCGGATCAGCCAGGCGGCCACGAAGGGGTCATCCGGCGCGCGGCGCAACAGGGCCGCGACAGCATTCTCCACGGCCCTCATGGCCCAGCCGTCACAGGCGGCGAGGGCCTCCGGATTCGCGTGGGGCGCCTGACCCAGCAGTGCGGCCACTCGATCCCTGTCGAAACGAGGGTCGCGCAGGCTCTTTTCCATCGCGGTGGCCCACGACTCGATTCGTTGCGTCTCCGAAGGCTGGGTGCCCGTTTTTTGGCACAGCATCCGGTACCAGGAGCTGCCGAAGGTCGTGTTGCCGATGGCGCGGACCAGCTGATGGCTTTCAACCCGGTCGGCACAGGCGCGCAAGATCTGCTGCAATGAGGACACCGGTGCATCCGGATTCTTCTGGGCCCAGGCCAACAGGTCGTGGATGAGGGCTGGCGGCGAGCGTCCCAGGTCCCACTGGTCCTCCAGATTGACGGTGCCGGCCCGCAGTGCTTCCTGCAGCATCCTCGGCAACAGCGATGTGTCGGGTTTTGTTGTGTCCCGCATGGCTTCCCGTCTTCCATCTGGCGATACCCCTTCATGCTATCGGTGGCGACATGGGCCGTCAAGCGCGGCGGGCATGGTTGACGGTCGCGGTCCTTTTTCGTAGGGTGGCAAGGTTTTCGACGAGCACGTACCATGGCATTCGAGAAAGAAGGGCGTGGATTCCTGGCCAGCAACGGGCGACGGTCCGGGGGTGGCGACCCTGCGTGGCGGTTGCGCATCCATGTGGGTGGGCGTGATCGCGACTGGGGTGGGTGGGACGACGGTGCCGACGGCGCCATCCTCCTGTACAGCGGCGCGCGCGGCGGCGCGGCGGAGGGTGCACTGCATCAGGTAGCCGAAGCCAGCAAGCGGAAACCCACCTGGCCCGACGTGCGCGGCGATCTGCGCATCGACGGCACGGCCTGGGAAGTGGCGGGCTGGAAGAAGGAGGGGCGCGAGGGTGTGTACGGCGTGCGACTGAGTCCTCCCCGGATCGCTACGGCAACAACAACGGCGGCGCCGGCAGCGGCTGCGGGTGGCGAAACGCCATCCCCCGCGATCGACGATCGGCTGCGGGTGGCCGACATTTTCCCCGATCCCTTCCCGGACGCGTGACCTCATGAGGGATTCCCTCGAACTCCAGGCGCTGGGGCACGGCCCCCTGTTCCTGTCCTGGCAGCAGCGTGGATCAGGGGCGTCCGATGTGCCATGGGTCGCATCCGGTCTGGCGGCCGTGGTGGCCGACGGACAGGCCGACGCAGCACGCATCCATCCCGACGCCTGGGAAAACCACGTCGCCCTTTTCGTCGGCGGGCTTCTGCACGGCCTGCTGGCGTCCTCGCGGCAACGGGAGGGCGCCGTGGGTCGGCTGAGTCTCGCCATGCCGGGTGGCGGCGAGGGGTTTTCCCTTCAGGCCTGCCGCACGGCCATTCCGCGGTTGCCGCCGGTCCCCATGCCCCGGGGTGGCGCGGCGGCGGCGACCGATGATGCTGCCGAAGGCACGGTGGCGATGCGCTCTCCCCTGGAGGTTCCCTATCAGGGGTCGCTCAACCCGAGCCGGTTTCCCCCCGAGGCGCACCACAGTCTGGCTCGACACCTTCTTGGCTTCTTTGGCGAGGGGTGGTCCGACGCTTCCGTACCGGCGGCCTTGCTGGGCGGCGGTTTCTTGTTGCTTTGGCAGGCCATGGCACGTCTGGGGGCTGTTTCAGCCGGGCATGTGTTCCGCGACATCCGCCCCGCCGGGCAACCTGCTGGTCGCGGCGACACCCTGCGGCTGACCTTGATGCGCACCGGGGCGGCAATCGACGATGCACGGGCACGGGCGCACGATGGCGGATACCTGCTGCTGCCTCACGGCTTCGCGGCGGCAACCGCGGCCTGACTTGGCGGCGCGCTGGCGCCGAGCGCGGCGGCCGTCGCTACCCTTTTCCGAACCTCTCTTGCAGGCCTGGCTGGGTCGACTTCCGGATTTGTCCCCGTGGTGGTGCGGCTGGCAATGGCGCGGTGGTGATCGTCACCAGCGTTCCCAGTCCGATGTCGGCGTACAGACGGCGGGCTGCAGCCGGCGGCATCTCCACGCATCCGGCCGATTGCGGGAACCCGTACGCGGCGCGCGCGAAAGCATGCAGGGCATCGCCCCCGTTGAAATACTCGACCCATTGCACGTCCGGATCGTCATAGGACTGCCAGCAGCGTCCACGCGCGGCAGACGGTGGCAGCGGCATGCCCAGGCCCACGCCACATCGGGCCGCCAGTGCGATGACGGCGGCAGGCGCCGGCGTACCGCTGTGGCGCCAAACATCGTAGGCGCGAACGGCGTCCGGCATCACCACGACAGGGAAGCGACCGCGCATGCGGGTGCGGCGCAGCCGGCTGTAGATCCAGTAGGTCCCCGGTACGGTGCTCCGGCCGACGCCCGTGTTGACGAGCGTGTTCCAGCGGATCCAGGCACCGTTGGGCGTACGCGTACTCACGCGCCACAGGGCGGCGCGTTCGGGTCGATGCGTCGATACCCAGACCCATGACCATGGCGTGGCGGGCCGCGGCGGCGCGGTCGTGATGAGCCGGCAGACGGACGCCGACAGGTGTGCGGGCGGCGGAAGTCCATCGTGATTCTGATCGAACCATCGCCAGGCGGCGCCATGGGCGGCGGGCGATCCCCATCCCGATGCCACACGCCGCCAGCGGGCGCGCAGTACCGGCGGCCAGGCGGACGTCGTCGGCCAGTCGCCGGCGCGGCGCAGGGCGGCGCGAACCAGGGGCCAGCGCGATATCGGGTTGATGCAGGCCGGTATCGTGACGGCCAGAGCGGCGGGTGCCGCGAACACGGTCAGGGTGAACACCCAGCGCAAGAGGGTCTGGCGGCGGGCAAAGGCGGGCGGCGCGCGGCCCGATGTCGGATCGTGGGTGGGCGTGAGCATGAGCGGCGATCAACGGCGACGGCGCGGCATTCCCTCGACCTGGCGCGGATCGGGCGGGCGCGTGGTCTCCGAGTCGGAGGCGGCCAGGCGGCGGGGCGGCGAGATCACGCGCAGGGGCATGGACAGGGTGCCGATCCGTTGCGTCCAGGTTCGCGCCAGGGGCAGCCGCACGTCCGGCTTTGATCCGATCTCCCGGCGGACGTCCTCGATGGCGGCGCGCAGATCGTCGACGGAGAGCGAGCATTGCAGGCGACGCTGGTTTTTCGAGTCCACTTTCGGGTTCAGGCGCGTGATGCAGAACGGCAGGCTGGCGCGGCGTTGGCGGGCCCAGGCGCGGGCCGCGGCGTGGGATCCCTGCATGAAAGCACGCAGTCCCTCGTGAAAGGCTTCGACTTCGTCGGCCTTGATGCCCGCGACGAGACGACGGTGCACTTCCGGGGTGATCAGGAACTGGTGGGCGAGAGCGAATATCTTTTCGCCACGATCCTGGCGCCAACCGCCCACGATGAGCCAGAAGGACTGTCCTTCCATGGCCCACCAGCGGCGCGCGTCCGAGAGCGGGATGACCATGCGATCTTCGGTCGTACGCTTGGCCGACTTGATGCTGGTCGGCAGACCGAGTTCGCGATCGAAGACCCCTTCCACATCGAACAGTGAGGTCGGACCACGGGCGTGGTTGCTGGCACCCGGAAACAAGGATGCCTTGACCAGGTCCTCGAAGGCGAGGCCGTGGGCCTGGCCGCCGCGCGTGGAGTCCTGATGGATCATGTCGAGTTCGGTCCGGTCGTGGGTGGCGAAAGGCTTTGCAGATAGGCGCGGGCCACTTCGGCGCGAGTCAGGCTGGGGTTGCCTGCCGTTCTGGATCGCCAGGGTGTCCAGTCGATGCCGTTGAGCCGGGCGACGATGGCCGAGGGCAGCGGTCCGGTGGCGCGCAAAAAATAGTGCGAGGCGGGCGCCTTCCGGGTTTCCGTGGTCCATACCGTGGCCTTGCCGGCGGCGGCGCCGACGCGCTGGATGCAGAAGTCCGCATCCCTTGCGGTGCGCACGAACGAGAAGTCCGAGACCGGCGGTGGGGCGGCGTCCGGGATAGGTCGCGGGTGATCACGACGCTCCCATATCTGGAACACCACCGGGACGCGGCGCGGACGGTCGTCATGGACGAAGCTATCGGGGGGGATGTCCAGACTGGCGGACAGGTGCCATCCCCGGTGCAGGCGGCGCTGCAGGGATTCCTTCTCGAAAGTTCTCGGCACGATGAAGGCGATGGCGTCGGCCCAGTCCGCACTGCGGTTGAAGAACTTCAGGGCCATACTGGCGTTGCGACCGAAGGGCGGATTGCCAATCACCATGTGATGGTGATTGCGGTGCATCCATCCGGATGGATCCCAGGTCAGATAGTCTCCGGTCAGCACACCGGCACAGCGCGGGTCGACATCCATTCCGCAGCGCGGTTCGGGCAGTCTCTCGAAAAACGCGCCGGTTCCGGCCGAGGGTTCCATCCAGGCCACCCGTGGCCACCCCTGCTTGCGCACCCAGTCCATGGCGAATGCCGTGCAGCGGTCCGCCACCTCCGGCCGTGTGTAGAACTGATCGAGGACGCGGGCGGAAGACTGTGGCGGTTTCATGGTGTCCCTTATTCTAGCGGGGTGATTGTGATTTGTCCATCCCCGGACGGCGAACATCAGCCCGGTGGGCTTGGCCAACCCGATCTTCCGTCACCTGATTTTTCCGGTTTCGACCCCATACCGCGAGCGTTGCAGGCGATGACCGCAATTGGGTGGCGAGCGTGAGCAGCCACCCGCAGGCTAGCGATGTGATCGCAACTTGCGGCGAATCTTCGTATATTTTTTGTGGTTCGTTATTCTTTGCGTTACTCGATGATATCTTTGGGTGCTCTTTGCGAGCATGGCATGCCGCGCTGGCACGGTCGCGGTGGCCAGGATCAGCATTGCCGCCCAGAATACCGTCATTCCGACCAGCGTCGCCATGGCCCGATTCGTGCTCATCATGACGCCGGCCAGCGTTGGCGCACGATGTAGGCGCGCGATTGTACGGTGGGCAGGTCCAGGTGGCATGCCGACGACGCCGCGCCGATGCGCAAGTGGCGCATTCCCGCCAGGATGGACATGGATACGCGGATGTCCGCCATACGGGCGTGCGGATGGACGGCGATGACCTCGAAGCGGGCACCCGTGGTCACCGTGGACCTGGTCTGGATGATCTTCCCCGATGGACTGCGCCGGCATCCGTTGACGTAGGGCGTGAGGGTGTCGAACCGGGCGATGGCTCCCTGGACGAGCGGCAGTGTCTTGACCATTCCCGCGGTGCCGACGCGAACTGCCCACACGCCGTCGGGCTGGCGAAAGGGTCGTCCGGCTTGAGGTTGATAGGGAGGTGGACGGTGGCAGGCGGCCAAGGCCAAGCAGCCTGCCAAAACCAGAACGGCGCGGATGCCAGCGTGACGTGATGAAAATCCCATGACGGTATCTCGTGAGGTGGGCGCGAAGGACGAGTCTTCCAGCATTCCGGTCGGCTCGTCAAGTGGCGAGGCCATGGATCCCCGCCCAGGGTGGGCCGAAGAGCCTGGTGCCGTCCCGTCGGTCTGGATGGCGCATCCTCCGACTTGACCCGATCCCGGGATACGGCCTTCCCCATCGGGAAGACCCGGCGGCGTTCCGTCTTCTCCGAAGCGCACGGCACCCTTGCGGGCCGTGGTGGGTTGTTGTAGCCTCCCATCCGGGTCGACGGAGCGAGCGACCGGAGTTGCGGCATGATCCACCCTTGGCATCCCTTTGATGACGTCCGCGGTGTGCGACGTGCCGGCGCCATCCTGCCTATTGTGGCGGTGGCAACCTTGCGAGTCTGGAGAGCGTGGTGGCACCCGTTGACGGCCACCGGCGGCGCCTGCTCCCGCGGTGTCCTGGATGATGCACATCCTGGTGCGGCGCGCGGGTCGGCGCGGATGATCCGCAACCCAGCGCGACGGTGGGCCTGGCCGGATGCTGTCGCGACCCTCCTGCCGGTCCGCGCCGCAGCCTGATGGCGGCGGACGACCATCCCCCTTTTTTTACGACAAGGAAACCCATGCTTCCCCTTCAGCGGAATCCTCATCCGGACGTTCCTGCCACCCTGCTGGCCGGACGGCAAGCGATGCGACGGCAGTTTGGCCTGGTACGCGACGAAATCCTGCGAGTACTGCGCGGGCGCGATGCCGTGGTCGATCTGGCCCTGTGGACGTTGCTGGCGCAGGGGCACATCCTGCTCGAGGGGTATCACGGGTTGGGCAAGACCACTCTGGCCAAAGCCTTGGCCAAGGTCATGGGTCTCCCCGAGCGACGGGTGCAGTTCACCAGCGATCTGCTGCCTGGCGACATCACCGGCAGCAGCGTCTTTGATCCGAGTCGCCAGGCCTTCGTTTTTCATCCAGGCCCCCTCTTCACCCATGTTTTTCTGGCGGATGAAATCAATCGCGGGTCGCCGCGCACGCAAAGCGCCCTGCTAGAGGCCATGGCCGAACGCCAGGTTTCCGTGGACGGCACCACCACGGCCCTGGCGCGGCCCTTTCTCGTGCTCGCAACCCAGAATCCCTCCGAATCGACCGGGGTCTTTCCGCTGCCGGAATCGCAGATGGACCGGTTCATGGTACGGTTGCCTATGCTGCCGCCCACGGATCGCGATGAAATCGCGCTGCTGCTGGGGCAGGCACCCGACGTCGCGCGGCCGATCTGGTCCGCCGATGGCCTGCTGGCGGCGCAAACGGATGTGGCCCGCGTGCATGTTGCGCCCGCGGTGGCGGGTTATGTACAGCGGTTGCTGACGGCCACCCGGCACGACGACGGCGGACTTTCGACGCGCGCTGGCCTGGCGGTGTTGGCAGTGGCGCGGGCGCGGGCCTGGAGCCGGCAGCGTGATTTCGTCGAGCCCGACGATGTGCGGGAGGTGTTCGAGCCAGTGGCGGCGCACCGCATGGGGCGCGAAGGAGTGGCGCGGGCGCGGGCAGCCTTGGCGGAAACACCGCTGGAGGCGGAGGGGGCTGGTGTGTGTTGAATGTCAAGGACGGCCGTGCCCGTTTCCGCGGTGCGCGGATAACAGACGGCGCTTGGAAAACCGCTCCGGCATCGGAGAAGACAGGATGTCGCCCCCCCCCCCCCCCCCCCCCCCTCCCTCCCGCCCCCCCCCCCACCCCCCGAACCGGCACACGCAACGAGGCCGCTCTGCCATCGGCCGCCGGC
>JAEHJW020008010.1_pt1 | contig 14074 bp, 21 predicted proteins | sample 9271431 | NCBI WGS metagenome assembly JAEHJW02
GGTTGCTACTAAATTACTAGTCGCCAAAGTGGTTATTTCACTAGAAGATAAAACTATATTATCATATACACGTACATCTCCCATCTGACCACTGAAGTCTGCGTAAGATGGAAATGCTTTACCTAATTCCATTCCACCAGAACTTGCATCTCGCGTGAATGCTGCGGAATAAGTCGTTGACCCATTCAATACACCATCAACATATAAAGATATTGTTTTAGTAGAAGCTACAAATGTTACGATAATATTATGCCACGTTCCATCATTCAACGCACTAGTTGATAATCCAGTAGAAAAGGCAATTCCAGCTGAATTTCCTTCTATGATACAATTCACTTTACCAGATGAAGATGTTTTAAGGTAATAAGCCCCTGTTCCTCCAACAACCGATGTCTTTTCTCGCAATATAGCCATATCAGCAGAACTAGTAAACTTGACTCGTATGCTAAATGAGAAATCTCCATTTAATGGTGTTGTTGCTGTTGCGGTAGTTACATTATCCCCAGCTCCATCAAAAGACAAAGTATAATATGAATAACCATTTAGATATTCTCCTCCACTTGCTACATAGCGGCATTGCAGTTTTCCATTACCAACACGTATATTCCTGTTAAAGCCCAAATGTGTTTTCCAATCAAATGAACTATTTATTGGAGCAATTGTGGTGTCATTCTGTCCATCTAGAGTATATCCCTGCCTACTTGCTACCCCTCCTTCTGTGGTAGTGAGTACATTTTGTGATCCGGGAACTAAGTAACCGGGAGGCAGAATAGTCATATCCTCCTTGCTACGGTATCCGTTGAATTCATTGACAATATCAAAATCAGCAGACTTGGATTGCTTAACAATAAGAGTTTTCTGCTTAATTTTAACTGATTGATTTGTGTCTTGTTGGGTAGTAGTATCCGCCATAACTTAGTATCTCCTACCAAGATATTTAGTATAACCTCGATTAGGACGATAATAATAAGTGGTCTGTGGTTTCTGAGTTTCGGATTTATACATCATGTTATATTGAGTCAACGCTTTAGCATACGCCTGTGTATATGTGGCTATATCAACTGCGGCATCTTTTCCATTTTGTTGCTGAAATGCGTGTATAGCTAATTGAAATAGGAATAGGTTAAACGAATCTGTGTCTAGATTTATTAGATTAGAGTCATCAGTGACATTCTCTTGAAAAGCTCCTGTAACTGAATCACGGAATAGATATTTTGAATAATATTCAATCTCCATAATTAACCCCAGAGCGGATTGAATTTGGTTCAAGCGTACAGCTGTTTGTGCTGTACTGTTGTAAGTAAAGGTAACACGCAAATAATTTATAGCGGTAATAGTTGGGCTACCTGTGGTAGTTGCAGATGCCCAATCAAACTTAATTAAATTCCATCCATCTGCAAACGCGTCCCCCGTTGCAGTGGTTGTTGCAGATGCCGAATAGTAATCAGTAGCAGAAGAACCCCAACGTAGATTTAAGTTAGTAAAATCTGCTCCCGTTGGTAGATATACCCACAAAAATAATTGTGCTTGGTTAAGGTGATTAGTTAAATCTACCGCTGACATAGTGCTATTTTCAACGTAAGCACTCGCACTTGCGGGTAAATTGAATTCCAAGCAAGCACCCGCATAAGCTGGATTAGTAGTATCTTGTCTTAAACTGGTAGCAGTTCCGCTCCATGTACCATTATCAGTAACATCGGTAGCACCGTTGATAAGTATATTCTGGTTAAGATGTGGATTGCTGATGCGTAATGTCTTATTTGCTGTATCAAAATCTATGTTGAATTGAGTTTGACTAAAATAATCTTTGGTTACATCAAATTGCTGAGAATAACGTTGTAGAAATATATCGTTAAGCTGTCTATTTACCTGAGGGCGTATATCTATAATCTTGGTACCTTTCAAATCTGATATACCGCTATAATCATAAATTCCGCTATAAATAGGAGCGGTTTGTATTGTTCGCTTGGTTTCTTGTGGATCTATATCCAACAATAACGCCCGTGCGGCACGGTTAAAAACTAAATCAATAGACGTAATCTGGTTTAGGGTAGTTCCATGAAGCATACCCTCTAATTCAGATTTCGCTGTTTGTACGCTATAAGATGAAAGAGTACTCATTGTTTTTGTATTATACCGTGTGTTTCTAAGCCGCCTTTTATATAATTCAGTGTATCAGACATTTTCTCTAATTTACCCGATAAGGATGAAATAGCTCCATTGGCACTATCTGCTGTTACCTGAGCACGAGCCACATTATTCTCTATGGTTGCTATTTTCCCACCCAATGCAAATACAATGCCTAGAATGGTCAGGATAATAGTAACCGTAGCTGATACACCACGAATATTTATATTGCTACCATTTATAGACATACCTAGTTTGCTTCTATTACTCCGACTGTTGAAGTACCTGTTGCAGTAAGACAATAAATCTGTCCTGTATATAGTTTATTTGCATTAATCTCAAATGAACTGTTTTGTATTATAGGAATACCACTTGTTGCGGTAAAACCAGTACCACTACTACTAAGGGTGCAATATACAGTACCTGCACTCATGTTACTCAATAACGCAAATTTTCTGGAAGCATTAGATCCAGAAAGCATCGCAACTGCCGAAGTTCCCACTGCGGTTGAGGTTGCTGTGGTTATACTTCCTTCACCGAAACTATTGATGCTTGATGCCGCACCAACAAGAGTATCGGAATTTTTGCGGATGTTGTAACCCGCTAACACTAAGGCAACTCCGATACAAATAATTGCGATAGTGGAAATGATTTTTTCTTTGTTCATGTTTTTTTTATTAACTCTATCTTGTATCCCTCCGAAGAGAGATACAAGTAGAATCCACAAATAACTCCTATTCCAATACTTACGGACACAATGCTGGTTTGGTCGTGGTAGCAATAACATTCCCACCGCTTTCATAAATGTAATATGCAGTAGTGGTTGTAGCTCCATCATACAAGATGGGACACTTCAATGTTGAAGCTCCACTTGCAGTAAAGGTAGTAGTAGTCGCTGCGGTAGCAGTAATATTAGTCAATGACGCTGTGGTCGCTGATAATGTAGTACTAGTCGCGGCGGTGGTACTAATTTTTGCAGTTAAAACTCCTGAAGAGTTAATAACTGAAGTACCTGATACCTGATAACCACCCGTAGTATTTAGAGTTGTAAAGTTAGTTACTCCCGCAGTTCCTACCTGAATAGGGGTAGGAATAACATACGGAAGTACGCTCACAACAACAGCAAGAATAGAAAGAACTAGTGAAATTGTTGTTTTGTTCATATTCTTACTTTAATTACTGTTATTAGAGTCCAGTACTACCGACAATACCTGCCCAATCCACGGCATACACCGCTTCACGGAAGTTTGCCTGATAGTAATAGGTACGATTCTTTGAGTAAGTCCAGTCAGTCAAAGCTGTCTGGATACCCTGACGAATCAATCGGCGGATACCATGATTTTTAGCCAACACAAACCATGCAGTATCTGATCCACCTGCAGCTGCTGAGAGCCACGGTGAAGTGTAAACAGTGATACCGAATGCTGAACGATAAACGTTGATTGCGTTGTTTCCAGTATCTGCGATTAAAGCAGAATCTGTCAATTCAATTGCCGTCTTAAATAGCGCGGGCGGAACAAGCAAGATAGCACCGGTGTTTCCAACGATGACTCCCGCTTGGTTCTTCTGAACCATTAAGTTGGTAAGTGCATAGTTAAGAGTGTCGGAATTCAAGGCTCCGTTAGTAACTCCTGAGGGAGACGTAACGAGGTTGCTTGCAGTTCCTCCGCTTAACAATGTGTGGGTTGCAGAGCAGAGATATGCTCCATCTGCGGTCAAAGTGCTGGTAAATGCTCCTCGGAATACACCAAAAGCATTTTGATCTTGAGTTCGGCGAGCCGAATCTGCAAAATCACGAACGCTTTCAGCCCATACTCCATGGAGGTTGTCATCAAACAAGTTCTTTGACAATTCAATACCATTGGCGAAATCGCTTATATAGGTAGTCAACTTGTTAGCAACTTTCGGAGTAGACAATGGAATAGTGGTAGTTTCTCCAATTTTGGGGAACAAACCAGTACCCTTGAATACTTCCTCGTTATAAGCTGCCATAGTCGTTTCGAGTGGTTTGAAGATTTCACCAGTCTTGGCGGTTGCCAAAGACGGCATACTTTCTAACTCGTCGAAACGCTGGAAGAATACACTATTAAGCTCAACCTGTACAATGGCGAAATTTTGAGCTTCTGTAAACATAATGAGTTAATAATAAGATTTACTGTTATAAGTGCGTTACAGTGCGTTATGCCAAATAGCTTAATCCTTGGCGAAGTGAAAAAGCAACTTGTCCAGGAAACTTGATAGCACCGTCTTTTCCAGGAAAGTTCTCAATCACACATCCATAGGTAGCTCCATCAGTTGCTAAAATAGTGTATGAGCTTGATGTTAAATCAATCAATACACGATCTCCAACCAATGCATCATATTCTGCTTGAGTATCCCAAGTAGCGGCTACTTTCGGTTTAATTGAATAAACCACACCCGGCAAAATATCAAATACTTCTACAGTACCGTCTGCCGCAGCAGTATCGTTAGAGGTAGAAGCAGAAATACCTGCCAAGTAATCAGTAGCGACAACTGGTTTATTAGTTGCCATAGCTGCTACATACTGTGAACCCAAAGCTTTAGCTACTGGTTCTCCAGCTTTAATAGAAGCAGCTGCTCCTGATTGAACCTGATGCATTCGTGATCCTAATCCTTGTGGATGCTGAAGGATTGTAATATCTCCTAATGCCATAATATTTTATTTCTTTAAGTTCGCCTCAAATTCTGCAATCTTCTTATCGTCCCAACCTCGCACTTCTTTTAAGTGTTTCAGCTGTTCTGGAGATAGAGGACTACGTTTTTCCATCTGAGGAGGTTCAGAGCCCCCACTAGGTGTAGTTTGAACTTGAGTACGATTTTGAAGAGCGACTTTTAATTCTTTGATGGTACGATCTTGTTGCGCTTTAACCTTAGCGGATTCAGAACTATAATACTCCTCTCGTGCGATTTGTCTTATACGTTCCTCGTCCGTTATAGTTGGTGCTTCATCACCATCAGGATTATCACCACGCTTTTTACCCTTTGCAATGAGCATTCCCTCCCTATAGTTATCTCGTTCGGTAGCGAGTTTTGTTTCTCTCTCCAACGAGTCAAGAAGTTCCTGCGCCAAATTAAGGGCGTCTGGTGTTTCTTTAGGAGTTACCACTGCTCCTTCCTGAGTACCGGCATTTTCAGGTTGTTGTTGAACCGGCTGTTGTGTGTCGTCCATATTTTTTTATTAAACCGCTTGGGACTGGTCGCGGTCAGACCAAAATCTTATTAGATTTCTGCGATGTCTGATGAAACGCACGAAACATCAGACACCAAAGAAATATAAAAAGGGACATCCTGTTAATGAATGCCCCCTTAGGAACATGAGCCGTAGCTCATTTTTATACATTATAGCATACTTCGATTATTTTCGCAAATTAGCTATTTTATCTATAATCTTTTCTTGCACGTCTAGGTTATATAACATCATTTTTCCCGAGTTCATATCCTCGTATGAAGTAGATTTATTAAACATAACCTCATGTGCATCACTGATTAACCTGTTTTTAATCACTTGGAATAGTTGGTTCTCCTGTAAGAAACGAGCATCGCTGATAAAGTTGTTTAATTCAACCCCACTCACCTCTCTATTACCTAAAAAAACCTGATTATTCACTATCCGAATAACATCATCGGCAACAATTGCTTTTAATACGTGGCGTAATAGGTAATTGATTATTTTCTGTTTCATTATTGTAGTAATTCTATGTTTAGAGATTTTAGGTCTCGTTCCTTAAATTCGTTACGTAATGATTTCTCTATCATGTTTGGAAAACCATCAATCATTTCTAATGCGTCTTTAATAGATTCATCGCTAAACATGTCGAACAACTTTGAATATCTTTCGGCATGTTCCGCCTCAGGATTTATAAACTTACTCATTTCAAGATCTGATAATTTAGTTGTGCGCAATCTATTTACAAACTCCTGATTAATTGCTTGTGAAACAACTTGGATAAATAATTTTGCATCCTCTACGCTCGTTGTATTATCTAGCATAAAGGGCAACAACTCGTAATTAATCTTACTTCGCTTTCTTTGTGCTTCCTTTTCTAGTTCTGCCTTTTTTAACAACTCCTCCGCTGTCGGATGTGATTGCGGGTTCTGGTTGTGTTTGCTCTTCTGTTTTTTCATACGTTTTTTGTGTGAGTTTATTAATACTTTCTTGAACTAATTTATAAAAGTCATCGGATTTTAATCCTGTGAACTCTTGCATACGTTCTATAGTCATAACCGCCAAATCCTGCTCAGTATGCCCATCGCTTTCCACTGTATTATTTACTACATGGACAGTGGTAGACTTAGGAATACCAAACTGTGTCGCTAGGGCTATCCGCACCTCCTGAGGGAGTGATAGCCAATATGATTTACTTAACATCATGTTCTTTGTAATGAATCCAGATTTCCATCCAGTCTTCATGTGAAAATAGTTGTTTTTCAATTCCCTTGCGACCTTTTATTACTTCGGATTGAAAACGTTCCTCCCCTATTAATTTCTTAATTTCGTCTACTAATTGCTGACGTCCGGGGTTTGGAATATATTCCTCCATGGGAGTACCCTCCTTATATAACACCCACGCTCCTCCTATATTGTAGGGATTATCTTTATTGTAGGATATTGGGTCTTCATATCCTACCCAATTTAATGATTTGAGCTTCCTACATAGCTCTATGGTTTTTTCCATACGTTTTTTATTTTGTTAATGATAATGCGTTTGGTAAATTAGTTTGTTTATTCGGATTTCCCTGTGCTTGCATCGCTTGTGCTAAGGGACTTCCCTGCGGTTGCGGTGCTTGTTGGGGAACCTGCTGCGGTACTGCTTCTTGTTTTTTAATATACTTATCTGGATCTTGGTTAATCTTTTCATATGCGCCAAATAAGAAATCACGTGTTAGTTGTTCTTGGTCTACAGTAGGATTATTTATTCCTCTATCGTATACCTCTAACTTGTATGCCTTTTCAATATCGTCTGACATGGGACTTAAACTATCGGGACTCACTTGTATCATAAACTTGAGATTTCGGAATAAGTCTGGGTTTACTCGGTACAATTCTTCTTCACTATTCATTCCCCCTTGTAGTTTCATGTTCTCATAACTTAGTTTAAGCATATCCTCATCAGTAACTGGTTCTGTAGGTAATCCAATATCAAAACGTATTTTTCGGTTCTTTTTCTTTCCACCATAACCAGTTTTATTATGCAAGGTAAAAGTCTTGTACATAATTTCTGAGTCATCAGTTATTCGAGTGGCATCAGCAATAGTCATAAACTGTAATATATCACCAATCATGAGTTTACCAAACTGCTTAACAAATGAGGCAATAGAGTTAGTAAACAATCCCAGTAGAGTTTTAGCTTCTTGTGCTCGTAATGCCATGGAGTATGCCGTTTCTCTACGAGTGGAATATGTCATTTGTGGAGCTGTTTCTTGTACACTATTCTCTACCGCTTGTAACGCATTAAAACCAGAAGCTAGGTTTTGTGATACTGCAATAGGACTCAGTTTTGAATTCGGATCTTTTAAGGTAGTTACCGCTCCAGGGACAACGACATCGGAACTAATAATATCACCTCCTGAGTTTACCATAGGAGGAATAATTGATAGATAAGTTCCATCAATAACCATGGGATATAAAGTATTTACAATGTTAGCGTCTTGCATCATCTTAAATGCCAACGACTTGTAGTAGAAGAATCTTCCATGGTCTATAAGCTCAAAACCAAACTTAATAAACGGATATAATTTATCTTTGCGAGGATTTGGATTGTCAGGATCTGTAACCAATATACCATTAACTAAGGTTAAATGTAAGTCTTTACCTCTGTGATAGAAGTTAATAACCTCACACATATTCCTACGTAATACCATGTCATATACCTCATAAAATAACTGATTAGCGTCATTCCATAGAACCTGTACACCCGGTTTAACGTATTGAAAGTCAGGATGATCTCCATATTTAGATTTTACGAAGTCATAGGATTGTACTTTACGCCAAATTAACCATCCCTGTTTTTGTATATCGCTCTCATAAATATTCTCTGGATATAATTCATCTACCCCAACCATTTCACCCTTAATTCCTGTCATGTCCTCATCAAGCATACTTTCTAGCTTCCATTTTCCGTTTTCCTTTGAGAACTTAACCTCTCTGTAGATTTCTTGATAACCAATATATGCGATTGAAGCTGGACTCCATAAAGCAGTTAAAATAGCTTGTAGCGCAAACCAAGGATAATCCATACGGTCTGCATTCCATTCAATTAAATCACGCATAACATAGCCCGCATCGCGCTGTTCATCACTTTGGTCATTATACGCAAATACCTTCGGAAATATAAGTTGAGCTGTTGCGTGGGCTGCTATAGATACACATTTATTACGTACAATGGGGCGCATTGCGTTTGATTTCCATCCTTGTATCTCATCTGCGGGGTATGGCTCACCATTGTTTGGTTGGTATGTATTAAAAGCCATCTGGTCTAACATCAGACGGGTAAAAACAGATACATCATTAAATTCTCTGCGTGGTCTACGCATGAGTAAGTCCGAATCTACAAAACAATTGCGTACCATAGCAATAGTATCTCGTTGTATATCGTTTGGATGATATTCTGATTGTAGGTCTAGTACCTTACCATCTTTGGCATCGAGGGTGAACTTGGACTGTATAAGTTGACTTTGCTGTGGATCGTAATTCTGTGTTTCTTTGGTAGCCATTAAAATAACATGCGTTTGTTATTGTTAATTAATTATAGCATATATTTTATTATTTTGCAATTACCTATGTTTTGGATAATACGTAACTGCAAAACTTCTTTCTTTTGGTGGTTGTGCTTCAAAAGCCATGCGCATAAGTAGATTATCACTCCAGTCTGGACTTCTCCCTATAGCTGACTTTACATCCTCTTTGGGAATTAATTGCCTCTTTTTTTCATCAGCATCAACGTTTTTCTCACGAATATATTGTAATTCCTCTGATAATCTTGATTTGATGCCCTCATCTACGCAATCAATCGCCAATTTATGCCCATTTATATTTTGGGCTAATATATATCCACACTGGGTTTTGAGGTTTAGATAGTTATCTTTCTCATTTGTATTTGGATTTTCAATGGGAGAACTATTTGCAACAAATCCTTTAATTCCTTGCATATTATCTACAATTCCTCCTCCTACTCCGTCCTCATCTACTATAATGTGTGAAAAAGGTACTTGTTTCTTAAAAGATAAATCACGCAGTATTTCTTCAGTCCTATTTAATTTCTGATATTGATATTCAAATAACTCTCTAGCGTGAAGTCCTTCCCAATAAGATATGGTAATTCTATCTCCTCCCATACGCGCAGCATCACAGACAATATACTTTTCCTCGCTAGAATCAACTACATTGGTAAATAAATCGCTTATAGCATCATAATCAATAAGACTTCCTGGATCGCTAGAATATTCCCATATTCCATCACGTAAACGCTGTTTGGTAACTTCATCCTTAATTTGGTCTAGCTGTTTACCATATACATCTGCGGTGTATTCGTTATCTCTGTACAAGGATTGTATAAATCTATAATTCTTTGGCAATTCACCTTTTTTCCACGGTAAATAAAATGTTGAGTATGTCCAGTTCTTTTTAGGGTTACCCGTTACAAGTATAGTAGGATGTAAACCATATTCATTGTTCATGTGTCTTCCTACGCGTGATTTTAATACATCAAACGCTAAGAACTCCACTTCACCGGCTTCTTCTATAGAGCCATCGGTATATTCCAATGAACCAAAACGCTCATACAACGGATCTTGTGGTTGGAATGCTAAATCCAAGAGATCTATACGGCTACCATTTGAAAACTCTATATAGTTATATTGTCCATTTAGCTTCCATGTTCCTTCGGGAACCTTATGCCATTGGCAAACCTTGCTCCACGTAATAAAGGTAGACTGCATTAAACGCTTTAATTCCTTACGTCCTATAAACGAACGATACCCTGGATAACGTAGGGCATTAATCAATCTACTCTCACATATAAGCCAACTCTTTCCTCCGCCTGCACCACCACCCATGTACACTACATCAGCGGTGGGATCTTTCAATGCTTCGTATGCAAGGTGTTGTTTAAGAGTCGGTTTTATCGTTAGTGTCGCCATGTTCAGGAACTACATAATTAATTGAGTCAATCTTTTCACCCTTAGAAGTAAGATCGGTTTCAGTAGACTCTTTATATCCATGTTTGCCTAATAATAGTTTAGAAATAGTAGCGTTATAATGCCCACCGAGTGATTTATTAAATACTCTATCAACTTGGATTTGATTAATTCTTTCTAATATGTTGGAAAACTCAGGGTATTTCTTAGCCCAATCATATAAAGTTTCCCGTCTAACACCTAAGTATAATGCCAACCCTTCAGCTTTGGGTAAATTGACATTCAACACATCATCTACACATGAGTCAATATATTTTTCAGCCTCAACAATAGTATTTGGACTATAGATAAGCGGACGTCCTGTTTTTTTAGTGTAATGATATTTCTTAGGCATATGTTCTATTTATCCTTAGGCAACTGTAATTCCTGTATAGTATCACGTAAAGCCTCTATTTCTTTATTGTCTGAGGTATCCTTTTGAGATGCGATATGTTTTAATGTTTTTGACTTATGCCAAATCACTTTCTTGTCACATCTGATACATCCGAACGTAACGTGTTTATAGTTTCTGTTTTCAACACCAATAATGAATTGATTTACTGTTTCCCAACTAGGTTCATGCCCAAAAAGGAGACAGAGTAAATGCTCCTTGAATGTTGATTCGTCATGCGTTTTCATACTGTTATTTTGATTTTCTTACTTTTCCAACCTTTGTTTTATCAATGCCTTTTGGAGAAAGAGCTTCCTGAAACTTCTTGGTAAATGCTTTACCTTTGAGTTTAGACTGGGTTAATTCTCCTATTGCAATACGTGTCATTCGTGATGCCATGTTATTTTGTTAGATTATATAGTTTAGACTTTTGTTTTCTACTTAATGAACCCCACCTTTTAGTTGCTAACCTCTGTATGTGGCGTTCGTGCATAAGGGGATGTTCTGCGTGTAACTGCTCGTGTAAAATACTATCCCCTAACTCTCGTGTACGCTTTGATTTTGATTTATTGATACGGATGCGTTTTTTATTTGTGTCCGTATCACCATAATACCTTAATTTGTTATCTACATGCACTTCGTAAATACTTTTTTTTTACTAGATTTCTTTGCATGGAAGGATTTCAAGGTTTCTGCCAAACGGGCTCTTTTACCTATCTTTCCACCTTTTTTAGCTGCCGCAGCCAATTTACTAGCGGGGATTTTGCTTCCCTTTTTAACTCCCAAAGATCGTCTAAGTGAGCCAGGATGCTTTATTGCTCCCTGTATCCAATTTTTACTACCTTTTTTGCTTTTCTTTTTCATCATAAGCTGTACGCCACGCTTAGAAATCTTCTTGGGAAGGCGCTTCGATACTTCGCGGTCAATTTTCTCATCCTTTTTAGATCCCTCTTTGTAGCCGAACTTCTTATCAAGGTATTTATCTAGTTTGCTACCTTCATAACGACTCTTTGATTTTCTTCGTTTTTTGTACGTGCGAGATGCAATCAATAAATCTCCGGGTTTAGCGGATTTCTGATTGACATTGAATTTTTTATATAAGTTTTTCATATGTGAATTATAGCATACTTACGACCTTTTTTCAACTGCTTTTGGCAGTGCGTCCGATGGTAGTGATAATTTCTTCTGGGGACATTGGCTATTCGAGCATATCATAGATATTTCTATCTCAAAGATAAGCCAACTGGACACCTTCATCAATATAGATCCACAGTGTCTACAATAGATAATTTTCTCTGAGTTATTCAACTGGTTCTGTGCTGGTTGGAACATTTATGTAAAGTGAATTATAGAAGTCTATCCAATCCTCAGTTATACGCTTAAATGCTATCTGTGGGTCTAAATTACCCTCTTTTACCTGTCTACATACATACGCCTCTAATTTATCCTTTGTACGATACCCATAATCAACCCCATTCCATACATTATGCTCTGGCTGTACCCACAGATTATCAATGTCATTTGAACCACCTGCACATAAAGGATAGAAGTGATCTATCTCACACGATGATGAGGTGGGACATTGAACCTTAGGATAACTGTTTCTGATTTGATTCTTCTCAGACTCTGGTACGTTTCTATGCGATTGAGAATAGGTCTTGCCGTTATATGTTTGTGTTAAGTCGGATAATTTCAGTGTATCCGCTTTTCCGGGTGTCTTAATCGGATCTGGGTATAAATATGCGGGAGCGACTCTTGTAGGAGTTCCTACCTGACTTAGAAAGTTGTTTTGTTGTATGGTTCTATATTCCCACGCAAAACCGTAGATAATTCCTACGAATGCTAGAATAACCAATATAGTATTAAAAAGTTTATTTTTTGTCTTCATTTTCTATAAATATAGATGATAAAGCATCCACTAATTTTTTATAAAATTCATAGAACATTTTAGCACATTTTTAATAATAAATCAAACGAAATTTATATAATAATCTTCTCCACCAAGTCCAGTGTTTTAATACCTTCCTATAAGTATTTTCAATTATGTCTTTGTTCGTACCTTTGAATAATTCCTTTTTCATAAAATCCACAACATATCTTGGTAATATCTCGTGGGGATTCTCCCCTCCCAATAAGACCCAATAGGGTGTACTACCTTCTAAAATACCTTTCTCCCACTCTTCCATCATAATTCCTTGCCATCTTTTACCTTCCATTAACTGCCTAAATCTATATGGGTCTTGTAGATGTTCAAGTGGAGTCCTTATACCCCCTTATTATTTGAGAGAGTTAAAATATAATTCTACTTTTTTACTTTTAATATACTTCACTCCGTTAATAGTTAATTCGGTCGGTAAAGTGTTAGAGGGTTCAAGGGATAAAGAGTCATCCAGTTGCGGAATAACCACCCGACGACGGTACTGCGCAAACCACAGACCGTCGTTCTCAAGTCGGCTCACGCACACGTTGAGCGTACCACCGCCGATGACGCACACGCCGGCAACGAAGAATTTCCCTTTTGATCTGAAGAGGAAGAATGTTGCGTAGCCGCCAGTCCGTAATTTGTCCTTATGTTTTTCTATAAAACTAAGTATTTGTCCTTGTGTTAGGAACATCTTTTCAGGAATAGGAAATATCTGTTCAAATGTCATATCTTCTGTGAGTTCATAAACGGATAGATTTTGTTTTTGAGATGTGGTGGTAGCGTCTAATCCCCAGTTCTTAAAATCACCGTCTATATAACTGAACAGCTTAGATTTTGAAATCAGTTTTTTGCCGACTTTTGGTAATGAAATGGTGTGTAGGAGTTTCATACTTATTTTTTCTTTGAGTTGGTTAATTCTATATCTACTTAGACGATATTTTACCAAGTATATCCTTTAGTGCAGCATACTGTGGATTAGAAATTGCAGTGATAAAATCATATACAGACACTATAATAAATATTATTACAAATGAGAGAATGATAACAAATGGAATCCACGCTACCCAGCAGTCATCTGTGCCAATTGTTAAATCTTCAATTTTTCTATACCATCCCGGAAATATAATGATTCCAGCTATTACTAATACAATAGAGATAAATAATTCATACGAACTTGATATAATTTGCTGTCTAACAATTGATTCCCATAGTGCTCGACCCGTACTTCCAAACTTCTGTGATAGAGTATCAATCACTTGTGATATTGTTTGTGGTAAATTTTCCATATTTTTATTTTTTAATTACTTTCTTTGACTTAGTTATAATGGGAGAGATTAAATATCCTTTGACCTTTTTACGAACCTATAAAAGTCATTGATTGTCGGTTCTCCTTTCTTTGTGGTCAATACACTCCACGCCCTCTTTATCCTAAAAAC
>JAEHJW020007945.1_pt1 | contig 14069 bp, 19 predicted proteins | sample 9271431 | NCBI WGS metagenome assembly JAEHJW02
AGAGGGAAGAGAAGGCGCGACTGGTCCCGAAGACGAAGGAGGTCTTGAAGCCGGGAGGTCCGCTAATCGAGATCGCGGTGAGGAAAATAACTATGCCGGACAAAAGGGAGGCGGGGCAATGAAGAAGAAGACGGACTACCAGGTGGGCATCGAAACGATGTATAAGCGGCTGAAGGCGGAGCGGGCGGCGCACCAGGAGACCTTGAACCTGCTCGGCAAAAGGCAGAGCGAACTCGATGTGGAGCGGGTGAAGATTTCCACCCTCGTTGAAGACGGCATCGCGCTCTCGCAGGAAAATGCCCGGCTTCGGGACAAGATCAAGGCGCTCCAGTCGGAGAGGGAAGTCCTCATGAAGCAAAGGGCGTCCCATCCGATCCGCTCCGTCGATCCTACCGCCGAGGTCGTGATGAACATGAAGCGGGCGATGCAGTCGCAGATCGGCGCCACAGCGCACGTCCTTGACGCGATGGGCGAGTTGGTCGATCATGTCTCTGGCAGGAAGGCGCGGCGTGAGCGCGAGCGTGAACTGTCAATCGTGGACGATCCCACGGGTGAGCGTGGATGATCGAGGTCATCCTCATGGTCGCGCTGATCGTCGCGCTACGCTTCGCACTCAACCCGAAGCGGGAGGGAGAATGAAGCGTTGCTCCTGCGGTCGAAAAATCAAAACCAAAAAAGCGAAGGTCTGTCGGCGTTGCCGGAGGTTGAAGTTCAAGGCGATGAACAGCCGCATCGCCGACTTCCGGCTACGCCGCCAGGTCGCACAACTTCAGGATGAAGCGGGGCTGACATGAGGATCCTCGTGGCGTGTGAGTTCAGCGGGGTAGTGAGGGACGCCTTTATTAAGCAGGGGCACGAGGCGATCTCGTGTGACCTGATTCCATCGGAACGCCCAGGCCCCCATTACCTCGGGGACGTGTGCGACATCTTGGGCGCGGGATGGGACATGATGATCGCGTTTCCCCCCTGCACTTATCTTTGCTCCTCGGGGTTGCATTGGAATAAAAGACGCCCCGGTCGAGCAGAACAAACCGAGGAGGGGCTCAAATTCGTGCAGACGCTCCTCGATGCGCCGATTCCTTTGATCGCCCTCGAAAACCCGGTCGGGTGCATCAGCACAAAGATACGCAAGCCGGACCAAATTATTCAACCGTGGCAGTTCGGGCATCCCGAATCGAAGGCGACGTGCCTGTGGCTAAAGGGGCTATCCCCCCTTGTGGCGACGAACGTATTGCCTCTCCCGGCTTCAGGTCGGTGGTCGAATCAGACGCCTACCGGGCAAAACAAACTCGGGCCATCTCCCACGCGAGCAAAGGACCGAGGCGTGACCTATCAGGGAGTCGGTGACGCGATGGCGGCGCAATGGGGCTCCCTCTTGATTCCCGTATGAGGCGATCCATCGGGTCGAGAAAGTTCTCGTGTGTCGGGAAGCAGGGACACGTCTCCGCCGCCGAGGCTCGACTGCGGGCTCGGAAGAACTGCGAGCCCTACAAATGCCGGTACTGCGGTCGGTGGCATAACGGTCATAAGAAAAAAGGAGGATTGAAGAATGGCAGACCAAAAGAACGATCTCAACAGCAAGCCCGCGCCGACCGTCGAAGAAGAAATCTCGAAGATCGACTCCTACGACGTGATCCCCCCCGTCCAGATGTTGCAGATCTTGAAGGTGCTGAACGAGCGGCGTCGCCAGGATGCGAAGTGGGGCGGAGCCGAGCATGACGACAGGCACAGCCGGGACGAGTGGACTCGGCTGATCTGCCGCATTGTCGTCGAGGGCGTAATGAATTCCGGCCCGACTGACGAGAATCTCATCAAGGGGCTCGTCGAGACCGCCGCCGTCGCGGTCGCCTGGCTCGAAGCGATCGAGCGGAGGAAGGCCCAATGAGCAAACGCAAGAATATACCGGGGTGGCTTCGGCAAGAGATGGAGAAGACCAAACCCCAAGGGTGTGAGATTTGTCGCTCCAAAGACCTTCTTGAACTCGATCACGTCATCCCTCTATCGAGGGGCGGGACCACGAATCAATGGAACCTGAGATGGCTCTGTCGATACCACAACCGTAGCCTCGGCTCGAAGGGGATCCTCGGGGCCGGGAAACATCCCAGGGGGCCGGATCTTGTCCCACTCGCGCAAGCAATACAAGAGGCGGTTGGCGGAGTGGCGAATGGCTGACGACATCAGGATCGCGATCGACACGGACCAGAACCCGAAGGTCCGCCGTCTCGTCAAAGAACTCGGCGGCGCGGCGGGATGGGGACTCGTAGGCGTCTGGCTGTATACCGCCCGCCATCGACCAAAGGGAATCCTCACCGGGATCCTGCGCGACGAGATCGAGGGGCTCATCGGTTGGAGGGGGAAGCGCGGACGCCTGATCGGAGCCCTCGAACGCCACGGTTTCATCGAGTGGAATGAGGACGGAGATGCTGTCATCCACGACTGGCCCAAGCATCAACCCTGGATTTACCACTCTGAAGAAAGGTCAGAAAGAGCGAGGCAAGCCGTCAATACCAGATATACCAAGCCGAAAGAGGCACCTGAAAAGAAAGAGAACGGCTCTACGGAATGTAGTACGGAACGTAGTACGGATAGTAGTTCGGACAGTAGAGGGAAACGTACTACCCCGTCTCCGTCTCCGTCTCCGTATCCGTATCCGAAACCGACTCCGATTCTGGAATCCGTAGACTCGCGGATTGGGCCTCTTAGTGGCCCATCCGCATCGTACGAAGACCCACCGAAGGACACACCAGAGCAGGAGGCTGAAACTAAGAAGATGATCCGAGAAGCCGCAGAGGCGATCGGGAAGATCGGAGGAGCGGATAGCCCAACACCTCGTCGTAGAGTTGTAGAATCCCAGGAGCCATTGCCTATCATTGAGACCCCAGAAGGCATGGAGGACGAGACCATCGAGAAGGAACAGCGGCTCCGGGATCTCAGTATCGTCGAGGAGAAGATTGCGGTCATCATCAACGCCTGGCTCTGCATCAAGACCGAGAGGTTCGATCAGTATGCCCTCGCCTCGACCCTGAATAGGCTCGGGATCGACGGGCTCGACCGCTCGAAGGTCTATCAAGCCCTGGAGGTCGTGTGAAAGTGCGGGGAGGCAATCCCAGGGTATCTCTATCGATACACTCGTCTTTCTTTGGTATTTTTACCAAAGGCGGGCTCTCGGGCGCACCAGGTCGATGCATCAGCCCTGTTCTACGGCGCAACATCGAAACCTGTGGAGTAATATCGACCTATAATCAAGGGCTTACGCCTCGGTCTGGTAATATCTATTATGTCAAATCGCGAGGTAAGTGCGCGAGACTATTGAGGATTATGTTGAATGACAGGGTAATTATGGGTCAAAAGCCTATGTTTTATTTCAAGGAGGGGGCGGGGGTGGGGGGAGGGGCCGGGAAGTGGGCCGCGCCCGCCTCGGTCCCCACCCATCCGGCTATTTTTCGCTCCCCCATCCCCTTCGCTCTTGAAGTTGTACGTCTTAGGGGTTCACGTCTTGACACCGGTTCGGTCGTCGTATACGGATTATCTCCAGGGGGTGCCTCTTGAGTGATGATGATCTTCGCCGTGTTGACCGTAGGGAGCGTCCGAACGAGTTCGGCGCGGCGGGGCAGGGCCGGGTCGCCGTGTACCAGGGGGAGAAGCCGGTCGCGCCGGAGGTTCTTCCGCCGGAGAAGGCGATGGCTCCACTTGCGAAGGCGAACACGGTCGCGAAGATCCAGAAGGGGTGGGGCTTGACTCGGCGGGAGGCGGCGTTCATGCTCGCGTGGACGGGATCGTCGACGGCGGTCGAGGCGTGGCGGAAGGCGTTCCCGAAGGACAAGGCATCGCCGACGAATCAACGGGCGAAGGCGGCGCGGGCGCGGCGGGCGATCATCGCCAAGATCGGCGAGGATGAGATGTTCGAGGTCATGGGGATCGGTCAGATGGCGGTCATGGAGAAACTCCGCCAGTTGAAGGACGCCAAGATGGTGAAGGTCTTCATCGACCCGAAGACGGCGAGCGTGATCGAGTCGCAGGAGTACAACGACAACACGACGCAGATGAACGCGACGAAGGTTCTCGCCCAGGTTCACAAGATGATCGACGGAGACAGGAACGGGATCGGGGGGCAAGTCATCGTCAACGTGGTTCAGTACGCGCCGCAGGGTGCGCCGCCGTGGCCCGGCGGAGGGAGGTCGTGATGAAGCCTACGATCGGAAGAATCGTGCATTTCACGGACGCGAGCGGGAAGGATGTGCGGCCCGCGATCATCAGCCGGGTCCACAATGACACCTGTGTCGACGTTCACATCTTCGAGCCGCACGGTGGGCTGAACTTCCGCACGTCCGCCTTGCTCACGTCGCCGGGGTTCGGTGTCGAGGGTTGGTATTGGCCTCAGCGAGACGAGGCGGCGTGATGATGTGGCTCAATCGGTTCCTGTGCGCCCTCTTCGGGCATTCCGACGTGCGGATCTTTCAAGACCAGTTCGATCCAAAGAAGACGATGTGCGTGTGCCGGGGGTGCGGTCACTTTTGGTCGGAGGTGGAGTCATGAAGAAGCGGGCGAAGTTGCCGACGCTCGCCCAACTCCGCAAGAAGGCCGATCACCTTTGGTCGGTATTGATCCTTCTCGATGGGACGCCGCCTGGCGCGGTTGATGGTGTGGCGCGGTGCGCCGTGGGCGACTGCACGAAGCCCGCGATCTCGGCGCACCACGTCTTTCACAAGTCGATGCACGGACGTTTCCGGTACGATCGGAGGAACGGTTTGCCGATCTGCCGGAAGTGCCACTTCATGGAACGTCGTGATCCCGCGCCGGTCGTGATCTCCGCGATGCGGTACCTTGGATGCTCGGCGTTCATTGAGTTCGCGGCGGACGTGATGATGATGCGTGGGCGCGGCCCAATCATCCGCAAGCGAAAGGACTACGAGAACATCATCGTAATCCTCAAAGAATTGATCGCGACCGAAACGATCCCGGAGGCTCCCCGTGCCGACACTCCAACTCCCGTCTAATTACAACCCCAGGTCGTACCAACTCGAAGTCTGCGAAGCCTTTGATCGTGGGTGTCGGCGGGCCGCGCTGATCTGGCACCGCCGCGCCGGGAAGGACAAGACGGGGCTCGCGATCACCTCGAAGGAGTTGTGGTCGTACCCCGGCGTCTACTGGCATCTCTTCCCGTTGCTGAACCAGGGACGCAAGATCTTGTGGGACGGTCGCGGGCGCGACGGGACGCCGTTTTTGAACGCCTTCCCGATGGAGATGAGGAAGCGGACACTCGACCAGGAGATGAAGATCGAGTTCACGAACAACTCGATCTGGCAGATCGTCGGCGTCGACAACGTCGACTCGCTCGTCGGAGCGAATCCTCGCGGCATCGTCTTCTCCGAGTGGTCCCTCATGGATCCGCTCGTCTGGAAACTCCTTCAGCCGATCCTCCTGGAGAACGGCGGGTGGGCGATGTTCATCTACACGCCTCGCGGAAAGAACCACGGGTACAAGACCTACCTCCACGCCATGCGCGACCCCGAATGGTTCTGCTCGCTAAAGACCGTGCGCGACACGCTCCGGGACTCGATCGGCGAAGCGGGCGGGCCGGTGATCGCCGAGGCTGATATCGACAAGATCCGCCGGGAAGGCGAGGAGGACGGCAAGGTTCCAGACGAGGACACGATTCAGCAGGAGTATTACTGCTCATTTCAAGGAAATCTCCAGGGCGCGATCTACGGGGTCCAGATGACGATGGCGGAGCGCGAAGGCCGGATCGCCCGCTGTCCGTGGGAGCCCCGCTTCCCCGTCAACACCGCCTGGGACTTGGGCGTCGGCGATGCGCTCGCGATCGGATTCTTCCAGGTCGTCGGTCGGGAGTGGCGGTGGATCGACTACTTCGAGGATCGCGGCGGTGGGATGATCGCCGGGATCAAGGAGGTGAAGTCGAAGCCCTACGCCTACGGTCGGCACTACGGACCGCACGACATCGAGACCCGTGAGATCTCGACCGGCAAGAGCCGCAAGCGGTTCGCCGAGGAACACGGGCTTCTCTTCACGGTCGTCCCGAAGCACCTCGTCGCCGATGGCATCGACGCCGTTCGCCGCCAGTATCCGAGCATGGTCTTCGACACGCAGAACTGCGATGGGCTCATCAACGCCGCCAGGTCGTACCGCTACGAGTGGGACGAGAAGAAGCAGGAGTTCTCGAAGCAACCGTATCACGATTGGGCGTCCCACGGCGCGGACATGGTCCGCACGGGCGTCTGCGGGTATACGCCGATCTCCGCCGCGCCGCGCCCGGTCGTCGCGACCGGCATGGACTTCAATCCGTTGAACTACGAGAAGGACATCCGCTCCCTCCCCACCGAGGCGATCCACGAGTTTGATCCGATCACCGGGAGATCCTGGTGAGCGGTTTACGCTTGACATTTGCCGAAAGGTGCATACTCTCTCTGCTCCAGAAGCCCGATAAACCCCGAGGGGGAGCGAGACCATGAACCTCCGGCACATCGACGACATGTTCGAGCGGCACTCGGCGGGATGGAATCCCTTCAAAGGCAACTTCCGCATCAGCAAGAGTTCGTTTCGCAATAACCCTCTCGACGCCCTGTTTGGCAGGAACAGCGATATTGGAAAGTTTTATCGCGGCTTCTCGAACTTCGGCTCGCAGGTTGGCGATAAGATGGGGATTCACACCCAAGCGACGGACGCCAGGAATCAAGCCGAGGCGGACGCTACAGCCGCCGCCCGTAAAGCCGCGCACGACACCGAGGTCGCGCGACTTTCGCAGAACGCTCTCGGTGCCGTCGCAATGCGTCGGCGCAAGGGGATGTACGCCTCGATGTTTACCGGCACTCCGGCTCTCTCCGCTCCGTCCACCGGCAAGACGTTGCTTTCACAGTAGGCCGATGCCGGTCAAGCCCGCGAACGCCGAATACCTCTGCAACTGGTACGGGCGTCTTCTAACGGCCCGCGCCCCGTGGGAAGCGATTTGGCAGGATCTCGCCGACTACCTCACCCCGAACAAGTCCGCCGTCATCACGCGCCGATCGCCTGGCGCGAAGACAACCGATCGTCTCTTCGAGGGGACGGGCGAGAAGTCCTTGCGCCGCCTGTCCGCGAATATGCACGGCTCGCTCACCTCGGCTTCGCTTAAATGGTTCTCCCTCAAGATGCGCGACAACACCCTGAACCAATCTCGGAACGTGCGTCTCTGGCTCGAAGACGATGTGAACCGGATGCTCAACGCCTTCAACCAGAGCAACTTCGGGTCCGAGGGGCAGGAGTTGTATGCCGACCTGGGAGGCTTTGGTACTGGCTCGATGTTCACCGAGGAGGTCACGCCCGAGCGGTCCGGGGTCTTCGGAGGCTTGCGGTTCACGGCGTTGCCGATCGGCTCGTATGTCATCGACGAAGATCCGTTCGGTCAGGTCGACGTTCTCATGCGCTCGATGAAGAAGTCGGCGCGGTCCCTGCTCGCGCAGTTCCCGGAGGCACCGTTCCCCGAGGACATCAAGAAGGCGGCGGAGGCGCAGAAGGACACGTTCTACGAAGTGATCCACGCGATCTATCCCCGAGAGGGCGGCGATTCCGCGTCGAGTGTTGACGCGAGGGAGATGAAGTACGCCTCGTGCTACGTTCTCCGCAAGGACAAGATCCTGCTCAAGGAGTCGGGGTTCCATGAGTTCCCGACTCCGACTCCCCGGTGGTCGAAGATGACTGGCGAGGTGTGGGGTCGCGGGCCTGGGCATCTCGCGCTCCCGGATGTGAAGACGCTGAACCGCTTGGTCGAGTTGTCGCTCAAGGCGGCGGCGAAGGCCGTGGATCCCCCGCTCCAGGTCGCGCACGATGGAATCATGGGCGGCGTGATCCGGCTGAACCCCGCCGGGATCACCTACGTCCGCGACGTCGAAAAGTCGATCGCGACGATCCCGCTCGGCTCGAAGTGGGACGTCATCAAGTTCGAGATGTCCGAACTTCAGCAAGCGATCCGAGAGGCGTTCAACGTCGACAACCTGACGCTGAAGGAACGCCCGCAAATGACCGCCGAAGAGGTGCGGGCGCGGATCGAGCAGATGCAGAAGGACATCGGCCCGACTCTCGGCAGGATCGAGACGGAGTTCCTGAACCCGCTGATCTCTCGGGTGTTCAACATGATGTTCCGAGCGAATGCATTGCTCCCGCCGCCCCAGGAAGTTCTGAACGCGATGTCGCAGAACTCCGGGGACATCGACATCGTCTTCACCGGGCAGATGGCGAAGAACCAGAGGATCGGCGAGGTGTACGCGATCCGGCAAGCCTACGAACTCGCGACCGTCGTGGCGACGGCGCGGGCCGCGCTTCCCGGCGTCGACGACGTCCTCGATGCGGACGAGAATCTCTCGGCGGCGGCGTTGATCCTCGGCGTTCCCGAGAAGGGCGTCCGTGATCCGAAGAAGGTCGCGGCGATCCGAGAAGACCGTGCGGCGGCGGAGGAAGAGGCGAATCGGGTCGCGAACGATCGGCAGGACGCCGGGACGATGAAGGACATGGCAACGGCGCAGGAGAAGATGGCGGGACCGGGGCAGAGAAGGATCACGATGCCCCCGCAGGATGAGGCGGCGATGCTGTCCGCCGGGGGCATGATGGAATAATGGACTTCGACCGACTCGACGTAAAGCAGTTTTCCGAAACGGTTGCCCGCATGACCGACTCGCCGGACGGGGTCATCTTCACGAACTGGCTCAAGGCGAAGGTGATGCTCGATTCCTACGATCCGATCAATCCGCACAACACGTCGCGCAACGAGGGCTTCCGGGCGGCGTTCCGGGAGATCCTCGATTACATCGAGCGGGGCAGGAACAAGAAATCATATCCCACGGAGGCGCAAACCTAATGGCACTACCGGCGGAAATTCTGGCAACGATCCCGGAGGACATCCGGGGGAGCGAGCATATCGCGTCCTACAACGACGTGGGCTCGCTCGTGAAGGATCTCATCGGCGCGAAGACGGCGGACTGGAAGACCTCGCTCCCCGAGGATCTCAAGGCGGAGGCTTCACTCACGGGATTCAAGGGCGTAGGTGATCTCGCGAAGTCGTTCGTCGAGACGAAGAAGTTGGTCGGGCAGTCGCTCCGCGCTCCCGCCGCAGACGCGCCGGACGAGGAGTGGGACAAGTATTACAGGGCGGGCGGGAAACCGAATGCGCCTGAAGAGTACAAGATCACCGTGCCCGAAGGGACCATCTCGAAGGCGGAGGAGAAGGCGGTCCGCGAGGCGGGATACCGGCTCGGGATGAACGGTCGCCAGGTCCAAAGGATGCTCGATCTGCATCTTTCGGAAATCGCCGCCGCGCAGAAGGCCGAGCGGGACGAGCGGGCGCGGGTCGATGCGGCGTACAAGGAGAAGTGGGGCGCGAACTACGGGAAGAACAACGCCCTCATTGATCGGACGATCGACCGGCTCGACCCCGAGAAGAAGTTCAGGGCGTTCCTGGAGGAGACCGGGCTTCGCTATCACCCGCAGATGATCGACCTCATGCTCGACTGGAGCAAGCACCTCGTCGAGGATGGGCTGATGCCTGGCGATGTCGACGGGATTCCGGGGCGCGAGGAAGCGAAGGCGGCGATCGAGAAGATCATGCACGACCCGAAGCATCCGTACCACACCTCGAAGACCGGAGAGCCCGCCTTCGAGGAGATGAAGCGGTTGCAGGAGTTGGCGTGGAACTAACCCCGGTCGACTGATCTCCCGGCCTTGCCCCCCGGTTGAGATCGTCGTGACGCCCTGGAGGTTGCGCCGCCTCCAGGGCGTTCTTATTTTTGCGCTTGACATCGGAATCGTAGATCTATACTCCATTACCTCATAGTCGGATTACTCGAAAGAGCCCGACTGTCTTCCCCGGAGATCCGGGCGATCGGCACCCGTAAGGTGCAAGGCGGGCCGCGCAAGCGACTACCCACCGATGGATGGTGTGAAAACCAAACTTCGGAGGGTAGAGACCATGAGCACACAGATCACCACGGCCTTTGTTCAGCAGTACAAATCCAACCTCCTCGTTCTCGCACAGCAGAAGGGATCCCGCCTTCGCAACACCGTGCGCGTCGAGACCGTCAAGGGAACCTCGGCCTTCTTCGATCGCCTCGGTGCGACCGCCGCCGTTCAGCGGACGACCCGGCACGGCGACACCCCGCTCATCGACACCCCGCACTCCAGGCGTCGGGTCTCCCTCACCCCCTACGAGTGGGCCGATCTGATCGACCAGGCCGACCGGGTCCGCCTCCTGATCGAGCCGACCTCCGACTACGCGACGAACGCCGCGAACGCGATGGGCCGCTCGATGGACGACATCATCATCGCCGCCGCCTCCGGCCTCGCGTACACGGGCGTCGACGGGTCCGGCACCCAGGCGATCACGCTCCAGGTCGCCGCCGCCGCGACGAACCTCACGCTCACGAAGTTGCTCGCCGCGAAGGAAGCCCTCGACGAGGGCGAGATCGAAGACGGCGATCGCTTCATGGTCGTCTCCCCGAAGATGATGACGTCGCTCCTGGGGACGACCGAGGTGAAGTCGGCGGACTACAACTCGATCAAGGCTCTCGTGCAGGGCCAGATCGACACGTTCCTCGGCTTCAAGTTCATCACCTCGAACCGGCTCGCCGCGAACTCCACGGCGAACGGGCATCTCGCGCTCGCCTATCAGCGGCGCGGGCTGATTCTCGCCATCGGCGAGGACGTCAAGACGGAGATCGGCCCTCGGGCCGACAAGTCGTACTCGACCCAGGTGTACGTCAGCATGGATCTCGGCGCGACCCGTGTCGAGGATGCGGCGGTGGTCGAGATCGACGCGATCGGAGGCTGACCATGAAGAAGACCTGGTTCTCTCTTCTGGCGGTCGTCCTCGCCCTGTTCGTCCTGATCGTGCCGGTGACGGCGGGGGCGGACTCGTGGACGATGCCGGTGCCCTCCGGGGCGACCGCGAACTACATCCCGTACTTCTACAACGACCACGAACTCCGTACCCGGTCGACGGAGTTGACCGATGGGGTCGTCTACGTCGGCCCGCAGGAGGGTACCGGGTATGTCTCGACCTGGACGCTGACCCGCGAAGCCGCCGGGCGACAATCCTACGTCAGGACCGCCGCCGCCGATAACGGGTTCCTCGTCTTCGACATCACCGAGGTCATGCGGTCGACCGCGAGCAAGGGGATGAAACTGTCCTCGATCCAGTACGCCTTCGGGGTCGCGGACAACACCCTCGACGCTCACACCCTCGGCCTCTACAAGACGACGTTCGTGGACAACACCGCCGCATCGACGGCGATCGTGCAGACGATCTCCTCGATCTACAAGACCGCCGGGACCGTGACGAGCCCGTACATCCGCACCGCCACGATCTCGTCCCCGGCGTTCCTGAATCCGTTCCCGGACGCCACCACGAACTACAAGTGGACGATCGAGATCAATGTGGACGCCACCTCGTATGCGAACACGACCTATCGCTTTTACGGGATGTGGCTCGTGTTCACCTACGACAACCTGTAACCATCACCCTGAAGGAGGGTTGAACCCATGACGACTTACAACACCGGCTATCCGCAAGCGAACGACGTCGCGGTCCCGCCCGTGGCGAACAAGCCGACCGAGGTCGGCGGAAGGGTCCGGCACTTCTACGGGAAGGTCGCGATCCCGGCGTCGTCCGTCCCCGGCGACACCGACGTCGTAAACGTCGGGAAACTTCCGCTCGGGGCGAAGATCCTCGGGAAGAAGTTCAAGTGGGAGGACATGAACGACGGAGCCCACACCTTCACCGTCAAGGCCGGAGCGACCGCGATCTCCGCCGCGCTCAACGTCGGCACCGCCCAGGCGGCGTATGCCCCGGACTACACGGGCGACGGGACCGACATCACGACCGAGGCGCTGCGGCAGATCTCCGTGACCCTCGGCGGCGCGGCGATGAACGGAGCCGCCGCGAACAAGTTCGAGATGCTCCTGGAGTACGTCATCGACTGACCGGAAAAACCCCGCGAGCGGGGAGGGGGCGGGTCGACACGCTCCCTCCCCATGATCCACGGAGGGCTCGATGAGCGATCTCACGAAAAAGGTTCTGATTGTCCTGGCGACGTTCGTCTTCTGTGTCAGCATCGGTTTCGCGTACAACGCGAAGAACATCACCACGGCCACGACCACCACGATCTCTGCCCGCCCGTGCTACCTGTCGCATATCGTCGTCAACGGCGGGACGATGGGGGCGATCACGATTTGGGACAACAATGCCACGACCGGCGCGGTGGTCGCGACAATCGCCTCGCCCCTCGCGGGTCAGCACTACGTCTACGACGCCGCGATGGTCTACGGGCTGAAGGTGGTCACGTCGGACAATACGAACATCACCGTCCTCTGGCAGTAACGCCATGAAGCGCATCCTCGCGCTCCTTCTTCTTCTCCCCGCGACCGCGCTCGGGCAGAGTCTCCCCGCGAAGTATGTCGTCGCCCTTTCGGAGACCGGATCGGGGCTGTCTCGCGGGCTCGTGTTCCATGCTCCCTTTACAGATCCGGCGAACCCGCTGACGATCTACAAGGGCACCGGGGCGCTTACCTTCACCCGCGCACACGACGCCACGCACACGGCAACCTTTACCCATCCGACGACCGGGCTCGTCACCGTTGCCTCTGCGGATCAGCTTCGCGTCGAGGCGCGAGGGGCGTTGGTAGAAGAGGCGCGGACGAACATCCTCCCGCGATCACAACAGTTCGATAACACCGATGCCTGGTCGTTTTGGGGTGCTGCATCGGTAACGGCAGGGTTCACAAGCCCGGCGGGGGACAACACGGCGTTCCGGTTGAGTATGCCGGCAGCCAATTCTGGCATCCATGCCACCGTCTCCACGACAGCTACGACCTACGCAGCCTCTATCTGGATCAGGGCGGACTCGACGGGGGCAATTCGTTTTTTTAATGGCGCGGGCGGGGGTTTCGACAACACGATCAATGTTACAACCTCTTGGCAAAGGTATGAGACGGTCGCTGCCGAGGATGGTGCCTCAGGGCAATTCGGCCTTTACAGAAACAACGCCGGTCAACTGGACAACGTTTATATTTGGGGACCGCAATGGGAGGTGGGGGCATCGGCCACATCCTATATCCCCACAGTCACAGGGGTTATGTCCAGAAGTGCGGACACCCTGGGTTTCCCTACAATCGGGTCTCCGGGGACATCTATCGCGAGCGTAGATGGGGTTAAATCCGAAGTGACCTATGTCGAGTACAATCCTGTCGGGCACCACACCGGGGGCATGATGGTTTGGGGCAGGGTTCTTTCTGGCGAAGAGAAGTTGGCGATCACGGGGCACTAAGGGGGGCTGATGATGAAGGAGAAGGTGTTGCCGTATGCGTCCGCCGTGGTCCTGCTTGTGTGTTGTTTCTTGGACCCACGCCTGTCGGTGGGCGCGCAAAAAGCAAGATACGATCAACTCGTCGTCGACAATAGCCTTGTCGTAAAGAAATATCCATACAAGGACGCACGGGGGTGGACCACGCCAATCCTCCCTGACACGGGCTCGCCGCAGACCGCAGCCATCAACGCTTTTTTTGCCTCCCTGGTTGATGGCGACGATGTTTATATGTCTCCGGGCACATACCTTGTCGACAACGCGGGACTGCTTTTACATAACAAGGCTCGCATCAAATTCCACGCCGGAGGCAACGGCGTCACGGACGGAACGGTTGTTTTTGCGTGGGCCGGTAATGGCGACAACACGGCGACCCTGTTGGAGTTGAGGGGGTGCAGACGACTTCGTTTTGAGAACTTTTCGTTTCACGGTCACACGACGGGTTCCGCCTGGGACGAAACGAAGCGCACGAAGTACGGAGTGTATCAATGGGTTGGCGGAACGCAGTCCCATGCCTCTCAGTGGATCAACTGCACTTGGAATTTTTTCGCGGTGGGCTTCCAGAACGGCGATGACACAAACAACGAGGGCGGGAACGAACTAAGCAAGTGGGTCGACTGTACCTGGAATTACAACGGGATAGGGTATAGGCAATATTGGCCGAACAATTTGATGAACCGGTTCGAGGGCGGCGGCGCAACATTCAACAGGATCGCATTTAAGTTG
>JAEHJW020002270.1_pt1 | contig 14067 bp, 21 predicted proteins | sample 9271431 | NCBI WGS metagenome assembly JAEHJW02
TCAGGTCGGCGGGCGAGTCGCCCCGGATCGAGAGCGCCAGCGCGCGCACGCTCTCGGCCAGCAGCGGCTGCTTGGCGTGGCGCGGGCGCGCCAGGATGCGCCGGGCGCCGGCGACCGCCTCTCGCACCATCGGGTCGGCGGACGGGTCGGGCAGGTTGAGCGCGCGGTAGGCGTGGCGGATAGCCGCGATGCGGCGCCCGAGGGTGTCAGGTGCGACGCTCTCGCGCACCTGGTCGGCGACGAATTCGGCGAGTTCGGCGGGCGACAGCGCAAAGGCGTTGAGGCCGCGCCTCTCGCACCATTTGGCGAGCGCCGCGAGGTCGGCACGATAGGCGCGCCGGGTGGCGGGCGACAGTCGCGCGCGCAGCAGCTCGCGGACCGGCTCGGACAGCGCAGGTGCGGCGGCGCCTGTGATTTCGATGATGCCTTGGGTTGTCATCTGAGCCATTCGAGCTTGTCCAGGACCATCGCGACGACCACGGTTGCCCCGACGAACCAGAAATAGGCGTTGATCCAAGGCAGCCAGTCCACTAGAAAAGAACGTGCGATCTCCATTTTGCGACCCTCCATCGGGTTAGGCGGCTCGGGCGTGTCAGCGTCCGAGCCGCCGCGTTTGAGACTAGCTCTGCGGGAAATCCACAATGATCGCCCGCGTTCCGTCCGGTGAAATTCCGACGATCCAGCGCGGCGACCATTTGAGCGGGTCGGCATGCACGATCACCGCCCCGCCCTCCGGCTCTCCGAGGATTTCGAGCGCCCGGTCGATCTCGGGATTCCACATGATGCGATGGAATACAGGCTCCCCGATGTCTCGACAGACGACAATGAATGGTCGTCCGGCCAGCGCCCGCCGCCCGGCCAGCGGCGAATTACGCCAGTCATCGGGTACGCGCGGCAGCGTCAGATCTCCTCGCGTAAATGCCTCAATCGCGCGTTCACGTAGCCATCGCGCCTGTGCTGGCGTTCCGACGGGCTCTTGCGGCGGCGTGTCAATCGTCGGTGTCATATCAACGATGATCGGTTCCACTGTGTGACCCTCCATTGTCAGCGTCCGAGCCGCCCCGTTCCCAGGGTGGCGGTATATCAACGCCTCGGCTCACCCGACGAAACAGCCCGGAAGGCATGCCCCAGCACGGCGCTCGTGTCGCGCAGTGAGGCGTAGAACTCGCGGTTTGCTGCCGTGTCGCACTGGCACGCACGCTCCGGATTGCGGGGAATTTCGTCCGGCCCACACAATTCGCCACCGCAGCCCGAACACAGGGGCCCGGTGACGTCGTAGAGATACTCGACTTTTCCTCCGCATCGAGGGCATCGAGTAATCCCGCAGCAGACGAGGATGGGGTTTAAACCGCATCCGGCCGGGGGATCGTTGAGGCAGTGCCACGTTTGCATGTCGTTACCTCCATTTGCTTGCGTATTTCATGTTCGTTGCCTCTATTGATGACACTGGCAGTCGCAACGCGACCCGCATTTTGCCGCGCTGTTTGCCGCGCTGTGCGTGCAGGCGCTGCACTCGATGCGCCCCCACGGCAGCTCGCGGTTCGTGCGCTCGCGTTCCCGGCGCGCGTATTCCTCGCACGCGGCCCGGTCGCTGGAAGCGCGAGTTTCGTAGTAATCGAGTTGACTATGCATGTGACACCTCCGGATGGTCGGCGAGTACGAGCGCTTCGATTTCTCGGATGATGGACTCAACGCTTGCGGCCTTACGGATAGCGCTGCCGCGAAGGCACATTTCATGCAGCTCGCCTAACATCACGAGACTGTGGTGGGCGAGTTCGATCATCGCGACCGGGCGGTTGTCGAGACGCTGATAGTCGTTCAGATATTTCAGCGCGAGGCGTCGTTTTGCCCGCGCCCCGTCGGTTTTGAGGTCGAGCGACATCAGTTTTTGCGCGATTGCTTCTTTCTGTTCGTACGTCATGTTCCTGGCCTCCTGCGTCTCCAGTTAGCAGACCGTCCATACGCCGCCCGCCTGCAGCGCGACGACCATCACCTCGCCCCACGCCCTCGACCGCATCCGCAGATCCAGCCGCCGCGGCGAGCGCGCCTTGTGTATCGCGATGATTCCGAAGTCGAACATCATTGCCTCCTGCACAGTCGTCAATATACGACGCAGCGCTACGTCTGTCAATAGGCGCAACAAAAAAAATCCAAAAAAAATTTGCGCGCAGTTCGTCCTACGGCGAGAATGGGTTCGCGCGCGCCCTTGCGACATAACGCGCGAAGCGCTACGCTTGCGGCCGTGGATGAGACGAAAAAAATATCGCGCGCAGCAGCGGAACTCGGACGGCGCGGCGGTCACGCTCGCGCTCGGCGGATGACGGCACAGCAGCGCGCGGACCAGATGCGCGAGCTCGGGCGCCGCTGGTGGGCATCGCTGACAGCGGAGGAGCGCGAGGAGCGTATCGCGCGCATGGTCGCAGCCCGGCGCAAGAAAGCGCGCGCACCGGAGGATCCTTGAGACAAACGGAAAACGGGGCCATCATATGTACGTCGTCGGTAGGGCCCGGCGCGCCGACGCCCGCCTCGACATAGCGCCCGGCAATCTGCTCTGCGCGATCGACAATCGCGCACCCGGCGCGCAATCCCATGCATGGTCCGGGCGAGCACGACCGAACCGGATGGCGCTGAAACCGCGCGCCAGGCGTCCGCGGAGGCGTGCGCAAGAGCGAGAAGGATAATAATAACCTGGCCGTGCCTCGCCCCGCTGATGGTGCGCGAGGCAGGCAGGCAGCTACATGCCATACCCTAAACCCAAAACCACGCATCCCAAAACCACGCATCGCGGACGCGGCTATCTCGCATCGCTGAACAGCAGTGATCTCGCTGCGATCAGCGCGCGCGGGGGCGCCGCTCGCGCGCAGGCACTGACCGCCGAGCAGCGCTCCGACATATGCCGCCGCGCCGTCGAGGCACGCTGGAGCAGGACGGCGGAACTCCGCGCGATGCTCGCAGAGATCACCAGTCTCGAGCGCGAAAGGCGCAGGCAGCGGTGAGGTATGCAGCGCTGCATCACGCAGCGAGTACCGACCAGCAGGAGAGCGTGCAGGGAGCCAGCAGGGAGCGTCAGAGTGGGAGAGTGGGAGTGCCGATGGGAACGCGATGCAGTCTCGGGGTCATCGACCGCCGACCCGGCAGGCCACCGACCACCGGGCGACTCGGTCGTCTGTGCTGTGGCATGCATCTTGCTCCTAGCAGGCAGCGTGCCACCGCTCGGATAGGTCGCGAGAATGTCGATTATCACGACCTATGTGATGCGCCAGCGTGACATAGCATAGAGCGTGCCACGACGCTGGCACATCCTGTGCTCCGAGAGCAAGCGCCGTGCCAGAGGGTGGGTACCCCTCGAAAACTACCGGGCGGTCCTTTTTCAGGGGACACCCCATCGCGTTGAATGACCTGCGGTTTTGGAAACGGGTTTTTGGCCATGGAAACACAGGTGCTGGACGGGAGGCCATCGACGATGAAACCGAGAGGGCTGTTGCGGATAGGGCTAACGCTCGTGGTCGCCGGTTTTGTTGTTTGGGTCGCGCTGTTGCCTGGGCGCAGTCCGGGGGTTGGCGACGGTAGGGCGACGACGGGCGTGTTGCCGATGGTTGGGCAGACGAGGGCTCTAACGCGGGGTGAGCCATGTTTTCGGAGCGTGGAGGCGATGGAGAGGGGAGCCGAGGAGGCGAACGCGCACGATGTCATCGGATGGAACAAAATGATGGCGGATGGCGACCTGTTCCTGCTGGGGAGGGGGACTCAGGTTCTGGGCTTGGAGGAAGGTTGGCTCAAGGAGCGGGTGCGGGTGTTGGGTGGCCGACATGTGGGGGTTGGGTGCTGGATTGCGGAATAGGGGCGGATGAAGATGCAGGATTTTCTGTTCTGGCTGGCGGTTGAGGGTTTTTACCAGGAGCTCAGGCTCCGGGCGATGCGGACGGAGGGGCGATTTTTGACGCGGCGCGAGTTCGTGAGGCTTAGGCTTGCGGTGCTCGTGGCGCCGGTCACCGTGTTCGTGGCGCCGGTCACCGTGATTTGGATGCTGCGGGCAGGGGTTCCATTCACGATGCTGAACAGTGCGCAAGATGTGCCGGCGCATCGAAACGGCGGCGGGAAGCGGATCGAGATAGCGAGGGGATGAGTCCGGCGGTCATGGGCCAGCCCGAACACGACGAGTCCGATGTGCTGTTCATCGTTGATATCCGGGAGGACGCGACGCTTGAGCATCCGGCCGAAGACCTGAGCGAATGGGTAAGGGAGACTCTGGCTGAGCATCTGGCTGCGGTCAACGAGGAGCTGGCACGGCGCGGGTATCACGCGACGGTGACGTTTCGTGGGAAAGCGGGGTAAACCGAGGGTGTTTTTATGGCCGAGGTGAGGGTGTTGTGGGTGCCTGGGGAGCGGACGGCGGTTGAGGTAGTGGACAAACTGCAGGCCGAGATGAAGGCGGGGACAATACGGCCGGTGAAGATATTGGTTTGCTACGTGGAGGAAACAAATGGGGGCGAGGGTTGGGATTACCATTTCAGGTCGAACGCGATGAGCCTGCTTGAGGAGGCTGGTCTGCTGTCGATGGTGCGGCACAATCATCGGCGGGAGATAAATGGGGACGCCGAATGAAACACGCGATCCGAGCGAGGCACAGATGAGAAAGCGGAAGCGGGATTGGCCTGTGCGGGTCTATAAATTCTGGGCGCGACCGCTCGAACTGCCGCAGGCGCTATGGGACACGGCGCGTGCGATGCAGGCGCTGTGGAATCGGCTGGTAGCGCTCTACGACGACGAGCGCTTCATCGAGGAGACGCTGTGCGGCGGGCAGGTTGACGTTGGGTCATTGCGCAAGCAGGCCGATGCCGCGGCGCTTCGGCAGGTTGCCGAATCGGGGTTGAATTGGGAGACGGGGCCGGATGTGCTCGACCGTTTCCGTGCCGCGCGCGTTCGCGCCTTCCGGGCGATGAAAAACGGGGAGTCGCCGGCGCGGGCCGGGCTGCCGCAAGTCGCGCATCGGATCGAGAATATCGCGATTTCGCATCGTTTCACGGCCGGCGGCATACCTGTTCAGCGGCTGTTTTCCGAGCGCGCGCACAGGTTTGCGCTGGTTCCGGTCGCGCCGGAGGCGTACGAGGGCAAGACGCGCGGGCACACCAACGCCAGGGCGACGAGCGGAACTTTCCGGGTCGGCGAAGAAATGATTCGGTTTCGCACGGTCCTGCATCGGCCGATAGCGGCCGCGGCGATCGTGAAAAGGGCGACATGGCTCGGCAGGCACCATCCGACGCGCGGATGGCAGTGGGCGATCGCGATCACCTGCGAGGAGCCGCATCCGACTGCGCCGGCACAGGATTGCCGCCGGGTCGGCGCGCTGGACCTGGGGTGGCGGGTTATCGACGAGGGCGTTCTACGGATCGGGATGTTGTACGATGGCGCGCGCCATTATGAATTGCGCCTGCCGCTCGAGATGCCGAATTATCGATCGAGGCGGCATGGCTGGCGCAGTTCGTTCTTCGAGGTTGTGCGGTTGCAGCAGGAGTCCGACGCGCTGCTGGAGCGGGCAAAGGCCGAAGTGCGTGGGGCGCTGCCGGAAATCGAGGAATTGGCGTGGGTTCAAAACGACGCAGCGTGGAGTCGCGCCCGCCACGGGGGTCTGCGCGGCATCCTGAAGACGCTGCGCGAGAGGGTGCCCGATTGTCCGGCTGTGGGCGCGCTTGAGGCGTGGCTGCGGGAGAGCGACCGTTTGCGAAGTTTCCGGCTTGCGATTCTTGACGGATTGAATGGCCGGCGCGAATGGACGTATCGCAATCTGGCCGCGTGGATTGCGACCAATTTCCGTGCGCTTGCGGTCGAGGGACCGCTTGATCTCAAGCGGATGGCGGAATCGGGGGCAGGGGGACCCGTGGCGCTGAAGGCGTCGATGAAATATCGGCAATGGGCGGGGTTAAGCCGGCTACGCATGGATATAGAGCAGGCATGCGCGGCCAGATGCGTGGCGCTGGTGGAGATCGACCCGATGAACACTACCCGGGTTTGCGCGGAGTGCGGTGCGCTTGCGGAGGCCGGGCCGAAGCTGGTGCTGAGGTGTCCGAACGGGCATGAGTGGGATCAGGACGCGAACGCCGCGCGGAACCTATTTTCGCAAATGAAGGAGGTTTTGGAGCAAGGCGGGCAGTTGCGAACTTCGGACATCGACGGGCGCCATAAAAGGCTTGAAATACCTGTGATCTTGAAAGCGGTTACAGCGGAGGTTCATCCGGAGTGATGGGTGAAACGGCTGCGGTGCTTTTTCCGCTGCCCATCGCGCCCAGGGTTACAGCGGAGGTTCATCCGGAGTGATGGGTGAAACCCGCGCGCATTGTTTCCGCGCGTGTGCATTGCGTCATGTTACAGCGGAGGTTCATCCGGAGTGATGGGTGAAACTCTTTCTCCACTTGTCCCTTCCCGTCCCAGCGGGGCGTTACAGCGGAGGTTCATCCGGAGTGATGGGTGAAACGTCGCGAGGGCTTGGTAGATTTTCGATCGACTGATGTTGCAGTGGAGGTTCATCCGGCGTGGCGGATGAAACAAACGCTACGAATACGGAACAGAAGTCAGAAAAACGGGGGTATCTGTTACGGTTGCAGCGGAGGTTCATCCGGGGTGATGGGTGAAACGAGTTGTTGCGCGAAGCTTTCGAGAGCCATAACGACGGTTACAGTGGAGGTTCACCCGGAGTGATGGGTGAAAGAACGTGATTCTACTCACCCCGGTAAAGGCCTTCAGTCAAGGTCCGGGGTTATGGCGTTTCGTCGTCGGAGATGATGTGGTCGATCTGGCGCTGGAATTGAGTACGCAGGGAATCGGGGAGTTGGCTGGCGATTTTCTTGAGCGCTTCGGCGATGCGCGGGAAGTCGGGATGGTCGGCGATGGATTGGGTTGCGGGGCGCAGGCGCACGTCGAGCCCCATCAGGGAGCGGCGGGTTTCGGAGAGCTTGACGAGGACATTGAGGGCGGCGATTTTCGAGGGCCGGTCGCCCTGCGCAAGCATTTTGTTCGCCTCTTCCTCGAGTTCGCGAAGTTTCTGGAGCTCGAGCTTGCGGTAATGGTTGCGCTCATGCGGGCCAATAATGGGTTCGACTTCTTTCACGGCCATCGCCGTATAATATTAGGCTATGAGCGCGGTTGATGCCAAGTTTATAAGGCTTCGGGTGGTTGAGGAACTGCCCGGGGCGTGGCTTATGCAGGACAAGCAGGCGTACCTGGCCTCGATGGTACGCGGCCGGCGCGCGCATGAGGATGCGCTGATTGCGCTGGAGATATGCCGGGAGGGCAAGGACGCCAACGGTTTCGAGGTGATGGTGCGGTGCGATGCGATCCACGCGGTGCATCGCGTGCGCTATGAGGGGTCGGAGTTCGTCTTCGTAAACGTGGCGGACGGCGTGCGGGCGACGAGTTACCTGGTGCCGGCCGAGGATGTGGCGGCGATAGAGGCATGGGGTGGGGCGGCGGCGAGCAGCAGCGGAGATACTGAAGCGGTCGCTCGATAGCGAAGACGACTCGCTGACGGCGTGGCGCAAGGATCCGGTACTGTGGGCGCGTGAGCGCCTTGGCCTGGTACTGTGGGAGCGTCAGTGCGACATTCTGCATTCCGTCGCGCGCAATACCTACACAATCGTTCCCGCCTGTTTCGGCAGCGGCAAGAGTTTCGCCGCCGCCGTAATCGTATGCTGGTGGGTAGATTGCTGGGCTCGGGACGGCAATGCGTTGGTCGTGACGACGGCACCGAGCACCCATCAGGTCAAAACGATCCTATGGCGCGAAATCCATCGGCATTATGAGCGGGCGCGTGCGCGGGGGAACCCGTTGCCCGGGCGGCTGCTTACGCAGGCGTGGGTGGTGGGTGGCGATGGCCGCGGCGCGGGGGGACTTACGGTTGCGTTCGGGCGCGCGCCGCGCGACTTCGACCCGACCAGCCTGCAGGGCTACCACGCCGACCATCTGCTGGCGATTATCGACGAGGCGCCAGGCGTCGACCCGCTGATATGGGAAACGATCGAATCGCTGATGACTTCGCAGCACGTCCGGCTGGTGGCGCTCGGCAATCCGCTGGACCCGTCCGGTCCGTTTTTCGACCAATGCCGGAACGATCGGGACCGACAGGTGGTCGGGATATCGGCGTTCGGTTCGCCGAACCTGGCGAGCGTTGAGTGGACGCCGCCGCCGATGGAGCGGGCGGATTACCAGAAATGGCGGGACGACCTGCTGGCGGCGCTCGAGGCCGAGGTGGCGCGTCCGATAGCGGTCAACGGGCTGGTGACGGCGCGCTGGGTGCTCGAGAAGTTCAAGCGGTGGGGTCCGCTTCATCCTGAGTTTGAGAGCCGGGTTCTGGGCCGGTTTCCGGAGCGGCGCGCCGACGCGGTGGTGCCGTGGGCGTGGATTCAGTCCGGTCGGCGGCGATGGACCGAGACTGGCGAAGGCCGCGAGACGACCGAGGCCGCGACGCTTTCGCGGGGCGTAACTCGGAATGTGATATTGGCGATCGATCCGGCGCGCAAGGGCGACAACGAAACGGTTATCGGGTCGCTGACGGATGGCCGGCGCGTGGAGTTGGAAGATGCGCGGGCGGGACTTACGGCGCCGGAAATAGTGAACCGGGTGCGGTTCCTGGCCGGGGGGAAATACGAGGGGCGCGTGCAGTATATCGTGGTTGACGAGCCCGGCATGGGCGGCCCGCTAATCGACTTCCTGCGGATGTCGCCGGGGCTGCCGCCCGTGCTTCCGGTCAATACGGGCATCCGTGCGCGCAATCCGCGGCGCTATTTCAATCTGCGCGCGGAGCTTTGGTTCGCACTGCGGGAACGGCTGGACCCCGAGCAGGGGCACGACCTGTTGGAACTGCCGCCGGACGATGAAATGGCGGCGCAGATGGCGGCCGTGACGTATCGGATAAACCCCCGCGGGCAGACAGAGGTTGAGACAAAGGACGAATTGCGGCATCGTGGAGTAGCGGACCTTGGGCGGGCCGACGTGGTGATGTTGCTTATCGCGGACCCGCGCGGGATGAGAGACTTCGACGGGGGCGAAGAAAGCGGCATAATCGGCGGGTCCATTTATGGACGCTGAGAGGGGACGGGCGGGGTATGGCGACGGTAATGTTCCGGAATGAGAATGGCAAGACGATTTGCTATTCGCCGGAGTTGCCGGGGATCGAAGGCGTTGGCGCGGATACGGCGAGCGCCCGGTCCGTCTTCGAGGAGCAGATTCAGGATCCTGAGCGTGTGAGAACGGCGCTGGCGCGCCGACCGCCGCCGGCAGCCGCAGGCAGCATTCCGCCGCCACTCGATCCGAAATACGAGCCACCCAATATCAGCCCTGCGCCAGTGCCAGTGCCGCAGCCGCAGGCGCTCAGCAACGGCAACGGAGCGCATGCGGTTGTCCCGATGCGCCTGGAGCAATCGCTGATGGACGATATCGAGGCGGAGTTGCGGACGGCGGTGCGACAGATAGTGCGCGAAATCGCGGCCGAGATGACGCGGCGGGTCGAGCGGGCGATACGATCGGGAGGCCGGCCGCGGCGCCGGCGCAAGGCGAGATAGCATGTTTCGCGCGATCAGCGACAAGATGCCGCAACTGCCCGGACTGACGCCGCGAGGGCGTGCGCTGCTTGCGCGCGACAAGTTTATCGAGGGCACGTTCTACGACCATCTCAGCTACGACTTTTATGCGGAAAATGACGACAGCGGCTATGTGCCGATTATCGAGCGGCGACCGAGCGTGCAGTACAACCTGCCGCGGCGGACCGCGCTCAGTTGCGCGCGCAAGCTGTTCAGCACGCGCCATGTTCCGCGCTTTGCGCTCGACGGCGACCCGGAGCTCCTGGCGGCGATAAATACGTTGGTTGCGGCAACCCAGTTGCGCCGACGCATGCTGAATATCGCCTTCCACGGGTCGATCGGGAGCGTGGCCGTGACGTTCACGGTTTCCAAGCGTGAAGCGGGAAGAGTTCCGGCGATCGATTTCGACGTGTGGCGGGGATGGCAATGCGCGCCGAGCTTCGACAACCAGGGCGAGTTGGCGAAGCTGCGGGTGTGCGTGCCGACGAAGGGCGGAAAGCTGGGCGGCACCGCCTTCGAATCGCCGCGCGACAGCGACGGCGAGGAGATTGAGAGCGAAAGCGGTTACTGGGTCGTACGCGACTACCTGCCGGACCGCGAAGTCAACTATATGCCGGTGGCGATGGACGGACTCGAAGAGGCCGAATCGCCGTTCGTGTCGGACGCGAAGCTGAAGGAATTCGAGGACCGCGAGCCGGTGGTGCATGGGCTCGGCTTTGTGCCCGGGCATTGGTTCGTGAATTTGACGGGCGGCGATCCGCCCGACGGCGCGGCGACCTGGGAGGCGGCGAAGAATATAGCGATCGAGATTGACTATACGGCGTCGCAGCTTGGCCGCGGCATCCGCTACAACGCAGCGCCGCAACTGGTGGTGCAGGGGCGGCTTATCAACGCCTCGCTTGGCAATCGGCTGGTGCGGTCGCCCTCGCACGTGCTCCAGTTCGACGCGACGCGCAAGGAGTACAGCGGCGAGGTCACGCAGGGCGGCGACGCGAAGCTGCTTGAGATGACGGGCGGCGGCATCAATTCCGGCCTTGAATACCTGAAGGAGCTGCGCAAGCTGGCATTGGAAGCGATCGCGATGAGCCGCAAGGATCCGGACAAGCTTTCGGCGGCGCAGAGCGGAATCGCGATGATGCTGATCGACGAGGACTACGTGGACCTTGCCGATGAGTTGATGACGAATTACGGCGAATGCGGATATCTGCCGCTGACGAAGAAGCTGGTTATTGCGGCGTCCAAATTCGGGCATCCGCTGTTCAAGAGCATCGACGCGCTGGACGAACTGGCGCTCAACCGGCCGCGGGTCTATCCGCCCGGGGCGGGAGAGCTCATGCAACTGTCCACGGCGTTCCATATGTTCCTGGAGGACAAGGTGATCGACCGCGAGCAGGCGGAATATCTGCTTGATGGGCAGATCGATTTGCCGATCAAGCGCGCGCCGCTGGCGACCGATATAGAGGCGGGTGCGCCGGCTCCGAAGCCGGTCGAAGTGGTCAGCGACGGCGCGCCGTCTGCGGGCGGGACGGACGACCAGGCACCGGCGGCGAACGCGCCCGAAGACCCGATGCTCAGGCGCATGAGCCAGACGGCGCCGGCCGGGCTCGAGATGCGGATAAGCGGTGCAGGCTGATGCTTGAGCCCAGGTTGATTAAGGTCCCGGCGCCGTCGATGGGCGGACGCGGGGTTGGCTTGCGCGAGCCGGGGCTGTACGTACTGGCGACGGGGCCGGGTCTGCTCCAAAGTCTGAATATCACGAATCCCGGCGCGGGCGAACTGGACCTGATTGATGGCGTGCCGGATGCGCGAGGATGGTTCATCGCGGACGCACCACTGGCCGGAAGCGGCAATGGCCGGGTACTGAAGCATTTTTCGCCGACGTACGTTGGGCAGTGGCCGAGCATGGTGAGTTTCAGCCACGGGCTGACGGTTGTGATGCCGGGGAGCGAGGTAGCGCCGCCGCCGTATGTGACCGTGAGTTGGATCGCGGACGCCCCGGAGCATCCGGAGATAGCCCCTTGCGAGGAGGCTTCACTGCTTGCGCAGGACTGTTTTTGCGAGCCGGTGTTCGTGGAAGTGGAGCCGCCGCCGATGGGCGGCAAGGTGTTGTGCCTCCGGGAGAAGGGCGCGTTTGTGCTCGAGGAGGGACCGGGCGCCGTCCAGATGGTAAATATCACGCATGCGGGCGCGGGCGATTTCGATGTGATAGACGGGGTGCCCGACGAGCGTGGATTTTTTGACCGGGCGGACGGGAACGGCCGTATCCTGGCGCACTGGTCGCCGACGTACATGGGCGCATGGCCCATGAACATCGGCTTTGCGCATGGGCTGACGATTGTATCGGCGGTGGCCGACCCGCTGGAGCCGCCTCCGTTTGCGACGGTCGTATGGCGCGCGGATGCGGGCGGCGGGACAAAGAAGAAGCGAGGCCGGCGCGCGACATCCGCCGACTTCGTCGATCCGCTGCTTCCGCACGCGGAGTTACGCGATGTACGGGTGGGATGTTCGAAGGGATCGCTAATGCGCGGACTGCATCTGAACAGCTTTGGCTACTGGCGCGTGGCCCGGCGCAGCGCGGAACTTGAGTATGTGCATATCACGCACTCGGGCATGGGCGCGCGGCTGATAATTCGCGACGGCCGGCAGGTGCCGATCCTCGACCAGTTCACGACGTTCCCGGGGTCGTTCTATCATGGAGCGGGGCTGATGGACGGGATCACGGTGGAACTGAACGGAACGCAGATGCCGCCGCTGGTCGAGTTGTCGTGGCGCGAGAAGGACAGCGCGGTGGTATAGCGCATGGCCGCCGTAAAGTCGCCGCTGGAGGGCATCGTGGCGCAGTTGCGCCGACAAGACGGCGAGACGGTGGTTTCCGGCGAAAATATCATGGACATCGAGGCCATGAAGATGCTGTTCGAGGTAAAGGCACCTGTCGGCGGCACGCTGATGCTGTTGGTGGCGCTGAGCGATTATGTCCGCAAGGGGCAGGCGGTTGCGGAAATAGCGGAGAGTTAAGGAAATGGCTGAGCCGATCAAGTTGTCGATATCGGGGGCGGGAATCGTCGCGACCGCGGTGCAGGGAATGGCGCGGCAACTCGTCAATATCACGGGGATTGCGGACGGCACGACCGCGCTGGCGGCGACGGTTTATATCGCGGGGGCGACGCCTCCGACCGTGAACAACTCAACGCTGGCCGCGCTGCCGAGCGATGCCGAGCAGGTGGATACGCTGGAGTGCGCGGCGGCGACGACCGTATCGCACAACCTGATGCCGAACGGGATTCCGCTCGGCGAGGACGGCTATATCGTTGTGCAGTTTACGGACACGGGCGTGAATCACGAGGTCTTTGTAGAGGTGCAGTGATGGCGGAAGACGCGAATCAAGGGACGGGAGCCGAAGTCGCAGCGCCGAGCGCCGCGGCTCAAGAGCCGCAGCAGCAGCCGCATCGGGGTCGCACATCCGAGGAGTTGGAGCGCGATCTGAGGGATGCCGTGCGCGAGAGCGCTGAGCGCAAGCGCATGTTGCGCGAGCGTGAGGAAGAACTTCAGCGGAGCAGGGACCGGATTGTCGAGCTCGAAAAGCAGGAACTCGAGCGCAAGGGCGAATGGCAGACGCTGGCGCAAAAGGAGCGCGAGGAAGCCCAACGGCGCGTAGAGGATGCGCAGCGCAAGATCGAAGAGGGCAACCGGCGCATGGTGATGGTAACGCTCCGTGCGCGCGCCCGCGAGTCCGGCATCCTGGACCCCGAGTTCGTGAAGCTGATGGACAACTCGATGGTCCGCGTCGAAGGCGATGAAGTGGTCGGCGTGGACGAGGCTATCGAGCAGTGCAAGAAGGCTCGACCGCACTGGTTCAAGAGCGCCGAGGCGCCCGCGCCGGGCGGACAGGCGGTGGTGACGAGCGCCGCGACGACGACTTCGGCAGGGCGTGTTCCGCCATCTGCGACTTCGCCGAACGCGGGCGCGACCAAGCACGCGCGGGAGATGTCGCAATCCGAGTACGAGCAGGCGAAGGCCGAAGCGCTGAGGCAAAGCCGTGCGATATACAATGGGCAGAAGGCTTGACGTTGCTCGCTGAATGTGTTCTAAATCTAGCAAGGCGGGCGGTGCCTGCCGAGCGCCGGCGCAGGGCGCGATAGAAGTGCGGCGCTAGGCCTCCGAGGGGCGAACTGACGGGCAGTGCCCGTCGAGCGCTGGCTGAGAGGCGCGATACAAAAAGGCTCAGAGGCCCGGTCCGTGACCGGCCGTGCGCGACCAACGGGGATCGGCAAGGTCCTGAAGAGTCGAAATTCGACTCGGAGAACAGGACCTTGGCTGCACTTCCAAGTTACTATTCCATCTCGGGCACTTTCGCCTCCTTTCCGTCCTCCCTTCAAAACGTAATTCAGCAAGGCTTTATCGAGCGCGAGTTCGAGGAAGGCCTTGCCTCGGTTCTGGCCTATGCGCGCGAGGCGCTGCTTGAGGTGGTGCCGGCGCGAGTCGGCGAGACGCTGAC
>JAEHJW020003650.1_pt1 | contig 14056 bp, 24 predicted proteins | sample 9271431 | NCBI WGS metagenome assembly JAEHJW02
TATATTCCAAGGTCAAAGCGAAAACAGGAAGTAAAGCGAATACGTCAACTCAAGTCTAAGCGGGAGGATGTGAAAAAGAGGACCCGCAAATGAAGAAGTCAGCATACCAGCGCGGCGGTCCTGGCAAGCGCGATAAGATCGCTACGTGGGACGTGGAAACTGACGGCTTAGGTGGCAAGATACTGGCCGCGACGTGGATACGTGAGGGCGATACCGACGCGGTTTATATAACCGGAGAACCCGAACACATAATACAAGAAATGTTTCTAACCATGTGTGAGAACCATCGGTTTGTGTGGTTCGCTCATAATGCTCAATATGATTTGCGTTATTTTGTGGAGCGTCTAATGGAGCGCATGGGTGATCTTAGTATATATTTGAGAACAGACAATGATATATTCATGGTGACATTGGCATTACCAGAATACGGTGACAAGGCCACGCTGGTAATGAAAGACTCGTTTGCTCTTTTTCCATATAGTTTAGATGCTTTTTCGAAAAGTATGTGTCCCGAATTGCCTAAACTACACATTGACTTTTCCAAAGTAAAATTCAACCCATCAAATCAAGAACACATCGAATATGCGAAGCGGGATGTGGAGTCGCTTTTAACCGCGTTGTTGCGCTTTGACAGTCTTATATTCGACACGTTCGACGTGCATTTTAAGGCTACAACAGCTTCGACGGCTTTAGCCGCGTGGGAGAGGTCGCTAGGGAAAGATGAACACTACAGACCTCCGCGCGGATACGACGAATTTATCCGGTCTGGATATTATGGCGGATTAGTGTTCTTGACCGATACAAATATGCAACACCGCGCAAAGTCATACGATTGCAATTCTTCATATCCATATCAAATGATGACGCACCCATTGCCGATCGGCAACCCGATTGCCACGCTAGAATACAACCCGGACGCGCTAGGGATGTATCGTGTCATCGTTAAATCGCCTGATGGGTTGAAGGTTCCTTGCATTCCACACCGCGATAATAAAGGTATTGTCTGGCCTTCTGGCACGTTTGAAACGACAGTTACAAGTGTCGATCTAGGTTTCGCCTTATCTGTTGGCTATGAAATACTTGAAGTAAAAGAAGGAATATTCTGGGAAAAGAGCGCAAAACCCTTCGAGTCTTTCATTTCAAAGTGTCGCGATTTACGTGTCAAGTATAAAGGACAAGCATTAGAGATGGTTGCCAAGCTAATGCAGAATAGTCTTTATGGTAAATTCGGGTCAAAGAAGGTGCGTCGAAAGATATACGCGCATTTACCTGATGATGAAATAGAAGGGTGCGACGCTTGGGGAGACTTCCTAGTCCGGGATGAAATTGACGATGAAATGCTTTCGTTGCCACAATGGTCTGTATTTGTAACGGCTTATGCTAGGCGACACCTTCTGAAACTCGTATATGCAATCGGCGTTGGCAACGTTCTATACGGCGATACTGACAGTGTTACAGTGCGTGAAGGTGTTACGGTGGAAACCGGCTTAGAATACGGTCAATGGAAACTAGAGAAAGATTGGACTAGCTTTAGAGCGCGCGCACCAAAAGTTTACGCTGGTATCTTGGTTAAAGACTCAAAGATGGCGGGGGCGATCAAAGGCATCCCGCGAAAAATGTGGGACTTGTCTGGCGCGCTTGATCTGGTTTACAATGGCCTGAATGGAACGATTGCGTATCAAACGGTGCCGTCGCTTATCAACGTCTTGAAAGAGCCTGATAAGAAAGAAGCATACGATGCGAAACGGTCAATTTCCAACTTAGCCAATAGTCGAACCTGGAAACTTGAAGAAGATGGTTCGGTTCTACCTCGCTCGTTTAATGAAATCGGTATAGGAACAAAGTATGTCAAACCCAACTTCTCCAATAGGCCCTTCATTCACAGTTTCTAGCGGCGGATATGGATCACGAGTATTGCCTTTTCTCGGTCAAATTGATTTAGTATTTGACGTTTCACCTGTTCAGTTTGATTTTTCAGGCGGTCAAACCCCCCGCTTTTTTGGAGGCGAAGGCACAGGTTGCTTTTACGGTCTAGGCGGATGCTTCGATAGTTGGTTGGTGTGGGGAAATTTTCTCGGAACCGCCAACGTTAATTGCTATCAATTTTCCGGTTTCACCGTCAACCCTCTAGGTATATTTAACAACAATTTCTTGCTACCTGATCCGAACATTTATGGGACACTTCCAGGGTCATTTGTCGGATGTTTCTCATATCCCATGAACGCTAACGCGACAGCCGGCGTTGGCCAATGTCAAGTTTCTCAAACACGTTTCGGCGCGCAGTTTCAAGTAATGTTGGGTAATGCGATAGAATTTAATCAGCAAATAAGATTTCCAAACGTTACTTTTCAACCCACGAGCGGAAAATTGCAAACGTCGTCACCATATCATCTTATGGCGTCAAACTCACCCTACGGCGGCTTGTCCACCGATATAGGATATTCTACCTTCCCGTTTGTCGTAGAAGACGACTTCGGCAATTTTCTTTCATCCTCTTATACTGTAATATCATGGCAATACGGCACAAGTTTTCCTCCAAACAGCAACACACAATCTTTAACCGCTAGAATAACACCATGGACCACACAAGTTGACAGCGACTCTAGTTTCGATCAAGGTGCCTTTGAAGTAGCTTATTTAACTAAAAACGGTATTAATTGTGTTGTTGACAATATCGCAAGAGGGCCAGGAACATCGCCAAACTCAATGAAAATAAATCCGGTAAACGGAAACTATTTTATGATAGGTCAAGAGAATTACGCACCGGCAGGACAAACAACAGGACTATACACCGGAAATGTAATCGTTCCAGCTGTTTTCGGATCGAATTACAGCACCGCAAGACGTGACTATACTACCCTCGAAGTCCCGTCGGACAATGAGCAAATACTTTCACTGAACAGTCAACTTAACTACGGCTTTATGGTGCAACAGTGTTCGGGCGGCAACTTTTTATGTATGAATAATTCAAACGGCCCGTTTTACTTAATTAAAGGCGATCTTTCGGGGTATTTCCGCTTGATGCCGAATTTCAATGGAAATCAACCGCAACTACAATATGATACAAGTTTCGGTATGGATTATGACGGGTTTATATATATGTTCGACGGTGCTCAGACAAATCCTGTTGTATATTCAACATTAACCCCACTGCCACCCGTCATGTTGACAATTCCACAAATTTCACTAGCGGGAACTTCATGTCGCCGCATGTCATGTGCGCCATGGGAAGGTTGATAAATTTCCCGTGAGCGAGTATTGTTGCAAATCCGATCTAAGGAAATAGCCAATGTCCGGAACAAGCCCTCAAGTCCAAATCAATAAACACGGAACGCCGAACGGTTCTCAGCCATCAAACTCGAAAACGTATTCGTTTTCGGTTTCTTTGACAACTGGCGTGACAAGTCAAATTGACTTGAGATCGCAGCAATTCGCCAATATCATCGGCGACGTTCAAGGTGTGTTTCTCGACAACAGCGTCAACGCAACGCCCTTTGTCGTTACGTTCGGGAGCGGACAGAAGATCGTCGTTCCACCGAACGGGCAGGCTATCATGCCGATCTACGTTCCGTTTTCCACACCAGTTTTTTCGCTGGTAGGAAACGGCAACGTAACTATGACTCTGGTTAATTTTCCTTCGCCTGCTGCCGTGTGGGGAACGTCAACCGGAATTGTCATCACGAACGGTCTGGCACAAGTCCAAGACCCGGCTCTTGAAGCGTTGATCTCCAACAACTCGCTGTCCGCTTCCACGGCTCTATACGGTTCTGGTGACACGCTTTTACACGCGCGAGCCGGTGTGGCCCATTACGGCTCGATAACAGCGGTCGGGACTGTTACCGTGTTGGCTGGTAACCCGAATTGTTATTTGACCGGATACCGCCTCACACTTGACGCAAACGCCACCTGCGCGGCCCTGTCAGAATTGACCATCACAACAGGCTTTTTGAACGCTGGTATTGTGGACGAAACGGTTATCCAGGTTGGAACCGCAGCACCGGCCGGAACGTCTGACGCTGTCCTGATCGGTCAAATGGACGGCTTAAATCTCGTCGGCACATCTACTGGTGACAGCCTTCAAATCACTCTTGCAGGTGCCGCTTTGACTACAGGTTCAATTCGCTACACTTTATTCGGTGGAACCACCGGCCTCCAATAACAGAAGGGTAAGTAAAATGCAAGGCATCGAAAAAATGCTCAAAATGATGGGCATCGACGCTGAAGGTCTCAAGAAACAAGCGCAAGACTTCTACGAGCGCATTGTTAATCTTGAGCACCGACTGATACATGTTTCTGATGAACGTATCGCTATTCTCGAAGCGGAAGTGCGTTCGATCAAGCAACACTTCGGCATCGAAGCAAAGGCTCTTTACATTGACGTGGAAACGAAAGATGGGGAGCCGGAATAATGGAGGATGAAACAGAAATAACCGCTGAAACGGTGGAAACTATAGCCGAAGCGGTGGAAGAAACCGAACAAGAAGTGGCGGCTGTTTTATACGCAACACATGAAGCATTACATCGACAATCCTTGCGAATTGACGCTTTGGAAAGCGTTGTAAACGAACATTCGGAAAGGTTGGAAAATGCCGACAAGTCCGAAGAAACGAAAGAGGTGGCACCAGAAAAGAAAGAGGGGCCAGAGCAAGATAAGAAACTGGAAGAAGTTTCTCCTGCTCCGGTTGAGATTTCTCGAAACCGCAAATATCGGAGATTGTAACGATGGACGATATGAATGTCTTGGAAGGTTCTGCTATTCTGGAAACAGAAGAAGCGTCCACCTCGTCAGGTCCAAGAGGGTTTGCCAACCCGGAAATACTAGCGAAGGCTCAAGAGAAGCGTAAGTATAACAAATCAACCGTCAATCCTACTGACTTCTCTGAAACAAACGAGCCGGTCGTTGGCGTCAAGCGCGGTCGCAAACCCAAATCCGAACGTAATCTTCAAGGCGTCGAACAAGTGCTGCTCGCCATGCACATGATGCTGGCGACCGCTACCGGCTACCCGGAGTTTATTCTTGACAAGCAAGAAAGCCATATTCTTGCCGAAGCTATCGCCAATCTCGGTGAACATTATAAAATCAAATTAGACGGCAAGACTGGCGCGGTCATGGGTGTAGTGTATGCTTTAGGGGTTGTTTATGGTCCAAGAGCCATCGCAATCGGTATTCGCGTTCGTAATGAGCGAAAGGTTTCCAATGATCCGGTTTCCTGATCCAACCCAACACATTGCGATTGCAGGACGAACCGGAAGTGGAAAGACGTGGGGCGCGCTGGAAATGCTTTCGGCTCGTGACATGGACAGCATGGCCTGGGTTGTCATTGACCACAAACGAGACGAAAACATTGCTGCACTTCCCGCCGAAAAGCTAAACCCGGGCTCTATGTTTCTACCTTCGCGCGGATTGCACGTTCTACATGCGGATATGAGTAAAGAAAGCCGTGAAAATATCGAAGGTTTTCTAATTCGCGCTTTTGAAAAGGGCAAGATAGGCGTTTATGTTGACGAAGGACATTTGCTTGGTCATTCGGATGCGATTAGAAATATACTCGTAGCCGGCAGATCGAAGAAAGTGCCGCTAATGTGGACAAGCCAGCGAGCGCATTGGATTGACCCGTTCATTTGGTCACAATCCAGTTTCTATCGCGTATTCGATTTACAATCGCCGCTTGACATAAAGCGGTTCAACGAAAATTTTCCAGTAAAGTGGCGCAAACCCGACGAATTTCATTCGTATTACTATGACGTTTCAAAGGGTTTGACGCATTATCTTGTTCCGTCCAAGCCAATCGAAAATACGCTCAATCGTTTCGATGATAAACTAAAGAAGCGGTTCAATGCTATTGCATGACGGAATTGTGTTGACACATCTTCGCGAGCGAGCGTAGGGTCGGACTACTGGTTTAGATCGAAGGCGGAACAAGTGTCGGAACGCAGTGAAAACGTCCTGTCTTGGAATGTCCCGAATGTCATTACGATATGGTTGATGATTTCCCTTCTCTGGGTTTCCATGGGTATCGCCTCGCACCTGCTCTTTCGTAAGCATAAGGCGAGCGTACCTGCCGTAGCGGCCGACGCCGCTGGTAACGCCGTGCCCGTCGCATGACATTCATCAACACGAAATTGTTGTTACACCCGGTAAACTGGCTGACTTTGACGGTCTGGCTGGTTTTTCTCGGTATGGTGATTCACATTTTCGACGCTAAACTGCAATCGTCGTATTCTCACGTCAACAAAACGGAAACGAAATAAATGAGCGGTTCCACTCACCATACCATGTCGCCCGCGCAGCAGACCGCAATCGCTCGGGCGAATATTTTCGCATACGCGAAGCCGATTTTGCAGCGAGCGGCGCAAAAGACGTTTACGAACGTTTCTTCTGGCAACAACGTATTGCAGATCAACCCGCTTCAAATCGGTTTTCTGCGACGTTTCATTGTCGAAGTGTCCTGCACGATTTCCAACACGGACGCCACACATGCAGCCGATCTGATCGGTTTCGGCGCGGACAACATCGTGCAGAACGTTACGTTCAACGATTTTACGGGTAATCCGCGACACAACGCATCGGGTCGCAGTTTCTCTTTCGTCGAAGCGGCGAAGTACGGTAAAATTCCTGGCGCCGCTTACACGACGGACAGCGTGAGCGGTTACGGTTCGAATATTGCGTCGAACGTGGCGCCAAACATTCCGCCAGCGTCATCTGTCACACTCACTCGCGTGTTTGAAGTCCCGATCATGGTGGACTGCGCGCACAACATGGCGGGCGGTCTCTGGCTCGGGACAAACAATCAATCTGTTTCGTTGGTCATCACGCTCAATCCTAATCCGATCAGTCTCCCGGCGGCTGACCCGATCAACTCGGTTTACCAGTTGGCTGCTGGCGGAGCGGCAATTTCCACCACACCGATTACGTCCGCGACAGTAACGGTTTATCAGGATTACTGGAACAACGTCCCGTCCGACCCGAAAACCGGCAACCCTATTCTGCCAATCGGCGATCTGCAAACCGCTTACATGATTACTGAAACGAATTCGGGCCTCACGTTCGCCGCCGGTCAGCCTTCATCCTGGAATTACCCGACCTTTTCCAAGGTTCTCGGGACATATTTCACTTACGATGACAACGCACAGTTGAACCCTGGCACTGACATTTCCACGATTGCTTTGGTTGTTTCCAACTTCTCAATCATCAAACAATACTCGCCGCACGTCCTGGATCGTATCACTCGCGATCTGATCGGTTGTTCTTACCCGTCAGGCTCTTACGGGTTGATTAGCCGACAACATCCGCTGGATATCAACCAGTATCCAGCCTTGCAGTTGCAAATCACGCCAACAACGGCGACGAACGCTCAATCGCTCATTACTACTGAAATTCTACGGCCCGTGCAGTATATGTCCGCGGCCAGTGGGATGGGCGGCGTGTAATGACAGGGTTTGCCGGTTCTTCGACCGAAACGGCATTTGCCTATTCGCCGCCGCCGGGTAATTCCCCGGTGGCGGTCGGAACGGCAACGTATCATTTCTTACGTTATCCCATCACGTTCAAAGCGTGGGAATTTGTCGGGATTGCTTTCATCATTTTCTACATCGCCCGCCGTTGGGGGAAGTTTGTTAATGACATCGCATCCTGACGAAATAAGAGCAATCATTCTTCTTCTGGTGACAATCGTTCTACTACAGGTGTTTCAATGTCAAATCTTCCATGGCTCGTTGTCGCGGCAATCGTCTTCTTCGTCGGTGCCTGGGCCGGAACGAAATATCCGACCGTAAACCTACTTGGTAAAGTTTTGCCGTGATGGCATGGCCTTCCAAGTGGTCGTTTTTTCTGATTGTCGGCTTTCTAATCTATACGATCTCGGCGGGCTACGGTGCGGCGTGGAAGGCCATCTTTACGCAACCTATACAAGGTGGGTCGACAGGGCAGGCGAGCGGTGGTGGAGGGGCTGCTGTCCCGCAAAATTCATCTCCGCCCGTTCCGCAAAGCCCGGCGCCGCTGTCGCTTTCGTTGCCGAGTCAGTCCAACATGACGCTGGCGCCGTTGACTGGAATTATGCCAATAGACCCTACGCAAATGAACACAATGATAATCAGACCGTGAGAACGTAATGGCATACGTTTTATTGTCCATCGGCGCGGCGTTGGCTTATCTGGAATATCTAGGGTCGGAAAACGTCAAAACAGCAGGTTCGTTACTATATCAAGAATGTTTCGGTGGAAACAACCCTTTCTACAAATGGGCAGGCGCTATGATTATCGTTGGCGCTATTGGCCTCATTCCTGATATGGAAACGGTTTCCATGGCCTTCATGGTTCTTATCTTGACCGTTCTGATATTGTCACATTCGTCCGGCTTCACTAAATTGGTTCAGGGGCTTTGATATGGGAAAAGAAACAATCGACGCTGCCGTCAGTATCGCAACCGCGATCATCGGTCTAGCTATTCTTTCCGTGCTTGTTTCAAGTAACGCTCAAACGACCGGCATCATCGGTGCGTTGTCGGGTGGTCTTTCGCAATCCATCAGTGCGGCAACCGCGCCAGTGAGCGGTGGCATCGGTGGAATGTCAATACCTCAAATTTCCAACCCTTACACTAGCATGTCCTCCATGCGGATACCGTAACATGAAGAACCGTTTCTTGAACGGGTGGATGTTGTTCTTACACGGACAGGGACGTGTCAACCCGCCTGATCCGGGAAACACGGCCAACCCTCCCGGCAACCCGCCGGTTCAAGTCGGATCATACGAATACATTCAACCGTTCGCTTTCCAAGGCTCGGGTCATGCGGTTACGGATATCCCATACGTTCCGCCTGAATATCAAAACGTTGGCGAATTTGCAATGAACGTGTATGATCCGTCCGGCTTGACCGGCGGCGGATTCTCGAACAGTCCGGCGGTTCAGCTTCCGACCGAACAAGCATTGTTCTATGATCCGAACAGTGGAAACTACTACCAGATCGGATAATTCCATGGAAGTAATGGATTGGGTTAAATCGCATCCGTGGGAAGTAGGTGGCGGTGTTTTCGCGGTTGGCGCTGCTGCGCTTCTTATTTTGAAGAAAAAGGGTGCGGCTTCTTCCGCGTCCGGGTCCGGTTCCGGTGCCGCTGCTGCTGCTGCTGCCGCAAACGCTGCCATGTCACAACAATACATGCAAGCGCAGCAAATGGCCATGGCGCAGCAGTCGCAGACCGCGCAGTTAAACGCGCAGTTGCAGGCCGCGCAGATCGCGGCAGGGTCCGCAAACACGCAAGTAGCGGCGCAGTTACAGGCGACGGCTTTACAGACCGGAGTACAGCAATCACAAGTGTCAGCCGGTCTGGCGGCAACGCAATCCACCAATCAAACCGCCGCGCAGATCGCTAAAGCGCAAACCGCTGCTCAAGTCGCTATGGCAAATGCAAACGATGCTGCAATGGTTTCGCAGACCGCGTTGGTATCTGGCGCTCAAGTGCAAACGGCTTTGGGTGCCGATCAGGCCAACGTTCAAGTCGCTCACGCGAACGCTTCACTACTCGCCCAAGAGGCAATGTATCAAGCGCAGACGATGCAAAACGTTGCGGCTTCGCAATCGCAGGCGTCGATTGCAATGGCGCGGACAAGTGGCAGCACTGCCACAAATCTCGGCATCATTGGCGTTGCGGGTAATCTGCTAGGACATTTGTTTTGATGAACACTCACGACAGGCGCGTTTGGGAGGAAATTGCGGTTGGCGGTTTCATCGTCGCGCTTCTGTTGTGGTTCATTACGTCCGCGTTTGGAAAACACGGCTCGCCTGTCGTTCAAGCGTCAAACCCGCCCGCTTACTTTCCTGCCCCGGCGGGGTCGCCGGGTCCGGCCATAACGCCTGCGATTGCTTCTCCCCCGCCGCTGGTAATTCCAGCTGAACAGTCTTTCGCGTCAAACGCGCCTGTCGGAAAAGGTAAGAATTGTTGTTCTGGTTGTTCTGCCGGCACTACTTCCAACCCGACAATACAACACATTACAGCGATAACTAATTCCGCGTTAGAAATGATGCAAGCGGCTTCCGCCGCCACGATCAGGTCAATCGCCGCTATCGGAAACCAATCCAGCGGCGGTAAGCAATCGTTCCTGGCAGGCTACTGACGTGACGCCGACCGAATTTGTTGCACAATACTATCCGCAAGCACAATCGGTTTCGCAGTCAACAGGCTTGCCGGTTAATTTCGTTCTCGGTCAATCTGCGCTTGAGACAGGTTGGGGTTCAAGTGCTGCCGGGACTTTAGGAAACAATCTCTTCGGCATTTCAAGTCAAGGTATCCCGAATTATTATCCTACCGCTCAAGCCGGATTGGACGCTTACAGTAATCTCATTAATTCTCCACGTTACAGTGGTGTATCGTCCGTTACGGGGCAGGGGACTGGTGCGATCGCTCAGTATCTTGTCAACGCCGGTTACAACACAGCAAACCCTAATTACGTCAATTCAGTTGTCGGAACAACTGGCATGGTGGATAACGTTCTGTCAAACGGGGTTCCGCAATCCACTTCCGTAGGGGCGGCAATGGTGCCGACCAAAACGTTTAGCCAGACCGTTTCCGACTATTGGGATATGGCAAAACATTACGCTTTCAGCGGCACTATCGTTGTATTGGCGATTGTGTTTATCGTCATAGGTTTGGCTTCCCTTGCTCTTAAACAAGAGCCTCACGAAACAGTAAGGAAATTATTTACATGATCGGTGAAATGGAAAAACTCTGCATGGAACAGGAAGGGTTTGTTTCCAAAGTGTATAAAGACAGCCTTGGTTATGACACAATCGGCTTCGGTTTCCTGCTGTCGAACGGGGTTCCGCGTGAAGTGGCGGAATATTGGTTTACTTTCCTTGTTCAAAAGAACAGAGCTTTCCTTTTGGGTTTGCCTTGGTTCGCCGATCTTGACATTGTGCGACAAGGTGTTATCGAAAACATGGCCTATAACATGGGCTTCGATCATTTGTTTGAGTTTCGTCATATGATCGAAGCAATTCAGGACAAGAATTGGACGCAAGCGTCCACTGAAATGCTTTCGTCCGTTTGGGCCAATCAGGTTGGAAACCGTGCGGTCGTGCTGGCTAAGATCATGGAAACGGGACTGATGCCGTGACTGCCGGCGATATCGTCACAATTTCGCAACTGATACCGGCATCGGTCAATTCTTTTCTTGTACTACTCTGTATTGTTGCGTTATGGAGAGTTGACCGGCGACTACTCGAATTGACTGTCCGGTTCGAGGCATATCTTGTTAAAATGCAACACAATGGAGATGATTAACATGAACCCCACCCCCGCATTTCATCCGGTAAATATTCTCGGTGCCCCCGGTTCCACAATGGCCGGCATCGCCGCCGCTGCCCCCGCCCTGCTGAACCTTTTCAGCAACATGCAGGTTCCGACCAATGCGGCGGGTTGGATGCAGTTGGGTTTCGGCGCGTTGGCTTTGTTTGCCCGCGCATAACAAAAAAATGCCCCCGCCCATTACGAGCGGGGGCTAAGTTTGGGTAGGATACAACGCGAAGTGGAATATTACCCGATTAAGGCCGGGTAGTCAATTCACTTGTTCTTATGCTTGCCCTTGACTTCGTGAGACGGTTCGGCAAGCACCTGGTCGCGCGCCGGTTCGGCAGACACTTGTCCGTGAGCCGGTTCGACCGCCTCAAAGGGCAAAGCCGCTTGGGCCTGAACGCCGATCAGCGATGGCAGGTCAACCCCGAGAGAGGCGACCGGGTTCTCCATGCGTTCGGCTTCCACGACGCGCATTTCAAACTCATAACCTGTCGCAGAAGGTCGGCCAGCGTTGGACGGTTGTTTCAGATACAAGTCGATAACGAATGAGCATTCTCCAAAGTCATCCGACAAAACGTAGTGAGTGCCGGTGCGGCCCTTCACGTTCGTTTCTTTCTGTTCTTGTGTGAATTGTTGAAGAATGAAGTCCTCAGCCACTTGTGGCAAGATCATGTTTCGGCTGACGTAAGTCGTCACCGCATTACCGCCACGCTGCACCGCTTCAACGCCGATCTTGCCTATCCAGCGAACATATTCGCCTTTGTCCGAAAATTCCTGCCAACCTTCGATCAGACGAGCGCGGATTCGCATGAGCGGTTGCGGGTCGCAGGCGATGACCGCGCCGGTTTCCGGGTCTTTTGCGTCGAGACGGCGAAGCCATGCGAGGGAGGCGGTAATTTTTTTAACGTAAATCATGTTAGATACTCCGGTTTGTCTTTTGGTGACGGTGGATACTACTTGGTTGTTTTGGGTTTGGCAATCGTCGGTGTGGGTTTATTTCCTTCCGAATGGCGATACAGTCTGAAATTTGAAACGCCATGGCGCGGTAGCCCGCCGCTATGAGGGTCATTTGCGCCTCGCGCAACGGCGATAGCGGCGCGTCCCACATTGTGCGGTAGTGGGTCGTGGCTTCTTTTATGTCCATGTTAACCACCTCCATTGTAGCGAACAAGTAGGATGATAAACGCGCAACCCAGAAACCAGCCTGATGCGAACAGCATCCACATCATTAAAATGGCTGTTTTCTTTGTCAGGTGTATATACATGGTTATGGCTCCTTCTCCGCCATGGTGCAGATCATTTTCAGCATGTCGAACACGTTATCACATTCTAACAGTGCTTCAATGTCGTTTATTGTCGGGTTGTTTTCGTCTATTACTTTGATGACAACCCTTGCGGTGTGGAAAAACGGTTTGATCTGCGATAGTATTTTGTGTCCTTCTGCGTTTCCGAAAAGGACGATGTAATCATGACAGAGACGGTTGAAGGCTGTTTTCTTGATTGGTGGAATGACTGGGACATATTCGAGAAGCGCGTTCTTCGTTACGTCAACGCCGATTGACGCTTTCGCAGCATACAGCGCGCTCAGTGCATTCTCCGCGTTCTCGTATTGACTAGCCTTGGACTTGTCGTGAGTCCAGACATCGTTGGCTAGCCAACGAACGCCGTCCGAGTGAGCGATTAGAAACATGGTGTGGTTCCTTTTAGAGTATGCCGAAAATGGACTTCATTATATGCGAACCCGATTTACGGTCCGGATTCTGTATAAATTCCAGCGATTGTTCCGCTAGAATTTTGTTCGGTGTCTTGAAAATTTCGCCGTTTGTCGTGCGGGCAAAATTTCCATTTGATAAAACAATCATATGTATTGTTTCGTCGGTTTGGTTGATGCGCGTTGTTCGGATACGTAGCATGCGTGTGGTCCTTTAAGATTGTTTCGACTATGGGGTGATGTCGCCGAAAAGATTTGACACGTCACCTGACAGGTTAGAAACGTCGTCCTAAAGGACTGACACGTCGCCGTGAAGGGTAGATACGTCCCCGCGAATGTCTGATACATCGCCGCTAATGTTAGACGCGTCTCCGCAAATGAAAGACACGTCGCCGCGAATGCTGGACACGTCGCCTCGAATGTAAGACACGTCGCCGATGAGGTCGGACACGTCGCCGATGAGGTCGGACACGTCGCCGCGAATGTTAGACACGTCGCCTCGAAGATTTTTTCTTATTCTTCCACAAATGGCAGACACGTCGCCTTGAATTTTTGTGGCAACACCTCGAAGTCGTGTAACGTCGCCTGTGATGCTGGACACATCGCCGTGAATTTCTGATACGCCTCCGTGAATGCGCGACACATCGCCGCGAAGGGTTGATACGTCGCCACGAATGCGGGACACGTCGCCAGCGATACCGGTAGCGTCGCCGGTAATATTAGTGCAGTCGCCACGTATATTATCACAAAACCCATCAATGTCGGCGTGAGGGCCTTCTGCAATAAATCCGTTCAAGTTTTTGTAAAACAGTGCGGGGGCCGGCATGTCGTCGTTTCCTTTCCATCGGGTAGAGCTACATAATACACGGTCGGCACAATTATACAAGAATTATTTTGCGTTAAAATTAGTGTGTCGTTTTGAATACAATGAGGCGAAAATGTCACAGTCGGCACAACCGCCACGGCTCAGGTCGAACACCCGGTCGGCGACGCACTAATGCAAGAAACGTGCCAACGGTGGCGGGAGCGCGTGGCGGATGAGGCACAGTGTGGTAA
>JAEHJW020006676.1_pt1 | contig 14046 bp, 16 predicted proteins | sample 9271431 | NCBI WGS metagenome assembly JAEHJW02
GCGTCGCGTCATCAAAGCCCCCAAATCATCGGAGGCCTTGAATCATTCTTTCGCCCGTTCGGGAATCCCGTTTATGAGTTTAGGGCCTAGTTGGAACGGCTGGCAGCATCCGGGCGAAAATGGTCAATGGCCGCATCTGGACTCGCTGTTCGCCTCGCCGAACATCGATGTAGTTTCGTTCGACAATTATCTGCCACTGTCGGATTGGACGACCGGAACCGGAGGGGTGGACTGCGCGAACTGGACGGCGCCCAAGCCGACGGACTGGCCGCCTTCAGCCGCGACCATGAATGGCCTCGGCCTTTCCGGGTCGCCGACGCTCTATTCCGAGGCCTATCTCGCCGGGAATATCGAGGGCGGCGAGCAATTCGACTGGTTCTACAACGATTCGAACAATGGTGGTCGTGGGCTCGACCCGAACCTTTCCGGCATCATGGTCAGTCTGCCCGAAGGCGACCGGCTGGCGCAAAGCCGCACCCCTTATTACGCCAACCAGCAGCTTCTTGGCCGCAAGCAACTTCGGTGGTGGTGGGGAAATACCCATCAGGCCGTCTATGACACGGGCGCGGGCTGGATTCCGCAAGGCCCGACAACGCAGTGGACGGCGCGGATGAAGCCGATGATCTTCGCCGAATATGGTTTTGCGACGGTCGATCGCTGCACAAATCAGCCGAATGTCTTTTTCGACCCGAAATCCTCCGAAAGCCAGACGCCCTTTTGGTCCGTCTGGAACTCAACGGACGGCGAGACATGGACGCCGCGCCGCGACGATTTTCTCGCTAACCTGGGGCTGCAAACGATCTACGATTATTGGTCGAACGGATCAAATGTTCCGACCGCCTCATCCGGCCCAATGGTCCTGACGCCGTTCTGCTGCGCCTGGAATTGGGACGCGCGGCCTTTCCCGACCTTCCCACTTGATTCGAGTGTGTGGAGCGATGCAGCCAATTGGCCGGTCGGTAACTGGATCGGCGGCAAAGGGCCTTACGTCGCGATTCCGCAGCCCGACGCCCCGCCAGGTCCGGGCTCCTATGCAACTTTCCCGACGCTTCCGGGCCAATCGTGGAGCGTCCATTACAAGCCGCGCTTCGTGACGCGGGCGACGGTCAAGGTTTCGGGCCGGGAGACGCGGGCGGCGGCGTTCTCGTCGCCGCTGTGGGACATTGAACTGAAATTCGATGTGTTGCGCTCGGCTTCGCCCTATTCGGAGTTGCAACAACTCCTGGCCTTTATCGACGAGGCCGCAGGGCAGGCGACGCCGTTCCTGTTCGCGCCGCCGGGGAATCTTGGCGTCTATTCCGGGGCGCCGCTCGGCGCGGGCGACGGCTCGACAATGGCCTTCATCCTGACGCGGACGCTCGGCGGCTATGTCGAGCGCGTCCAGGCGCTCATTGGCGCCCCGACCATCTATGTCAACGGCGTGGCGCAACCGGCGACGAGCTACAGTGTCTCGATCCTGCCGGCGACGATCACTTTCGCCACGGCGCCCGCCGCTGGCGCGGTGCTGACGGTCGATTTCACCGCTGCGCATCTGGCGCGCTTTTCCGACGACACCGAAGATTTGGAGCAATTCATGTCGGGACTCTGGCAGGGCGCGGCAATCAGGCTTGAGACGGTGCGCTCGTGAGTTCTCCCCCGATCTTGCCAGTGCTGCCGGGCCAAGGCTGGAGCGTCCACAAGAAGCCGTCCTTCTCGACTCGCGTCGCCTCGCATCCTTCGGGCCGCGAGGTCCGCGCTGGGCTCTATGCGCACGCGCTCTATGAGTTCGAACTGACCTTCAACGGCCTCGATTCATCGGGCGCCTTCCCTGGCCTGCAAAGCCAATCGCTGCAAACCCTGATGGGCTTCTACCTGACCGCGCAAGGCCAGCTAAACAGCTTTCTCTATCTCGACCCGTCCGACCACACCGCGACAAGTCAGGGCATAGGGACTGGCGACGGCTCGACCACGACCTTCTCGCTCGGCCGCGCGCTCGGCGGCTATTATGAGCCGGTTTCCTATGCGCTCAATCCGACCGCGGCGCAGATCGTCAATTTCGGCAACGGGACGGCGCCCAACTATCTGCCGAACAACCAGATCGCCAACTCGGCCTTTGTCGGCGCGGTCGCCGGGACGCCGGGAACCACCCCGACCGGATGGGCAATATCCGCCGACACCACCCACGGCCTGACGCTGGAAATTGTCGACACAGGAACGGTCGCCATCGGAGGCCAGAGCGTTCCTTACATAGACGTTCGCGCCTATGGGACGGACACGAACAGCGGCGGAAATCTGGCGCTTAATATCTCTGCCGCCAGTGTGTCGGCGACGCCAGGCGAGAGCTTCATCGCATCGGCCTATCTCGCACTTCAGGCCGGAACGCTGCCTCCGGCAGGCGTGAACGCCACGACTCTCATTCTCTACGACGGCTCGGCCTATCACGCATTGAAGATCGTCCCGAACGCGACCCTCACGCAGTATTTCGAGAGCGTGACGCCGACCTATTCCGGGATGACGCATGTCGTGTGGGAGTTATGGGTCTATGGCCCGACGACATCTGGCACGGCGGTCGATTTCACCATTCGGCTCGCCGCGCCGCAACTGGAACTTGTCGTTCCGGCGGCGCAGACGGCGCCCAACCCGGTCATGCCGACCTTCGGGACGCCCTATTACGGCGCCCCTCAGATTTCCGTGAATGGCTCCGTCGTCAATCCGAGCAGTTATGCGTTCACGGCCCCGAACACGCTCTCTTTTTCGACCGCCCCAACCTCGGGCGCCGTCATCGCGTGGACCGGGACTTACGCTTTCCAGTGCCGCTTTCTAGACGATCAGTGGGATTTCGAGAATTTCATGTCCGGCCTCTGGCAGAACACAAGCGTCAAATTCAGGTCGATCCGATGAACCCCATTCTCGCAATGATCTTTTTCGCCGTCCTCTGGCGCGCATATTGTGGCCTCTCGCAATGAAATCGGCGACCGCCGCCCTCGTGACCTATCTCAACGGCCTGCGCCCGACGTCCGACGCGCCGCTGCAATCTGGCGACCTGTTCACCATCTGGCTCGCGAATGGGACGATCCTGACCTACACCGATCTGGATTTGCCGGTCGCGTGGAACGGCTATGTCTATTCGGCCTCATCGGTCCTCGTTTCAGGGCTGCGCTACAAATGCTCGCTCGGCTTGAGCGTCGATCAGCAGAAAATCGTGATTTCCGCGCGTTCGACCGATACGCTCGGCGGCATCCCCTTTTTGCAGGCGTTGCAGCAAGGCGCCTTCGACGGCGCGATCCTTCAGCGCGAAAAGGCTTTCTTCTCGTCCTGGGCGACGACGGCGGGGTCGCTCGTTCCTATCGGGACCGCCATCATGTTCAAGGGCCGGGTCGCCGCGATTGACGACGTGGGGCGCACCACGGCGCAAGTCACGGTAGCCGCCGACACGGTTTTCCTCGCGATCAATATGCCGCGCCGTCTCTGGTCGCCGCAATGCACCCATGTCCTTTACGATTCCGGATGCGGCCTGGCGCGCGGGACTTATTCGGCGAGCGGAACAGTCGGGACCGGGGCCACGAACACATGGGTTCCATGGTCATCGTCCTCGTCCGCCTATGCGCAGGGGACTGTCACCTTCACGTCCGGCGCCAATTCCGGCATCGTGACGACGATCAAGAGCGCGACGGCGGGCGGCTTGGTTCTGGCCTATCCGCTGCCGAATGTTCCGACGGTGGGGGACGCCTTCACCGCATCGCAGGGCTGCGACCATACTCAGGCGACATGCCAGAGCAAATTCAACAATCTGGCGAACTTCCGGGGCTATCCTTATGTGCCGCCGCCGCAGGTCATGACCGGGCCGCTTTCGGCCAACTGGAACGCCAGCACCCACACCAAGGGCAAATGATGAGCCTCAGCGAAGCGCAGCAACGCGCCGCTGTCGTCGCCGAGGCGCGGCGATGGGTCGGCACGCCCTACCACGATTGCGCCGACATTCGCGGCGTCGGCGTCGATTGCGGGATGCTGCTGGTGCGCGTCTTTGTCGATCTCGGCCTTGTCGCGCCGTTCGACCCGCGCCCTTATCCGCGCGATTGGATGATGCACAACGACGAGGAAAAATATCTCGGCTGGGTCAAGGACAACTGCGGCGAAGTCAAGACGCCGCAGGCCGGCGACATCGTGGTTTTCCGCTTTGGCCGCTGCTACTCGCATGGCGGGATCGTCACCGCCGCCGCGCCGCTGGCGCTGGCCCACGCCTACGCCATGGCGCGCTGCGTGGTTGAGGAGCGGCTGGCGCAGAACGGCGATCTGACCAAGGACGTGCGTAAGCCGCGCTTTTTCTCGCTTTGGGCGGACAGGGTTTCAAACCGATGAGCGGCTACAACCCACAGGGCCCGGAGTGGGCGCGCGAAACGTCGATCACCAAATACTACGGGCTGCAAGTCCAAGGCACCTCCGGGGCGGTTCCGGTCCCTATCGTCTATGGCCGCAACGTCGTCGCGCCAAATGTCATCTGGTATCAAAATTTCCGCGCTCACGCCTCGAACGGCGGCAAGGGCGGCGGCAAGGGCGGCGCCGCATCCGGCAAGAGCGGCGCGTCGCAGCAAAGCTGGACCTATACCGCCGACATCATCATGGGGATTTGCGAGGGGCCGATCAGCGCGGTCGGCTGGGTCTGGCAGTCCTCGCCGGCGCCTTTCACGCTCAACGCGCTCGGCCTCGCCCTTTTCGACGGAACGACGCCGCAGACGGTCTGGTCCTATCTCGCCTCGACCTATCCCACAGAGGCGCTGTCCTATCCAGGGACCGCCTATGTCTGCGCCCCGAACTGGTATCTCGGCTCATCGGGCGGCATCAATTCCAACAATTTCGAGGTCTATGGCGTTCTGGCCGGCTCGGGCTTCAACGGGATCGACGCCGACCCGGCGCAGGTGATTTACGACTTCCTGACCAACAGCCAATATGGCGTCGGTTTCCCCGCCGCGTCGATTTCCTCGGATTCGCTCTATAATTCGGGCTATGGCTACCAGACCTATTGCAAGGCGGTCGGAATCGCGCTCTCGCCGGTGCTGAACACCCTGGAAACGGCCTCGTCGGTTGTTTCACGCTGGCTGCAACTGACCAATTCGACGGCGATCTGGTCGGGCGGCTTGCTCAAGATCATTCCCTTCGGGGATTCAGGGATCGCGAACAATGGCGCGACCTTCACGCCGAACCTGACGCCGCTCTACAGCCTCACCGACGACGACTTCATCTATTCGCAGGGCGAAGACCCGGTTCAGATCACGCGGTCGGACCCCTATTCGCTGCCGAACTGGCAGTCGCTCGAAATTCAGGGGCGAAGCGACAATTACAACACCGGGCCGGTGACGGTGTGGGATCAGTCGATGATCGACCGCTTCGGCCTTCGCGTCGGCTCGACCGTCACCGCGCACGAAATCTGCGATGTCGGGATCGCGCAGATTTCGGCGCAACTGATCCTCCAGCGCGCGCTTTATATCCGCGACACCTTCAAATTCAAGCTCGGGCCGGAATTCTGCCTGCTCGAACCGATGGACCTCGTTCAACTGACCGACCCGCTGATCGGCCTCAACGCCGCGACGGTTCGCATCACCGACATCGAGGAAGACGACGCAGGCATCCTGACGATCACCGCCGAGGAATTTCCGGCGGGCGCGGCCACCGGCGTCGCCTATCCGACGCAGCCGACAAGCAATGGCGCGCCGAGCGCATCCACCACGCCGAACCCGATCAACGCGCCGCTGATTATCGAGCCGCCGCCGGACCTGACCGGCAATGCGGTCGAACTCTGGATCGGCGTTTCGCCGCAGTCCGGCGACCCGAATTGGGGCGGTTGCATCGTCTCGGCGTCGATTGACGGGACAACCTACGCCGAGGTCGCGGCGATCTATGGAGTCGCGAAACAAGGCGTTCTCTCGGCGGCTTTGCCGGCCTATGCGGGCGCCAATCCCGATGCGACGGATGCGTTGGCGGTCAATCTCACGGAAAGCGGCGGCGCGCTCGCCTCGACATCGGCGGCGACGGCGGCGCAGGGCGTGGCCATGTGCTTTGTCGGCGGGGAATATCTCTCCTATACGACGGCGACGCTGACCGCCGCGAACCAATACATTCTGACGGGCCTCTATCGCGGCCAGGGCGGCCTGCCGGCGGCCGGCGCGGCGTCTGGCGCGGCTTTCTGCCTGCTTGACAGCGCGATCCTGAAATATGCGGTCCCGAGCGCCGAGATCGGGCAGACGATCTATCTGAAATTCCAGTCGTTCAACATTTTCGGCGGCGGTCTGCAAGACCTCTCGACCTCCACGGCCTATTCCTACACCATCACCGGGACCGGCCTCCTCGGACCCGTCGCCTCGGCGCTGGCGGTCGGAACCGCGATGGACTTCGGCCATGTCGCCGGGGACGCCATCTCGGAAAGCGACGATTACGGAACGGTGTCGGCGACCGTGACGAGCATCATCGACCTCGGCAACGTCACGTCATGATGATTTGCCGCTTCGCGGCGCCCCTCGCGTCCGCTCGGCGTCCCATTCGGGCCTAGCGCTTCGCGCAATTCCCAAGGAAAATCGAATGAGCGTTCAGGTCAAACGACGCCGCGACACGGCGGCGAACGTCGCAGCCTACACCGGCGCCCAAGGCGAATTGATCGTTGACACGACCAATAACCGCGTCACGGTTCATGACGGCGTGACGCCGGGCGGCTGGGCGGCTGCAAAACTGTCCGAAGTCCTGAGCAACGCGCGCACGACGGTCAGCGACGCCAATTACACGGTCCTCTCGACGGACCGCATGGTCGCCATGACGGCGATCACGGCGGCGCGCACTTTCACGCTGCCGGCCGCGAGCGCCTATCCGACCGGCACAAGGCTTGTCATTGTCGATGAATCCGGCGGCTGTTCATCGCTAAACCGCATCAATGTCACGCCGAACGGGACCGACACAATCGACGGGGTGAACGCGACGGCGCTCGTCAACCAGCCCTACGGCTATCTCGCGCTCGAGAGCAACGGCCTCGCAAGCGGCAACGGCAAATGGACGATTCTCGACCAGCCGACCGGCATGATCCCGACGCAGCCGCTCGCGCAGGGGCCGAACGGCGCGGCGATCCAGTGTCAGGTCATCGAGCAGACGGTCACGCTGTCCTCGGGAACATCGGTCACGGCGGCGACGCCGATTCCCGCCAACTGCATCCTGCTCGGCGTCGGATACCGTGTCGTGACGGCGATCACCGGCGCGCCGGCGGTCAATGTCGGAACGTCCGGCAATGCGACGCAGTTCGGCGGCTCGCTCGGCGTGGCCGCTGGATCGACCAATTACGGACTGATCGGCCCCGCGCCCTTTTATTCTCCGACGAGCATTCTCGTCGCCTCGACCGGCGCGTCCTTCACCGGCGGCCAGGTGCGCCTGTCGATCCATGTCCTGCTGATCAGCCCGCCAACTTCGTGAGGATGACGAATGAAACCCGCAAGAATGCTGATCGCCAGCGCCCTGGCTTTTGCGTCTCTCGCCGCGCCTGCTCGCGCCCAGACTTCCAATGCGCTCCTTTCGGGCTCGCTCGCCTGCGCCACGACAGCGCAGCAGGTCGGCTCCGCCGCGCTCTCGACCGGCGTCTTTCTTCGCGCCGCCGACGCCAACACGGGCAAGATTTTCGTCGGCGGACCCTCCGTCACGACGGCAAACGGCTATTCGCTCCCGGCTGGCGCCGGCGTCTCGCTCGACGTGACCAGCCTCGGCCTGATCTGGTTCGTCTGCCAGAACACGACGGACACGCTTTATTTCATCGGCCATTGAGGGGCGCGCCCGATGTCGAATATCCTCCTCCTGACGCGCCAGCAGGTCATCGCCTCCGTCGAAGCGGACGAGGATTTCGGCCCGTGGACGATCTCCTTCTTCGAAGCCGATGGCGTGACGCAGATCGCCCTTTCCGGGATTTCCTTCACAGCTTCAGTCGGGAGCTACCCCGCGCTGACCAGCGCGGGAGGGGCGATCACGGTTTCGGGCAACGCCATCACCTTCTTTGTCCCGGCGGCGTCGAAGGCATGGGCGACCGGGCGCTATCCGTTCATGCTGCAAGCCAGCGACGGGACCTATACTCGCGACATCTTCGCCAATTCGACGCTGACCGTCGGCGCGCCAGCGGCGTTCTCGGTCTCAGCGTTGGCGAGCGCAGGCGCTGCCTCGGCCCTGTCCAGCATGTCGGGGGCGCAACTGCTTTCGCTCCTTGGCGCCTTGTCATCGTCCCAACTGCAAAGCCTTGCGGCCACGCTTGCCGACGCTCAGGCGGCCTATGTCCCGGCCCTCGATTTCTCCCATGTCAATGACAGCCAATATCTCCTTCTTCCCGCGCTCTCTCCCGTCCTTCCCTGACCTCTCGCAAGCATGGTGAGCCATGACCGCCTATTTCGCCAAAGACGCCAACGGCAACCAAATTCCGATCAACGCCCCATCCTATGATGGCAACGGCTATCCGCTGATGTCCGACGCCCAAAGCGCGCCCTTCGCCGGCGCCGTCGCCATGATGGTTGGGACGACCTATGCGGCGCAGCGAACAGTCGAAGTGATTTGCACCGTCGCGGGCAATGTCGAATTTCAGTTCCCGGACGGCTCCACGATCACAAAGCCAGTCACGCCGGGTGACAGTTACCACCCCTATGCCTGCACGCAGATCGTTCCCGCGGGCACGACCGCGACCGCGACCTATTTCAATCTCAAGTGAGGGCCAAAATGAAAAAGCTCCTTGCCGTTTTTGGCGCGGCGTTTCTGGCGGCGTATTCTCCCGCGCGGGCTGTGCCCACTGGAACGCTGGCGCCCGCATGGTCGATCCCCTTCGCGGCGATTGGCGGAAGCGCCTATATCTCGCTCGCGCGACGTATGGGGTGGCGCCTCACGCCGCAGGATTTCGGCGCCAGGGGCGACGGGGCGACCGACGACACGCCGGCCTTCGCCGCCGCCTGCGCTGCCGGCGCGCACGATCTCTATCTGACGCCCAACACGACCTACGAGGTGCATAATTTCTCGTGCGCTCTCTCGCCCTATCGGCTGCATGGCGGCAACGGGTCGGTGATCCAGCGGTCGTCTGTTTCAGGAGCCTACGACAACTTCTTCTCTCTCAAAGGCGCGAACATCGCGATTTCCGGCGTCACCTTCGATCTCAATTCCGCCGTTGTCTCCACCGCCAACACCGATTACGGCCTGCGCCTCACCGCCGGCGGCCAGACCATCGACATCGAGAACAGCAAGTTCGAGAATGGCAACTCGAACGAATGGTGCCTCGTGATCGGATCGACAGCAAGTCCCTCGACAGGTGGCTCGTTCATCGTCAGAGGCAATGAGTTCGCATCCTGCGGCAGCGGCGCCTTTCTTGGCGCGACCAACGGGATCGTGCAGAACAATTACGTCCACAACAGCGCCAACTGGGGCTTTCACGTCACTGGCTTCGGAACGGCCTCGGCAACCAATTACGCCTCCGACATCAACATCTCCGACAACACCCTCATCAGCAACGTCTATGGGATAACGGTCGGGGGATGGAACGGGCCGCCGTGGGTCTTCACGACGCCAACCGCGATCAACATCGCGGTCAACCACAACAAGCTGATCGACAGCACGACGGATGCGCTGGAGCTTCAATCCAATAACATCACCGCGACGAACAACATCATCACGCAGTCCTCGGCTGTCCCGACAATGTTCGAGGCGATTGACTGCAACGTCAATTATTCAAAAATCTCCGGCAACTACATAAGCGTCGTCAACACGTCCTATGGCATTGATTGTGGCGGAGGAACCGACGTTCTGGTCAGCGACAACTATGTCTCGATGAACGGCGGTCTTGGCATGAACGCCAGCAGCGCGCAGAACGCGCGCTACATCGGCAATCACGTCATCATGACGGGCGGGACAGCGATCCAGATGGTCGCGAACGATGGCGACAATTCGGGGAACACATGGCCCTATCAGACGTCGAATACGGTCATCGAGAACAACACGTTCGAGATTTCCGGCAGCGGGACGGTGGGGATTCGCGTTCAGGACAACGCAGGCGGCCTGGTCGGCTCCAAAGCGAACATCGTGAGGAAAAACCACCTCGTCCTCACGAATGGGGCGACGACCTACAACGCCCTCACGGCGCTTGGGGCATCGAACACAAGCCTCGTCATCGACGGCAATGACATCAATGGATCGAACACTGTTGCAATATCGCCCAACGGGTCGGGATATACGGTCTTCGATCTCGCCTATCTCGGCGGCCAGATCAGCGGCAACTACTTGTCAACGACGATCAATGGGATCATCACCACCGACCAAAGCGCCTATTCGGGCGGCGGCTCGATCCTGTCGGCATGGCCGACCAGCGGAGGCTCCGGCTATAATGTCGGGATGACCACGCTCTCGGCGTCGTCCGGCTGCACATGGATGGGCGTTCCGCGCATTTACCAGGGCGTCATTGTCGGCGTTCACACCACCAACGTCGGGACCGGCTGCTCCGGCGCGACGATCACCGCAACGGATACCGGAAGCGTCCCCGGTTCCGGCGCCGTCTTCACCACGCTGAACAAGCCGGTTCTGCCTTTCTATGCGAAGATCACCTACTCCAACGGCGGCAATCCGCAGATATTGGCTATCGGGGCTGGCTATCTCGGCGGCCTAAATCCAGGGCCCGCCGTAATCGCCGTGAACGGCAGCGTTGTGTACCTGACGGCGGAATTTAACGGCCAGTATTGGAACGCGCGGTACCAGACGCCAAATTTACCGTCCACGTCTCTGCCGTCCTGCTCGGGGATCGACAACAACTCCCGGATCACCATCACCGGCTCGACCTCCGGCAAATGGGCCGCGAAATGCAACGGGACGAACTGGATTTATTCAGACGGGACGACGGCTCCGTGACCGCGCTCGCCGGCTTCCTCCTCGGGCTCGCGCTGGCCTTCGGGTCGGCGCAGGTCTGCCCTAACGGCTGCTGCAAAGACGCGCACGGGCCGCATTGCCCGAGGGACGGGCGTCCTCGGACGCCCTATGGCCCGGCGCATCATCCGGCGCAGCGCCACAGATAAACGCTTCCTCACACTCCCGACCGGAGAAAACCCACGCGGCCAAGCAAGCCGTGCTTTTGGAGCCATCGATTCATGACCAGAACGACCCGATTCGCGGCCTTCCTCGGCCTGTCCCTTCTCGCCGCTCTCTTGGCGCCACAAGCACAAGCCGCCAGAATTTTCGGATTCGAAAATGTGGATTCTCGACCTGTTCAGAAAGCGGAAACCTGGCGCTGCGACTGGGCGTCCCGTCCGCGTCACCATCATGTTCGGATCGCAATGCGCTGTGCTTACGCCTCGCGGCTGGCGCGCGCCGACGGTTTCGGCTCGTCGCGGCTCCTGAGCGTGGCGCGGGCCTATCTCGGGCGCGGCAATTTCACCGGCTATCGCGAGGCGTGGTGCGCCGACGCGCTCAGGGCGTGGCTGCGCCAGAGCGGCCATTCCATCGCCGGCACCGATCACCGCGCCATTTCCTTCGCCCGCTATGGGCGCCCGACGTCGCCCCATGTTGGGGCGGTAGCGGTGCTGCGCCATCATGTCGGGATCGTCGCGGCGGTGACGGGCCGCAGCGTCGTTCTGCTGTCTGGAAACCACGGGCGCCGCGTCGCCCTCGGCGTCTATTCGCGGCGCCGGATCGTCGCCTTCAGGGAGCCTGTCTAGCCGCAGGGAGCCGCCATGATCGATTTCGCCAAAGTCCTGCTCGCCGTTGTGCCGTCCGGGCGGCGCGACGTGATCGACGGCTTCGCGGCCAGCATGGAACGGTGCATTGCTTACGCCGACCTCTCGACGCCGAACCGGCTCGCCGGCTTCATCGGCCAATGCGCCGAGGAATCGGCAAGTTTTCGCACCACGGTCGAATATGCCTCCGGCCGCGCCTATAACGGGCGCATCGATCTCGGCAACATCTACCCGGGCGACGGCCCGCGCTTCAAGGGGCGCGGCCTGATTCAATTGACGGGCCGCGCCAATTACCGGCAGGCCGGAAAAGACCTTGGGCTGCCGCTGGAAGGCGACCCCGAAACGGCGGCGGCCTTCCCGGACGCCGCGCTGATCGCGGCCTGGTACTGGAAATCGCGCGGCCTCAACCGCTGGGCCGACGTCCGCGACTGGCGCGCCGTGACCTTGCGCGTCAACGGCGGCGAGCGGGGGCTTTCCGAGCGCGAACTTTACACCGAGCGCGCGCTTCATGCGCTGGCCGATCTCAAGGGCGCGTTGCTCACGCTGGCTGACCAGCATCACGGCGCGGCGCGCGCGGCATTTCTCAAGATGTCCGGGGCTGCGACCACGGCGGTCGCATCCGCCGCGACTGGCGCCGGCGTTTCATCCGTGCCGCTGTTCGCGGCGGGAGCGGCGATCGGCGCTGCGGCGGCGGCCTTTGGCTGGCGCGTCAAGCTAGACAGCGATATTGCGGCCATGCTCGAAGACGCGGCGAAGGACGTATGAGCTACGCCGCCATTCTCGGCCTCACCAAAACCGAGGCGCGGATTGTCGCGGCGCTGATCGACGGAGCGCCGGCGCCGCTCGACGCCGCACGGATCGTCAGTGACTGCCTGAGCCACGCCTACGTCGATTCGCAGACGGTCAAGGTCCACATGGTCAAAATACGCCGCAAGCTCGCCGCCTGCGGCGCGACCGTGACCAGCCTCATCGGCGGATATGCGATCTCCGAGGCCGACGCCGCGCGGCTGGCGGGGATGGGCCAATGATCCGCGCATGGCTCGTCAATATCGCGCTGTTCGCGGCCTGCGTCGCCGGAATCCTGTTTTCCATCTGCTTCGGCGCGTGGCTGCTGATCGTGGCCGGCGCGGTCTATGTGACCGTCGGGATGATCGGGCTGGCGGTCTGGATCGGCCTCGCCCTGACGGACGCCCGGCCGCCAAAATCCGCCCCGCGAGACTGATTATCCCCGTCCGCGCGCGCGGTCGCCGCCGCGTTGCGCCTGCCGGAGGCGGCTCGTTTGCCTCCGGCGCAAATCCCCACGCTCAACCCAAAGGTGAAAAATGGATCAACTCTGGACCGCCGCGCAGCCGCTGCTGCACGGCGCCGCGACTCTCGCCAGCATCGCCGGCTTCGCCGCCGCCGCCGCCGCCGTCATGCCCAAAGCTTCCGGGCCTGGCGTTTACGGCTTCATCCGCGCCGTGATCGACGCCTTCGCGATGAACTTCGGCAATGCCGCGAACAAGTGACCCCTTGGCGGTTTTCGCCAAGATCGCGCATTGGCTCGCGGGCGTCCGCGGGGCGCGGCGCGACAGGGGCGCCGCAGTCGCGGTCGAAGACCTCGCCGAACTGCTCGAACAGGTCGCGGCGCATAGAGACGACCTTCAGGGCGCGCTCGAAAAAGGCGCGACCTTTGCCGACGCCCTCGCGCCATGGCTCGGCCCGCAGGCTCACGATCTGGCGAAAGACCTTCGCCTGGTCAAATCCCTCGACAAATTCCGCAGCGCGTTTTCCGGCGACGGATCGTCCAAGCCGCCCGCGCCCTTCGTTTAATCAAGCCCCGAAAGGAAACATCATGAGCTGGTTCACCAATATGGAAGCCGATGTCGGCGCGTTCCTGATCCGCACCGAAGCTGCGGTGCAGGGCGTCGTCGCCGATATTGTCAAGGGCGAGCAGGTCGTGCTCGCCGATCTACAGGCGGCCGGCGATTGGATCGCCAATCACCAGCAGGCGATCGACGCCGCCGTGACTGGCGCGGCGGCGCTCGCGACCGGGCTCGGCGTCCCCGTCAGCCCTATCGTTCTCGCCGATGTCGCCGGCGCGGCGCAGTCGCTCGCGGCCTTTGCGGAGGCGCATAACGCTGGGCAGTCCACCCCGGCGAGCGTCGTCCAGGGCTTTATCGCCTACAAGCAGGCGAAGAGCGCGATTTCCGCCGCGACTGCCGCCGCGATCCAGGCCAAGGCCAACGCGACCCTGGGCGCGGTCGCCAAAGCCGCCGACACGGTCGCCGCCGCCCTTCCCGGCACGACTATCGCCACTGGCGCCGCCGATCTGGCTGCAGCGGTCCAAGACGCGCCGGCGGCGGCCAAGTGA
>JAEHJW020004728.1_pt1 | contig 14043 bp, 18 predicted proteins | sample 9271431 | NCBI WGS metagenome assembly JAEHJW02
GCCTATCAGGGATTTCCTCTGCTGAAGACGCGGGCCATCTTTGAGTCCAAGACCGTTGGTGAACTGGAATCGAAGGCCCGGGAGATGGAAAAGGAAAAGACTGGACTTGAGCCGATCAGCAAAAACGCCGTCATTGATGGCGTCAAGATGGAAAGGTTGACCGCCTAATGGGAACAGCGCCGAGCTTCACTCAGCCACTGGTAACGTTCAACCCAGCTTTGTTTCTGGGTCGTTACCCTGAGTTTACTTCGGCGTACAACGCCAATCCCACGCTCTATGCCTCGTACTTCACCGAAGCTGGTTTCTACATGAACAATACGGCGCTGTCGCCGGTTCAGGACACAACTAAGTTGTCTCTGCTGCTGAACATGGTCACGGCGCACATTGCATTTATCAATGGTCAGCTTAGTGCGGACGGTCAAACACGGCCCGTGGGGCGCATGAGCAATGCGAGTGAGGGCAGTGTGAGTGCGGCATTCGAGGATGTTGCACCATTGCCGGGATCAGGACAATGGTTCCGGCAATCGCAATATGGTTCAGCATTCTGGCAGGCTACCACCTGCTATCGAGGAGCCATGTACTTCCCGCAACCGACTAGGGTTGAAGGATTTACAGGGACATCGCTTGGGCAAGAAGTTTTGACTTCTGGGAGTGGGCTTGCAGGACTGTAGCGTTATGGAAATAACGATTGATGCCACGGAACTAGAGGGAGACATCCAAAGGTTGCAGGATGGAGAGATTGAGCTTCCAACAGTTTCAGCGTTACGCATTACGAGCGAAGGCATTTTTGACGAGGAATTGGTTTTATGGCTGTCAGACGAATCAAGATGTCCGATGCAGTGACGGCCCGGCTGAAGGAACTAGCCGCCAAGTCAAAAGGAACGCTGAAGGTTGGCTTCATCGATAACGAAGAAGCTCCAATTGCCCTTTACAACGAGTTCGGGCATAAAGGAAGATTCCCAGCCCCAGCTCGTCCATTTTTCCGCACAATGATCTCGAATGAATCCAAAAAGTGGCCAGAGATGATGGCCAGTGAATTAAAGCGCACGAAGTTCGATGCTGTAAAAACCTTGGCGCACATGGGCGAAGAGATTGAAGGCGCTCTGAAATTCAGCATCCGGGAGTTGCAGTCGCCGCCTCTATCGCCAGTCACCCTTCGGCTGCGATTGAAATTCGGAAACAACCCACAGGATATTGGGCTTGGCGATGTGTATAGAGCCATTGGGGATGTAAGACGGGGCGAGAAGGTGGCCACAGGGACGCAGGCGAAGCCGCTGATAAATACCGGACAAATGATTAACAGCACTAGCTATGTTGTACAGAAATGATTGTATGAATAACTTCTACGTGTACACGTATTTACGCTCAAATAGCTCGAAGTATGGAGCATCAGGAACGCCGTATTACGTTGGCAAAGGAAAAGGGATGAGGGCATTTAAAAAAAGCGGACATAGGATCAGGATTCCAAAGGATCGTGCCCGCATTGCCATTGTCGCTGAAAATCTTTCCGAGGTGGATGCGTTTCAACTTGAGATGCTGCTCATTTATTTACATGGGCGTATCGACAACGGAACTGGAATCCTACGAAATTTAACTGATGGAGGAGAAGGCACAAGCGGAACTATTGTTTCTTCAGAAACACGAGAGAAGCTGAGGATATCGCATGTTGGGGTTCCTTGGACTCCAGCCAGAGCTGCGTATAAGCAATCTGCTGAAACCATAGCAAAAAGATCGCGTTCGCTGACTGGTCGTCCTGTTTCGGAGGAAACGCGGAGAAAATTATCAGCGCAGGCAGGATGGAAACATTCAATAGAGTCGCGGTTAAAGATGTCAAGGGCTAAAATTGGGTACGTCCCGTGGAATAAAGGGAAACGGAAAGAAATTTGTTTATTGGGTCATACCAAAGTAGAAGGGAATCACGGAATGATTTGCAATGTTTGTGCAGCAAATCGTAAACGTAAATGGCGTTCAAAACACAAAGTGGAGTCGAAGTAATGGATATTCGTGGATGCGCGAATGCGATGTCAGATTCGGTGAACCCGAATATGCCTGTGACTATTCAGGCATCCACCGGATACACCACAGGCGGTACAGGAATGCGACAGATTCCATCCTATGCCGCACCTGTATCTGGATTCGCACAAGTCCAGGCATTGAGCAGCGAAGACTTGCGGCACCTGGATGGATTGAATGTTCAGGGGGCCACGTATTCGATTCTTCTACGCGGGCCGCTGAATACCGCTCTCCGCCCCAACTCGCAGGGCGGCGACTTGGTAACGGTTAACGGGCAAACGTTTTTGACAGTGGCCGTGCTAGAGCAATGGCCACTTTGGACAAGGGCTGCAATACGCCTACAGGATGCTAACTGATGGGAACGCCAACACCATACGTTGTCTCAACGCCGATCGACGCAGTGTTCGATGCCTTAGGAGCGTTTCTGAATCCGTTCGTAGCGCCATCGCCGATCATCCGATGCCAGGTCAATCGCGTTGCATATCCGGTTGGAAATTTTGTTGAGTTGACGGAAATATCGAATACCGATCTTGAGTATCCTCGGCAATGGTATGACACGACCAACTTTCAGACAGACTTCATCACCCCAAAACGACTGGCAATTCAGGTTGATTTTTATGGTGAATTGGCTGGGGATTGGTGTGCAGCAGTCAAGACGGTATGGAAGACGCCTTGGGCCGTGATGCAATTTCCTACTGGCATAGCACCGCTGTACTGCGACGATGGCCGGGAAATGCCTTTGATTACAGGTGAAGAGCAGTATGAGCGGCGGTGGTCATTGACCTGCTCTTTGCAGTACAACCCGATTGTTGTCGTACCGCAGCAATCGGCAAACGCTCTCAGTATGAACATCATTGATGACGTGGACGCATAAGGAGAATTGATATATGGGAAGCATTCCAGCATCGCAAATTGTCTCGGTCGTTCCCAGCGTACTCTCCGCTGGGGGCAACGGACTGGTAATGAATGGGTTGGTTTTGACGGAAAACACGCTCATGCCAACAAATTCAGTGCTCAGTTTTGGGAGTGCATCAGCCGTTTCCGAATTCTTCGGGCCTTCCTCGCAGGAATTCGCTTATGCCTCCATTTATTTCGCTGGATATGCAGGCGGAACTCAGCTTCCATCTTCAATCCTCTTCGCGCCCTACAACGCAGCGGCGCGCTCGGCGTGGCTTACCTCTGGGTCGCTTGCTTCGGTTCCTCTGACCACGCTTCAGGGTTATTCAGGAACTCTGACCATTACGGTCAATGGGACACCGGAAACCTCCAGTACGATCACTTTGACCAGCGCGACAAGTTTCTCTAACGCCGCATCGATCATACAGGCCGCTTTCACATCCCCCCCGTTTACTGTGACGTGGGACGCGGTGCAGAGCACATTCATCATTACCACCACGGCGACTGGATCGACGGAAACGATCACCTATGCCTCTGGTTCGATTGCCGCAGACCTGCTCCTAACGCAGGCTACCGGAGCCACGCTCTCTCAAGGGGCGAATGCTGATACGCCTACGACTGCAATGAATAACGCTGTGGCGGTTTCCCAGAATTGGGCCACGATGAGTTATCTGGTCGAGCCAACGCTTGCCAACAAGGAACTCTTTGCGCAATGGTTTAGCTCCAGCGCAGATTTATACCTTGGCGTGATGTGGGATTCTGATGCGCAGGCCAGCGTACAGGGGGCAACCGAGCCTTTTGGTGTAGTGGCCAAGACAAATGAATACAACGGTGTGATGTGCATCGGGGGAGACCCAGCGGCAGGAAATCTCTCTACACTCTGCTTAAACACTGCGGCCTTTGTTCAGGGAATGATTGCATCGATCAACTTTGGCGCGCGCAATGGGCGCATCACCTTGGCTGGAAAATCGGCGAATGCCTCTTCCTCTGTGCTGCCAACCTGCCAAAACATCTTGACGTATCAGAATCTTTTGGCCAATGGATATAGCTGCTACGGAGCATTTGCGGCAAGGAATCAAGGCTTCATATTCTTCTCGAATGGAAACATGCCCGGAAAATTCCCATGGGCAGACCAGTACATCGATCAAATATGGCTGTCCTCTCAGTTGCAAATGGCTCTCTTGTCTCTCTACACCACCGTATCCGATATTCCGTATGATCCCACCGGATATGGATTGATTCACACTACGCTCGTTGGACTTCCGACGGGTGCGAGTGGTTCCAACTACAACGGCCCGATCAATGCAGCATTGAACAATGGGGTCATTCAGGTTGGCGTGCAGTTGTCGGCGGCACAGGCGGCGGCTGTGAATCAGGCGGCTGGCGGCAATGTGGCTGGATCGATCACATCGAACGGCTATTACTTGCAGGTTCTCGATCCAGGGGCAACAGCAAGAGGAAACCGGCAGACACCGATTATCAATCTGTTCTACGCGGACGGAGGTTCAATCCAGCAGTTTAGTTTGGCATCAATCGACATTCTTTAAGGGGTGAACTATGGGTGGATTTATCAACGCAATCACAGGCGCGGCCAGCACGATCACATCGGCCAATTCTGTCGTCAGTATCACTGTCCCGAACCTTTTCCCTGTCCCTGTTCAACTCTTTGGATATTCGGCGGACAAGGCATGGGATACAGCACAGCTTGTCGTAACAGAGACGCAAATTGGTGTCGATGGAAGGAAGACAGCAGGCATTGTCTACAACCCAGTCAAGCAGACATTTGCGTTGCAGGCTGATTCTCCCAGTGTTGCAGTTTTTGAACAAATCTACGCAGCCCAACGGGCCGCACGCGATGTGTACTATCTCTATGCAGTCATCACGCTTCCTGCGACTGGAGAATCCTATATTTGCAACAAGGGAACGCTGGAGGATTACAACCCAATTGCCTCTGCGGGACGAGTTTTGAAGGAGAGAGAATTTTCAATCAACTGGGGAAGCGTCCAACCGACATTGATGTAAATCTGAGGGATAAAAATGGCACGGAAAAAGATGACGTATGTTGTGAGAGAAGATAACAGGGACAAGGGCAAGCAGTTCCTGATTACGGAAATGTCGGCTACTCAAGCGGAGGATTGGGCTATTTCCGCGATGATGGCACTTGGGGCAGCCAATGTCGAATTGCCGGAAGATGCTGGAACAATTGGCATGGCGGCTCTAGCAGAAATTGGATTGAAGAGGCTTTTTTCTGTGAACAAGGAGCAGTTGAAGCCGCTTCTGCATGATCTGATGCGCTGTGTGGAATTCGTCCCTGACCCCATGAAGCCGAATATTACTCTGGCCTACCCACTTTTTGAAGCCCAAGTGGAAGAAGCAAAAACTCTGTTCGTGTTGAAGTGGGAGACGTTGAAACTGCATTTGGATTTTTTTCAAGACGCCGGGCCATCTTCCGTGGAGGGAGGCCACCCGGCAAGCAAAGAAAAGCGTCAGCCGAGTATGCGAATGTCCCGCGCGTAATCGGTGTGGTTGTGGGAAGGAGATTGGCAACGCTGCACGAGTTGCAGACGGTGTATGGAACAGAAGATGCCTACAATCTTTTGGAAATAGCGGCTGTAGATTCTGCGAATGAAATGGAATAAGCCATGCCAACAATTATCGACTCTCTCATCGTCCAGCTTGGCCTAGATTCCAAAGATGTAGAATCGAAGGCTCCGGGCGTTCAGAAGAAACTCCGCGATCTTGAAAAATCAGCAGACAAGGCTGAATCTGGATTCAAAAAGCTATCTGGGGAAATAGGTTCCTTTGCCGCGACATTGGGCGGGGTGGTCGGTGCGGGTGTATTTCTGGCGTTGGCAAAGGATATTATCAAGGTCAACACGCATCTGTATTACCTATCTGAAAACCTAGGAATGAACGCGCAAAAGCTCTATGCTTGGGGGCAAATGGCGCGTCAGGTTGGCGGGTCAGTTGGAGGCGTGGAGAGTTTCTTCAAGCAGACTCGGCTCATGTACGGCCAGCTTCTTACGGGTCAATCTCCAGCGCTTCTGCCATTATTCTCCCGGATGGGCATCAATGCTCTTCAGTCACCAGAAAAGATTATTGAGCAGTTGTCAGAGAGATTCCAAGGCGATGACAAGGGGCCGAATCGCTGGAAGGCAGCCTCATTTCTTGAGGCCAGCGGACTGCCTGAGGATGTGGTCAACATCATCCTAAAGGGGCCAGCTTGGATCAAGTCCCACGAAAATGAGCTTTCTGGACTCGCTCCCAGCAATCAGCAATTGAAATCCTCTGTGGGGATGACAGAAAAGCTGGTGAATATAGGGGCGGCCATCAACAAGGCACAGAACAATCTTGTGAGCACATTTACACCGCTGCTGAGCAGGATTGGCGATGGGGTGCAATCCATACTGGCATGGTTGAATAGCCATACAAAGGCTGAGGGTGCGCTTGGGATGGGCATTGCAGGCGTCTTGGGGGCCGGAAGCTTGATTGGGGCAATCAGGTTTCTGATGCCCGCCCTTGAGGCCATTGCGGCTGCTTTTGCTGCGGTTACCGGCCCAGTCTGGGCTGTCGCTGCCGCTATAGCTGGACTCGGAGCGACTGCGTATGGGCTATACAAGAACTGGGACAAGGTAAAGTCATTCTCCCAAGACGGAGCGTCTTCCATGAAGAATCTCGCCATGGAGGGATGGTCAGGGATCATGGTCGGCATCGCCAAGCTGGAGGGATTTTTCTCAAAGGGAAAAGAAAATATACCTCAAAGGGCGAACAATCCGGGCGACATTCTTTACGGAGACTTTGCAATCAAGCATGGGGCCACGGGATATATAGAGGCGCAGGGAGGAAAGAAGATAGCCACTTTCCCGGATGTTTCGACAGGGGCGGCGGCCATGAAGTCTCTACTTGATTCCCCTGGATACAGCGGCCTGACTCAGGGGCAGGCCATGGAGCGCTGGCAAACGGGTCAATACACGCCTCTATTGAGTGGAATATCGGGAGCCAGCAACGTGGCTAGCTCGGTTTCCAGCGTGACACACTCCAGCGTTACGCATACGGACAATAGTCGTAACACGCATATTGGTACTGTGAATGTACAGAATCAAACAGGGAATAATTCCACGTCTCCGTCTGCAATTCGTGGCATGGATTGGGTAACGCTTCTTTCGCAAATGAATTATGGGACAATGTGATGCCACTTATTCTCTATCCAACGATTCCAGATTATCAAGGCGTACCGACGATCCTGCGCTCAGCGTTTGGAGTGCCGCGCATTGATATAAACGTTGTTCCGCAGCAGGATTGGCTCATCAATCAAAATCCGGGAAGCCCACAGTGGGGCATATTCACATTACAGGGCGACCCTATCTATGAACCAACTGATGGAGGTACGCTTTCAGTATTTTCATTTGGATTCACTCGCTCGATGAATGTGAGCACCTTCCCGGTAGAGTCAAATTCGTCAAATCAGGGCGCTGCATTTGCAACCTACAACAAGGTCTATGAGCCTGCCAACCCAGTTGTTACATTGGCCTTCAGTGGAAACGAATATGAAAAGACGGCCTTCTTGGCAGCATTGGATGCGGCCTGCATATCGACAGAGCTATTCAATGTTTCTACCCCAGATGCGGTCTATCAGTATCCGCAGAATGCTTGTACGGTGGATCGCTATAGCTACCAAAGGACGGCAACGAGCGGAGCCACAATGTTGCTTGTTGAGGTTTCCCTACGCCAAGTTCTCCAGGTGAATGCCTCTCTTACAAATTCGCCCATTCAGCAACCTCAATCTGCCAGTGCCGCGCAGTCATTGAACAACGGAAACACACAGACGACACCCGACATTTCGTATTTCATAAGGCAGTCTGAGACTCCATTGGTTCCCGGCGTGATGCCGCCGCCGGACATAACGTACTTTATCAATCAGTCCAGTACGCCGCTGCTGGGGGTTCCATAATGCAGACTGTTGTTTTGCAGCCAGTTCCCTCGCAGGTAACCAACGTAGTGTTGGATGGGCAGTCCTGCGTCATTTCTGTTTACGTTAAGACGCAGTGCATGTTCTTCGACCTGTCTGTGAATGGAAACCAGATAGCAACGGCAGTGCAGTGCAAAAACATGGTCACCTTGGTTCCTACAGCCTATCTTGGTTTTACGGGATGGCTTGTTTTCTTCGACACGCAAGGGGATTCTGATCCTCAATACACTGGTCTTGGTTCTCGGTGGGTACTTCTATACATCGATCAGGGAGACTTGAATGCCGCAGCCTAACTCTTCCTTTGCGAATCCGAAGAACCTTCGCTTTGTCATTCAATTGGCACAGCAAAGAGCGCCCATTGTATCGAACGGCCAGAACTACAACACCATCACGCTGGATGGACTTCGTTCTGTGGTGCGAATTGACAATGCAGGCGGAGCGATGATGGGAACCCTGACAGCGCAAATTTACGGACTCACCGATTCGCAGATGAATGCTCTGACAAGTCCGCAGTGGGACAGTCTTGTCCCCACTGATCCAGCCAGCGGAGAAAACCTTATTCAGGTCATTGCCATCGACGGCAACCAAGAAACCGTCGTCTACAATGGGCAAATCCTGAATGCGTGGGGCGTCTATACTTCGATGCCGGATGTGTACCTATACATTCAGGCCATGGTTGGGTATTACCAGCTTGTTGTTCCTTCTCCTCCTTTGAGTATTGCTGCAAACACTCCAATTGCTACGGCCATGCAGCAAATCGCCAACGCCATGGGGTACCAGTTTGAAAACAATGGAGTTTCAGGAATCATCAGCAAGGGAACCTATGTTGCCAATACGCTAATGGAACAGGCAAGGAATCTGATGATGGCCTACCGTTTCTGGATGTACCTCGACAGCACGTCGCCCAACACGTTAGCGATTGCTCCGAATGGTACAGCGCGCGCAAAGGCTTCTGCCTTGATTTCACCCCAAACTGGATTGATTGGCTATCCGATGTTCAACCGTACCGGAATTAACTTTGATACCCTGTTCAATCCGGCCATTGTCTTTGGTGGCCCCGTTCAAGTCCAGTCTTCATTGGCGAATGCCAGCGGAACTTGGATCGTTCAATCCATGACACATTCTTTGTCCTGCCAAGTGGAAGATGGGCCATGGCAGTCAACTATCAATGCTGTTTCTTCCAAGGTTATTTCTTCGTTCGGAGTGTTTTAATGGGGCAACAGCTTGCCAGTCTCGCAGGATTTCTCCAGCCCTCAGACTTTTGGGGCGTCTATAACAACCTGCGCTTTTTCGTGCAGCAGATGCTCTCAAAAGTCCAGACCGCATCTATCGTACAGGTGGTGAATTGCAGCAATAGTGGCGGAGTTTCCCCGGTGGGAACGGTCGATGTTCAGATTATGGTCAATCAGATCAGCGGACAGGGGCTGTCTACGCCACATTTGACCATGTACGAATTGCCCTATCTGAGAGTTCAGGGCGGATCGAATGCCATTATTATCGACCCGCAGCCCGGAGACATTGGCATAGCCGTATTTGCTAGCCGAGATATTACCAACGTTAAAAACACGAAAGCGCAATCCAACCCGAATACATTTCGGATGCACGATTTCTCAGACGGCATGTATCTTGGAGGTCTGCTAAACGGAGCGCCAAGTCAATTCCTTCAATTCAATTCGAGCGGCATCACGCTCCAAGCTCCAGAGGTAGCAGTTAAAAACGGGGGAACGGCCCTAGCGCTGGTCAACGACACTTTCTTTCAGTGGTTTTCTAACAATTTGTACCCATTTCTTGTTTCAATTGGATATACAGGGCCGACAATCCCTGTAGGATCAGAAACGGAAGTATTGAAAGGGCAATGACATGGCGACTCCAATGAACACGTTGCTTCTGGATACCGTGGCATGGGACTTGGTCTTGGATGCCAGTGGAAATATAGCGATGGCGCAACCTCCTTATGCAGTGGCTCAGGATGTGGCCAGCGCAATCCGTACTTTTCAAGGAGAACTATGGTATGACACGACGCAGGGTGTGCCATACTTTCAGCAGCTATTGCAGCCGGGAGTCACTACGGCGCAGATTGCCAACGCCATGGATCAGGCAGCCCTGACGGTTCCCGGAGTCGTAATCGCGAACACAGCCATTACAGAAATATCTGGCCGTGAAGTTTCAGGTCAGGTGCAGTTTACAACCAGCGATAATGTTGTAACGACAATCAATTTCTGAGGGATTTTTATATGGGAAGCACGGCAGTACCGCCAATTCAATGGACATCGACTGGGGTCGTTCTTCCTACGGACGCCGAGATTCTTACTGGCGTTCAGACGGACTTGGATAACGCCTTTGGGGGCGGACTGAATCCGTCCCTTTCTACCCCGCAGGGACAACTGGCCAGTAGCGAGGCGGCTATCATCGCTGAAAAGAATAGCGAGATTGCTTATATAGTCAATCAGATCAACCCGCTCTATTCCTCAGGGCCGTTTCAGGATGCCATCGGTCAGCTTTACTTTATGACCAGAAATCCTGCCGTAGCAACGGTCGTCATTGCAACACTGGGCGGTCTACCTGGAACGAACATTCCAGCCGGAGCCTTGGCTCTCGATACTTCTGGGAATGTTTACACGCTCCTGAACCTAGTTACAATCGGCCCGTCGGGGACTGTGCAGGCGGAATTTGCCAACGTTGCCACTGGCCCCATTCCTTGCGCCGCTGGAGCCTTGTCTCAGATTTACAAGACCATTCCGGGATGGGACACTATCACGAACGCATCGGCAGGCATCCTTGGCGCTGATGTAGAAAGCCCTCAGGCATTTGAATCCAGACGCGAGAAATCTGTGGCACTGAATAGCCATGGAACTACGGATACGATCTTTGCCAATGTATATGCAGTCAGCGGTGTTCTTGACTGCTATGTGATCGATAATCCATCTGGAGCCACTGTCAATTATGGATCAACAAACTACCCACTCGCACCCCATTCCGTTTATATCGCAGTCGTAGGAGGGAGCGCATCGGCGATTGCACAGGCGATATGGATGGCCAAAGATGCTGGATGTTCGTATAGTGCATGGCCAACCTATCCAAGCGGATCAACGGTTCCTGGACAGGGATCGGTGGAAACATCCATTGTCTACGATACTCGATATGCGGCTCCGCAACCTGCGTATGGAGTTAGCTTTATCATTCCCGCTTCGGTTCCTGTTTACTTTGCCGTAACAATACAGAGCGCAGCAAACCTTCCAACGAACTATGTGAGTTTGATCCAGAATGCGATCATCGCGCAATTCAACGGGCAAAACGGGACTACTCCCGCTGGTATTGCATCGCTCATTCTGGCCAGTAGTTACTATGGCCCAATTCTCACGGCTGTTACTGGAATCACTTTGGTCAGCGTTCTGGTCGGGCTGACAAGCCCAGGTGCTGCCTACGATGTGCAAATGGGAATCGATCAGCAACCGACATTGCAGGCATCCAATATCACGGTGACTGTGCTATGAACGATCCTATTGTTACAGTAGCTTCGCAATACGGAAATAGTCCAACGATTCTTTCGATCATTGAATCGATGAATGCGGCTATTGATCCTACAGTGGACATAAACAATTTCCTCATCAACGTATGGCAAATATCGACAGCACAGGGTTTCGGACTCGATATTTGGGGGAGAATTGTTGGCATATCAAGGATTGTTCCCACCACGCCAGCGACTGTTATGACAGACGATCAGTTCCGCAGCCTGATACTTTTGAAGGCGTTGGCGAACATTTCAACTGCGACCTCTTACTCAATCAACACGCTTTTGCAGAATTGGATGCAGGGACGTGGAGTGTGCTTCGTCAGCGACCTAGGACAGATGGAAATCCTCTATACATTTGAGTTCCCGTTGCAACCTTTCGAGATCGACATTGTTACCCAAAGCGGTATATTCTTTCATCCAGCAGGAGTCGGCGGTTGGATGATAAACTCGCAGTTTCCTGTATTTGGATTCAAGGGGATGACCGATGGAGCCGTACCTTTCAATCAGGCTCCGTTTATGACGAATGGAAATCCGTATGCAGTTTCGTAAGGAGTTGATATGCAGATAGCTGGAGCACCGTCGCAGATTGTCCTTCCGTGGGCAAATGGCGATGCTACGAAGACGAATCCTATCCCTGTTCCCTCACAGCAGGGAACAACTCCGGGCGCGGCATCGTGGACAGACGGGTTTCCTCCACTGTGCGCTGAACCTCTGTCCTCTGGAGGTGTTCCGCCCAACAAGGCGGATATGAATGGCGGCCTGTATCAGATGTCTGCCATTGATGTATGGATGAGTGCCGGAGGAGGATTTCCTTACAATTCTTCATTCTCGACCGCCATTGGTGGCTATCCCAAAGGCGCGAGAGTTTTTATGGCCAGCGGGAATGGATACTGGCGCAGCACGGTGGACAATAATGTTACAGACCCAGATACCGGCGGCGCAGGTTGGGTTCCTGATGCTGGTGCTGCCGTGGCCAGCGTCTACGCGGCAGAGCAAAATACGATTGCTGTTGGAACAAATCCCGTAGTCTTCGATACGGTGGAATTTGATCCAACCGGAATGTGGAATGCTACAAACAAGCAGTTCATTGCTCCATGGTCGGGATTGTATCGCATCAGTGGTTCAGTTTTGCTATCTTCTCCGTCTGGGCAATTGTTGGCAACGCAGATATGGCACAATGGTGCGCTAGCAAAGCAATGCTTTCAGGCTCCGCAGGTTAGCGACGGGAATCTAAGTCTTCCTTTCGATGCCGTCGTTTCCTTGGCTGCCGGGGATAGCATCGTACCGTATCTTTCGGTTCCATTGACCTCTGTACAAGCAGGTGTGTCGGGAAGCAATCAAGCCTACGTTTACGCGCAATTGGAGTATCTATGATGAGGAAGTTGATTCTCGCAGTGCCGTTTTTGCTCTTCATGTCCAGTGGATATGCCCAGTCGAGCGGAAATACTCCACCGCCGCCTCCAGTGTGTTCTCAATCCAATGCTGGCGCACTGTACACGAATACGGGTACGACACCGGCAACCGTTTATACGTGTAGCTACTACAACCTTGCATGGAATTGGGTGGTCAACCCCAGCTATGGAGGCATCGTTTATTATCCAACGCTGCCATCGACATGCGCGGGTGCGCTTCCGGTGTTTCTCTCTGGGTGGCCTCAAACAGCCCTCTATATGTGCGAAAACGGCACGCCGACTGCGATTGCTGGAGGGGGTGCCAGCCTGTACTTGCCTCTCATTGGAGGAACACTTACCGGGCCACTCACGATCAACACAACTTCATCCATAGGACTAATCAACTACAACGGATACACACAAAACGGCAACAATGCGAATACTTTTACGGGATTATTGAACGCAAACGGCATTGTAGATACTCCTCTATCTGCAAGCACCGCAGCCATTTGCGCAAACGGAACCAACGGGGAATTTACCAACATAGGTTGTGCGGCTGGAGTGTCCAGCGTGTTTGGGAGAACTGGAGCGGTCACTGCCCAAGCAGGAGATTACACGGCAGCGCAAGTCACAAACGCAGCATCCCTAATTGCCCCAAACACCTTTACGGCCAGCAATTACTTCAACTACATTGACGGTGTTTACATCGCCAGCCAGTATCAGACGCCTTCAGGCACAGGCAACAACGGCATCGCCAACGCGACGGCGAAGTGTCCGGGACTGCTGAACAGCAATGGATGCACCGTGGTGGTCGATCCGGGCTACTCGCAGGTGGAGCGTCCCCAAGGGTATCCGCCGTCAGGCTACTTTGGCGGTTTTCTCTGGCCCAAGAACACGGCGGTCGAGGATTACCGAGCGGGTGGATTGTTTCTGGGGAGCTATGACCCACTGGGGGAACAGTATGGAGTGCCGATTATCAGCGGCCTGCGTACGACGACGGACTTTGATCTATCGAGTGTGCAGGCGCTTTCTGGTAGCGGCTTTGCGGGAACACCCGCTGGATACGCAAACTATGTGAATGAGTTTGCGGGCCGAAACAATACGCAGAACACCTTTGGCGGTGTGCCGATGGTCGGCGGCTATGGGGCGTACTTGCAGGGCTTCGATAATTTTGTAAGCCGCTGGGATAGCGGGCAGACGTTTGGTGAGCAGAATGCAGTCTTCTGCTATGGAACCGGCGACTGCATGGCGAACAACAC
>JAEHJW020006278.1_pt1 | contig 14033 bp, 16 predicted proteins | sample 9271431 | NCBI WGS metagenome assembly JAEHJW02
TAAACCCCCGAATTGACCGCGTAATCAAAGAGAAACATTGAGAGCGGAAATGGCAGACTGTCGCCCTTAATAACATCCCAATATTCTTGCTTATACAAAGCCTTAGCCTGATCTAATGTCAGACTCTTGATATTGAGATTGGGAAAGGACGCAGCACTGATTCCATAGTTTGTCCCAACAAGCTCTCCCTTTCCGACCTCGCCTCCCGTCCAATTTCCTGGATCATTGGGATTTTGGCTAAAACCACCCTCAAACTGTAAGGTGTATCCTACTGCCTTCTCAAAATTATCAAGCGCCATGTGTGTTCCCTTCAATCACGCATTTGTATGAATCAAAAACCCAATCCCGCCGCATCATGGGATGGTCCTTCAGCCATTCTGCCGCAGCGAATTGACCCCCTAACTGGCATTCCATCAGGCTATCTGGTTGCCGAGGAACAACAACCTCCTGGCATTCTCCATTCAGCGTTGAGCAAAAAACCAAAACCAAACTGAGCATAGCAACCTCCTGCGGTTAGGAACACATAATACTATAGCTAAACTGGCAGCGCAAGAATAAAATCCAGACCTCTATCGATCTTAATAAAAATCATGATATAACTTTTATATGCTAAAATATCTGGTTGGTAGAAAGTTCATTGAATTAGCCTCAGATGAGGCACAGACCATTGTTATCAAGAGCTTAGACAGTTCTGATTATAGGGTAGTAGAGCTTTCCCCGTTCCAGTGGAAGAAAATCGATAAGTTTGCCAAGGAGGTATCATTCCTCTCGTTCGGCAAAGGCGCGCTCAAGCAAGGCCAACATGCCAGCCCACCAGAGGGCTATCCCAAAGACCCTAGCCAATATGCGGTCCCACACTTCTATATGTTTCCGCTAGACACTGAGAAACGAGTGCGCTCAGCCCTGGCCTATTTCAACAAGCACACTTGGCGCCCAGAAGAGCATAAGGAAGAAGCGGCTAAGCGTATCCTGAGAGCGGCTAAGAAATTCCATATTGAAGTTTCTCCCGATGATGATGTCTCTCGTGCCGCCAAAACCCGCAAAAAGGTCAAAAAGGAGAACATCGTTGGCACCGATTGGGCCGGAGACTCGCCAGAGCCAGTTTACACAGTTAATGGATAATCACTAAAATGTGATTTGAATTTCTCAGAGGAAAATCTATTCTTGGCATATAGATTTTCCAGGAGAGTGCAATGTTGGAGCGCGATTATCAGGAAGTCGTTAAGCTTCTTCGGACACTTCATAATGCTTGGTCCAAAACCTTGCCTACAATAAAACAGTTTGCTGAAATATATAATGAATCATCTGAAAAACTAAAAATGCTTTATGATGCTAATACAGGCCCACTTCAAGGCATGATAGGCCAAATAATAAGCGATCTATATGTTTTAGATACTCTTTTGCCAGAAGATTTATCGGCACAATGGGTTGAAATTATTATCAAAAACCTTCCATCAATACAAGAAATTCAAGAAGATTTGACTTTAGATACCGAATGATCCTACTCGATAAAAGGTGATTGGGTCCGTCGCCCCTGGATTAATAATCATTCTAAAAATCACACTGTTATTCGGCTGGATAATAGCTGACTGTTCTGAGGCATAAGAAATACTCACACCGGACCCCCCACTAAGAGTCTGTTGATATGATGTCAAATTAACAAAATTGACATACATTCCAGTGTTATTAAGCGGGCTCCCAATGCCCCCAATGATATTGGCAGCCGTATCAGTCGTATCAGTGAAGTTTGCAGTTGGACCACTCCTTAAAATAACACCTGACAAAATTTGAGCGGCAGAAATGGTTGTTCCTGTAGTGGTGGTAACACTAGCTGGAGGACTATTGCCACCGAATAGCAGAGAAGCACTTAAACTTCCCAGCACATTTGCATTCTGATTTACAGTAAGATTATTTATGACGCTACTTGTCAGACTATTGGGATAAAAACCTACCCCCCAAATCGAAATAGTGCTTGCCCCCGTTACAGTAAGTATAAATACACCATTATTGCCGACAGGAACTGTTGTAACACCATTTAATGTAATTCCAGTATTTGTTAGTAAGCTATAATTCTGCCCAAGGCTATTAATTACTGTAAAAAAAAATCCAGTATTTGTCTGTGGTCCAGTCATTGCCCCTATGATGCTAGAAGCAGTTGGCAAGACATCCGAAACCGCCGCACTCGGAGAGCCGGTTCTATTATATGATAACCCAACTATGCTAGAGGCGGTTAAATTAACCGAGGAATTACCACTAACCGTTGAGGGCTGTGGTAGAAAATTTATACCCCCCGCAAGCCCCGCCAAAGTCACAGCATATGCGTTATTACTTCTAACTAAAAGAAATTCATCCGTGTCTTGCGGAACAGCAATAGGTAATGACGAGAATGATGTTCCGCTCATTAAGAATGCCTTCTACTTAGTATAATTGCTAATCCAGCCCCCACAGCGGAGGCAATGATCGGAACAAGGGCTGTCCAAAGAGTTTTGATTGCCTCCACAATCCCAATCCTCTTCATATTCATATCATAAAGAGTGTTGATTTTCTGATTAAGCGTATTTACACAATCTTCGATATTCTCTAGCCTTTCATGTATTCGTCCGATTTCCCTCTCATCCATATTATGACCCCGAGTTATAAGCGCTTACATTCACCGTAATCGGAACAAAATCAATCTGTCCAACAAGGGCAACATTAACCGTCACGGACAAGGTAAATGTCTGCCCAACATACTGAATAACCAAGCTATTAGCATCCCAACTCGCCAAAACCCCATTGGGATTAGAGGCGCCCCAGATTAGAGAATTCAATGTAGCAGAAATATTCTTCTTAATCTGAGCCAAGGTCTGCGGCGCCGCAATGGTCCCCACATACGGAGAAATTGCATTGATCAAGGAATAAGACGCCCACTGCCGACACGCAACTTGTTGAGTAGAGGTATTCACCACATTGTTGTCTGCCTGCCACGTATCCAAATCCCTAAGAATTGTCGGAATCGCATTGACAGTCTGAATAACCATCACACCCGCATCCATCAGAGAAGCAATTGTAGATTGCGAGAGAACCTGCTCAACCCCTTGAGCCTGTAGCTGCTTATTAGTCAGCGGGGTCGGAATAGGATTGCCGCACATAGCCGAGGCTACCATAGCCGCTACATAATTTCCATCATATGTATTTGTCAAACCTGTAGAAGTATTAACGGCCATGATACCCGGATAGCAAAACACTGTCTCTTTAGAATTAAGTGTCTGTGCAGCCTGAATAGCCGCACTACTAGTCATGCCCAGCGTTGACCCGGTAACATACCGTCTAAATTTTCCAGGAACAGGAAGTGATGCTTGCTTAGCATTGATAGCCGCCTGCACCTGATTTGCCAAAACATTTGTGTCCATCCACATAACAAAGGCATTGACATTATTCAGAGCAGTCTGCAAACAAGCCTGATAATTGGTGCTTGTCGGCGCAACCGTTGTAGCGCCCGTGAAGTTAGTCAGAGGAGCGGCGCTCAAGGGCCAAGTCGATCCAGTAGAAGCCGCTGTGCAATAGCTCTGCGCAAAATTATTGACCCAATATAAGGCATCACTAATTCCAGCCGTAACAGGCGTCGGCGTGGATGAAAGGGCAACATTACTAACCACAGTCAAATCAGTGGTCGGCAATTCACCCTCAGTCGAGGAATAAATTTGCGCAACATAGAATCCAGTTCCATTGATCGCCTTGATAAGCTCGCTAACATCAGTGTATCCAGAGAACGGGAACGTAAAGCTTTCTCCAGAATTGGGGGAAGCTAAAACAAAATTTCCGCCAGCAAGACTATTCACTGTAAAGCTGACACCGCTCGTCGCTGTCCCGGTATAAGCCAGAGTCATAGGAACCCCAAGACCCGTCCCAACAATTTGAGTTTGAGCATAGTTATCCGATATAACCATTGTCATGGCATCAGACGGATAATTACTATCCAGCGCTAAAGACGCTTGCAGAAGATTGCTTGGCGTCCCGACGTTCGTCGAAGTTAGAGTCAAAACACTGCCAAAGGTCAAGGTGGAGGCTGTATTGGGAGAGGCATTTAGAAAAACAATGTTTGAGGCTCCGGCAAGCCCAGGCCCTGGGTTCGCCATGAAGGGAATGTATTTGCTAACATTACCGCCCCTCACGAATTGTTGAAAGTCAGAAAGACTAGTAAAGCTGTAGGGAGTATTATATAATCCCCCATTACTAGAGGCGATGACAAGCAGAGGAGGCGCGGGTGTTTGGCTACCTAATTGGATGCCAGGAACGGTTTGCACATACACGCCAGGAACGACCAATGTCTGATTGGCAAAAGAAACTGTGTTATTGGGCATTCACACTCTCCCAAAAGGAAATAATCATGTTTATAATCTAACATAGCATGACTTTTTCCCTAATACTTATCAAACGAAAGGTCTAAAAATGAAGCTACTTCGTGACTTTAACTACAGAGTTCTGTCAGATCCACGCCTAATTTACACCGCTGTTCCAAGCGAACACTCAAGCAGGTGGTGGGTTATTGCTACCAAGAACCGGAAAGAGCCAGAGAAGGGCTGGTCCTGGATTGTCAGCCAAGAGGACCGCGCAAAACTTGAAGCGGATCCCCGCATAGTCTTTTGCAGCCGGCTTACAGATGATAAAAAGTCATGGCAATTCCTCGCCGGCAAATTGCACAAAGGCTACGAAAGGAAGCCCGATGTCCAGAGATAAGGCAAAAATCCCAGCCTATGCCGAATCCCTATGGATGGATTCTATCTTTCTGCAAGAAGGTCAGATAGTAAAGAAAACCATCAAAATCCCTCTTGACCCAGAATCCCCGGAGCCTAACAAGGTCGCGAAAATCGAAATGAGACGGGCTCTGCAAATCCTTCGGAGAGAAGCACTCGCTTCCACCGAAAGGAATGATATTTTGTTTTCGGCTTCGTCCTTACCCGATGGCGGTTTTGCTCTAATAGCTTACCGTCCTTACCGCAATTAGCCTTCGCCGGGAAAAAAGAAGCTTTATGCCCGCCTATGTTCTTTTGCCACGGCAGAGGAACATAGCCGTGCATAAATACAAACTTCCTAGCGCTTTCCTCAATACAAACCTCAGTTAAAAAGGCAAAATCAATATCAAAGAAAACTTCAGGAAACCGCCCAACCGTCGTGTAATCCGATTGAGGGAATAAAGAAAGTGGTTCTACAGATATATCAAAATAAACCATAAGACAAAGAAAAGGAGGGGAAATCTCTCTCCCCTCCTTCACCCCTTACCCTACTTAGCCGAACGTAGTGGCGCCAATGTTAGGGCTAAATGGCGACCACTCCGAGCCAATCGGAATGTAGTTCTTGATAACGCCATGATACTTAGGCAGGAGGTTACGAATCGCACCAATCATAACCACGGCCCAAGGCATCAGGTAGTTACCAGAGAAGAGTTCTACCTTTGTCAAAGGAAGCAGGTAGCGCCAATCCAAAGCCTTAGACTCTGGATGCATATCCGTTCCAAAGATTGTGCTAGAACCAGGGATAAACCGATGAAGCTTAGTCGTGCCGCTCACGATGTCCACACCATTGGTATCGACAAAAGTCTGGGCAGTCGTGGAGCCGGCGGTAAACGCCACTTCACCAATATACCGGAAATCTGCCGGATTTTGGCCCGAAGCAAGATTATACCCCATACCGCTACGGAACACACGATAAGAAGTAATATTCGTATTCGGGTTCGGCGGAGTGATTGTCAGAGCAACCGTGCAACCCGCTGTCAGACCAGTCACCGGCGCAGTAAACACCGGATAGGTCTCATTCATGTTGGTATCACACGCCACTACCGCATAAACATACGGCCCAGGCAAGAAATTCCAACCAGAGACAGTCGCCGAATAGTCATTGAAGTAACTCGCCTGAGAACCAGAGGCATTCACCACAGCCGTTACAGACGAGGGCTGAAGTGCGCTAGGCAGCTCATAGTTGTTACCCGCAGTGCTATACTCAGTCTGGGCGGTAATAGGTGTATCGCGGGCCGGGATAAGGATCGAGTTACAGAACTGAGCCTGACCAAACCGAGTCGTCATGCCCTGGATGTCACCAGCAACCGTAATCGGACCAGCATCCATACGCCGACCAGCAATGTTATTACCAGGATGCAGGTTGATAAAGTTCTGCAACTGAGTAGTAACGGTCGCCTGAATGTCCGCAATGGCATTCGGGTCCATGTGGAAGTGCGAAACCATACCATACCGGGTATATTTCGCCACATTAGCCTGAAGAACCATCATCATATTGAAGAGCGATTGCGGAACAGCAGCCGTGGTATTGCTTGTCACCTGCTGAATCTTCTGCCCCTGAATATAAGTCTGGAACCAGTCAGCCCGATTAGTAATGGTATTGAAAAGCCCATTGAATTGCTGCGCATACACACTCTGATTGCCCCAGAACGAAGTCCACTCAGCGGTCGAAAGCAGCGAGAGGGCCGCAGAAATGGTTTCCTGCTCTGCCACATCCACAAAGTTATTCTGAGCGGCAAGGGCGACAGAGACCGCGCGGGCATCACTCATCAGGCTCAGCGTAATCGTATCCATATCATACACGCTGGCATTAACCTGGGCGTAACCCGAAGGATTGCTCGCCACCGAATATGGATTAAAGGCCGAACCCGGAGGAGCGCCGCCAGTCCGATCCACTACCGTCCAGAAATCCACTACCTGGAAGGCAGAACTCTTGGGCAACGAAGCATAAAGAGTAAACGAACCAGGGCGAATCGTGCCACGGATCAGGTTAGTATCAAGCGAGAAATAGCCAAGAGACTGACCCTGCGTCACATTGGCAAAATTCGTCAGAGTGCCAACATCAAGCACAGACTTAGCTACCGCCTCGCTCTGATCGCCAAAAACCACCTTATCAAGCGACTTGGCAACCGGAGCAAACTCATTAGTAGCCAAAAGCTGCTTAGCACTTTTCTTGACTACAGGGCTATCAAGCGAACCAGCATTGATACCAACATTGTCACGGAAAATGCCGGCAGCCGCATTGTAGAACCCCTCTGCCTGACGGTTGGCCTCAAACATCTCCTTGACATCGCGGTTACGTTCACGGCCAGCCTCATGCATGACCGAGGCAAGAACCGGACCAAGCTGACGAACATTTGGATCTGGATGCCGGCTGAAACCAGCCTCAACCTTTGCCATGAGATTGATCGACTGCTCACTAGCCGCCTGCTTTTTAGCCATAATCTGATTTTCGTTAAGTGACATTAGACTTCTCCCCCCAAGACGATACTTCGGACCCTCTCAGGGGCACTCTCCACAATCTTTTGCATGTCGCTCATCGAAAGACCGCCCGCACTCATCGCGACGCCAATCTTCTGAATCAGATTGCGGCCAACCTCAAAGTCAGAACCGCTAATCTTATTGTCCTGATACGCCTTCTCAATCCGGTCGCGAGCCTCAACAATTAAGTTGGACTTAGCAACCGCAGAACCAGGGCGTGGAGCCTTCGGAGCCATCTTGGCAAAAAGCTCAGACATAGTGAGAGTCTGCATCTCACCCTTCATGGCTGAGTCGGAATTCTCGCTATTGGGCGTATATGGCTTTTTGCGCGGAAATACAGGCTCTGACTTGCCATCACGGGGCGAATCGGCGCCATGAGCCTCTCCATCCCGCTTGCTCCTCTTTTTCAGAGAAGCCTTGTAGATAGGATCACTGTCATAGCCTTTGGTCATAGCAAAGGTCTTGACAGAAGTAATAATGGCCCGTGCCTCTTTGGCGCGAGTCGGAACATCCGAATCCTTGGACGGTTCGGCATAACGCATAGCCTTGACCAAAGCCTTAACTACGCCCTTGCGAGCACGCTTGGCCTCACCCATTCTCTTATGCCGGCGATGATCGCGAGCCCGGCCAACCAATTTCTTAGCGGCCTCAAAATGATTCTTGGCAGCCTTCATCCGAGCATCATGGTCAGATTTGGCTTCGGCATCATCCTCCACTGCCTTCTCAGTCTCGCCCTCATCCTCATCCTCGTCCTCAGACTCGCTGTCGCTATCAGACTCATCCTCAAGCTCATTCACAATTTCGATAACATCGCCATCCTCAGTCTCGCCATGCTCATCAGCTTCTTCAGTCTCATCTTCCTCATCCTCTTCCTCTTCGTCCTCAGCATCCTTTTCGGCCTTCTTGAGAAGAAGAAGATTGCCTTCCTTGAGGGCATCAAGATCACTCTTAATGGCCTCTAGACCCTTGATAGCAGCCCGGAGATAGCCCATCATAGAGCCAAGATCACGATTCAGCGCGCCATCAGCCGCCGTTGCCGCAACTTGTGGGGCAGTTACCGAATATTGCCGCATGGCAAGTTCAGCGCCCGCACCTGAGGCGTGCATGGGGTCTTTGTTGATAGCGAGAATATCTTTGTTGGGGACATCAATAGCCTTCCCCTCCATGCCAAAATCCGAAACCTGCTGATCCAGAGGGAGTCGAGCAGATTCAAGCATGGTAGCTTCGGCTTTGGAAATATCGCTCAGTGCAACATCAAGCGCGCGGCTATGAATAAGTTTCTCAAGGACTGCCTTAATAGCATTAGAAGAAGTCTTCATACAAAAAATATAACAGATATTTTTATACTAACCAATAGATATTTGATTGAAGTTCTTAAACGGAAGCAGCAGATACTCAGCATTGGAATATCGCTTTATATTGTCAAAGCCACCATACGATACAGCGATCTCCTCAGAGCCTATATTGATTACGTGACTTTCCACATAAGCCTGCACTGCAATGTCGCTAGTTGTCTCCCCCAAAGCCTCGATACTCGCACTTAGTACTATGCTCTGACCAGAAAATCCCGAAGTTTCAGAAATTGCGAAAACATATGAATTTACATAAGGATTAGCTGATCCCTGAGAAACGCTTTGACTCTCTGAAGATATTAGAAGAACAGGCACATAAGGAGACGCAACTGCACTACCGCTCCCTACTGATATATCAGTGGAGGATATTGTATTATCAACTGAATTAGATGTTTTAGAATAGTTTTCTTCTGTATACTGAATGTAAATTTGTGATATTAGCCCACCCTCACTAACCTCTTGGGCGAATTGGCCCCCGACCGAAGTGAGGGCCAATTCGCCCAAGAGGTTAGTGAGGGGATAGCTAGAGTTTTCACCAACAGAATTTCCAAACATAAATCCACTTGAGCTTTGTCCTGATTCTCCGAATATCTCCCCAAGTGAACTAATGTTAATGATTGTGGTTGTTTGAGGAAAATAGTATTTCTTTCTTATTATTGGCTTAAGCATAGAAAATGGCTCGGCGGCGGCCCATGCCTGCAACGACGCTGGCAAACTCGTGTTGTAATTCAATACGCCTGCGGTATAGCTTCCGGCGCTACCAATTAACCACAGAGACGTAGAACTATACGTGGGAGAGAAGCCTCCTACGATGCCACCATTGCGGACGCCATTGACGAAATCAACAATTGCCTCTGTAATCCAGTTAACACTTACTACTTGGTTTCCCAAGCTAAGCGTAGTGCTAGACGCTACGTCGTTATAATTCCCTACCGCATTCCACTGACCATAAAGAACCGCCGACGTCGCGTCCGCATACATTCCATAAGTTGCGTATGGGGTTGTATTTGGATTGGCGTAAATCCCCTGGAAAAGGGTCGCATTTGCGCTAACGCTGTAGAGATTACCAATCCAAATGCAGCAATTCGTGGGAGTTTGCTGATATGGTGGAACGTAGCTGTCCTGAAGCTGCGATGAACTTCCCGGCCCCCATTTTGTCGCACCAATCGAGCCTGTGGCTGCCACCGAAAGTGGATTTCCATTGGCTAAATTATAAAAAGCAACTCCTGGAAGATAAAGTCCAACAAGCCCCTGAGCTAGAGGATGTCCCCAATTTATCTCAACCGGAACAGTAGGAACTTGGGTAGGGTTAATACCCCTCATGGCTTAATCCGCCGCGCTCATCCTTGGGTAGAGTGTTGCACTAGCCGTAGATGGGAATGTCACACCTGTATTATTCAGAATAACAACATCAATATCATTCGTCCCAGGATAAAGTGGAACTCCCACAATATCAAAATACTGCGAAGCCGCATTAGTAGGGTATTGCGCAAAAACAGAATTATTGGCTGGAAGCAAAACTCCATTACTATCCCCTACATATCCAAAATTAGCTCCATCCAACTGAGGCTGACACTTTACTTGTATAAATGGTGTAGTGGCAGTTAGAGTAACAGAACTCCCCATATTAATCCGAACATCCGCAATATCATAATAGACACCACTACTATCTACGGGAGGAGCAAATGCTGTTGAGACAGCAACTCCCGGACTACCAACGCCAGCCAATGGACTTCCACTAGTAAATGCTAAAGGAACTGCTGTTCCATAAGGTGAATTACCAATATTCGTTACAGCCATAACAGCAAAATATCATAAAAGAGATGAAAAGCCCTACAACAGGCCAAGAGCCTCTTGAAGATTGGCATAAGATACCGGCGGATTCCAAACTGGAACTGTTTGAACAGAGAATCCCAACAATGTTGCAGCCTGTCCTGAAGTGATTACCCCCGCAACCCCCGTTCCAGGATTGACTAAGCTATTAACCCATCCCGAGACCAATGAATTAACTTGCGAATCCATCATATTGATACTAGGTATAATACTAGGATTCTGCAAAAGAAATCCAAGCTGTTTTGCCGCAACCATAGCCTCATTTGAAGCCCCGGATGGGGGGTTAACACCCCACTCCAGAATATTCATCAAAATTCCCTCAATCATAAAGAATTCAGCAACACTTGAAATCGGCACAGAGACCGTTACAGTAGTAGTCTGCTTATTTAATATAGTGGCTGCATCAGTTAGATTGTCCGGCACTGGACTTAAATTTTGATAAGCCTCAAGTAATCCTGGCCTTGCCATTTTGGCCTTATGTCGAGAATTGCAGAATCATCTCGCCAGGGTCAATCTGGAGACGATTGTTTGGCACCATTGTTTGCGGGACAACCATTCTGACATTGCCAGAGCCATTGGAAGTTAGAGTCGCCCCAACAGTGAAAGTATCACTACTCAGATTTGAGACTGTATATAGTGTGTTAGTGGAAAGGCCAGTTGGCGCAGTTCCGCCAAAACCCTCCGAGAAAATAACATTCACCCCATTAGCAAACCCCGTTGTCCCCGCCGTAATGCCATAAGCACTAATCAGGTTCCCAGAGCTTGTAGCTGTAAACGGCCAATACCTGGCATTGCCTAGCCAACCGCTATATAGGAGATCACCGCCCGTAGAAGCGTCCCAAAGCCCAACCCCCAGAATATTTCCCCACGAAGCCGTATTGGTAGTTGGAACAGCAGAGCCAGAAATCAGCCCTGTAGTCGGCTCTGTCCAATTCGTGCCAATAGCAATATAAGAACTATTCTGCTTTGTCTCTCCACCTGAGGCAGTGCCAACATAGACATTCCATCCGACCGCGCCGGAAGAAGCTGCCGGACTATCCACTACAAGCAAATTATCAGCAGCAACTGCTAGGCTAACCTCGCCAGACCCTGTGGTTTCACCGCTAGCTCCAACATATGTAATAATTACATAGTAGGTAGTAGCGGCAAGAGTCCCACCAGCAGTGGAACTAAGCGTTGGATTAGCCGGAGGCGAAAGAACCGTTGCATTGGGAAATGTGAATGTAGCACTGTTCGTAACGCTTGTCGGGCTCCCCTGCACAGGAGCATTCCAAAAAGAACTGCCATTAACCTCAATTCTAGCATATCCAAGGCCAGAAACCTCTGTGCCAGAAGCCGTGCCAGATGGCATGGTAGTAAATAGCCCTAGATAAGGAGTGAGCGTAGTTGCTAGAGCTTCCTGTCCAGTAAGGTAACTCAGAATTTCAGATGCGAAAAAAGGAGTATTGCCCGCCATTCAAAAAAACTAACACAAATTAATCAAAAACCAATTATATGTTTTGATCTAATGGATCAAACAGATAATTGGTATAAAATAATTCCACGATGCTTAGTAATGGTGTAACTATTAACTTTCCAGTAGTTATTAAGGCCCAAGCCTCAAAAGGCGGTCGGTTTATTGAGGTTGAAGCCTCTAATGAAAACGTGGACCTTGAGGGGGATGTTATCCTACAGCAAGCCCTACTAGATGCCGCACCTGGGTTTCTCGCTTCTGGGCACTTAGACATTAACCATTACTCTGAGATTTTGCCTGACCGAGATAAGTTTATTATTGGCAAGCCAATCAATGTCTTTAAGGGCGATGGCACATCCACTATAGTCCAAGCCAAATTACGGCAATATGCCGTATTTGACCCAGAAAACAATGTCTCGGACTATGTATGGCAATGTTTAACCACCAAGCCTGACATTAAGTGGTATGCCTCGGTTTATGGCATTCCGCAGGACAGGGAGGATTTTACATATCAGCGCATTGATGATGAAACCGGCGCTACCCGATATGTCATTAAGGCCCTAGAGTGGAAATCTCTGGCCCTAACTCAGCATCCTGTAAACAACACTCTGACTAAATTTGCCAGAATCATGAAGTGTCAGGAGTTTATGGACATGCTAAAAAAATCAGATGGATTCGTGAATTTTCCACAGAGACCAGCCACGCCAGATTATGTGGAGGAATCCATGGATGTTCAAGACATTGAGAGCCCCAATGATCTAGGCCAAACCCACAACTGCAATCCAGAATTCACCAAGATGTCACTTGGAGAATTGTCAGCGGACGGCAATGCCTGTTCTCACTGCGGCCATGAATTATCAGGCAATGTCGATGGCGTTCTTCCCTGGTATCTTCACTTCTCAGTGTGCCGAGGATTAGACAACAACACAGCCGAAATCCTAGCCAGAGCGTGCGCCGACTGGGTTAGAGAACAACTAAACTGAGCACTACTGCCCAGACCTATAACTTTCAGATATAGCCTTTGCTTTTTTAGATTTCTCTAAACTGGATTCTTGGAGATTTTCTAATTTCTTTGCTTTGGCTTGCAAGGCCGATTGATAAATATCTGGTAATGAATTGAAAAATGGGTTCAACGCTTCCTCTGCCCAATCAAACCCTTTGGGTATTTCTCCATAATAGTAAAACGGAGAATAGTAATGGCCCTTAAAAACAACAATTTTCTCCTCTTTATCCTTAAGATATATTTCAATCTCACATTCTTCATCATGATGTGTTGAAACATCAATTATAAAAGGAGTGGGAAGTGAGTTTTGTAATTGACCCAGCCCAATTATCCAGTCTATCTCATAGATCATTCTAACAGCCTCGTTAAGCCATCCCAAATTCGATTTTTGTCTTGCCATCTTAGTGCTCATTAAGAATTTTCTGCAACTTATTCTTGATTGCCGACCCAATATCAATTTTACTTGACGCGGCCAACGCAAGAAGGGCAATCACCGCATCGGCAAGGATATCCTCTGAATAGAAATCTGCCAATGCCCGCCCTGGAGATCCTGTTACGGCTCCCACGGTATCTTTGATGGCATTGATATTGCCGGCCAATCCATCAAAATATTTCCAATACTCTCTAGCGATATGATCGTCCATACTTTCCTCCTGTGGAAAGGATTGGTAAATGCCCTCTCTAGGTACACATTCCTACCCAGAGAGGGCTTAGCCATCTATAAGGAAGCAGAGGGCATGCCCTAAGCCTCCAGCGCAGATTATATGAAGTTCCTGCCATAAAGTCAAGAGAAAAATTAGAGAGAATTATTGCGCCTATCCTTCTACACGCAACCTACCTTGCGCTTATCTTACTATATATCTATATATATAAGAAATCCCCTAGGGGATTAACCCCTATTATATATAGAAAATCAAATTTGTCAACCCATTTTTAGATTAATTTTATTTAATCTAAATCCATTTATCTGCAAACAAACTTCGTCATTGTTTTTCACTAGCTGAAATTCCAAAACAATGTAGAAAGTCGAAGATAAGACTTATATTAACAAAAATTAACCCTAAAATCTCTTGACTTTCTCCCAAAATCCTATATAATGGCTTTGCGATTTGCGATAAATCTGCAATGGGAGGACT
>JAEHJW020001783.1_pt1 | contig 14018 bp, 10 predicted proteins | sample 9271431 | NCBI WGS metagenome assembly JAEHJW02
CAGAAATCATAATAGTATCTAGACTATTTATTGAGGTGGATACGCTGACAGATTCGGTCACCATGCCGTTACTCTGATTTGTTACATAAGTAAGAGATCCGCCAGTTGGCTGCTGCGGTAACATATATAGAACTGGTTTCGGTAAGGTGTAGGTATTATTTAATACACTCAATGAGTTGCCAGTGACAGTTACCTGAATATCACTAGATAAATTATTGGTTTGATTGAATATTGGAAAACCCATGAATTATATCCTCTAGAATAGTGGGGCCATCATCTCAAAGCATTAAAAATATCCTCACCTATCGCTAGGTGAGGATATCAAGCTATAGGAGAAGTGATGCAGAAAGGACTTGATTCAAGAGCCGAGTTAGGTCTCTATCACGCGCGACAAGAGGAGATCTGTATTTGATGTATAGACCATTTCAATTCCTAAAAAAGCCCTCTCAAATAATTATATATTAGAGAAATCTATTAGCTTACATGATTAAGGATTTTTATGATTCTTTTTTTAGAGGACTGGCAAAAATATCCTAATGCAATTGTTCATGAGAGTACAAAAAATATTTCCTTCTTAAGATTTGCTGCTCTACTAAAAAAGATGGGTGTGAAAAACCATGTCTTTATGTTAGCTTTGCATAATCCAAGACTAGAATACATAGATACGTTTAGTCCAAATTTATCTGTAGAGACTATGGTAGAAATTGCCATTGAGTGCAGAGACAACCCTTGGTATTTCTTGCGAGAGTGCGCGAGAGCTCCTGCCGTAGGCGGTATTGAAGATGATCCTTTTAGAGCGAATAGAGGAAATATAGCATTATGGTGGCTTTACTTTAACCATATCACCACTATGCTAATTCAGATTCGTCAGACTGGTAAAACTTTTGCTATTGCCGCATTGGTGGATTATCTTTTAAATATAGGTAGTCAGAATAATCAATTAGTATTATTGACTAAAGATGATTCTCTAAGAAGTTCTACCTTAGATAAAATAAGAGATTTTGAAGACTCATTACCAGAATATCTAGTACAAAGAGATAAAGCGGATATTAGTAATACTGCTGAATTAGCTGTTCGTAAAATGAATAATAAGTTTACAGCTATTCTTTCTAGCTCGTCTGAAAAAGCCGCTAACAATGTAGGTCGTGGTTTTACATCACCTACTATTATCGTTGATGAAGGTGCATTCATTAAAAATATTAAAATAGCCTTAGCCGCTATGCTGCCTGCATCTGGTGCTGCACGAGACATTGCTAAAAGAAACGGCACACCATATGGCACCATTTTGGCTACCACTGTAGGTAAAAAAAATGATAAGGATGGTCGATATGTTTATGATATGGAGCAATCTTCTTTAGTTTGGACAGAAAGATTATACGATTGCCTAAATTTAGAAGATCTAGAAGATACTATACGTAAAAATAATTCAGGTATAGTTCGAGTAAATTGTACCTTTAATCATCGTCAATTAGGTTATACAGACGAATGGTTAAAAGAGAAACTTATGGAAACTAACTCATCGGGTGAAGAAGCTGATCGCGATTACTTTAATAAGTGGACATCTGGCAATGATAGATCTCCATTGTCTGTGGAGTTATTGGATAAGATTAAAGAATCTGAAGCTGAGCCAATTTATGTAGAATTTAATGCTAAAGGATATATTCTCAATTGGCATATTGATGAGAATGACATCTATTATAAATTAAATAATCATCCGTGCATTCTAGGCGTGGATACTAGTAATGCCAGTGGAAACGACGATATTGCTTTAGTATTAATCGATGTAACAGATGGCTCTACAATTATGACTGCATCCATAAATGAAACTAATTTAATTACATTCAGTGTATGGTTATTAGAATTTATAGTGAGATATAAAGCAGTCACTACAATCATTGAAAATAGATCGACAGGACCTGCTATTATTGATTATCTTTTGAAAATGCTCCCAGCATATGATGAAGACCCATATAAGAGATTATTTAATAGAATCGTTAATGATAGAGCAGCTTATCCAGAGAGATTTAGTTCATTGGTGAATTATAAAGGACGTAGAGATGAGAGTATGTTAATCAGAGATAAAAAGTATTTCGGATTTTCTACTTCAGGTTCTGGATTAACTAGTAGATCTGAACTTTATGGTATGACTCTGCAGAATATGGCTAAAAAAATAGGCGATAAGATAAAGAGTACTAAGTTAATTAATCAATTAATGACTCTAGTCTATCGGAATGATCGAGTAGATCATGATGTCGGCGCACACGACGATATGGTGATTGCTTTGTTGCTAGCATTCTGGCTTATGAGCTATGGCGAGAATTTAGAAGTCTATGGAATTAAATCTAATATGGTTCTATCTGCAATTAGTGATAGTGGTCACACTAGGACTAAATCAGAAATTTATGACGACATTCAAAATAAAATAGTAGGTCAAGAAATAGAGGAGCTATTAACAAAACTCAATGAAACTGACGACGATAATGTAGCATATATGTATGAGAAAAGGGTGAGATTTCTATCGTCTAAATTACCTAGCGGAACATTCTTAGGATCTGATTCTTCTTTAGATGAAGTATTGAATAGGATAAAAGAAAAAAAGAGGCTGGCTAGGTTAAAACAGAAAGATGGAAATGAAGTCTATTACCACGGAGCATTTACATCACAGTCACGTAATCAGCAACCAGCTTATCAGGTGAGCAGCACATTGTTTGGTATGCGCGATAGATTTTAAAAAAAATCACTAGGACATCTAGTCCTAGTGATTTAATATTGTTTGTTACTGAGGGTTTTTGTACAGCGTAATGCCACATAGCCCAGGACGTTCTCCATTTTCGGAGGAATTCATTGTAGTGACTTTAGACCACCCGTGGTCTACGTAGGATTTAATGACAGCCTCTTTTTCTCCTGGAGTTAACTCAAGTTCTAAAATTATCTTCCAGTAAGGATTGTCATCTCTACCGTACATCATATCCGCCATATACCGTTCGTCTGATAGCTTGGCATCAATTAGCGCTAATGCTTGATTGACCTTCTTTTGTGATGTGATGTTTGCTGGCATTGCTGATTCATTAGGACCTATCGGCATAACGCTTCTCCTTTAATTTGTGTGAAAAATTACCACTTGAGTGAGTCGGGAACAGTGATATTTATCTCGCCTCCGAGGCCAGTATGTTCGATATGAAGATCATTTTCCTTAATGAGTTTGTCCAATATGGCCCAGTATTCCAACTGATCTTCTTCCATATTAATGGGATCGTGGCGCTGTAGACGCGAATATTGAGAGGTCATATCAAGAGCTATATCGCAAGGTTTTTCTTCTTCCGCAGTCCACAATCGAACAGTACCTGGCTGATAATCCATATGATGAACCATAGATGGAGTAAAATAGTGAAGCCACTTTTGACATCTTCTGTCTTCAAATAGATGACTCAAACTCATAGGGACTAAAAACTCTGTCTCCAATTTAAGGTTCTTCAAAATAATAAGTTCGACTTTTTCTACGACGCCAGTGCCTGCATAATGCCCTAGTAATGGATGGAAAATAACAAAAGGATAAAATTGATTTTGCATATATCTCTCTGGCATAACTATCTCCATTTTAAGTTAGAGAGGGCCGCAGAGTTAATGCGGCCCTAAAATACTACCATTCCATTGACTGCGGAACTTTAATGCGAGAAACGTACTCAGCCACCTGCCCATTCTTCCATGTAGCTAATGTCCCGTCCGAATGTTTCATAGTTTCCTTTTCAATGATCATGTTATTGTCTTGGATCATTTTTTCCAGGATAGCCAATAATTCGGCACCATCCCAAGTGAGATCTGGAATTTTCTCCGGGTTAAATGGGATCAGGTTGGAATATTGACGCGCCAAATGAAATCCATAGCAAGGAAGTTTCTTATCCTTATAGCCGCCTTCAGTAAAATCGAAGCCACTCATATTGACAATGCCGTCTGCCGTATCGCTCATCTGACCATAAGAAGCTCGTGGGTATTGGTTATGCCAGCGAATACCTTCTTGATCCAAGAAAACAAACCCATCATACTGAGGTTCCGCATCCTTTTTATCATAGTCACCGAGAACTTTGTGGTGCTCGATACACTTCAAAACCTTGAGCTCAACACGCTCTGTGAGTTCGCTACCCGTATAAGACATGATAAATGGGTCGTTTTCAGTTCTGTCTGAGAAATACCTTCCGTGAAAGAAAATAAACGGATAAAACTGGTTTACTTCATAGCGCATGGACATGTCATTCTCCTAACGTCTAAACATTTCTAAAACCCTATTGCTTTAGATAATGGACACAATTCACTATAGTAATGTATGATTGAAAATAAATTGAAATCACTACTATCCCTACAACGGGATAGTAGTGATATTAGTGAACTATACACCATGTCCTGGAATGCCAATTTTACCCACAATCTCATCGAAAACATCTTCAATGCTATCTTTGGGATTCTCGATTACTTCCACTGCATCTACTACCCCACCTAAAACTGCAGTAGCGACCTTTACAGCTGGCGCATTAGGGTTTTCATTTGGGTCTTCCAGTTCCCTTTCGATACCTTCAATAGTTTCCATTAGAATTTACCTCTCAGCGAGTTATCAATATTGCGTGATCATCATTGGAGAAATACCTAGTACTAAAGTCGTATCTCCAATCACCTGTAAAAACCTAATGAGAATTGTCGAATAGAGTGGAATTGACTGTGTGCCTAGGTTTAAGGTAGAATTCCATTCAGCTATCATGAATCGCTGTCTCTGCGCATCCGACATAAAGTTACCTGTTAACTGACCTTGTGGAGCATAGTAGATATCAAAATGTGTAGGTGCCGGAGCGGATGACTCTAGCTGAGGATTATACACTGGTTGATTCGCGTAGTAGACGGCATTTAACCAGCCATTTAATTCATAATACTGACAAGTTATATCTAAAGATGTAGCTGAAGTATTTAATGCCTTTGCCCTTAAATTAACGCCATATGGAGCTGACGAAGTATTACTATTGCTCCATATAGAGAATGGGGTGGATGGGCCTTGGGATGGATCAAATAACATTATAGAAGACTCTTGACTATAATTGAGTCCGGTGTAACTATTATTGATGTAACTCAATTGAACTGATATGGTTTGCGATTGCTGATTATTAAAATTAGTTCCATTAAAATTACTGCCAGAACTAAATGATACCATTTCTCCAACATCCAAAAATAAGTTTCTAGACATGGATAAGATGAACCATTTAATAACATATCCTTGTGAGGCGCCACCGTATATAGGTACTGGATATAGTCTAAACTGATAATCAAAATTGGGATTAGTTAACTTTAATGTGAAGTTATTTGTTACAACTTTTCCATTGTAGTTTTGATTTGCATAAGACTGTTCACCAGTTCCCAAGGTGTATTGAAGTACTAATGGAACTGTTTCTAATAGATTAGCTTTAAATACCTGCTCTAAACCATAAACCATAAACTGTCCAGATTGATTTACTGGCAGAACATTCTGTGTACCATCATTATATGTTACCACCCCATATAACTCCAGATCTTTAGGAGAAATATTACTAGGTAGTAAGAGCGTATTCGGTTCGGTGGTGGATACAAACGGACTTTGAATACTTAATCCTGTCACTAACTGAGTGGGAGCATTCATACCAATATATCCATTAGTCTCAACAACAGTCAAATATTCAAATGAAACAACTCCACCGCTAGCATTGTAAAATACCACAGTTACAGTATCGCCATTTTGCAATAGAGTGTTAGTGTAGACTGTAGGCACTATTTTCATGTATTGGTTATTGGTGTTATCTGAGGTATAAGATATTAATTGAACTGAATCAGATATTAAATTTCCATTATTGTCCACAGTTACGGCTATTGAATTTGGCAGAGTATTGAGATTGAAATTATTCCCTAAGAAAAATTTAGCCGTAGTCGCAGTAGCGTTATATACAACTAGGAATGCATCTATATTAAACGTATAAGGGGCAGTTTCACTATTAAAGTACAATCGATAAGCATTCGCTGTATAAGGAGCAAATGGGGCTATTAGTTGATTGCTATTTTGTATGGCTGTAGATATGGCGGCTATATTAATCTGCTGAAGTGTAGAGATATAGTTACTTAAATTAAGATTAGTCACTATATATAGAGTCCCTGTGGGAGGATTAATGACATAATCATTCACCTTAGGCACATACATGCCTTCTCCAGGACCACCATTATAAATTACATTAATATCCCAGATAGCCCACATACCGAGTGGCGTGTAATTTGGTATAATTCCATCAGTACCTACAATACTCGAGTTAGTGCTCATTCAAACTCTCCTGTTAAGCGTATTTTTGAATATTAGTTAAAGCTGATTGATAATCCAACTTTCCGTTCGCATATTGTTTTAATACTGATTTGTAAAACTTATATTGATAAGGATCAAGGTCTATAGGTAAAGCAGAATAGAATGGATATACTGAATAATAATTTTCAGATACATTACTATTGTAAAGAGGATCGATATTTAATAAATTGTTTAATGGAAGAAGTAAGGAATTGATATCAGGTAAACTATATGAGTTATAAATAAAATCATTATATTTACCATTAACAAGGTTATTTAATACAGTGCCTAAAAAAGGTGATATGATAGTGAGTTTGTTAAAAACCATTCCATAGGCTGGAATAAATGTATTATTGATAGCTTGTACAATTATTTTTAATTTGTCGTCTATTAATTTTTCTGCTACAAAAAGATTCTGAGAATCCTGAGATAAATAGTAAGTTAGATTTGGCACTTCTTCTTCGATAGAGTAGTGAACATATTCTGAATTATAAGTCGTATTAGTAAAAAATAGGGTATTATCAATTATAATTGTATATGGCTTTTGATCATTAAATGCTGATGCGGTGTTTATTTCAGAGATAGGCCCTACTCCGATATGCGATAAATCTAAAACCGATAAATCACTATTACAAAAATACTTTCCTAATACAAGAACCTTATTGGTATTCCTCATTTTGTTATTATTGTATATATATACGATGTTTCCCAATATATCAAAATCTACATAACGAACCATTCTATATCCGTTCAAATAAACCTCTAAAGATCCATATGGAATCTGAGATACATAGGTGTCGGTCAATGCGATAGATACTCCGAAATACTGAGAAGCATATTGCCCTTCTATAAGATAAATATATTTACCAGTCTTTAAGATGAGAGAATCGTAGCCACTAATCGGATATACGGCCCCATCCGTAACAGAACATTCATTAGTAACATCCTTCCAAACACCTGATAATTCTCCATATACCCTAAACATCTCGCCTATACCCAGAACATATGGTTCTAATAAGGAGATGTAAATATCTCCGGCATTTGCTGTTGTTTGTCCACTCAAAAACTTCAACGCTCGAGTGCTTTGGCTTTTTAATTGATAACTTCCATTCTGATAATTTGACGATATAGTAGTCAGTGCGCCATTATAGTCATATTCTAATATGGTGCTATTTGCACTATAGCAGATCGGTAACAAAATTTCATCTGTCGATGTATTCAAATACATCACTGGCGAGCAAATTCTACTACATGTGGAGTTATAACCTACGATATCGAATGAATTATATTGATCTAACTGATTGAAGTAGGATTGTAAATACATCATAGTTTGTGATTTTTCTAAACCCTTGGCGTTCCACAATTCATTAACTGCATTGATGCCATAGATAAGTGTTTGTTGTAAATCGGAACTAATATGAAGTATTTGAAATAATCTATGATTTGTTGTTAGTGGGTTCTGTGTCATGCCTGTTCTTCGTATATTTAAAACAACTTTGAATTTATAGTGAGATAGATCATTCTGAAAATAACTGATGATATTCCAAACATTGTTCGTAAGCAGGGCATAGTCGTGAAAAGTGATTTGACGTACATTCTGAATATTATTTCTTTGATAGTACAATCCCACGTAACTAGATTCAGATATATATCCCACTATATAGAAATCTATGTCGTCAAGAAAGTCAACTGTTTGGTTCTGATCATTCATATGAACTAAATATTTTCTTTGTTTATCCAACTCACTAATAAAAGTAGGTAAGTTATCTACGTCCTGAATAAATACATTTTTAATAGTTGGATCATATATAATATCCACTGAGGTATTTATAACTACTTGATCAATGCTAGATATCTGGCCATTGACAAATAAAATAATGCCACCTTCTTGAGGATAGTACTGGTTATAAAAGTTATTGATAATCGTAACGTCATCGCTAGATCCCATATTCAGTGATAAGGCTTTATATGAAATATTTGGATTGTCTTGTAGATATGTGCTGCTATAAAATCTAGTACTGATATTCTCTATTAGAGAATAGTCGAACCCAGTTGTAAGATTCCATCGTAATGCTATTAGTAAGGTTTTTGTCTTACCAAAACTAAAGAAAAGATCTTGTCTAGGGATTTCTAATCCAATAGTCATGTATGCGCTCGCGTACATATTCTTCTGATTAATTATATCGGTGTAGTTATTCCAAAGAGTATCTGTAAGCGATAGTTTTAATAATTCCGGATTAAGGCGTCCTGCCACAAATACATGATAGGTATTAGTATTATCTGGCAACGGAATATACCTGTTCATATAAGTAAATCCTTGGGTGAATCCAGATACTCCAGATAATCTCTCTGCTGTAATAGGAAATTGAAAGTCAGCAGACGGATCTGGCCAGAGATGGTCTCTAGCCAGCTTATCAACAATCTGATTAAATGTGAGGCTCATCGCGAAGTATCCTGTTCACGTTTTCGATATAATTGTCTAGCAATCCACCTTTACCATAACGATCAGCTATTTGAGTAATCATAGATTTTTTCCAGAATCGCTGGGTAACTGAAACCGCAACAATGGCTGAAAATGTAGGGACATGCTCTAATGACACGGCTAAGATTTCTTTTGAATGAGTGCCATACCAAGTGGAACTCACTATAGTGGTTAGAGTTCCGATATTAAGATCTATCAACCTCCTGTTCGGAACAATAACCTTAATCATATTTATCATCTCATGAATATCTTTCATATAAGATAGCTGATCAGTTACACGCATCACATAGGTAGCTGTAGATCGTGATGCTTTAACAATATTAGTGACTAATAAAATTTGATTATCTTCAGATACCGTCTCATTAGAGAAGAGACTATCATAAAAATAATACGCTACAATAAATACATCTAATTGTTCAGTATAATTTAAACCAAATCTTTTCGATATAGTATCACTAATCCATGCTGCGTAAACTATGTTGGCAAATTTTAGATTTAGTTTTATGTCTTTCTCTTTTCCATCACACCACATGCCGTTTAATGTAGTCCTAAACATAGCAAATGTTAGCTCTGTAGGATTGGAAGTCACAATCTTATCTTCTTTAATAGTGCTTTTTTCATTGACATAAGACCTAATATCGGCAACCAATACTTTTTTACCTTCATATTCCAAAAGCAACGGATTGTTAAAAGCTGGAATATCAAAAATCTCTAGGTTTGTAAAGGGAGAAATATAATAGAGATTAAGACTATTGTATCTCTTGATAGCCCTTTGTCGATAATCTTGTGTAGAGAATAATTGGGGTATCAACGCCTTTTTAATATTTTCTGTGCTAATGATTGCGCCAAATGTAGTATCGTAAGCGGTACTAAATATAGTCATTGAGATTCCTCACCCATAAAAACTGAAAACATTAAAAGATTCCTCAAAAAATTGAGGCTTTAGATATTTTAATCGCGCGATTAAGTAATGTAGTTTTGTTTCAAGGTCGATCATCTTTTTAGAGGAAAAAAATCCATGTCAGCTGATACCATTTATAATGCGGCGCCAATGGTCGTTAATCTAGGCACTCAAGATCTGAGCATTGTGCCACTGCCCATTGAGCCCGAAACCTACCCCCAACATTGCCCGAAGTTCTTTTTATACACAAAGAAAGGTCCCACTACTCCTCAGCTGGTGAGCTCTGCTCATGCAGCACAGTTATATGGCACGTCGTCTTTCGATGTTCGACAGAAGTATGCCAATTATGCCACTGTTATGTATAATTCGATTGCTGCTCAAGGTAATAAATGCATGCTGCAGCGCCTCACCCCTGCAGATGCCGGTCCTGCTGCAAATATCACACTATGGCTGGACGTGCTGCCTGTTACGATCAATATCACGCAACGCAATAGCGATGGCAGCTATACTACAGATGCCAATGGTGATGTTTTAACAACTGGAGAGACTGCTCCCGGATATGTTATCAAGTGGGTAGTTACCAGTAGCAATAATGTTGATTATACTCTCGGCGAACAAACTATTGTATCCGGTGATCAGATAGCCCCTACTGGAGCAGTTACCCCAGTACTCAATGACGGACTCGTTACTCAGGCTGTTATAACTGGCACTGCAGATGTTAATGGAGTAGTGTCCGTGACTAGCAACGTTGTCACTGGAGATGTAGTTTCTACTCGTTATCCTATCATGGAAATTATGGCGAGTTCCTTCGGTGATTGGGGTAATAATGTTGGTATCAATCTGTGGGCTCCTATTCAGAGCAGTCAGAAGTATCCTATCCAAATGACCGTTCTGCAACAGGCTCGCGCTTATCCATTCTATATATCTGTGTTTAGTCGTCCCAACGCACAGACATCGACATCAGTAGTGCCTAGCATTTATGGGGATAATGCTCTGCAATTTACCTTTGTAAATAACATCATTAATCCGCTGACTAATGCAAACATGTACCTTGAAGATATCTTTGTGTCGAATTATAACAACACAACTAATCCTACTTTCCCCAGGGTATATGGTGATTTCAATCAAATTTATGTTTATGAAGAGAATATTCAAACTCTCTTGAATATGTTCTTTGATTCTGAGGTGCCATTCATTAATCAGTGGTCTGATTTTACGTCTGCTCCTACTGATTATGCACTCTTTAACTTTGTGAGCTGCATGTCAAGTATGGGTGCGCCGTATCAGACAGTCATTATGACTGAAGCCGATGCGAATTCTGTATCTTTAACTCGCACTAATAACATCTATGCCGCTGGCAGTAGCGATGGCACTATAAACGATACTTTGTTTGCAGGACTGGTGACTACTGAAATGGCGGCTTATCTCGATCCAGAGAGTCCTGTTCAGGATATGGCTGTGAATGTAGAATCTATTATGTATGATCCGGGTTACCCACTAGCCACTAAGCAGGCATTGTGTAATTTTATTGCCGTCAGACCAGATACGTTCGTAGCTCTATCTACCTACACTAGCAATACAGTGCCGTTAAGTTCATCTGAAGAATATTCACTGGCCATAGCGCTGAAGACTCAGTTACAGATGTTCCCAGAATCTGAGTACTTTGGTACTCCAGTTATGCGCGGTATGATTGTAGGTTCGGCTGGTAAGCTTATTAATAGTACCTATACAAAATACGTACCTTTGCTGACTGAGGTAGCTATTAAAGCTGCTCGTTATATGGGGGCTAGTGATTATCAGTGGGTGCATGGGCAGTACTTTGCAGGCGCTCCTGGAAGTGTGATTACCTCTATGAGCAACGTCACAAATACATTTGTTCCGCCCACTGCTAAGAATCTTAACTGGTCTGTTGGACTGAACTGGGTGCAGGCATATGATCGCCGATCCTTCTTCTTCCCGGCATTTAAAACAGTTTATGACAATGATACCTCGGTGCTCAATAGTTTCTTCCCAGCGATGGCTATCTGCACGTTGAATAAAATCAATCACAATGCTTGGAGATACTTCTCTGGCGTATCCAATTTGACAAATGCTCAGTTAATCGAGCGTGTAAATGCTTTCGTGACTCAGGAGACTACCGGTATTTTTGACAATAATTTTGTTATTGTCCCTAATGCTTATATGACTGCGAATGACGTTGCTCGTGGATATAGTTGGCATTTGGCTGCCGAAATCTATGCTGACAATATGAAGACTGTGATGACCTCTATCATCCAATCTTATCGTATGTCTTCGTTGCCGAGCAGTGTAGCCACTACTACCACCAACCCATCTGCATCGCAAGCATAAGGAGTAATTAACCATGCCATCCGCATTAACTAGTAATCTGTTTTTAAATGGACAGGCATTCTCTACTGGCAATACTGCTCAGAGTCAAATGCTAGATCTATCCCAAGGCGGCCAGATGGGCTGGGATGTTAACCTATCACAGTGGGTTAGCAACCAGGCATATATTCGCCGTCATTTGATATGCATTCTTTTGGAGGCACCTAAATTCTTCCAAATGATGCCAAACCCTAATAAGTGGGTTCAAGCTCTGAAGGCCATGGTAGAGTTGCATGCTACCAATGTTGAAGGATTGAGTGCTACTTTGAACGTAGATACTGAAATGCACCCTGTGGGCGGTGCTAACGAAATGCAAGAAGAAATCACCAACGTCACTCGTAAGCGTAGCGAAGTATCGTTCACCTGGAATGAGAAATTCGGTATGCCTATTATGACGTTTTTATATAACTGGATTACCTATGGCTTGATGGACCCCAATGCGAAATATCCGCTGGCGTCTACCTTGCAGCAAAATATGGTGCCTGCTGAGATGACTGCTGATCAATATTCCATGACGTGTTTGTTTATGGAACCTGATCCTACCCATCGTAAAGTTATTAAATCATGGGTGACCACTAACCTGTTCCCTAAGAGTAGTGGTGATATTGATGGCAAGCGTAACCTCACTGAAGCACTAGAAATGGTTGAGGTTACTGTAGAGTTTGGTGGAATCAGTTTGTTTACTCTGGGCACTAATGCTTTCGCTCAGCAAATTCTGGATAATATCAATCAGAATCTTACAAACGCCAATCCTTACCTACAGCCTTCTTGGGTATCCCAGATTTCTTCCGATGTCGCCAGTCAAGCCGATGGCTATTCAGAGGGAATTTCTACCCTATCTCAGACAGCAGTACCTGGCATTCCATAATAAATCACACCACAGAGACACTGAGTCTCTGTGGTGTATTAATGTATTTCAGAAAAAAATAGGAGTTGAAAAGCACAAATATCACCCAGGCTATAATGCCTGGGTGATTAATATGTTTACCTTACTCAGGTGAATTTGATTTAACCTTTTCAATAAGCTTTGCTCGACTATCTAGATAGAGCTTAATGAAAGCTATCCAAATAGCACTGCTACTTCTTTTTTCAGAGGAAAAAGATTCAGCTAAGCGGTTAGATACAGCTCCATCTATTTCTCCGAAAACACCATCTACTTCGTGTAGAGAAAAATAGACCGACTGCCTATCACAGCTCAGGTCGTGAGCATCTGCATACTCTATCTTTGTAGAAAGACAAATACTCTCATCTTTTTCAAAGTGGAATGGGAAATTGGCAAAATTGATTTCGACCTGATTTGATTTCAGGGGAATAATTAACAAATCCTCCAAAAGCTTTTCAATATCGTCATCATCAAGATACCTAAATGTATCTTTACATACATCTACAACAAAACAAAATGCATTTAAGTACTTATCGGCCTAGATCCCTTATTGATATCGAGTACATTATACCTCTCAGATGGCATAAAATGATACTTAAGCAACGCATTAGAAATAACAGAGATTAGTTTATCCAAACTGCTAGATTCTGATTCACCAGGAATAACTTCCTGAGTGGTTTCTGGAATAACCTCTTCCTCTAGTTTAATGGGCTGAGCACCAGTTGCGATGTAGTTAGTAAAGTCTCCGTTGGCAGGTACATTCGGATCGGGGCGCAATACTTCCTGTACATCGCAGTATCTGCAAACTTCTGATACTAAACCTTTTATATTCACATAATAGTTGGCGTTATTTGCATAGGCTGAAGAAGTAAATGCGCATAGTTCTCCTTGATTTTCATAGATATCCAACAATATTGATGTCGGTGAAATTTTAACAACAAGATAATTTTGGCGCTCTAGTGGACTGCCTTTAAACCACGTCAAAGTCACTAGAAAAATATCTTTGTCAAAATTAAATTCCGGC
>JAEHJW020009071.1_pt1 | contig 14003 bp, 14 predicted proteins | sample 9271431 | NCBI WGS metagenome assembly JAEHJW02
GGTGTTGGTCGGCGTGAGAGTGCCGGGAAGGTAGAACGCGACGGTCCCACCGGCCAGGGGGTTGCCGTTCCCGTCGATGAACTGCTGCTTGCCGTTGGCGAGCTGTTGTGACATGCTGGCGCTCCTGGAATGCAAAAAGCCGCCCGAGGGCGGCTGAAATGGGGTCGAAATGGATCAGGAAGTGCGCAATCCAGATCCGGCGTGGCCGGATGTCATCGCGGTGCTGCTGTTCGGGCTCATCATCTTCGGCGGCGATGCCATGTCGAGCTGGAAGCTCGGGCACTTCTTCGAAGTGAACTGGTGGCCGGCGCTGCGCATCGTGCTGTGGGTCTGGATCCCGCTGCGCGCGATCGACCTGCTGCGCGGAGGCCCCTCGTACCGCTGGGCCATGCGGCGCGCGCATCGTGCCATGGTCAGGAACATCACCGGGCGCTCTGGTTGAACTCGTAGCCGAGCAGGGATCCCGGCGCCGCTGCGCGTTCCGCGTCGGTCAGCGCGTTGCGCAATCCGACCGCGAAACGCCCGCGCTTGACCTTGGAGAAGGCCCGCTCGACTGCGCCCGGGTCCTGGTTGAACAGCAGATCTCCCCGCGCCGCCAGCTGCTTCTCGCTGGGTCGCATGGCCCATTGGCTAAGCGCGTTGGCCCCGGTGCGCGCAGCGCTGCCGACGTCGCCGCGGACCAGGTGATTGATCGGCGTGGCGATGTCCGGGGCGCCGGCAGCACCAAGCAGACGCCGAGCGGTTTGCGAGCCCTTCAGTACCTCGTTGCGCGTGGCGGCGAACTGCGCCTCGTTGCGCATCTGCTGCTCGAACCGGGCGAAGGCTTGAGGGTCATCGAAGGCCGCGGCGATCTTCGAGCGGATCAAGCTGTTGCCGAAGATCTTGCGCGTGACGTCGGCGCCATCCTGCGCGCCGGCGATCTTGTCCTGCAGCGCGCGCGTGACACCGCTCAGGAAGAACTGCCGGTCGCTCGGGGTCATGCGGGACACAACCGAGGCGGTGATTTCGGGATCATTGCTCAGCGCGCGGCGCCCCAGGCTCAACGCGTCGAGCGACTGGGAAGGTCCAGCCCACGCCGCGCGAGCGGCTGCATAGTCCGGGTTGAGGGTGTCGAGGTGGTCGACGAACGCCTTGCGCACGGAATCCACCGCGCGCCCGCGCTGGTCGAGCACCAGGCGCCCGGTCGTCGGGTCGCGGTACTGCTCGACGATGTTGTCCAGACCGCGCTTGACCGCGTCAAGCGTGCGCATGTTGGGGACTGCGCCCACGACGGGCGCCCCCCTTTCGTCGGTTCCCACGATGCCGTATTCGGTCGGGTTGAACGGCTTGCCTTGCGCGAGGGACTCCAGGCGCTGCACCTCGAGGCCCTGGTGCAGGCCGGCCTTGGCCACCGGATCGTCCAGGAACTGCTGCAGGCGCGGGCTCCAGACGGCGCCGGGAGCATTCGCACTGCCGTCGGCCTGCGCCTGGCGCAGCCTGGTGAGAATCGCTTCCTTCCCGGCCTGTGCCTGCTGCACCTCGGCTTGTGCCTTTTCGACCGCGGCTTGGGCGCTGCGCTGGTTCTCGACCGCTGGCGCCACCGAGTAGGCGCTCGGGCCCGCGAGCTTCGTGCGCCCCATGGCGCCGGTGAGGTTGTGCTCGGCTTCGGCCAGCGCCTGCTGCGCGGCGCGTTCCTGAGCGACGGCCTCCCCGAACTGCTGCTCGAACTGCGTCTGGAGAGGTGCGGTGCTGCCGCCGGCGAAGGCCTTCTCGTAGAGCGGCGCCGCGTCGGCCGCGCGCCGCTGCATGAGATCCGCAGCCTCGGCGTGCACGCTGCCGCCGGCGCCCGTCGCTTCCTTCACCGCCGCGTTGATGCGGGCCGGCGCCCCTTCGGCCCGTCCTTCCAGCACTTGCGCGGCGCGCCCCTGCGCGGGCCCCGGGGTAGCCGCGGCTTCCTCGGCCAGCTGGCGCACGTTCGCGCCCGACTTCGTCGTCAGTGCCGACACGGCGTCCACCGGCGTCGCGCCCGGTCCCATGTCGCGCATCTTCGACACGATCTGCTCGGGCGTCACGCCATCGCGCGCCGCGGCCTGCAGCAGCCGGTTCGTCGCCGCGCGCGCGGTCGCCGCCGGCGACACGTCGGTCGTCATCGGCGCAAGCAGGTTGCCGGCGAAGTCCTTCGCAGCCCCCACCCCCGCGCCCAGGACGCGAAACGCAGGTCCCAGCACCGCGCCGTACTCGGCGCCTTGGCGCACCGGCTGACCCGTCAACAGGTTCGCCTGCGCGCCGTACAGCGCGCCTTGCGCGGCAGCCGCACCCCCACGCACCAGCAACCCGGGAGCGCCTTCCATACCCGCGCCTGCGGTGCCCGTCAGCAGGTTGCCAACGCCGCGCACGACGTTGGCGGCAGCCGTGTCGCCGAGCGCTGCAGCGCCTCGCGCGGCTCCCGCGCCGATCACACCATCGGTGGCCACCATCGCCGGCAACGTGGCAGCCGTCTGACCGACGACCTGGCCGACGTCCATGCCGACGGTGGGCTTCGTCGCCTGGTAGAGCTGCTTGTCCTGCGCGACCTGCGCGTCGTAGGCCTTCGGCACACTTCCTGGAACGAGACCGATATCCGAGGCGCCGTGCAGCACCGCGCTCTTGGCGGTTTGCCCAACGTCGAGCATCCCGCGCCCGACGCCCACCAGGAATCGGTCCACCGGGGATGCGTCGATCTGCTCTGCGCTCTGCGGAGCGCCAGCAGGGGTCGGCGCGCCCCCGTACAGCTTGTCCAGGTCGCTCACCGTCACCGACGTCGCGGGCATCGGTGAAGGCGCAGCTGGAGGCTGCGCGCCGACGGGCGCCGCGGGCGCAGACGGCGCGCTCGCACCGCCGTAGAGCTTGTCGAGGTCCTGCACCGTGACAGCGGCGTTTCCTGCGTTCATGGTCTTGGTCACCTTGTCGACGTACGCCTCGGTCTTCGGCCCCCAGTTCGCCGGATCGGTGCCCCCGTGGTACAGCCGCAGCGCCTGGCGTACGTTGCCGTGCGCGGCCTGCAGGTCCTGCTGCATCAGCCGCGCGCCCCCGTCGATGTTCTGTTGCGGGTTCATGGGGTCCTGCACGCCCAAGGCGCGGGCCGTGGCGGGCATCAGCTGCAGGACGCCCTGCGCTCCGGCCGGCGAGACCGCGCCCGGCCGGAAGCTGCTCTCCACGCCGGCTTGCGCAACCAGCAGATTTGGCGGCAGCCCGTACCGCGTGGCCGCGGCGTCGAGCAGCGGCAAGAGGCTATTGGCCACCGACGTATCCCTGCGATCGCGCCCAGTTCAGCGCGTTGGCGAACTGCTGCTTCTGGCCCTTGTCCAGGCTGTTCCAGTACCGGGCCTGCTCTTCCTTCGGCAGGTAGTGCATCTGGAACACCGCCGCGCTCGACATGTTCTGGTTCCACCAGGTCTGGAACTGCGCGAAACTTCCCGGTCCGTATTGCTGCTGGTACTGCGTCCACGCCTGGGCCTGTGCCTGCTTGTAGTCCAGGCCCCCCAGTAGCATCCCCCCTGCGGCCTTCACGGCCTGCGGCGTCATCGCACCGTTCGGCGTGGCCATTTCCATCGACAACATCTTGCCGTCGGTCGGAGTGCCCATGGTCTGGAGGGCTTGGCCGACGTACTGCATGGTCGACTTTTGCGTGAGCTGGTACGCGGTCGCCTGCGAGACGCCCTTGATGCCGAACTGCTGGAGGACCCCCCCGATCTTCGCGAGCTGCCCGGCGATCGGCCCGGTGTTGGCCGCGCCGCTCTCGGCGATGATGGACTGCAGCATGGCGCGCTGCTGGCCGAGCTGCGAGGCGCTTTGCACCAGGTCGGCCCCCTGCGTGGCCGCAGCGTGTCCGGCGGCTTGGCCCGCAGCCAGCGTGGCCGGCGTCGGGCCGTTCGCGATGACGGGCGCCGGCGCGCCCCCGCCCTCCTGCGCCGCGATGCCCCCCAGCGTGGTGACCTGGCTCGCGCCGGTGGCGGTCGGCAGCGTGACCGGAGTCGCGGCCTGCGCAGGGGTCATCTGCATGCGCACAGGGCTTCCAGGCACGACGGCCCCCACCGCCCCCGCCACCGGGTTGGTGTTGCGCAGGAACGTGTACGCGCCATTGTTGTCGGCCACGACATGCGGCAGAAGAGCCTGCAGCCCTCCCTGCGCGGCCGCGAAGTGGGCTTTGACCCAGGCGTTGAGCTGCGGGCCATTCGGCGGCAGGCTGCTCAGGGTGCTTGCGGCCTCCTGCGCGCTGAAGATGCCATCCTTCACGCCGTCGATGAGCGTCTCGCGCACCGCGGTCTGCGTGGGTCCTCCAGGCTGCGCCAGCAGCGCGCCGGCGGCATCGCCGGCCCACTTCATGCGCTTGATCCCCTGGTCCAGGGTGAGGCCCTTGGCCTGCAGCTGCGCGATGTAGTTGGCCTGAGCCTGCTGCATCAGGTCCGGCGCAGCCAGGGCCGCGGTTGGATCTGCCTGAAGGTTGCGGTTGAGCAGCACCGGATCGACCTGGCCGTTTGCGCCGAGCGACTGAAGGTAGTCGCGCGTGGCGGCCTGCTTGGCTTGGAACCCGGTGAGCTGGTTGCCGATGTTCTGGTTCTCCAGCTGCTGGCCACGGATGCCCAGGGCCTGCCGACCCATCGTGAGCAGGTTGCTGGGCTGCTGCACGCCCTGGCCTGCCTTCGCGGCCACCGACATATCGGGGATGACGACTTGCGGCATGGTGCGCCTTCCTTCAGTTCTGGTAGGCCGACGGGTTGTTGTAGACCTTCCCGTTCAGCGTGTAGCCGCCGGGATTCACGCCGGCGTACATGCCGCCGTTGGCCAACATGTTTTGCAGCACGTTGGCCTGCATGATGTTGTTGCCTGCGCTGGTGATGCCCCCGGCCAGCGCGTTGGCGCTTCCCACCGTCCCCGCGGCTGCGGCCTGCGCGCCAGCCATCCCGAGGCTGGCCGCGTTGGTGGCCCCTCCGAACAGAGCATTGGCACCCGCCGTGGTCAGGTTGGACGTGTTCTGCGATTGCACGCTCGCCGCGTTTGCGCCCACGCCCACGCCGCCCATCAGCATGTTGTAGTAGTTGACCAGGTCGCTTGACGTCAGGCCGTTCACGTAGTCCGCGGCGCCCTTCATGGCCGCGCCACTCGACCCGAGCCCCTTGGCTGCGAATCCGTTCTGTGTGGACTCGAGGCCCTGTTGCAGCTGGAACTGGTAGCCGGGCATCATCGAGAGGACGCCTTGCGCGTTCCCGCTTCCGGCCCCGGTGAGCAGGTTGTGCAGTTGGCCCGCGGCCCCCGCACCCAGCTGGGCGTACGGGTTCAGGTAGGCGTTGGCCTTCCCGATTGCGCCCAGGTCCAGGCTGGATGCCTGCTGGCCGGCCTGCAGGACCGCCTGCTGGTTTTGCGTGGCGGCGCCGGCCTGGGTGCTGGCCGCGCTCTGAGCGCCCTGGGAGCTGAGCATGCCGCCCAGGATGGCTGCGCCCCCTCCGATGATCGCTGCGGTGACGAATGCCATATCAGTCCAGCGCCTTGCGCGCCGCCTCCCAGTCCAGATAGGTCTGCGTTTTCTCGATCACGCGGTCCTCGATCGCTTGCGGATCGGTTTCCGTGGCCGCGTACACGTTCAGCAGCGTGGCGTCCTCAAGGACCTTGAAGAATTTGCGTCCTGGCTTGCCCAGAAAAATAGCCGGGGCCGACACGTCGCGCAGGCTGCCGTCCTCCTCGAGCAGCCGCAGTCGGCCCTTGAGCAGCATGCACTGGTGCGCCTCGCGGTGCGTCTGCCCCAGCACGATCGCTCCCGCGGGCATGTCGCACTGGCGTGTGTAGACACCCGGCGAAAAGTGGTGCGTGACGGGACACTCGACCTGCTCGGCCGCGAGCATCGCGCGCTCGAATTCAGGCAAGTGCTCGCGCGCGGCGCGCCCGCGCTCATTGACGCGGGGCGTGATGGCGCCGGGCAGCCGGAAATTCAGTCGGGCAGCCATGTGAAAAGCGGAGAGCCGTCGTAGATCACGACTAGTTCGTCGTCGGCGCGCAGGGGCACGATGCCGTAGTGGCGCGCCACCGGGATCGGCGTGCCGGCTCGGTTGATGGTGACGGAGTGCACCCCGTTGCCGCCGATGGCCATTTCCCCGGCGCTCGGAGCGGTGAAGGTGTAGGGAGATCCGGTAGCGCTCATGACTTCAGGCGCCTCGCCGGGCGCGTAGCGGAAAGATTGAACCCCTCCGGTGGCCGTCGAGCCGCCCGTGCGCTGGAAGAGAGCGTTGAGGAAGTAGCGCCACGGCTGCGTGAGCACGCCCCCGGGACCGACCACAGGTGTATTCGGCGCCGGGAAAGCCTGCTGAAGCGGGTTCGTCATGACGCTGCGGGCCTCACATCGATGAATGCGCCGTTGAGCGCGGTCATCACCGGCGCCGACCAGGCCACCTCGAACACGCGGTCGCGCGCCATGCCCAGGCGCTGCCACTGCAGCATGGTCTGGGTCTGCCCGACCTGGCCGAGCGACTGCACGACAGGCGTTCCGTAGCTCACGCCGCGGTCATCGGACCAGCGCAGCTCGACCTGGGGCAATTCGCTCGGGTCCGTCGTCGCGCCGCACTGCATGTCCGCCACGAATTGGCGATACATGATCCGCTTGAGCTCGTTGACGACGTGCGGGAAACTGCGGATTCGCCGCACGGCAGCCCCGTTGTCCGTGTAGCTGTTGATGTCGAAGACGTACAGGTTGCCGTTTTCCCAGTCCCCGACCACGAACTCGCCGTATGCCGCGGTGCCCGTCGCGGGCCGCGCGCGGTGCTCGATGCCGTTGGAGTCCAGCCACATGCGCTCGTGCCACAGGCCTGACGCTACGTCGTAGACCCAGGTCTTGTCGGCCGTCGGGAAGTTGAGCACGTAGAACATGTGCCCTTCGATCTGGTGGATGAAGCCCACCGCGTCGGACACGGTTGCGTAGCTCTGTAGCTCGTGCTCGATGGCGTGCGTGCTGATGCGCACCGCGTTCAGGTTGGCGCCCTGGAACACGATCGCATGCCCCTGCGGGTCTTGCCCGAGCCAGAAGACGTTGATGTCCTGCGTGGCCACGCTACGCGGCGCGATGCACCCGTGCTGGATGAAAGCCCCCTCGACGATCTGGAAGGGGAAAGTCGTGGCGCCGGAGTTGTACCAGACCTCGGTGGTCTTTTCGCCCAGCAGCCAGAGCTGGCGCTGCACCACGGCCAGCGCCACCAGGTTGTCGGCGTAGCCGGTCTTGTTGGCGATGTAGAGCGGGTCGAACGTGACGCTGTTCGACAGGCTCGTGTAGAAGCTCTGGGTGCCGTCCTTGTTGAAGATGAAGAATGTGTCCAGGTACTGGACGAAGTCGGCTCCGACGAAACTGCCCGTGCTGTCCACCAGCTGCGCGAAGGCGTTCGTGGCCAGCGTGATCGTCCAACCCTGCGTGGATCCGTCCACCAGCACCAACGTCGTGCCGTTGTCGGCCATCGACACGCCGCCGCTCGGCGTGCCGATCGTGCCCAGCTTGGTCAGCGCCCAGCTCACGCTGATGGCATAGACGCTGGAGCCGCACACGCCGTAGAGCGTGCCGTTGTTCGCCCGGTAGAAGCCGCGCCAGCCAGCGTCGGTGGCGGTCGCCTTCAGCGTCAAGCCCGGCGTCGGATAGTGCGTCAGGATGCTGGGGGCTCCAGCGAGCTGCGGCAGCATCATGAAGCTCTCGCGCTGGTTCACCTGCGGATACAGGTTCACGCAGCGCTGGGCCGATGCGATGACCGACCGCGCCTGGTAGGCGCCGGACAGGAGGGCGAGCTGCATCAGGTGCCCTGGTCGCTGATCGGGTTGTAGTAGCCCGGAGCCAAGGGGAGGATCCCCGGCATCGTCAGGCGCGGGACCTGCGCATTGCTGTTGCGCAGCGTGGTCAAGGCCGACTGCGCAAGGGCATTGAGCTGCGGGTCAGGCGGCAACTGGTAGGCCGTGCGCAGGCGCAGCCCCAGGTTGTAGAGCAGGGGCTCCTGGTACTGCGGCGGCAGGTTGATGGTCTGCGTGAGGCCACTGAAGGCGCTGATCGGCGTCTTGGTGAGCAGGTGCAGCTCGTAGAGGCCAGCCTGCGGGATGGGCCAGAACTTCACATTGGCCAAGGGGTACGCGCCGTCGAAGAACACGTACTGCGGCCAGGTGGAGAGGCTCTTGAGCCGGATGCGCGCGTAGTCCTCGTACGCGTTGATCAGCTGGAGCGGGAAGTCCGCCTGCTGCTCGGGCGCGGTCGCGTTCAGCAGCCGGAAATAGCCGCCCTCCAGGTGATCGGTTGGCGCGGCGTTGAAATTGCCGCCAGTGCCGTAGGTGTAGGTCTCGGCGCCCGTCGAGGCGAGCGGCAGGTCTTGCAGTGCGTAGACCAGCCAGCGCTTCACGGCCCACTGCCCGAGCATGGCGTTGAGCAGCGTGAGCGAGTCGTTGACGTCCTCGGGGGACGCGCTCTGCCCGACGCCGAGCACGCCGGCCTGCTTGAGGGCCAGCTTGATGAGGTCGAGGACGGTCACCGAGCGTCTCCCACGATGTACTGCGGCATGTCATCGATCCAGACATCGATCTGCAGCCCATTGCGCGCGCACCAGAACAGCTTGGCCTCGCGGCCGGTGTAGTGCACGGGGCAGCCAATCTCGGTGACTTCCTCGGGATGGCGCATGGTCACGCACACCACCTCCACGCCGTGCTGCTTGACGGAAGCGATGAACGCGTCCCACAGCGCCGGCGCCCGGGTGTAGGTGCCGTCGTAGTCCAGAGCGATCCTCATACGAGGTCCGCAGCGTCAGGTTGCGCGGCCCGGCGCGCGCGGCGCGGACGCGCCGGTTGCGCAGGGGCCTCGACCGGCTGTTCGGCGCCCCGAAGCAGGGCGCCCTCCTCGTCCTCGCAGGACACGACGACCTCGCGGCCGTCGGGAAGGCGCACCCACTTCGGGTACTCCACGAACCGGTATGGGACGTGGTAGACGCGCATCAGACGATGTCCGGCACCAGGCACGCCCACTCGTTGCGCACCCACAGGTACCCGTACAGGACGTCCAGACGGGTGTAGGTCTGGTCGGTCTGCGGGTCGTAGGCCGTGATCATCCGCAGGCTCACGCCGTCGAACGTCGCGCGCGCCGACTCCACCACGCCCTTGTCCGGCATCCACAGGTCAGCCATCACCAGGGTGACGGCTTCCGGGCGCAGGACCAGGTTGCGGCGGTAATTGGCGCCGAAGGCCGCGGTCAGCAGCGTGATCGCAGCCGCGTTCGCCGGCGAGTTGTCCACGGTCTGATACTGCACCGCGGCTCCGGCGTTGCTCGGGGTGATCGCCGGGTAGATGCTCACCGCCGTCGGGGTGTTGGCCGCCAGGTTCACGGTCGAGGTGACCACGAACTGGGCCAGCGTCGCGCCCGCCTGCTTGGTGATGCGGTTGACCTGGTGCACGCCGGCGATGGTGATGATGTCGCCCGCGTTCAGCGTGCCCGCGCCGGTGGCCGCCAGAGTCAGCGAATTGCCGGCCTGGTTGGCGCCCGACACCGTCAGGCCGGTTGCCGTGCCCGCGGTCGCCGTCACCACGGTCTGGTCTTCCATCCACTCGGCGATGCCCAGCGCGGGGCCCGCCATCTGGCCCGAGTCGAACTGCTTGCTGATGCGGCCGGTCGGGTTGAAGAGGCCCGCGAGGCTCTTCACGACGCGGGCGTTGGAGCGCGGCGACAGGATCGCCTTGCGGTCGCCCGTGGGAGCCGACATGTCCGTCAGCGCGGCGCCCGCGTCCAGGAAGTCGCCATCCGTCGGGGTGGTGGTGTTGGACGTGATCTGGGAGGGCATCGCACCCGACATGACGTCGGCCGCCACGGCGCCCGCCAGCGTGTTGACCATCGGCGCCAGGATCCGCTTGCTGTAGTCCTGCAACGACAGCGTGCGGTCCACCGAAGAGAACGGCACGTCCACGCCCTTCTGGGTGCCCATCACGAGCGTGGTCGAGCGTTCGTTCACGGTGTTCAGGCTCAGCGTCGGGCCCGTGCGTGCGACGAAGTCGTTGGGCAGCCGGATGCGCAGCTGCTCGCCGATCTTGGCGCCGGAGTTCTGGTACTCCTTGTCGTATTGACGGTCGATGGAGTTCAGGAAGGCATTGCTGTTCTTCCAGAGTCGGACGGCTTCGCGGGTGATCCCGCCCAGCGTCAGAAGTGAGTTGCTCATTTTTCGTGTCTCGCAAATGAAAGAGCCGCCCGAAGGCGGCTCAGATCAGGGAGACGGCGTGCTTATCGCGAGTCGAGTTGCGCCTGGCGGCGCCGCATCCACTCGTCGATCGGCAAGTCGTCGGTGAGGTCCGAAGACGGCGTGGAACTGCGCCCCACCGGCGTGATCGGCGCCGAAGCCTTGGATGCGGGCTTGGGCTTTCCGACCTGCGCCGACAGGCGCGCGAGTTCCATCGCCATCTTCACGGGCGGCAGGCGCAGCACATGCGCGGCCTCGTCCGGATTGCTCCCCAGGTGGAAATAGACGTCGGCGGCATTGGGCAGAGAGGTGACGGCTTCGATGAAGTCGGGCTTCTGCGACAAGTCCGTGACTTGCTGCAGGGTGCGGACGGCGGTGGCGAACTGCTCCCCGTGGGCGGCAATGCCGGCCTCGTAGGTGCGATTTGCCGCCTCGTCCAGGGCCCTGCGCTGGGCAATTTCCTCGGCGAGCCTGTACGGATCCGGCTGCGCTTGCGGCTGCGGCTGCTGCGCGCTGGGCTGCTGTTGCGCGGGGTCGCGCTGCTGCAGCATGGCGCGCAGAGCATCACGCTCGCGCTCGGCTTCCCGTCGGGCCGCGGTGACTTCGTCGATGCGCCGCTCGAACCAGGGAACGCGTTTCGCGGGGGGCTCGCTCGGCTGCCCCCCGTTCTGCGGTTCCTGGCCGCTCGGCTGTTGCTGGCCGTTCGGGTCTTGCTGCCCTCCCTGTGCAGCGGGGTCATTCGCGGGAGCAGATGCGCCTTTCTGGACTTCGGGATCGTCCGCGGCCGGCGTGGCCTGGGTCACTTCTTCGGTCATGCTGGGGTTCTCACTGGAGTTGCCCGGGCTGCGCCCCCGGTGGCGTGCTGGGCGCCGCGATCGGCTGCGCAGGCGCGGCCGGAACCGCCTCCTGCAGAGCTGGTTGCGACGCCTGGAGAACTGGAACGAGGTGCGTGGCCAAGGCCTCGCGCACGAGCTGCTGCACAAGCGGCATGAGCGTGACGGGGTCGACCTTGGCCAGGGCCCCCATGCGATCGGTCTCGGCGCGGTAGGCGTCGATGTCCTTCTGCTGCTCGGTCGCGGTGTGCTTGAGGCGCTGCTGCGCCAGGTCGTGCAGCGCGGAGGCGAGCTGGGCCTGCGTGGCCTGCACCTGCTGCTGCAGCTGCTGCACCGCCGGATCGAGCGTCGGTGGCTTGAGGCGTTCGGCCAGCTCCTCGGCCATCGGGAAGTCGGCCGCGCGCATGACGAGGTCTCCGGCCTTGGCCATGAGCTCGGGCGACGCACCCGCCAACTGGATCAGCGCGTTGAAGGCCTCCTGGCGACGCGTGGCGAACGCCGGGCCCACACCGGACTGCACCTCGTAGCGCCCCACGCGCGGGTTGAGCACGCGCAGCACGGCTTCGCCGCGGCGCTGCTCCTGCGCAGCGACCTGCTGGCTCGGGTCGATCGCCACGCTGGTCTTGTCGCCGTTCTCCTGCAGGATCTGGATCACGCGCTGCGTGTCGTAGACGTGCGGAATCAGGTCGATCAGGATGCGCCCGGTGTAGCGCACCGCGCTGGCGTAGTGGTCGATGAAGTGGTAGGTGGCGTTGTCGCCCTGGCGCTGGCGCTCCTGGATCGCGATGCCGGTGCGCTCGTTGGACTGTTCGCCCATCTGGGCCTGGTACTGGCCCGAGACCATCTGCATTTCCTGCGCGGCAGCTTGCATACCGGCCAGGAAGGCCGGCGCCACGCCAGGCGGCTCGGGGCGCTGCGGCGGGGGCAGCGGCGTGCCGTCCTCGCGGTGCGACTTATAGGGCAGGTACGCGTGGTTGACCTGGTTGGCCGTGCGCCAGTACTGCTCGACGCCCTCGGTGGCCTCGAGAGGCAGCGTCCATGGCACCTTCGTCTGCAGCGCGCCGTACTCGACGGCGGCCGACGCGTTGTAGTTGTACATGCGCTGCGGGTCCTTCAGCGCACGCACATGGCCGCGGCGGTCGAGCTTGCCGTCGATGACGGTCTCCTCCCCCACCACACGCACGATCGGGATGTAGCGGCCCGGCCAGTCCCGCTCCTCGGCCACTTCCTCGCCGATGATCAGGAACCACTCGATGGCCTGCGTCAGGATCGGGCGCTTTTGCACCGACTCGTCCGCATCCAGCGCCGCGGCCAGCTCGGGGCCGAGCTTGGAGCGCGTGACGGTGGCCGACTCCGTGGCGTAGAGCATGTCGCGCTTTTCGACGCGCCGGAAGTACTCGCAGATCCGGATGTGGTCCGCCGGGATGCTGTCATCGCGGCCGGTGTCCAAGGCGGATGCGGGTGCCCGGTCCTTCCACTTCGGGTAACGCTTGAAGAACTGCTTCTCGGGCACGTCCTCGTAGACGAACCCCCAGTTGGCGTCCGACCCGTCGAGCTCGTTGATGTCCGGGTCCAGGACCACCATGCCGGGGTCCTTGATGCGCCGGATGTAGATCTCCTGGTCGAAGCTGCGGTCGTCGATGTAGTCGGTCAGCACGCGCCAGTAGCCGATGCCGGTCTTCACCTGGAAGTCGACGGCGGTGATGTAGACGTCCTGGGCCTGGCTCTGGTACTCGATGTGGCGCACCAGGTCCTGCATGCACTGCGCGGATTCGTAGGTGGCTTGGTCGCCGACGGGGTCAATGCGGATTTCGACCTGGTTCTGGCGCGCGTCGTTGACGATCTGCAGGCAGTGCTGCGCCGTCTTGTTGATGGTGAGAGTCGGCTTGCGGTCGAGCTCGCGATTGCGCAGCAGATGCGCGGGCCACTGGTAGCCGTTGGCCGAGTCGCCGTTGACGAACTTGTAGTCCTCGCGCGCATTCGCACGCGCCGCGCTTTCCCAGTCCAGGCCCGCCTTCAGGCGGTCCCTGGCTTCGCGGATGATGTCTTCCTTGCGTGCGGTCATGCGTCAGGCCCAGGGCGCGAAGACGAACAGCAGGAACACGAAGCCGAGCGCGGCCGCCGGCGCGGTGACGACCGTGCCGTAGATCCAGATCAGGTCCATGGGGTCAGCCCATCCAGGACAGGGCGCCAGGCGGCACGATCGGCCGCTCCACGGGCGGAATGGCGGCCGGTGCGGCCTTGGTGGCGCGCCTGGCGCCCTCGTTGGCGTAGCGCAGCGCGTCGATGACGTGGTTGTGCTTGTCCTCGAGCACGGGGAGCACCTTGCCCGTGAGGGGATCGGTCTTGTAGCTGTACAGAGTCAGCTCATCGATGGTGTGCTGGCAACGCGGGTGCACCACGATGTCGAAGGACTTGAGCCACTCGACGCCCTCCTCCACCGACTTGGCGCCCTTCACGGCCGCGCCGATGCGCGGAAAGCCGTGTTTCTTCATGTAGCTGATGGTCTCGGGGCGCGCGGAGTCGGCGGTGATGAACCACTTCTCGGCGCCCGGCAGCCGCATGAACAGCTCGGGAAGGTTGTTGATCTCGCAACCCACCATGTAGACCTCGTGGGGCACATACATCGTGCGGCCGAGGATGTAGGACTGCACCAGCACGCTCGGGTCGCTCGCGAAGCCCCAGTCCGCGCCCTGGCGGATGATGGCCTCGGGATGCACATCGAACTCCTCGATGCGCCAGTTGCGGAACACGCGCGCTTCGGAGTTGCGCACGTACTCGCCGAGCCAGACGTGGGCGTACTTGTCCGGGTCGCGCGCGCGGTCGTACTCCATCTCCTGGCGCATGACCTCGGGCAGCCAGGGGTTGTCCGTGTAGTTCGCGCGCACCACGACGGAGCCGGGGAACGGATTTTCCGCGCGCAGGAACTCGTCGACCGGGTCGGTGGACTCGTACGGGTTCCAGCTGAACCACAGCTCCG